>Ga0268265_10000744_pt1 | contig 31783 bp, 19 predicted proteins | sample KBSSwiS52_FD_190355 | JGI IMG/M metagenome (GOLD analysis project Ga0268265, IMG submission 190355) | Switchgrass rhizosphere microbial communities from Kellogg Biological Station, Michigan, USA - KBS Switchgrass S5-2 (SPAdes) (version 2) | ecosystem: Host-associated > Plants > Roots >...
GGCCGCCCGCGCGAACATCGCCACGTCGTTGAACATGTCGCCGATCACCGCCGTGCGGCGGAGTTCCACGCCGATGCGCTGGCAAAGCGCGCTCATCGCTTCGCCCTTGTTGGCCCGGGGGTGGGTGACGTCGAGATAGTAGGCCTGAGAGCGCTGGATCGCCGCTGCGCCGCCGAGGCGCTGGCGCGCCTCGGCTTCCACCGACGTTAGCCGCGCGTAGTCGTTCGAGACGCCAACGATCTTGTCGATGCGGTCGATCACATCCTCGAAGCCGTCGACGCGGGTGGGTCCGAACCCCAGCGTCAGCCGCTCGAGCCCGACCTTGGGGCCGTCCGGCTCGCGGAGGCGCCAGTCCCCAGCGGCGTACACCCAGGCGTCGACCCCCCGTGCCGCCAGCAGACCGAGCATCTCCTGCGCGACGCCAGGCGCTAACCGATGAGCCTCGACCAGGGTTGAAGCCGACGCCATCAGGCTGCCGCCATTGAAGGCCGCAAACGGCAGACGGATGTCGAGGCCCTCGACGACCGGCGCCATGCCGCGCGGCGGGCGGCTGGAGATGATGGTGAACTTAATCCCGGCGCGGCCAAGATGGCGCACCGCGGCGACCGCAGCCGGCGTCAGGATCTTCTGCGGCGTCACGAGGGTGCCGTCGACATCGGCGATCAGCATGGCGATCGCGCCGTCTGATCTCGCCGCCGTCACGATCGTTGACCCAGGGGCCGCCAGCTCCCGCCGGCGCGCGCCAGCAAGGTGTCGGCCTGCCGGGGGCCAGTTGATCCGGCAGCGTAGCCGTGAACCTGACCATGATCCTGCCAAGCCTGGAGGAACGGCTCCACGGCCCGCCAGGCGAATTCGATGTCGTCGGCGCGTTTGAACAGGGTCTGATCGCCGCACAGGGCGTCATAGATCAGGATCTCGTACCCCGTGGAGGGCGTCGTCGCGAAGAAGTCCGCATAGCGGAAGTCCATCCGCACAGGTTCCACGCGCAGGTCGCGTCCAGGCCGCTTGGCCTCGAACTGCAAGGAGATCCCCTCGTCCGGTTGGATCTGCAGCACCAAGCTGTTGGGCGCGGGCGGCCTGGATGGCGCGCCCTGGAACGGCAGGACAGGGGGTTGCTTGAACTGGATGGCGATCTCAGTGTCGCGGTCGCGCAGGCCTTTTCCGGTCCGCAGATAGAAGGGCACGCCGGCCCATCGCCAGTTGTCGATGGCCAGCTTCAAGGCGACATAGGTCTCGGTGCGACTGGTGCGCGCGACCCCCGGCTCACGCCGGTAGTCGACCAAGGCGCGGCCCGCGGCGGTCCCGGCTCGATACTGACCCCGGACGGAATTGGCGAGCGCCTCATCAGAGGTGTAAAGCTTCACGGCCTCGATCACTCGCGCCTTCTCCGCGCGGATGGCGTCCGCGGCGAAGGAATTGGGCGCCTCCATCGCGGTCAGGGCCAGCAACTGGAAGAGATGGTTGGGCACCATATCGCGGAGCGCCCCGGTCTTGTCGTAGTAGGCGCCGCGCGCCTCGACGCCGAGGGTTTCGGCGGCGGTGATCTGCACGTGATCGATATGGCTGCGGTTCCACAGCGGTTCGAAAACGCCATTGGCGAACCGGGTGACCAGAATGTTGCGAACCGTCTCCTTCCCGAGGAAGTGGTCGATCCGATAGATTTGTCCTTCCGGCAAGCAGGCCAGGATTCGCCGGTCCAGCGCCTTGGCCGACGCCAGGTCGTGGCCGAAGGGCTTTTCGATGACGACGCGGCGGAAGCGTCCGTCTTGCTCGTGAGTCAGCCCCGCCCTCGCCAGCCGGTCCACGATGTCGCCGACGAACCGTGGGGGGACGGCGAGATAGAACAGGATGTTCGGGTTCGCGCTCCAGTCGTCGATCCGCGCCGCGAGCTGGCGAAAGGCGTCGTCGTCTTCGAAATCGGCCGTCTGGTAGAAGAGCCGCCCGCTCAGCCACGACCAGACGGCGGCGTCGATCTTGTCCTCGCCAGCTTCGCTGTTTCCTCCTGACGCGAGCGTCTTGAGGAACTGCTCGTGGGTGGAGCGGAAGGAGGCGTCGTCACCGACGCTGTGGTCGACGCCGACGACCTTGAAATCCGAACTCAGGAGCTTGGCTCGGGCCAGATTGTAGAGCGCGGGCAGAAGCAGTCGTTTGGTGAGGTCTCCGCCTGCGCCGAAAATGGTCATGATCGCGCCCGGCGCAGGCGGCGGCGACTCGGCGGTCCTTGCGCTGGAGGCCCGGCTCATCAGCGTTTCGCCACCTGTTCGACGTGGCCCCCGAATCCGAACCGCATGGCCGAAAGCAGCTTTTCGCCAAAGGTGTGGGCCTCCCGCGAGCGGAACCTCGCGAACAGGGCCGCCGCCAAGACGTCGGCCGGAACGGCTTCCTCCAGCGCCGCCTCGATGGTCCAGCGGCCCTCACCGCTGTCCGCGACGGCCCCGGTGTATTCCTCGAGCTTGGCGTCGCCAGCCAGGGCCTGCGCAGTGAGATCGAGCAGCCAGGAGGAAATGACGCTCCCCCGGCGCCAGACTTCGGCGATATCGGGCAGATTGAGGTCGAACCGTTCGTCTTCGGCGAGCGCCTCCGAACCCTTGTTGCGCAGGATGTCGAAGCCCTCGGCATAGGCCTGCATCAGGCCATATTCGATGCCGTTGTGGACCATCTTGACGAAGTGGCCAGCCCCGACCGGCCCGGCATGGATGTAGCCCAGCTCAGCGCGGGGATCGGATCCCTCCGGCCGATGGGTGCGGGGAATCTGGCCGGAGCCCGGCGCCAAGGTTTTGAGGATCGGGTCGATATGCTCGACAGCCGCCTTGTCCCCGCCGACCATCATGCAATAGCCGCGCTCCAAGCCCCAGACCCCGCCCGAGGTGCCGATATCGACATAGGTGAGCCCCCGGCCCTGCAGCGTCTTGGCGCGCCGAATGTCATCCCGGTAGAAAGTGTTGCCCCCGTCGATCACCGTGTCGCCGGGATCGAGAATTTCGCCCAACGCCGCGACGGTGTCGTCGGTCGTCGCTCCGGCCGGCAGCATGATCCAGACGGCTCGCGGACGCTCCAGCTGATCCACCAGATCGGCCAGGTCCTTCGCTCCCGCCGCGCCGCCCTTAATGAGCTCCGTCACCGCCGTGGGATCGCGATCGTAGACTACACACCGGTGGTCGCCTTGCATCAGCCGCCGGGTGATGTTGCCCCCCATCCGGCCCAGGCCGATGACGCCGATCTGCATGACCTATGCCTCAACTGTCAGCTCAACGCGCGCTCGACCACCTCGGCCAGCCGCTTCAAACCGCCTTCCACGTCGCGGCCCAAATCAAGCCGCAGCACCCGGCGGTCGCGCGCCTCCAGCACTTCCAGATCGCCGCGGGCCTGGGCCGCTTCGATCATGCCGAAGCTGCACCCCTGGCCGGGCACAGCGATGTCATCAGCGGCGTCGGCCGTGATCTGCAGGAAGACCCCGGCATTGGGCCCGCCCTTGTAGGCTTGGCCGGTGGAATGCAGGTAGCGCGGCCCAAAACCCAGGACCGTGGCGACCTGCGTGCGGTCACGGATGAAGCTGCGCACCTCCTGCAGCGCCGCCACATGTTCGGCGTTCCGATCCAGGTAGGCTAGCAGCCCGACATAGTCGCCCGAGTGCGCGCGACGTAAGTGGGCGCCTAGATAGGCCTCCAACGATCGCGTCTCCGACGCCGCGCGCACGGCCTCGGCGTTACGCGGATCGGCGTAGAGGTCGAGCCCGTCGCTGCTCAGGATCGGCTGCTGAGTGGGTAGCCGACCCCCCTGCTCGTACCGTTGGGTCAGGTCTCGCGTCTTGGCCTTGCTGGCTTCGACGTCGGGTTGATCGAAAGGATTGAGCCCGATCGCCGCGCCGACGATGGCGATGGCCATTTCCCAGCGGAAGAACTCCTGACCCAATGTGTCGGGATTGCTCAGAACAATCTCGATTACAGGGTGGCCCAGACCCTTCAACGCTCGGATCGTTTCATCCAACGCCGGCTCGGCGGCGCCCTCCAGACGTATCCGAACAAAGATGCGATCGTAGCTATAGACCTTCGCCGCGCCCAAGGGCTCGGCGTCCACAGGGATCAGGCCCTTGCCGCCCTTCCCGGTGGATTCGGCCAGCAGCTGTTCGAGCCAAGCGCCCAAGTCCGCGATCCCGTCGGACGCCAGGATGCACACCTTGTCCCGTCCAGACTTGGCGGCTTCCGCCAGTGTCAACCCCAGCACGGCCGCCGGATTGGCCGCCGGCGGGACGCTCGGCCCGCAGGACCGCACCATCGCTTGGCTGGCGCGGCTGAAGGCTCCGACATCCAGGCCGATCAGGGCGGCCGGGACCATGCCGAAGTTTGACAGCACCGAATAGCGCCCGCCGATCTGGGGATCACCGTGGAACACCCAACGGAAGGCCTTGGCTTTGGCCTGCGCATCTAGGTCCGTATTCGGGTCGGTGATGGCGACGAAATGCGCGGACGCCCGGCCTTCGCTGACCGCCGCGGCGACCAGATCGAAGAAGTGCCGGCGTAAGACCTCGGGCTCGAGGGTTGAGCCGGACTTGCTGGACACCACGAACAGCGTGCGGGCAGGATCGATCTGCGCCTCAATCCTGCGGATCTGAGCGGGGTCAGTCGAATCGAGCACCAAAAGCTCGGGAAAGCCGGCTCGCGCGGCAAACGTCTGGGCTAAGACTTCGGGGCCCAGGCTCGAACCGCCCATGCCGAGCAGCACGGTGTGGTCGAAGCCCGCCGCCTTGACCTCCGATTGAAGGGCCGCAAGGGCCGCCAGATCGACCGCCTCGCCTCGACCGGCGTCGAGCCAGCCAAGCCAGGCGCCTTCACCCTCGCCAGTCCAGAGCGAGGCGTCCTTGGCCCACAAGCGGCGAATCCAGGCCTCGGCGCGCGCGCGTTCGAGCGCCTCGTCGACCTTCGTCTGGAGCGCGGCCGGCAGCGTGGCGGTCTGTCGGTTCAGCCGCTCGCCCAGCAACTTGCTCCGCTTCTCCGCCACGGCCGCCAGCAACTCGTCGAAGGCCTCGGCGAACTGACGCACCCCGTCAACGACCAGGCGATCCGTCACGCCGTTCAAGTCCAGACCAAGACTCTCGACGGCGGCCATGACGCCTTTCGTCTCGTCGAGCCCCTCCGTTAGGCTGGGCCGCACCACCCCGTGGTCGCGGAATGCGTTCAGAGTCTTGACCGGCATGGTGTTGATGGTGTCCACGCCGATCAGCGTCTCGACATAGAGGATGTCGGAGTAGGCCGGATCCTTGGTGCCGGTAGAGGCCCACAGAAGACGTTGCGGCGCCGCGCCGGCGGCCGCCAGCGCCTTCCAGCGGGGCGTGTCGAGCATATCCAAATAGCGTTGGTAGGCGATCTTGGCGTTGGCGATCGCGACCTTGCCGCGCAAGGCTTGCAGATACTTCGCCCGGGCGCCCGCACCGGCTTCAAGGCGACGATCGATCTCCTTGTCGATCTGGGTGTCGATGCGGCTGACGAAGAAACTGGCGACGCCGCGGACCTTGGCGATGTCGCCGCCGGAGGCTTTCAGCGCCTCCAACCCGGCCATGTGGGCGTCGGCGACCGCCAGGTAGGCGTCCAAGCCGAAGAGCAAGGTGACATTGATGTTGATCCCCTCGCCGATCAACTGGCGGATCGCGGGCGTGCCCGGGTCGGTCCCCGGGACCTTAATCATCACGTTGGGACGGTTCACGGCACGCCAGAGCCGCCGCGCTTCCGCTATGGTGGCCTCGGTGTCCATCGCCAGATAGGGCGAAACCTCAAGGCTGACATATCCGTCGGCGCCCTGAAGGCGGTCGTAGACGGGCCGGAACTGATCGGCCGCGGCCTGGATGTCCGCGACGGCGAGCGTCTCATAGAGGTCGCCCGCCTCGATATCGGACCGCTGCAACACCGCCTTCAAACGACTATCGTAGTCGCCGCCCTCCCCGATCGCCTTCTCGAAGATCGACGGGTTGGAGGTCATGCCCTTCAGGCCGTCCTCGTCGATCCATCGCCGCAATTGGCCATTTTCCATGATCTTACGATGGAGATAGTCGAGCCAGATCGACTGGCCGGCCTGCGATAGCTCTATCAGGGGGTTGGTCATGCACGGTCCTTCCTGATCGGCGCCCTGTCGAGGGACAGTTGTCGGCGAGCGGCCTCCAGAACATGTTCGACCGTGAAGCCGAATTTGCCCTGCACGGCCTTGCCGGGCGCCGAGGCGCCGAAACTGCGCATGGCGAGGATTTCTCCGGAGGCGCCGACGTAGCGGTCCCAGCCAAGGGCCGCGGCTTCCTCTACAGCGACCCTGGCGGTGACCTCTGGCGGCAGGACCGCGCGCCGATAGGCCTCCTCCTGCGCCTCGAACAGTTCCCAGGACGGCATGGAGACCACCCTGGCCCGCACGCCTTCGGCGGCGAGCGTTTCATAAGCTTGGACGCAGAGCGAAACTTCGCTGCCGGTGGCCATGAGGATGAGCTCTGGCGGGCTGCCGCCGCCGTCGGCGAGCACATAGGCGCCGCGGGCCACGCCGTCGGCCGCAGCGTAGCGGGTCCGGTCCAGGATCGGCAGCGCCTGGCGCGACAGCAGCAGGCAGGCTGGGCGATCCGGCTGGGCGAGAATGACCCGCCAAGCCTCCGCCGTTTCGTTGGCGTCGCTGGGGCGAAGCGTGGTGAGCCCGGGGATCGCCCGCAACGCCGCGAGTTGTTCGATCGGTTGATGAGTCGGTCCGTCCTCACCCAGGCTGATCGAGTCGTGACTAAACACGAAGGCGACGGGCAATTCCATCAGCGCGGCTAGGCGCGTCGGCGGGCGCATATAGTCGCTGAAGACCAGAAAGGTCCCGATGTAGGGCCTCAGATGGGAGAGCGCCAAGCCGTTGGCGATGGCGCCCATGGCGTGCTCCCGCACCCCGAAATGAAGATTTCGGCCGCCGTAGTTGTCCGCCTGGAGGTCGCCGGCGCCCTCGAATTCGAGCCGGGTCTTGGTCGAAGGCGCCAGGTCGGCGGAACCGCCGATCAGCCACGGCAGGCGCCGGGCGATGGCGTTCAGGACTTTGCCTGACGCCTCTCGGGTCGCCATCCCCTTGGCGTCGGCGGGAAAGGCGGGAATGTCCTCGTCCCAGTCATCCGGAAGCCCGCCGCTCTGCATCCGCCGCATTTCGTCGGCGCGTTGCGGGTCCGCATGCTCGAAGCGGGTGAGGACAGCCTCCCATTCGGCATGCAGCTTGCGGCCCCTGGCCCCGAATGAGGCGTCGAAGCGGCCTGAGACCCCGCCAGGGACCAGGAACTGCGCGTCCTCGGGCCAGCCGTAGGCTCGCTTCGTTTCCCGGACCTCTTCTGCGCCCAGGGGGTCGCTGTGGATCTTCGACGTGCCCTGCTTGTGCGGCGATCCGTAACCGATGATGCTTTTCACGCGAATAAGCGTCGGGCGGTCGGTCGTTTGCACGAATCGCTCGACGGCTTGAGCGAACGCGTCGCAATCATTGGCGTCCGGCACCTCGAGCGTCGCCCAGCCGTAGGCTTGGAAGCGCCGGACGACGTCTTCGCTAAACGCGAGGTCGCTACGTCCTTCGATGGTGATGCTGTTGTCGTCGTAAATCCAGCACAGGTTGGACAGCTTGAGATGGCCCGCCAATGAGGCCGCTTCGCCGCTGACGCCTTCCATCATGTCGCCGTCGCTGCACAGGGCGTAGACCCGGTAGTCGTAGACGGTCATGTCGGGGCGGTTGAAACGACGCTCGAGCCACCGCTCGGCGATCGCCATGCCGACGCTGTCGGCCGCGCCCTGCCCCAGTGGCCCGGTGGTGGTCTCGACGCCCGTCGTCAGCCCATATTCGGGATGGCCGGGACAGATGCTGTCCAGCTGGCGGAACTGCTTGATGTCGTCGAGGCCGACGGCCGGCGCAGCCAGCGGTCGGCCGTCTTGGTCGATCCGCCGCACGCCGCTCAAGTGCAGCAGCGCGTAGAGCAACAGCGAGCCATGACCGGCCGACAGCACGAACCGGTCGCGATTGGGCCAGGTCGGGTCTCCAGGGTCGTAGCGGAGAAACCGCGTCCACAATGTGTAGCCGACCGCCGCCATGCCCATCGGTAGGCCAGGATGTCCGGACTGGGCTTTTTCGACCGCGTCGATGGCGAGCGTGCGGATGGTGGTGATGGCGAGCCGGTCGAGTTCCGCGCCTTGCTGATCCCGGACGCCTCGGGAAATGGCGTCGGCGGCACTCATGGTCAGTCCTCGTGGGGCGACGGTCTGCCCAGTCGTCGGGGGCGTTCGGGTCGAAGCGGCAGCCTACTGGGCGAGGGCGCTGCTCGAGACACAGCAACGGGGGACCCACTCAAAGGTTCCTGATAAATATTGGTTTGACCGCCCGCGCTGCCCCGCCGGGGCGAAGTCAAATGGGCGTCTGCCGACGGCGATGCGCCTCGATCACGGCGTCCCAGGGTGGCGCGCTCGATCGGACTAGATCGGAAAGACGACCCGCACCGTGGCGCCTGAGCCCCCCTCAAACGAGAGCTTCCCACGCAGTTGGGCGACCAGGCTCTCGATGATGTCCCGGCCAAGGCTTTGGCCCTTGGCCTGGCCGCTTGGCGGCAGGAGGCCCGGTCCGTCGTCGCGGACGGTGAGGATATAGGCCCCGCCCTCAGCGCTCAGATGGACCGCAATCGTTCCATCCGAACGGCCCTGAAATGCGTGCTTCAAGGCGTTGGTGATCGCCTCGGCGACGATCATGGATAGCGACATCAGCCGCTCGACGTCCAATTTGATCGGGCCGGCGGCGACCGTAAGCTGCACCATCGGCGAGTTGCTCGCGCGTATCAGATCTTCGCCTAAATCCTGCAAATAGTCGCCGATGGGCAGTTCAACGATCGTGGGGCTGTTGAGACTCCGATGCACGCGAACCATCAAGTCCAGTCGTTCTAGCGCCTTTTCCAACGCGAACGCGCCGGGATGATCCCGATCCAAGGCCTTTCGTTCTTTCCGCAGAACTCCCGCCACGACCTGAAGATTGTTCGCCACTCTGTGCTGTAACTCCCGGAACAGCGTCGCTGAGCGCTGTTCCGCAAGCGAGAGATCGTTGATCGCCAGCTTGAGCACGCGGATGATGTAGAGTTGAAGCACCGCCGTGAGGATGAAGGCGGCGATGGTGACGGCGTACCGCGGCTCGAGAATGAACGTGCCGTACGGCGGAAAGAACCAAGTCCACGCGATCAGGAAACAGACCACGCTCACCCCCAGGCCTACGCGAATACCGCCGAGCAGGCCCGCCAACAGGATCGCGGGGAGCAGCAGCATCGGGCCGAAGCCTTCGGCCAGGCCGCCGAGTTGCCAGCGCGCCACGGCGGCCAATCCAAACAGACCGATGCCGGCGGCGATCCCCCGTAAGGGCCGATCGCGGGGCAAAGGTTGCAGGATCGATGACGCCTTCACGGGGAACCCCAAGCCTTCCGCCACATTACATGTATGGTTGATACTTGTTAGTGGGAATGCCGCGGCGCGGGGCTCGCGCCGGACAACGCCCCATCATCCTGGGAATTCGCCATGGTCGCACGACGGTCGGAAGCTGAGTGGAGGGGCGGCCTCAAGGACGGAGCCGGAACTCTAAGCCTGGGAAGCGGCGCCTTTCGCGGTGACTACTCCTTCGCCAGCCGGTTTGAGACCGCGCAAGGCACCAATCCCGAAGAACTCCTAGGGGCGGCGCATGCGGCCTGCTTTTCCATGGCACTATCGATGGTGCTCGGCGCGGCCGGGTTCACGCCCCGCAGCATCAAAACCTCGGCAGAGGTTCACATCGCCGCGTCCGCCGATGGGTTTTCAATTTCTCGTATCGACCTCGTCACCGAAGGCGACGTGCCGGGGATCGATCTTGCGACCTTCACCGCTCACGCCGAAACCGCCAAGCGAGGGTGCCCCGTGTCGAAGGCGCTCGCGGCGGTCGACATCACCCTCGATGCGCGGCTCGCTGGCCGTTGACTCCGCATTGAAGCTTCGTTGGCGGCGGGGCGCGACCGCCGCGGGGTCGCCGTTTCGCGCACTGAGTCCAGCCGCCCATTGGAGCAAGAAAATGCCGACGGAAGCCGAAAGAACGGGAATACGCGAGGCGGTCGGGCTCTTCACCGCCCTCGAAGCGCTGCAGGGCGCCATCGATGAGCTCCTGAGCTCGGGGTTCGATCGCGCCGATCTCAGCCTCCTGGCTTCCGAGACCGCGGTGGAGAAGACGTTTGGGCATGCCTTCGCTCGAGCGGCGCTCGAGGATGATCCGGCGACACCACGCGGTGTCTACATCTCCCCCGACGCGATCGGCACGGCGGAGGGCAGCTTAATCAGCGTACTCGCCTATGTCGGCGGGGTCGCGACGGCGGGGGCGATCGCGGCCGCCGGCGGGCCCCTGACGATGATGATTGTCGGCGCGGGTTTGGCAGGCGGGGCCGGCGGCCTGATCGGGACCGCCCTGGCGAAGTTGGTCGGCGATCGCCGCGCCGAAGACATCCAAAGGCATTTGGATGCGGGCGGGCTGCTTCTCTGGGTGCGGACTTGGGACGATGACGACGAACGCCGCGCGGTCGGTATCCTCACCCGGCACTCCGGCCGCGACGTTCACGTGCATTCGGCGCCCAGGTCGGTTGGGGCCCATGTCGCGCCAATCGGCGCGGGCCAATAGAGCGCCGCGCGGCGCATCTAACGGCCCCGTCCTGCCGAGAGTCTCGCCAAGGGGTCGTTCTGCGCTCAAGGCGTTGGTGCGACGGCTTTTGACCCTTTCAGAAGATGGCCGATCATGCGTTGGCCTTCCGCCTGGATCCGCTTCAGGTGCTCCGCGCTTTGGAAGCTTTCGGCATAGAGCTTGTAGACGTCTTCCGTGCCGGACGGACGGACGGCGAACCAGCTGTCCTTCGCGGCCATCTTGATCCCTCCGAACGGCTCGCCATTCCCCGGCGCGGCGCTTAGCTTCGCGTCGATGGGCTGCCCCGCCAGGTCCGTAGCGCCGAACTGATCCGGCGAGATTTGACGCAGCACTGTCATCTCCTGGCGTGTGGCGGGCGCGTCGATCCGTTCATAGTATGATCGGCCGAGTTGTTGGGTCAGGTCGTCGTAGATCTGGCTCGGGTCTTTCGTGGTCGTGGCGGTGATCTCGGCCGCCAGCAGGCCAAGAGCCATGCCGTCCTTGTCGGTCGTCCACACCGTGCCATCGCGGCGCAGAAGCGAGGCGCCGGCGCTTTCCTCGCCGGCGAAGCCGAGCGCGCCGGAGAGCAGACCCCCGACGAACCACTTGAACCCGACCGGGACCTCGACGAGCCGGCGGCCGAGGCGTGCGGCCACCCGGTCGATCAGGCTGCTGCTGACCATGGTCTTTCCGACCCCACAGCCGGCGTTCCAAAGCGGGCGATGGCGGAACAGATAGGCGATCGCGGCCGAAAGATAGTGGTTTGACTGCATGAGACCGCCGCCCCGGGTCACCACCCCGTGGCGATCCGCGTCGGTGTCGTTGCCGATGGCCAGGTCGAAACGGTCTCGTATGCCGATCAGCCGGGCCATAGCGTAGGGAGACGAACAATCCATTCGGATTTTGCCGTCCCAGTCTGCGGTCATGAATCCGAATGTCGGGTCGATTTCGTCATCCACAACCGTGCCCGCCAGACGATAGCGGTCGATGATCGCCGCCCAATAATGCGTGCTGGCGCCGCCCAGCGGATCGACCCCAAACGTCACGCCAGATCCGCGCACCCGCTCAAGATCGACCACGCTTACGAGATCGTCGACGTAGGCCGTCAGAAAGTCGTGTTCATGGACGCAGGCTTCGCGGCGCGCGCGCTCGTAGGGCATGCGTTGGACGCCCGCCAAGCCGCCCCTCAGAAGCTCATTGGCGGTTCGCTCGATCCACGCGGTCGCGACGGTGTCGGCGGGGCCTCCGCTGGGCGGGTTGTACTTGAAACCGCCGTCCTCCGGTGGGTTGTGGGACGGCGTCAGCACGACGCCATCGGCGCGTCCACCGCTCCCGGTCCGGTTGTGGGTCAGGATCGCATGAGAGATCACGGGCGTCGGCGTGTAACCACCGCGCTGGTCGATCATGGTGGTCACGCCGTTCGCCGCGAACACCTCCAAGGCGGTCGTGAAGGCGGGGTGGGAGACCGCATGGGTGTCGACGCCGATGAACAGCGGACCGTCGACGCCAAGGTTTTGGCGATAGAGGCACACCGCCTGCGCCATCGCCAGGATGTGAGGCTCATTGAATGCGTTGGCGAACGCCGAGCCCCGATGTCCGGACGTGCCGAAATGGACGCGCTGAGCGGGGTCGGAGAGATCTGGCGTTCCGTTGAAATAGGCCGCGATGAGGTGTGACACGTCGATCAATCGAGACGGGTCCAGCCGCTTCCCCGCCAGGGGACTTATTCCCGAGCCACTCATCTGTCCTCGCACTTCCGCCCGAGAGGCCGTCCTCAAGCCCTTCCCATAAGACGCCGGGTCTAGGCGCCCATCGGCCAACTGGTCGCCCCACGCCAAGATCGGCGCAGGCGCCGAATGGGCATGACTGATCGTGACCCGATATATTATTGCAACGCTTGGGGAGCTGGCGCGTTCAATGCAGGACGGAAGATACTTGTTTCCGTCCTTCCAACAGATGGGCCGCTTTCACCCGGCGACGTGTGTGCGGTGGGGAGCGGCGGAAAGGTCTCGATGGCCTCCACGCTTCGCCGTGCACTTGGGTTCAAATCCCCATCGTCTCTCTGGGACGATCCGAACGCCATCCGCGAAATGCTGTTCAGCGTCGAGCGTCTGGAGGAGCACGCACGGAGCTTGGCCGCCGCGCAAGGCGTGCACGCCAGGGGATTGCGGGGCCACCCGCTCTCGGATCGGCTCACCGACAACGAAGCGAGTCTGATCGCCGCTTACAAAGCCATTTGCAGCGCGGTCAGCGAGGGCGCCGCCATCACCCCGGCGGCCGAGTGGCTGATCGATAATTTCCACCAGGTGGAACGGCAGATCCGGCAGGTCAGGTCCGACCTTCCGCCGGGGTACTACCGCCAACTGCCGAAACTCGCAGACGGACCGTTCGCCGGCCTTCCGCGCGTCTTCGGGATGGCCTGGGCCTTCGTCGCGCACACGGACAGCCGCTTCGACGTCGATGTGTGGTGCAGCTTCGTCCACGCCTATCAAACCGTGCAGCCTCTGACGATCGGCGAGCTCTGGGCTTCGGCGATCACCCTGCGGATTATCCTCATCGAGAATCTGCGACGTATCGCCGAACGCATCGTCTTCAGCCGCGACGAACGCCGCCGTGCGGACGAACTGGCCAACCAGCTTCTCGGACCTGGCGGTCCGAAGGCGGAGCTGTCCCTGGCCGGCGCAAAGGGCCTCGATCAGGGGCCGCTGTCCGATGCGTTCCTGCTCCAGCTCGTTTTCCGGCTGCGCGACCAAGGGCCGTCGGTGGCGACGCTGCTCGCGGGTCTGGATGGGCGGTTGGCGGCTGAGGGGAAGACCGTCGATGCGGCGGTCAATGACGAGCAGCAAAAGCAGGTCTCGGCCAACGTGACCGTTCGTAACATCATCACCAGCATGCGCCGCATGTCCGATGTCGACTGGTCCGAAATCTTCGAGCGGGTCAGTCTCGTCGACAAGGTGCTGGCCGACGGCTGCGGCTTCGCCGAAATGGATTTCCCCACCCGCAACCTCTACCGGACCGCCGTCGAGGAGCTGGCCCGTGGGTCCGGTCTCGGCGAGCTCGACGTGGCGCGCCGCGCCGTTCTGGCCGGCGCCCAGGCCACCTCCGGGATGTTGGAGGGCGGCGGACGCCAGTCCGATCCTGGCTACTATCTCTACGCGGGCGGGCGCGTAGATTTCGAAAAGGCCCTCGGCTTTCGTCCGCGTCCGACGGTGGTGTTCGGACGCTTCTATCGCACGCTCGGCATCGGCGGCTATATCGGCGCCGGTGCGATCGTCGCCGCGCTTCTGCTGGCCTTGCCGATTCTCTTTCACGTGCAAGCGACCCCCGGCTGGAGGATCTGGCTGGGCGTTCTCGGGACGCTCGGGGCGATCCCGGCGCTGGACGCTGCGGTCGCGCTCGTAAACCAGGGTGTCACCCACCGCTTCGGCGCCACCCTGCTGCCGGCGCTCGAACTTCGCGCCGGCGTGCCGAAGCATCTGCGCACGCTGGTGGTCGTCCCTACGCTGCTGACGACGGAACAATCCGTAAAAGCTCAGATCGATCTCCTGGAAATCCATCATCTGGCCAGCCTTGCCGGAGACGTTCAATTCGCTTTGCTCTCGGATTGGACAGACGCCCCGAGCGAACAGGCGGAGGGCGACCAGGCGTTGCTCCAGACCGCCATCGCCGGGATCGCGCGGCTCAACCAGCGTCATGGCCCGGCGCCGGGCGGCGCGCGGTTTCTCCTCTTCCACCGCCGGCGCGTTTGGAGCGCGAGTCAACGCAAGTGGCTTGGGTGGGAGCGCAAACGCGGCAAACTGCACGAGTTGAACCAGCTGCTACGTGGCGCTCGCGACACCACCTTCCTGCCCCTCGAGGGTGGTCCGCCGCAAGGGCCGGAGGGCGTGCGTTATGTCATCACCCTAGACGCCGACACCCGGCTTCGGCGGGATTCGATCCGGCGTCTGATCGGCAAGATGGCCCACCCGCTGAACACGCCACGCCTTGACCCCGCCACCGGCCGGGTTGTCGAGGGCCATGCCGTGCTGCAACCGCGCATCACGACCGCCCTGCCGGGCGCTGGCGAGGGATCAGTCTATCAGCGGGTGTTCTCAAGTATGAGCGGCATCGATCCCTATTCGGCCGCCATCTCCGACGTCTATCAAGACCTGTTCGAGGAAGGCTCCTACGCAGGCAAGGGAATATACGACCTCGACGCGTTCGAAGCCGCGCTCAAAGGCCGTGCGCCCGACTCGACCCTGCTCAGCCACGATCTCTTCGAAGGGGTGTTCGCCCGCGCCGCCCTGGTCTCCGACGTCGAGGCCGTGGAGGCCTATCCCGCCCGCTATGACATCGCGGCGCTTCGCTACCATCGCTGGGCGCGCGGGGATTGGCAGCTCTTGCCCTGGATACTCGGGTGGTCCGCCCTCCTCGGCAAAGGCCACACACAATCCGCGGCCATGCCGGCCAGCGGCCGGTGGAAGATGATCGACAATTTGCGGCGCACTCTCTCGCCGATGACCTGCTTGCTGGCGCTCCTGGCGGGCTGGCTCCTCCCGTTCAAGGCCGCGGTTGTCTGGACGATCTTCGTGGTGGGAACGATCGGCTTGCCGAGTTTCGTGCCGGCCTTGGCCGGCGTCGCGCCTCGTCACGCGGGCCTCAGTATGCGCGCCCATCTCCGAGCGGTCGCTTCGGACTTCCGGCTCGCCATTACGCAGTCATTCCTGATCACGACGCTATTGGCGCACCAAGCTTGGTTGATGGGCGACGCCATCATCCGCACGCTGTTCAGGCTGTTCATCTCGCGTCGCAACCTGCTGGAATGGACTCCCGCCGCGCAGGCCACGATCGGGCGCAGGCCGACGGTCGGCGTGTACTATCGCTGGATGGCCGGCGCGGTGTTGACCGGACTTGCGGCGCCGGCCGTAGCGTGGGCGTCCGGCGGCTCGACCTGGCTGTTGGCCATCCCCTTCGCCGCGCTCTGGATCGCCTCCCCAGCGATCGCCAGGTGGGTGAGCCAGCCTTCTCCGGAAGAGGCCATGGTGGCGCCGACCCCGGCGGACGTCCGAGCCTTGCGGTTGATCGGCCGGCGGACCTGGCGGTTCTTCGAAACCTTCGTCGGCGCGGAAGATCACCACCTTCCGCCCGACAATTTCCAGGAAGACCCTACGCCCGTCGTCGCGCACCGCACCTCGCCGACGAATATCGGCCTTTATCTGCTGTCGACGGCGACCGCACACGACTTCGGCTGGCTTGGGTTGACGGAGACGGTCGAGCGCCTGGAGGCGACGCTTGCGACCATGGCGCGCCTCGCCCGTTACCGTGGCCATTTCTATAACTGGTACGATGCGCGCGATCTTCGCCCGCTCGACCCGCAATATGTGTCCTCGGTCGACAGCGGAAATCTGGCCGGCCACCTCATCGCCTTGGCCAACGCCTGCGAGGCCTGGGGCGACCTCGACGCCACGATGAGGCTGCAGGGCATTGGCGACACCCTCGATATCCTGGCCGAAGACGCTGTCAGCCTGCGGGACACGCGCCGCACGGAAACGGTCACCTGGCGTCAGTTCGACGAGGCCGTCGCCGCCTTGGCGACGGCCGCGCATCATCGCCCGGCGTCGTCTTCGGAGCTGGTCGATCAACTCGCCAGAATGAGTTCGGCCGCCGACACCCTGGTCGATGTCACGACGGCTTTCACCCTCGAGCGCGGCGACGGCGCCAGTTCAGACCTCCTGTTCTGGGCACAAGCCATTCATAGAGCGGTCGCCAGCCACCAGCGCGATCTGTCTGGGCCCGACGCCGAACGTCTCGCCGACCGGCTCAGCACGATGGCCGGCGCCGCCCGAGACATGGCCCTTGCAATGGACTTTGCGTTTCTGCTCGATCCGCAGCGCACGCTTCTCTCAATCGGGTTCATCGTCCCGGAAGGGACGGCGGATGAGAGTTGCTACGATCTCCTGGCGTCAGAAGCGCGGCTCGCCAGCTACGTCGGCATCGCTAAGGGCGACCTGCCGACCCGTCATTGGTTCCGTCTCGGACACGACGTCACGCCGGTCGATGACAGCGCCGCGCTGATCTCCTGGTCGGGGTCGATGTTTGAATATCTGATGCCCTCGCTGGTCATGCACACGCCCATCGGCAGTCTGCTCGACCATACCAACCGGATGATCGTTCGCCGCCAGGTCGAGTACGGCAAGAGCCTCGGCACGCCGTGGGGCGTTTCTGAGTCCGCCTACAACACCCGCGACTTGGAGCTGACCTATCAGTATTCCAACTTCGGCGTGCCGGGCCTCGGTTTGAAGCGCGGGCTGGGCGAGAACGCGGTGATCGCGCCCTATGCGACGGCGCTCGCCGCCACGGTCGATCCGATCGCCGCGGCGCGAAATTTTGAGCGCCTGCGCCCGGCCGGCGGACGTGGCCGGTACGGTTACTACGAGGCCTTGGACTACACCGCGCAGCGGATCCCGCAAGGCGAGACCGTCGCGGTGGTTCGCGCGTTCATGGCGCACCACCAAGGCATGACCGTTGTCGCCATCGCCGACGCTTTGCTCGACGGCGCCATGCGCCGGCGTTTCCATGCCGAACCGATGATCCGGGCGGCCGAACTGCTTCTGCAGGAGCGCATGCCCCGCGAGATCGCCGTGCAGCCCCCCTGGGCGAGCGACGCGACCACGGCGGCCAGGGTCCGTGAATTCGACACGGCCGAAACCTCGCGTCGAGTCGACCCCAACGCCCCAACGCCGGCGATCCAGCTGCTGTCGAACGACCGCTACAGCGTCATGCTCACTGCTGCGGGCTCGGGCTACAGCCGCTGGCGCGACCTGGCGGTGACGCGCTGGCGGCAAGACGCCACCTGCGACGACTGGGGATCCTACGTCTACTTCCGCGACGTGGAGAGCGACGAGACCTGGTCGGCGAGCCTCGCGCCCTCCGGCGTCGAGCCCGACCACTACGCCGTCACGTTCAGCGCCGATCGGGCAAGCTTTACGCGGCGCGACGGCGAGCTGAACACCACCCTGGACGTGATCGTTTCGGCTGAGGACGACGCGGAAGTTCGTCGGGTGACTCTGACCAACGCCGGCAACCGGTTCCGAGACATCGAGGTCACCTCCTACGCCGAGGTCGTCATCGCGTCTCAGGCCGCCGATGTCGCCCATCCGGCCTTCTCCAAAATGTTCGTACAAACGGAGTTCGACGCCGCCACTGGCGCCATTCTGGCGACACGGCGGCGGCGCTCGCCGGACGACGCCGAGGTCTGGGCGGCGCATCACTCCGTGGTCGAGGGCGAAGGGGTCGGCAAGACGGAGTTCGAAACCAGCCGCGGCCGCTTCCTGGGGCGCGCGCGAAGCGTGCGCGAGCCCGCCGCCGTCATCGACGGGCGGCTCTTGTCCGGATCGACCGGCACGGTCCTCGATCCGGTCTTCGTGCTCCGACGTCGGGTTCGCCTGGCGCCCGGCGCTACGGTTCGGATCGCATTTTGGACGATGATAGCGCAGTCGCGGAGCGGAGTTGTCGATCTCGTCGACAAGACCAATGACGTCAGCGCGTTCGATCGCGCGGCGACCTTGGCGTGGACCAAGGCGCAGGTGCGGCTCCACCATCTCGGGATCGATCGGAGCGACGCCAATCTCTTCCAGCGCCTCGCCGGGCACCTGGTCTACACAACGCCGGCCTTGCGACCGTCGTCCGGAGCGATCTTGCGCGGCGCGAGCGCGCAGCCCGGTTTGTGGGCGCAGGGCATCTCCGGTGACCTGCCGATCATCCTCCTGCGCATCTCGAACGCCGACGATGTCCGGATCGCCCATCAGCTCCTGCAAGCGATAGAATATTGGCGGGATCAACGCTTGGCGGTCGATCTCGTGATCCTCAACGAGCGCGGCTCCTCCTATGTCCAGGATCTCCAGAATGCGTTGGAAGCCCTGGTGCGGACGAGCCAGGCGCGGCCATCGCCGGTCGAAGACATCAAGGCCGGACAGGTGTTCGTGCTGCGGGCGGACTTGATCCCTTCGGAGACGCGCGCGCTCATCGCTTCGGTCGCCAGCGTCGTCCTTGTCGCCGAGCAGGGCGGTCTGGCCGAGCAGCTCAACCGCATTCCTGAGGTCGTGGACGCCCGTCCAGCCGCGCGAAGACCGCGCGCTCTGCCGGCGCCGCCGGCGCCGCCGCGCCCACCGCTCGAGTATTTCAACGGCCTTGGCGGGTTCGCCGACGACGGAAAGGAATATGTGACGATCCTCGGTCCGGGTCAGTCGACGCCCGCGCCCTGGGTCAATGTGGTCGCCAACCCTGACTTTGGCTTCCAGGTGTCTGCAGAGGGCGGCGGCTTCACATGGTCGGTCAACAGCCGCGAACACCAGCTGTCGCCTTGGTCGAACGATCCGGTCGTCGATCGACCCAGCGAAGCCCTTTACCTGCGCGACGAGGACACCGACGAGCTATGGTCGCCGACTGCATCGCCCGTCCGCGACGATCTGGGCGCGTACGTGGCCCGACACGGCTGGGGCTACAGCCGGTTCGAGCATGAGGCCCACGGCGTCGCGTCGGATCTGCTGATCTATGTGCCCTTGGCCGACCCGATCAAAATTTCGCGGTTGAAGCTCCGCAATACGACCAACCGTCGCCGCCGGCTGTCCGTCACCGCCTATGTCGAATGGGTGTTGGGGGTTTCGCGCGCCGCATCCGCGCCCTTCATCAACACGCAGATCGACCCGGTCACAGGGGCGCTCTTCGCGCGAAACGCGTGGAACCCCGCCTTTGCGCAGCGGGTCGCCTTTCTCGACATGGGCGGCAGGCAGACCCGTTGGACGGGGGATCGCCGAGCCTTCATCGGGCGAAACGGCGCCCTCGGAAATCCTGCCGCCCTGGCCGCCGGCGCCGATTTGTCCGGCGCCGGCGGGGCGGGTCTCGACCCGTGCGGCGTGCAGCAGACCATCGTCGAGCTCGCGCCCGGGGGTGAGGCCGAGATCGTCGTTTTCCTTGGCGACGCGGCGAATCAAGCCGAGGCGACGGCCCTCGTGGGTCGTTATCGGAAGGCCGATCTGGACGCCGTGCTGGGCGAGGTCCGCCAACACTGGGAGGGGGTCTTGGGCGGCGTGCAGGTCAAGACGCCGGACCGGTCGATGGACATCATGCTCAATGGTTGGCTCCTCTACCAGACGCTGGCCTGCCGCGTGTGGGCGCGCTCTGGCTTCTACCAGGCCAGCGGCGCCTACGGCTTCCGCGACCAGATCCAAGACGGCATGGCGCTGGCGGCGACGTCGCCGGCGTTGACGCGGGAGCACCTCGTCCGCGCCGCCGGGCGGCAGTTCGTCGAAGGCGATGTTCAGCACTGGTGGCTGCCGCACTCCGGCCAGGGCGTGAGGACGCGGATCTCCGATGACAAGGCCTGGCTGGCCTTCGCCGTCGCCCATTATGTGGCCGTTTCGGGCGACGCCGGACTCCTCGATGAAATGGTCCCGTTCCTCGAGGGGCCGAAGCTCGCCGCCGATCAGCACGAGAACTTCTTCTCGCCCGCGGTCTCTGAGCGAACCGCGAGCCTCTATGACCACTGCGCCCTGGCGTTGGACGCAAGCCTCGCGGTGGGCCGGCACGGGGCGCCGCTGATCGGCGGCGGCGACTGGAACGACGGCATGAACCGCGTGGGCGAAGGCGGCCAGGGCGAGAGCGTGTGGCTCGGCTGGATGCTCTATACGACCCTGACGCAGTTCGCAGGCTTGGCGGACAGACGCGAAGATCCGGCCCACGCGAAGACGTGGCGCGAGCACGCCGCCGCCCTACAGGCGGCGCTCGAGGACCAGGCGTGGGACGGCGACTGGTATCGGCGCGCGTGGTTCGACGACGGTTCCGTCATGGGTTCGGCCGCCAATGACGAGTGCCGGGTGGATTCCATCGCCCAATCCTGGGCGGTGATCTCGGGCGCCGCGCGGCCCCGGCGGGCGGCACAGGCTATGGCGGCGGTCGAACGCGAATTGATTGACGAGGATGACGGCCTCGCGTTGTTGTTCACGCCGCCCTTTGACCGCACTGCGCACGATCCTGGCTACATCAAGGGCTATCCGCCCGGCATCCGCGAGAATGGTGGACAATACACCCACGCCGCCACCTGGTCGGTGATGGCCTTCTGCAAGCTTGGCCTTGGGGGCAAGGCGGCGAACCTGTTTTCGCAACTCAATCCCATCAATCACGCCCGTACGCGGGCTGAGCTGCGCCGCTACAGAGTCGAACCCTATGTCGTTGCGGCTGACATCTACGCGGCGCCCGATCATGTCGGTCATGGCGGCTGGACATGGTACACTGGGTCGGCGGGTTGGATGCATCGCGTGGGCGTCGAGAGCATCTTGGGGTTACGGTTCGAGGATTCAGCCTTGTGCCTGGACCCTTGCATTCCCAGCACTTGGCCGGGCTTCGAGGTGAATATCCGGCGCCGATCTGCGCGCCTCCATATCCAGGTCGTCAACCCCGAGGGAGTGTCGCGAGGGGTGAGGTCCGCTGAACTTGACGGAACCCCGCTAACCCAGCGGCCCCTGCGGCTCGACCTGATCGAGGACGACCAGGATCATCAGCTCGTGGTCACGCTCGGCTGAGCTTCATTGGAGTCGAGCGCCCAAATCGCCGAACTCGTCGGCAGAGGCGACGAACCTCCGCGCTCGCGAGTTGGCTGATGATCGCCAGGCGCCCCGCCTCAGGTAATCAGCTCGATCCGACCGGGCGCGCCGGCGCGAGGAACGGGTCGCGGAAGAGGCGAAACCTACGAGCCGCGCCTTCCCGGATGAGGGTCTGCCGTTGATCGAGATCCTCGAGATGGCGCAGCGATGCGGCGTTCAGCCAAAGAGGATGAAAATCGGACATCGTCACGGCTGCGCGAGGCCGTCTAATGAGGCGGGTGTCGGGCACACCAACGTCCGACCCCGTGGTCGGCCTTAAGGGTCCCTTGCGGCCACGATCAGTCGGCCGGTCATGCCGGGATGATAGCGACAATAAAAATCGATCTTGCCGGCCGACCTCAAAACAATGTGAGCCTTGGCGCCCGGGTTTAGGTCGACGTCAAAAGCGCCGCTTCTCGCGGTGGCGGTGTGGCGCAAGAAGTCGTCATTCACCCATTCGATCGTGTCCCCGACCTTCACCCCCTCCGGCGTCGGGCCGAACTTCATCTTGTTCAGGCGGACCACATGCACCCTGGCCGCCGCGGCGCCGAGCGCCGCGGACGACCAAATCATCGCCGGAAGCACCGCCAAAGCCGCCGCGACAAACCCACGACGATCCGGCGCCATGCGGCGGGCCTCAGTGCAGCTGTTGCGCCAGGTGTTCAGCATGCGTTTGGTGCGCCTGGAAGAGCTTCAGACCGGTGCCCAGCAACTCCTTCAGCTCGGCGTTTCGCGCACTGGGGATCAAAGTCCCGCTGAGCGCGGCGTTTACGGTCTTATGGTAGGCGATCTCATTCTGAACATAGGCCCGGTCGAACGCCGCGCCGTTGAGCTTGGCCAATTCGGCATGCTTAGTCGCCGCCGCTGAGGATAGGGCGGTGCTGGTCGGATTTGCTTCAGGCGTTACGCCGAGCCGCTCAACGAGCGTGAGCGCCTGGTCATTCACAGCGGTGTGGTCTCTGACCATCTCCTGAGCGAAGTCGCGGACCATGGCGTTCTTCGACTTTGCCAACGCCTGCTGTCCTGCCGAAACATCGATTTGGCCCGCGGTGTAGGCAATGTGCGCTATCTGCGGGTCGGTAGGCTGGAAGGCCGGTTGGCCGTAGGCCGCGCCCGCGACCATGCCCGCGGCGACGATGGCGATTGGAAAATTCCAGGTCATGATTGGCTCCTGTCGACTGTGCGGCCTCCGCCTGAATGGAGACGCCCAAGCGCTCGCGAAGGAGCGCAAGGGATTGGATGGCTGAGCCGCTCGGAAAGTCGCCACTCGCGCGGACGTTCCTCGGGCGTTGGCCGGTGGTCGGGGTTCAGCCAGGCCCAAGACGGCCTCCCAACATCGGCGCCATGCCTTCGCCTCCAGGCGACAGGTCATGGGCGTGCTTCTCGCGCTCGTGTCGCTGCACGGCCGCTTCGATCTTCCGCCCGAGCTCGTCGAGTTCCTGCGCCAGCGGATGCTCGGGAACAGCGGTCCGATGGCCGGCCAGTTCTGTGCAGAGCTCCGTGAACCGTAGGTACTCCGACGAGCCTGGCGCCGGCATGTTGTCGATGTACCGGTTTATGTCATCCAACAGGCGCTGAAGGTGGGGATCCCTACTCATGTTCGAGCTCCCGCTCGGAGATCTGATCACGCCTACGGGGGACGGTCTCTGATCGTTCCGCTGGCGCAGTCGAGATCGTCGGCCTTGGGGGCTCGACCTCCCCCGCATCTTCCTGTCGCCGCCTGGCGAACCTCATGACACACTCCTCCGAGATGACCGCGCGGAGCTTTGAAAAGATCTCCAGCAGGATATATCGGTCTACGATATAATACGTGGCGGTAGGATTGGTTGCGCCATGCCGGGGGTCACTTCCACCAGTTCGGCAAGGCGGGCGATCCACTAGCCCGCGAAGGCGCTTGCACCATGGAGCGGCTGAACTCGGCCGAGCTGGCCGCACACCGAAAGAGGCTGCGGCCATCGGACTGCGCCATCACCGGCGCCTGCAGGCGCCGGCGCGTGCTGTGACACGCGTCGAACGTCTGGTCCTCGACGCCTGCACGCTCGCGGACCCTACCGACAACGAAGGCGCAATCCGCGGGCGCCTCCAACAGCGCGTTCCCTTCCCGAACGCGTCGAGCGGCTAGATCGGCCGCACCCCCGCCGGATCGAAGCGCCTCTCCAGCTTGCGGCCACCGAACGAACGCTGGATCGAGCCAAAGGATGAAAGATGTATTTATGATATTGCTTTGTGTGCAGCTGCGCCCTAACATGTATCTCATATACTCTTTTGCGGGGCAGGGAATGCAAGACCTCACGAGGCGTTCAGCACTTCTGACGGGGATGGGCGTCGCGACCGCAGGACCTGCGCTCGCCGCCGCTGCTGGGCCTGCGAGGCCGCCGGCGCGCAAACCCGCACAGTCGCACCGGTTTGAGATGAACATCGAGGACACGAGGATCACCCTCGTCGAGAAGCAGAAGTTTCACACCTTCGCCTTCGGAGGTCAGGTCCCCGGACCGCTCTTCCACGTCCGCGAGGGCGATCAGGTAGAGGTCGTGGTCAACAACCTCACCACCCTGCCCCATTCGATCCACTGGCATGGGATCTTGCAGCGCGGCACCTGGGAGATGGACGGCGTCCCGGACATGACGCAGCTCGGCATCCAGCCGGGCGACAGCTTCACCTACAAGTTCGTCGCCGAGCCGGCCGGCACAATGTGGTATCACTGCCATGTTAACGTGAACGAGCATGTCGCCACCCGCGGCATGTGGGGCCCATTCATAATCGAACCGAAGTCCCCGAAGCCGATCGAGCGGGAGGTAACGGGCGACTACATCCTGATGTTCTCGGAGTGGGCGTCGGCCTGGGCGGACAAGCCGGGCCAAGGCGGCGTCCCCGGCGACGTCTTCGACTACTTCACCATCAATGGGAAATCGTTCCCCGAAACCCAGCCAATCCGAGTCAAGGAGGGGGACGTCATCCGTTTACGGATGTTCGGCGCCGGCGGCGGCTTCCACTCCATCCACATCCATGGGCACGTCTTTCAGATCGCCTTCAAAGACGGGCACGCCCTCCCCGCGCCGATCAACGCCGACACGGTTCTGGTCGGGCCTGGCGAACGCTACGACATCATCCTGCGCTGCGACAATCCCGGGCGCTGGATGATCCATGACCACATCGATCATCACACGATGAACGGCCACACCCCGCACGGCGGGGTCATGACAGTGATCGAATACGAGGGAATTCCGCGCGACCAGACCTATTACCACTGGGCTCACAAGGAATTCACGCCGGACTTCTACTACGAGGAGAGCCTGCGCAAGCCGCTCGGGGTCTATCCCAATCCGCGCTTCAAGGGCGAACCGATCGCCTAGGGAGCCAGCGATGAGACGTCTCTCCTTTTTGGCCAGCGCCCTGGCGCTGTCGATCGCCGGGAGCGCCGCCGCCCAGGGCGCCGGCGACCTGAAGAGCCAGTGCAGCTCCTGCCATGCGCTGGAAAAGCCGGCCGCGCCGAGCGTCGAGCGGCTCTGGAACCGCAAGGGGCCCGACCTCTGGTACGCGGGCGCGAAGTTCAATCGCGACTGGCTGGTGAAGTGGCTGCAGAAGCCGACGCCGATCCGCCCAGGCGGCGTCCTCTGGTTCAAACACGCCAAGCCGGGCGAGCCGCGCGACACGCTCGACACCGCCGGCGCGCCGGCCCACCCGGCGCTCGACGCCGCTGCCGCCGCCAAATTCGCCGATGCGCTGATGGCGCTGAAGGGGGACGGGGTCGTCACGCCGGGCGCCTTCAAGGCTGAGGGCGCAAACCTCGCCATGGGCAAGATGGCCTTCGGGAAGCTCCGCGGCTGCGTCGCCTGTCATCAGGACAAGAGCGGCGAAGGCGGGGTCTCGGGGCCGGAGCTCTACGACGCCGGCGAGCGGCTGCAGCCCGACTACGTCCACGCCTACATCAAAGATCCGCAGGCCTTCGACCGATTCATCTGGATGCCGCGCCTTGGCCTGTCCGAGCCCGATCTGCAGCGGATCACCGCCTATCTCGCAACCCTAAAGGCCGGACAATGACCAGGACCAGGCTGATCTTCGGGGTCCTCGCCTCGACGGCGTTCATGCTCGGCGCGCAGGTCGCCACGGCCGAGGACGACCCGAAATTCAAGGAAACCGCGCGCCTCTACGACACCTATTGCGCCCAATGCCACGGCGTGAGTCGCAACGGCAAGGGCGTCAACACGGTCGGGCTGTCTGTGCAACCCAGGGACCACAGCGATCCCGTGGGCATGGCGTCCTTGCCTCGCGAGCAGATGGTCAAGGCGATCCGCGACGGGGGCGCCTCGGTCAACAAGTCGGCGCTGATGCCGGCTTGGTCTTCCGTCTTCACCGACCAGCAGATCGAGCAGATGGCCGACTACCTCGGCCACGTCTGCAAGTGCGCCAAACCCAACTAGGAGAAAACAGGTTATGGGGGCTTCCAAAATTAAGATGACGACGTTGTTCGCCGCATCGGCGCTTGCCTTGCTGACCTCCGTTCCAGCGGCGGCGAAGGACATTAACCTTCGCCTCACCGCGAAGGAGGTGAGCCTGCCAATCGACAACAAGGGCACCATGCAGGCTTCCTGGACCTATGAGGGTCAGGTGCCGGGTCCGGTGCTTCGCGTCACCGAAGGCGATCGCGTCACCATCACCCTGACCAACGACGCGGCCAACAAGAACTCCCACTCGATCGACCTGCACGCCGCGCGCGTGGACGTGGTCAAGGACTTCGAGTCGATCAAGCCCGGGGAGACGAAGACCTTCACCTTCGTCGCCAACTATCCAGGCGCCTTCTATTATCACTGCGGCGCCGACCCGATGTACCAGCACATCGCGCGCGGCATGTTCGGCGTGATCCTCGTCGACCCCAAGGACGCCAAGGCCCTGCCGAAGGCCGACCGCGAGTACATCCTCGTCCAGTCCGAAGTCTACAATAACCCAGACGACACCCATTCGATCATGAAGAGCGACTGGAAGCACGTCGTCTTCAACGGCGTGGCGTTCAAGTACGACCCGGTGCATGACCCCGCCGCCACCAAGATGCTGGTCGCCAAACCCGGCGAGCGTGTGCGCGTCTATTTCGTCAACGCCGGCCCGAACGAGTTCTCCTCCTTCCACCCGATCGCCGGGATCTGGGACGCGGTCTACCCGAGCGGCAACCCGAAGAACAAGCAGTCTGGCCTGCAGAGCTTCGTGGTCGGCCCGGGCGATGGCGGGACCTTCGATCTCATCTCGCCGGTCGCCGGCGCCAACGTGATCGTCGACCACGCGATGCCGCACGCCCACACCGGCGCGATGGCGGTCGTCATGTTCTCCGACGACGCCGACCCGGCCATGGGCCGCGGCGAAAACATCCTCGTGCGGTAGGGCCCCAGCCCGCTCCCACGACGAATGGCCGGTTCGCACGTCCGTCGCGGACCGGCCCGTGTTTCCGAGTGTCGGGTTTCGCCCGCGACGGCGTCCAGAGAAGGTCCGCCTTGAAGCCCTGTCTGTTGGCTCCTTGCGTCGTCTCGATCGCGGCTGTCATCGCGACGCCGGTGAGCGCTCAGCTTATCGATGTCGCGACCGTGGACACTGTGATTGTGACTGCTTCGCCCGACCCGGAAGATCCGGCGGTGGTGGCGGGCGTCCGCAAGCGGCTGTCGGAGACGCCGGGCGCCGTTTCGGTGATCTCCGCCGAGTCCTACGCCAGGCGCGAAGCCCTGGCCCTCGACGACATGCTGCGCGACGCGCCGGGCGTCTATGCCCAGCGCAAGTGGGGCGGCGACATCCGCATCTCGATCCGCGGCTCAGGCATAGGCAACGCCAACCACAACCGCGGCCTGATCCTCGCCCAGGACGGCGTGCCGCTGAACGACGCCGACGGCTATGGCGACAGCCAGGCGGCCGATCCCCTGCTCACCCGCTACACCGAGGTCTACCGCGGCGGAAATGCGCTCCGGTTCGGCGGCGCCCTATTGGGCGGGGCGATCAACATGGTGACGCCGAACGGTGCGACCGCGGGCTTCGAGAACCAGGTCCGCCTGGAGGCGGGGTCCTTCGGCCTGCACCGCGAGAACGTGCAGTTCGCGCGCCAGGTCGGCGATTGGGATGTCTTCGTCGCCGGGACCAACCAGCGCCAGCAGGGCTGGCGGCCGCAGAGCCAGCAGAACATCCAGTTCGGCTCGCTGAACATCGGGAGAAGCTTCGGCGAGGGGCGCGAGGTGCGGCTGATCGTCAATGGATCGAACATAAACCAGGAGATCCCCGGCGCGCTCACCCGGGCGCTGTTCCTGAGCGATCCCAGACAGGCTGCGCCGGCGAACTACGCCAACGACCAGGGCCGCAACCAGCGCGGCCTGCGCGGGTCGTTGCAGACGACCTGGCGGCTCAATGAGGCCCTGATGCTGGATGCGGCAGTCTACGCCACATGGAAGGACCTCGACCATCCGATCTTCCAGGTGATCGACCAGAAGAGCCGCAACTTCGGCGTCTGGGGCCGTCTGCACTGGGAGGGAGACCTGGCCGGACTGAAGGCCGACGGCTACGCGGGCGTGTGGTTGCGCAAGGGCGACCTCGACTCCCACTTCTATCTGAACATCAAGGGCGCGCGGGGTGCGCTGCAGTCCCAGTCCTATCAGGACGCCGACGCCAGCGACGTCTTCGCCGAGGGCCGCCTGTTCGTCACCGACCATCTGGCGGTGATCGGGGGGGCGACCTGGGGAACGGCCGGACGTGACTATGTGGGCGTCCGCGTGCCGCGCGCTCCGAACGCCTTCGATCTGCGGGCAAAGAAGGACTACGACTGGGTTGCGCCCCGCATCGGCCTTCTCTGGGAAGGCGACGACGGCGTTCAGGTGTTCGCCAATCTGACCAAGTCGGTGGAGCCGCCGAACTTCGGCTCGATGAGCCCGACCAATACGGGCTTCGCGCCGGTCGAGGCCCAGGAGGCCTGGACCGCCGAGGCCGGCTTCCGAGGGCGCAAGGGGCCCGTCATCTTCGACGTGACGGTCTATCGGGCCTGGCTGGACAAGGAGATGCTGCAGTACACGGTGAGCGCCTCGATCCCGGCTGCGACCTTCAACGCCAACAAGACCATCCACCAGGGGATCGAGGCGGCGGTGGACTGGCGCGTGGCGCCACAACTGCGGCTTCGCCAGACCTATACCTTGTCGGACTTCCGCTTCGACGGCGACGCGGTCTACCGCAACAACCGGCTGCCCATCGTGCCCAAGCACTTCTACCGCGCCGAGCTGCGCTACGAGCATCCCGCGGGCTGGTTCGTGGCCCCGTCGGTCGAGTGGTCGGCGTCCGACGCCTGGGTGGATTTCAGCAACACCACCAAGACCCCCTCCTACGCGGTCTGGAATCTCAACGCCGGCTGGACGGTGAACGAGCGGATCACCGTCTTCGTCGACGCCCGCAACCTCGCCGACAAGCGCTATGTCTCGAACGTGCAGCCGGCCATAACGGCGGCGGCGGGAACGGGCTACTACTGGCCCGGAAACGGCCGATCGGTGTACGGCGGCGTCAGCGTCGCATTCTAGGTTCCTCGGACAGCCATGACGCCAGTCGAAATCCGAGCCGACGAGGACGCCAAGAGCGCCGTCTATCACGCCTTCTGGCGCTGGCATTTCTACGCCGGCCTGCTGGTGATGCCGATCCTAATGCTGATGGCCCTGACGGGCGGGCTCTATCTCTTCAAGGACGAGATCGACGGTGCGATCTACCGGCGCCTGCTCGTCGTGCCCGCGGGGACGGCGGCGACCTCGCCGCAGGCGTGGGCGGACGCGGCGGGCCGCGCCCTCGGCGGGCATGTGGTTCAGGTCGTCCCGCCCGCCGAGCCGGTCCGTTCCGCGAAACTGGTCCTGGAGACGGCCGGCGGCAGGGTGGCGGCCTACGTCGATCCGCATAACGCGCGCGTTCTGGGGTCCACGCCGGACGGCGGCGTCATGCAGGTGGTGAAGCGCCTGCACAGCCTCGATATCGCCGGCCCGGCCTTCAACGTTCTGGTGGAGGTGGTCGCGGGCTGGGCGATCGTGATGGTGGCGACGGGCGTGGTGCTCTGGTGGCCCAGGAAACAGTCCGGCGGCGTGGTGACCGTTCGCGGCCGCCCCGGCCGGCGCGTGTTCTGGCGCGACCTGCACGCGGTCGCAGGGGTCTTCGCGGGCGGGTTGATCGTGTTCCTGGCCGTGACGGGAATGCCCTGGTCGGCGGTCTGGGGCCAGGAGGTGCGCAAGCTCACCACCGATGCGGGTTGGGGGCGTCCCAAGCCTCCGGCCGCAGCCGAAGGATGGGCTCACGCCGGCCACAAGCCGATGTCGCCCGGCGTGCCCTGGGCGCTGCAGGACGGCGACATGCTCACCCATTCGATGGGACAGGCCCTGACGCTCGACGCCGCCGTCGCCCGGGTCGACGCCGCCGGCCTGCCCCGGCCCTATGTGCTGACCATTCCCAAGGACGCCGGCAAGGCTTGGACCGCCGCCTACATGCCCGACAGGGTGGAAGGCATGCGCACCCTTTATCTCGACGGATCGACCGGCCGCCTGCTCGCCGACATCGGGTACGGGCAATTCGGCCCAGCCGCCAAGGCCATCGAATGGGGCATTTCGGTGCACCAGGGACAACAGCTCGGATGGCTGAACAAGCTGGTGATGCTGGCCGGCTGCGTGGCGATCTGGCTGCTCGGCCTGTCGGCCCTCGTCATGTGGTGGAAGCGCCGGCCAAGCGGCCGGCTGGCCGCGCCGCCGCGTCCGGCGAGCCGCGGCGCCTACGTCGCCCTCTTGGCGGTGGTGGCGCCGATCGCGGTCCTCTATCCGCTGGTCGGGCTTTCGCTCGGCTTCGTCCTTATTCTCGATCTTGTCGCACGGCGTGCGGTCCTGGCCACGCGCCCAGTTCCGGAGGTCCTTTCATGATTGCTCGCCACATCCTGCTCGCCGCGGCGGAGCGCCTCCGCTTCACGCCCACGCCGGCCCAAACCGAGGAGATGATGGACCCGTGGTGGAAGACCTCGACTTTCTCTGCTCATTGCAAATCAAGCGGGTCGGTGGCGGCGCAGCCTAAAGTCGAGGAGTTGCGCAGTCGGCGTCAAAGCGCGAGAATTTCGGAGGTACGGCACGAGCCGCCGCGATAGAAAAGCGGCCGTAGACCCCGACGAATTCACACTGGAGGAGGCGTAACCTTGAACGCAGCAGAACACTCCGAGCTCGGCGGCGCCGCCGATCCGATGATGGGTGCGCTCCGCGAACTTGTGGAACAGATCGAAAGCGCAAGTTACTTTGACCAATATGGCCGTCTTCTGGAATTGATGCCCGCGTTTGTCGAAGCTCGTGTTCTCGTCCATGGATATCCCGCCCTCGGCCATTAGCCATGTGCGCGGGGACGCTCGGCTCGTCCTCAATTCTTGGGATAGTCGCCACGACGGCCAGTTGGGTCGAGGTCGGCCTCGCCGAGCCTACGCGACACAGCCGCACGCCTCGGGGGCGGGACGCGAAGCCGGCTTTGGAGCGTTGCTCAGGGGCTGTGGGCGACTCGCAATTCGCCCCACTTCGCCGAGAATCTTATAAATCTCATTGGCGACGTCTGGGTTTTCGGGACTGGCGAGTTGCGGGCCGTGATCTCACCCAGCTGCCATAGCGGAGACGGGACGGCGCGAGTTCGAGGCCAATTTATCGGCCGCCGAGCACAATCAGATGCGAGGGCAGATAGTTTAGGCCCAAGGCCTCGATGTTGGTCAGCGGTCGCCCGCTCAGGTCTGCGGCAGATCCTTGAGGGCGTCGTGGATCCGATCGAGCAAAGCGTTCAAGGTGAATGGTTTGACGATAAGCAGATCCTGCTGGCCGCCATCCCCTGACGTCAGGGGGCCGTCTGGAGGGTAGCCGCTCATAAAGAGAATCTTGAGGTCGGAACGTCGCCGCCGGGCCGCCTGAGCGAGCTCGCGGCCATCCAACACCGGCAGTCCGACATCGGTGATGAGGAGGTCGATGTGCGCGTCGGAGTCCAGGACTTCCAGGCCCGCGGCCCCATCCGTCGCCGAGATGGCGCGAAACCCCTGATCTTGCAAAACCTCCATCACCATGGCGCGCACGGACTGTTCGTCTTCGACGACGAGCACGGTCCGGCCGCGACCGTGGGGATGCTCGCTGGGGGACTGCGGCGCACCGTCGACCTCGAGACCATCTGCGACGGACCGGGGGAAATAGACCGTGACGGTCGTCCCTTTTCCCAGCTCGCTTTTAATCTCGACCGCGCCGCCGGACTGACGCGCGAAGCTGTAGATCATCGGCAGGCCCAACCCGGTTCCCACGCCCTGAGGCTTGGTCGTGAAAAAGGGTTCGAACGCGCGTCGGACCACGTCGGGCGGCATGCCGGACCCGGTGTCTGCGACGGCGATGAAGACATAGTCGCCAACCGAAACGTCCAGACGTTTCGAAGCCGCGAGGTCCAGGACCACTTCGCCCGTCTCGATGCGCAGTCGCCCCCGGCCTTCGATGGCGTCGCGGGCGTTGATGGCGAGATTCAGGATCGCG
>Ga0268265_10000747_pt1 | contig 31674 bp, 52 predicted proteins | sample KBSSwiS52_FD_190355 | JGI IMG/M metagenome (GOLD analysis project Ga0268265, IMG submission 190355) | Switchgrass rhizosphere microbial communities from Kellogg Biological Station, Michigan, USA - KBS Switchgrass S5-2 (SPAdes) (version 2) | ecosystem: Host-associated > Plants > Roots >...
CTTCACCGCTATCGTCTTGCACTTCGTGGTCGCTCCCGGCGAGGTGTCGGCCATACATGCGGTCGACGCCCGCCTGGTAATAGGGCGCTGTCCCCGAGCTGTATCGAAGATCGGGCGGCCCCACTTCGAGCATCGTCGGCAGCTGCCCGCCGGCGTACGGTTGGCTCGGATACGACGGGTAGCGTGGGGCCATGGCTCAAGAGTAGATCGCGGGCAGCGCGAACCCAAAAAGTCAACGTTGCGCGCCGGCCGTTACGTCGCCGGTTGCTTCTTTTTGCGCATCAACAGCCACGCCCCGCCGATGGCAACGACCGCAGCAATGGCCAATAGGCCCCCGCGCGAGCTGCCGCCCGTCATTGCTGCCTGCACCGGCTCCGGCTCTTCTTCGGGATCGGGAAACAGGGCAGCGGCGGGCGTCGGAGCGCTCGAGGTCTGCACGGTCGGCGCTACGACCACAGGCGCCGTCGGCGCCGAGGCCCGGGCGTCATTGGCCGCTTTGGTCGCGGCCGCCTGGGCGGCGACATCCGGGGGAGGCGGGGGCACGCAGGTGCCCGGATTGGCCGGAACGATGGGTTTGGGCGTTGTCGCGTAGCAAACGGGCAATTCGGCGACGAAACAGGCCGGATAGTTGAGCAGATTGAGGGGCGAGCTCAGGTAGGCGGCTTGCGCCGCCGCCGCGGCGGCTTCCGCTGCCGTCAGGCCCAGGCCCTTGATGACGTTTTGCGAGCGATAGCAGCGGATGGCCGCGTCATCCTTCTGCGCTTTGGTGATGCAGCGGGGGGCTCCCGACGGGTAGCTCACGTTGTATTTCTTCGTGAGCGCGGCGATCTGCTGGGAGTAATACGCCTGATTGGCCGATTGCTCGGCGCTCCATGCCGCCAGCGCCTTGACCGCACCGTCAAAGCCGGCTTTGGCCGCAACGCAGGCTTGATAGTCGCTCACCGCATCGCCCAGGCCGTACACACTTCTGACGTAACTCATGGTTGCTTGTTTCCTCAGTCCAAGGGGTGGATCTGGTAGGTCGTCACCCGTCGGAGCATCGATCCTTCATTGGTGCCCGCCACCGGATCGAGCACGATCCATTGGCCGCTTTTGGGTTCCTTCGCTCGCGCAAATACGTGCGAGAAATGCCCGGGTTTGTCGAAACCCACGATTACAAATTGCGTGTCACGGCCTAATTGGCGGCAAAGCGCGGCGATCCAAGTTGCCAGGTCGTCGCACTGGCTCACCGTCACGTCGTGCTCGGGCAAATAGACGTGGTGGTCTTCGGTTTGGATGTCCCAGCACGGCACCGCCGCGACTTCTCGCTCGATGCGTTTTACCCGCAATAACTTTTCCGCTCGACCATCGGTGCGCTTTCCGCGCGTGCAGATGCGCCAGATCGGATGGTCGCCCAGTCCGCCGTGGTTCTCTATGTAGCGATAGCTTGCGCTGATCCCGAACATCTTGTGGAGCACGCGCACCTGAATAGCAAGCTGACGCGATGTGGTCGTGAAGGTTCGTCCAGCACCGCGCGTGTTTTTCCCGCTATCAGCCATAACCCCGCGTAGTGTCTGCACCGCGGCGGTTTCATCGAGATTGATGCTCAGCAAGTGCTTGTTGTAAGCGCGGTGCCCCATGAGCTGCATGCGCAGTGCCCACTCTGCATCGTTGATCGAGATGTACTTTCGATGCCAACGCGAGGGCAATCCGAGGCGCTCTGCGATCTCTTGGACCTCGCGCTTCTGCTCTTCTTTGGGGCACCCGTCCTGGCCACTAATTGCAAAACGACGATCCTCGGCCCAACCATCGGAAACGAATAGGCCTTCAATATAGGCTCGATCCGGATCCATGGACTCATCGCCGAATGGCAACCGCTCGGGCGTTGTCAGCACCATGCCTTCGAAGACTTCTGAGACCCGTATGCGTTCTTCTTTACGTCCCTCAAGCGGACAGGACTTGTGTGTGCAGTGTCGGCTACCGTGCTCATGGCGTGGACAGGTCAGTACGTAGACGTGGTGGTCGGGGGTGAGCTTGAGGTCCGAACCGTTGTTGAGCCGCAGCACATCGACCGCGAGCGTCCCCTTATAGGCCTTCGCTTCGACCGTTACCCATTTGTCCAGCCCCCAAATGCGTGAGCCGAGCACAAGGTCTTCGATCGGGACCAACCGGTGTCCCTCGTCCAGCACGAGCGTGCCCGTAGGAAAGCAATCGCCGGCCGCTTTGCCGTATTTGACGATCTGGTCGCTGATGCGCTCCGGATCCTGCACCTGTTCGACGCCCAGGGCGTCGTTCGTGTAACGGATGCGTTCGACCGCGAAGTTACGCACCGCGAGCAATTCGCCGAGATAATCCTTGGGTTGCAAGTGCCGCACGATGCTGTTGCGTAGCGAATGCACCAGCACGCTTTGCTCGCCGCGCGGCCCTTTTGCGGCCTTGATCATTTCGCGCACGGTATCGGCGGGCCCTAGGAAGGGCCGAATGGTGTGCGCGGGGGAGTCGGCAAGCGGATAAACCACGGTGGCCGACCGCTAGGCTACCGGTCGAAGGCCGCTGAGAGCAAAAAGTCGGCGATCTGCGTCAACTCTCGGTTCATGGGCACCGAGCGGCCTTTAAGCGAACCTGCTCGCTCGTCTCGTCATTGAGCGGCCGAGCACGCTTGGCTGTATTCTTCGAACCAACGCCTAATCGATTCTGCCACCGCTTGCGCCAATGCGGGCGGCATGGCTTGGCCGATCATAGACCATCGTTCGCTTTTCGTCTTGGCCACAAAGACCCAATCTTCGGGAAAGCCTTGCAGGATGGCGCCCGCTTTCTCGCTGAGCGCAATCGCATTGGGTCCGCTGCGCGCCTTCCACACGCTGTCATTGTGACCCGGCGGTTGCAGACGCTCATCGCATGCGATCCCCGTTGCGGGTCGATCCCATGGCCACTCGAGCCGAGCGTTGCGCTTGGTGCCGATCGTGCGCGTCGGCTCATCCATGCCGCTCTTGCGATCTTTCCAATTGGGACGCGCGAGCACCGCTCCGCCTTTCTGGTCGCGCGGCGTACCGGTGAGGATCGTTTGCGCCGGTGCTTCCAGTTCGCTTGGCGGATGTTTGCCTCGGGGCTTGATGCGCAGCGGGCGGCCGATCTCTTTGGCGTCCAAGTGTTGCAGCGCATCACGGCATGTCACCCAGGCCTTGCGATCGTCACCGAACAGTTGCCGTTGGCGAAGCTCGGCCGGATCGCAATGCGTTTCGGGTTGCCAGCGGATGCATTCGGCGCCCTTGGGATGACCGAACCAAAACGGGCGCACGCGATGTTGAGGCACGCCATACGATGCGGCAGCCAAGCGCTTGTAGTCGATGCAGTAGCTAGCGCTTAGCCGCCCGATCGTGCGCCGCAAGGTGTTCGCGTTCGTCGAATCATCGAGGCCCGGGACGTTGCCGATGAGCCAAGTGACCGGGCGAAACTGCTCGATTAGATCCACTGTGGTCGTGAGCATGTCGCGCGGATCTTTGATGCCCTGGCGCTTGCCCGCGCGTGACCACGGCGTGCAGGGCGGATCAAAGATCCACAGATCGATGGCGCGGCGGGTCGCCATCTCGGGTGCAAGGCGGCTTAGATCGCGCGCATCGATCTGAATGGGCCGATGGCCGAGATTCTTCTCGTAGCTCGCGCACGCATTGGAGTCCCAATCGAAGGCGACGGTCACGGGCAAGCCCGCGCGCCGAAAGCCTTCGCTCATGCCGCCTGAACAACAGAAGAGTTCGTAGATGTTCATGGTAGTTCGTTAGCCACCCGTCTCGATCAGTTGAGCCATCGAGCTGGCTATTGCTTCTACACTCACGTGGATGCCTTCCAGTGCAAGCGAGGATTGGATGCTCAGGATCGAGCGGTCACTCAAAAGCACTCTCGGATCCGTCCGCCGCGCCTGCGCCCTACGGACTTCGCTTAGGCGTGTGTCTTCGGTGATGACCCTGCGGTTCATCGAAGCCCATCTATGTCCGGCAGGGATGTGCTGTCCCGTTTCGAACGGGTTCGTTTTGATTTGATGTCGGCGCAGTCACACAGATCGGCGCTCGGTTGCCACCGATCGGCGTACTGCTGTGCTGCCGCGAGCGCTTGCTGCAAGTCGCCGTACGTTCCGATGACGTGATGCGCGTGGCTGTCGAGAATGGCCTCGATTCCGTTCTCTTCGCTTTGCAACGCGAGGACGGTCCAGTCATCCTTCATGGTCATCCGACTTACCGACACACCGAGCCGGTAGCCAGCCCTTTTCACCAGGGCACCAAACTGAACAGTGAACTGCCAGTCCAGTTGGGTTGAGTTGGTGCGCTTGGGGGGCCGCATGGTATTAGTCCCGCTTCGAGCGGGCTCGTTCTAGCTGACTACCGTTTCGTCTCAGTCCAATCGCGCGGTGCGTCTCAACTTAGATCCGCTGAGCTGTTTCTACTTGCGCGAGCCGCGTCTCAGTGTTCTGACGTTGGTCTCAGTAAATCAACTGAGCTGGCATAGCTTGCGGAGATTACTCCAGATCGCGCGCAAATACTTCTGCCCATCGCGCCGCACGAGCGGAGAAGTGCTGTAGCCGCCGCGTTGCAGGGCCGCGTTGATCCGCTGTGGATCGACCATCGTGAGCAAGTTGGTCATCGTCGGCACGCCCACCTGGCCAATCAAATGCTGAGCCACTTCGGCCGGATTGGCGTTGGCTTTGAAGGCCGCTTCGAACATCTCCCTGAATGCCAGGATCTGAGCGTCGGGGATCTCGGCGCCGGTGGCCGGCGGGATGGAGGCGCCCGGCTCGGGATTGGGCGTGATGCTCGGGCCCGCCTGGGGCGGGGTGCTGACCGGTCCCACCGGTACGGGGGGCACCAGCGGTTGCATCGGCGGGGGAGGCGCCGGCGGGGGAACGACCGCGGCAATCGAGGGTTGGGCCTCGGGCGAGATGAGGGGCGGGGTGTGGGTCGCTTCGAACAACGGCCCATCCTCAGTCGCAAAGCGGGGCCGCATCTGCGCCGCTTGATGGCTGGCCGCTTGCTGCATCGAGAGCAGCTGTTGCTCCTGCATCGCCGCCGTTGCGGCCGGTAGCGGGGCGCTGCGCACGGCGCGCACCGCATCACCGGCGCTCTTGAGCAGCTCGGGCAACTGGCTGCCGATGTTCATGGCGGTTTGCATGAGCATCGTCTTCCAATCGGCGGGCTCGTCACTGCCCCCGCGACTGAGGCCAATGGCTTCGGCCGCTTCGGTGATCTCGGCCAGGCGTTTGCCGATGGGTTTGTTCGCTTCCTGGCGGGCGCGGTCAAGCTCTTGCTGCAGCCGGCGGCTTTCGCTTTTGAGCGATTCGATCTTGGCTTCGATCGTTGCCTTCTCGGTGTTGAGCTTCATCTCGCTCGTCGTGTCTTTGGATCGAAGCTCGGCTTGATGCTGCCGCTCGATGTCCGCCACCCGTTCGGTGTGCCGCGCGTCGTTGTCGGAGATGCGCCGATCGGCATCGCGCTTGGCCGCTTCGACATCATCCTTGGCGCGCTGCTCGACCGAAGCGATGCGTTCCTTGCAATGCGTCTCAATCGACAGGATGCGCGCGGCGCATTGCTCTTCGATGCGCTTGATGTTTTCGCCCGAGCGGATCTCCGCGTCGCGGATGCGCTCGTCCGCTCGCCGCCGCTCTTCGTTGAGCACGGCTTGCAGATCGGGACCGTTTTCTTTTTTGGTCGCGAGCGTCGCAACGAGCGGGGCCATCATCGCCTGCATGGTCGCGCCCATCGAGGTCATCATCGCTGCCGCCTTGTCCGCATCGGTCTTGACGTTGTTGTTGGCCGATTCGTACTTCTCACGCATGCGTTCGAGCTCGGCGTCTTTCTTGTCGAGCTGTTCCTGCAAACGCTCTTGCGCCTTGTCGATGAAGCTGAGCTGCGAATGGGTCTCTTCCTTGGAGCGACGCTCGTGCTCACGCGCCCGAACTTCGCGCTTCTGTTCTTCGCGCTCGGCGCGTTGATCTTCGTACATTCGTTTTTCTCGCTCGTGGGCTAGGTTGGCTTCGTGCATGCGTGCGTCGGCATTGCTCGCTTGTCCGAGCGTGCGTTTGCCGGGCGGCTCCGCTTCGTCGTCTTCGGTCGCCGAGATGCCCGCCATCACATTGGGCACGGGCGGCACCGGAATGATGACGCGCATGACTTTGCCGACGGGGCGATACACGGCCCGGCCCGCGCCGTCGGTCTTGTCGTCGTTGCGCCGGTAGACGCGCAGGTCGTATTTGCCCCCGCCGTAGCGCTTGCCGAATTCGGCATGCGTCATGCGCCGATCGATGGGCTTCATGGCGCCGTTGCACATGCGCCCTTCAAACATCGTCGGTTGCTTGCGATCGACCGAGATATAGTTGTCGTTGAAGTCGATCGTGTCGCACAGATCTTCGACGCGGCTCGGCTCTTCGTCGTCATCGGCGCGCCGGCGCGCGGGCGGCGCGGGCGGATCCAAGGTGCCTTTGCCGCGCTGCCGCTTGGCCATGTAATCGGTCAGCGTCGCCGGCTCGGGATCGCTCGCGTTGGCTGTGTCCTGCATGAGCGATGCAGGCTCTAGGGGCTCGTCCAAACCGGTTGTGAGCTCGTCCTCGGGATCAGCCCGAGGCTCTACTTGTGCATCGCTGACATTGTCCTCAAGCTCAGCTTGAGGCGCTTCCGTTTTCTCTTCTGCCGCCGGCGGCGGCTCGGTCGGCTGCTCACTGTCGGTGCTTGCTTCGGCGCCGCGTGCGACCACGATACGCCGCCGCTTTTGCTCGCGGCGGTGCTCGCTCGGCTTGGTGAGCACCAAGCGCTGACCATTGCCGCTTTCGGGCGCCGCGTCGCTTTCGTCGATGCGCGCGGCAACGCCATTGGATGCGCCGTTCTTGTTGTCTGAATCGCTCACGCTTTGCCGTTGGCCTCTTCGTCGGGTTCCAAGTCGGGATCGTCGGTGATTTCGGTGATGAGTCGAAGGGCATTGCCGATCTCGACCAGCTTGTCATCCAAGGCGAGCACCCCTTCGGTGCCCGTCTCGGCATTGCGTAAGAGCTGCACCGAGTCGCGGTACTCGGTCAAGAGCTTGGCCAAGCTCTCAGCGTCTTCCGCATTGAGCACGCTGCCCTCCCCCTCGTCGTCTTCGTCCTCATCGCCTTCGGCTTCGTCGTCTTCGTCCTCGGTGTCCGCCATCGCTTCGACGATGCGGCCACTGAGATCGGTCAGGATCGGCAAGAGCGTTTCGGTGACCTCAAGCACGAGGGTTTCGTGATCCATGCCGCCGCTTTTGGCTAAGAGCTTGATACGCTTGCCGTTTTCGATGAGCTCGCCGTGGATCTCTTGCAACGCCTCGTAGATCGCATCGGCGTCGGGGTCTGTAACCATCTGATTCGTTTGAGGCATTCTGAATTTCCTGTGGATTAGCTGTGGATCAACCGAATATTCCGCCGCGGCCCGGTTCGTCGCCGTTGCCCAGGCCCGCGCTCCGCTCGACGGGCACCGCGGCCGGATCGAAGGCGGCTTCTTCCTTGTCGTCTTCGATCGCCTGAGCAATATCGAACGGCTTCTGCCGCTCCTTTACGCCCAATTCAACTAGGCGCGCGTCGAAGGCGTCCAGAACGCGTTCGGTCTCCGTGTCGCGCGGGCTTCTCAGCTCGCAACTGAACATCTGCGCGTCGCGGAGCGAGATATATTCGCCCGTGTCAGTCCGCTGCGCCGTGCAGAAGCGCGCGACCAACCGATGTCGGGGATTGTCCGGGAAATCGATCATCTGCCGCACGTAGTGCGCGCAGGCGGGACGAATGGGCTCGATCTTGGCCCCTTCGGCCAGAGCTTGCATGACCTCGGGCACATGCTCTGCGTTTTCGGTTGCCCATTCGGCCGTGGGCAGAAATGTTGCACGTGCAACTTCCCGGACGTACTCCGCCGGGATGACCACAGTCGTCCGGCCGTCCGGATAGCGGACCACATAGTGGCGGCGATCGGCCATGCAGACGAAGGTATCGGCAGCCAAGGCCGGCACGTAGGCGTCCTCTTGCGCCGTGCTCGCGATGGGGCGGGGCAGGCCGTCAGCCGGATCCATGCCTGCGGCAAACTTGTGCTCACGGTGTTGGTGAAATTCGCTGCCCGCCGGATGATCCTGCGCAAACGGATCGGTGCGCGTCAGGCCCACAGGGGTTGCGAACGGGGGAGGTGCTTCGTCGGTCATGGCTTGGCTGCGGGCAAGGGGGTGGGCTCGACGCGGGCGCGTAGGCCAATTTCGGCCTGTTTTGGGTGTTTTTCCTCGAATTCGTGGACGACTTTCACGAGCGTCGTGCTCAGGGCCACTTGCTTGCCCGAGGCGCGCAGGATCGTCCCCAGGCGCTGGATCTCGCGGAAAAGCAGGGCTTGGGCAGCGGTGTGCTCGCTCGATTGCTCGTGGTAATAGCGATTCCACCAGTCGCGCTCATCGAGGATACTTTGGATGCGCTCGCGCAGGCTTTCCGAGCGGCGTTTCCATTCCTCGGCCGCCGCGCGCTCGGCGTCGAGCAGACCGTTAAGCGTGCGGATCTGTTCGGAGATCGCCGTGAGTCGCTGCTCGGCGAGCATCGAGATCTCATGCGCTTGACTGCCCGATTTCCGGCTTTTAAGCCAGAAAAACAGGGCCGCGGCGGCAAGAGCGCCGTCGAGGGCGACTAGGAGCGCAAACAGCATGGGTTGTTCTCAGAGAATGGCGTCGATGATGCGGTCGAGATCGTCGAGCGAGCCGTAGTCGATGACGATCTGACCCTTGGTCTCGTCTTTGTTCTTGACTTTGAGTTGAACTTTTGAGCCGAGCGCACGCTGCAACCGGATCTCCAGATCGCGAGCGGACACGGAGCGCGGCCGGGGCGGTGCGCCTCCTGGCTTATTGATTAAACGTCGAAGCCCCATCGGCTGCAGCCCTTTGGCCTTGGCGATGGCGGCAAAGCGCTCCTGATCGGCATGCGGTAGATCGCGGAGCACATGCGCGCATACGTAACTCAGCTCCCCGGTGCGCACCATCATTTGAACGCGCGGCCCTAGCTTCAACAGCGCCAAGTGCTGCGAAATGTAGCCTTCGGTTTTCCCGATACAGCGACCGACCTCGGCGCCACTGATCCCCGTCGAATCCATCGTCTCGCGAATGCTTTCGGCAATCGATACGGGATCGAGATCATCGCGCTGAATGTTCTCAACGAGACCCACGAGCGCTTCGGTCTTGCCCTGTCGCTCCCGAACGACCGCCGGGATCTCATGCAAGCCCGCCTTCTGCGCCGCGCGCCAGCGTCGCTCGCCGGCGATGAGTTGGTAGCGGCCGTTGGCCTTCTCGCGCACGACCACCGGCTCGATGACGCCGAATTGCTCGATGCTTTCGGCGAGCAGGTTGAGCTTCTTCTCGTCGAAGTACTTGCGCGGCTGACGCGGATCGCGATCGACAAGATCGACGGGTAGCGAGATCAGTCGCTCGGATGAGTTGGCACGAGGACCCACCGGCACGTTGGGCGGAGTTTTATCTTTCACGCGACTGAATGCAAGGGTTGAGTTGGGTAATTGTACGGCGCAATCGAGGCGGCGACCATAGCGGAAGCGGCCGCTATCATCACGCGACGATCCGAAGAACCGATCGGACTCAGCAAGCGCCTCTGCACCGCAGTTTGCAGTTTTTCCCCGCGAAATGCGCCCTTTAGCTCCTGTTCGCTCACGTCATAGACCGGCAAGTCGAACAAGGCCGCCATCGCATGCAACGCCATGCGGGCGCCGGCAACATGCGGATCGGGTTCTTTCGTCTTCGCCGCCGGTCCGACCGCTACGAGACACGGCGTGTGTCGCTCGCAGATGACTTCAATCACCATGCGATGCACCTTGAAGCGTTTGGCGAGCTCCACTGCGCTCGAGATGAACTCAAGCTCGGGGATACCAAGCTTTCTGAGCTGGCTTGGTCGCGTACCAATCAACACATCGTAATCAAGCACGCGCGGCGGGAATTTTTGAGAAAATGCCAGCACTGCGAAGCTCGCCGTGGTCAAACCTGGAGCTACGCCAAGGACAATGCTGGGGGTTGGTGCGCGTGCACCCATGAGCGGCAATGTGTTGCGAGGCTACTTCACGCACACTCGGCGCTTGATTGTCAAAAACTTTGGCCTGTCACACGGTCGTGACGCCGGCGGCAAGCTTGATGGCGACGATCTCTTGTTTTCGCCAGTATGGGATCTCGTTGAAGACCTCGGAGCTGGACCGACCAGTGGTGATGTCCCGCGCGTCGATGATGACGTCGCCGCGCACGGTCTTGTTCAGGCCGTAGACGATCTCAGCGGCCGCCTGGGCGGTGGGCGAGTAGCCCCAGCTATATTTCCGTCCCTGCCAATAGCCGACGATTTCGTAGCGGCCAAAGAAATCGTAGCCGCCATACACGTCGTACCACTTCTGCGGCTCGGCCACTTGCATGCCGCGTTTGACCTGCGCGGCCATGCTGTAGACGTTTGAGCCTAGAAAGAGGTTCCAGCCCGTGAACGGGCTCCATTCCCAGACGGTGTAGCTCGTGCGCATGCCCGGAGCATCGCAGAGCGGGCGGAGCGAGCGCAAAAAGTCAGTGCCGCGTGGCCGCTTCGTCGAGTTCTTTCTTCAACTCAACGGCGCGGTCGGCCACATCGAAGCTGAGCTGGCGCCATTCGTCGACCATCTTCCACGCGGCCTCTTCGCGCTTGAAGCTACTTTGCAGAAGGGCCTCGGTTTTCTCATTGAGCACGTCCATAAAAAGGTAGCCGAGGGAGAAGCCCGTGCAGAGCCCCATGATGCACGCCTGCCAAGCCTGGCCCGACGAAGCGGTGATGACACTCGCCGCGCCCATAGCGACAGTAGAAATACCGATGTACCAACGTGGAATTGTCATCGGTCGAAGTCCTCAAATAGATCATCGTCTTGGTGATGCACGTAGGGCGCGTCAGCGTCATCGGGCGCTCGGTTCATGAAGCGCATGCGTTCGGCGACATAGGTGAGCTTCTTGATACCCGGCGCACCGTTGCGTTGCTTGGCGATGATGACCTCGCACAGGCCCTGGATCTCCGGATCCACGTCCTTGTCTTTTGGCGCATAGTACTCGGGTCGATAGAGCAAGAGGATGTCATCGGCGTCGGCCTCGAGGCTGCCCGATTCTCGAAGCTGGTAAAGCTGTGGCCGCTTGTCGGCGCCCTTCTCCACTTCGCGATTGAGCTGCGCCATGGCCGTGATCGGTACGTTGAGTTGCTTGGCGCTTTCCTTGAGCTCGCGACTAATGCTCGAGACATCGACCTCGCGACTGCCGCTCGGCTTCACCGGTTTCATCAGCTGCAAGTAGTCGATGTAGACCGCGCCCACTCGTTTCTCTGTGGCGTGCACGTGGCGGTTATTGATGACTTCCGTCTTCAGGCGCTTCACCCGCGCGCGCAGATCGAACACATTGAGCGCTGCTGTGTCATCGATGAAAATCGGCAGGTTTTGCAGGCGCGCAAGCGCATCACTGAAGCGCTTCCAGTCTTCTGACTTATGCAATCGTCCGGTGCGCAGATCGTTGACAGTGAATCCGCTGTCCATGCTGACAAGTCGCAGCCCGAGTTGCACCGCCGGCATCTCGAGCGAGAAGATCGCTACGGCGTAACCCTTCTTTGCAATGTTCATAGCTTCGCTCAAGGCCCAGGCTGATTTACCCATTCCGGGCCTACCCGCGACGATGCGCAGATTCGAATCGTGCAGGCCGCCCGTGATCTCATCGGTATCGAAACCGGTCGGGATGCCGATGACATTGTTGGGGCTGTTCTTGGCGGTCGTAACCTGGCTGTTGACGTCCTCCAGGATCTCTTTGAGCGGGCGGAGGTACTTGGGCGCATCGATCGCGGCCAAGTCAGAGACGCGCGACAGTGCTTCATCGAGCAGCGCCTGCATACCGTCGTTGTTCTTTAGCGCATAAATGCGCGCGGGTAGTTCTTTAGCGAACGCCATAAGGCGCCGCATTCGGCTCTTGTCCTTGACGATCTGCGCGTGATCGAGAACATGAAAGTAATACGGCGTTGCGTCGATGATGGTGCTCAGGTACTGAGTGCCACCACTCTGCTGCAGTTCGTTATTGGCTCGCAGCCGCGTCGCGATCGTTACGATGTCCCATGGGGTCCCTTCATCTTGTAGATCGCAGATGGCCTTGTAGATGCGACGGTTAGAATCGGAATAGAAGTCCTCGGCTTGGATGACGCTGCGTGTCTGATCCAGCGCGCGCCCGTTCTGCTCCATGATGATCGCGCTCAGCACCGAACTCTCGGCGTCGAGATCATGGGGCGGAGCTTGCCCCGTATGGTAGAATGGGATGACCGTCATCGATCGTACGTTGCCGGGTTGAGCGCGTGCTCAAGCAGCGCAAGGACTTGAGGGTAACGCTCGCGCAACGTGTCGGGGCACTCGAGCCAGCGCGCGGTGGCGTCGTCGCCGTGCACGCGGATCATGCTGCCCGCAATCTCGTAGGCGTTGGGCTGATGATCGGGCGCATTTGGGTCGTCGCGCTGCATGGCGACCACCGTCCGGTATTCGATATCCGCCATCAGCAGCTCGGATTTGTCCTTGAGCATCACGACTCCTTCGCTCGGTAATCTTTTCCGTCGACCATGATGCGGGTCGATTGCTCCAGCCGGCTGACGAGGCGCGGGCCAATGAGATCGCCGAGTCGCTCAAGTGACTCATTGGTCGTTATGATGCTGCTCCGGCCGTTTGCGTGCCGTTGGTGCAGGATGAGCATCAACATGTCGCGCTCGAAGTCACCAATGCGGCCAGCGCCTAGATCATCGAGCACGAGCAGATCAATGTTCTGAGTGAGTCGTAGAAGCTCGTCGCGCGCTTCGAATCCTCGGTCGTAGCTGAGCTGATGCGTAAGCTCCGGCACGTATGCGAAGTGGATGGCGCGCATGCGATGCGTGCGCGTCAGCTCGCGCACAACTGCACACGCTAGGTGTGTTTTGCCCGTGCCGCTCGGGCCGGTGAGCAGGAGCTGGTACGGTTCCGTTAGTTGCATGGTGTCGATGCACTCGCTGAGCGCCGTCTTCTGCGTCGGATGATCAGGGATGTACGGGCTCAAGCCGTAATTCGCGTCACGCGCCGATGGCTGCAGCGTCACGTGGCGCAGGTTTGCCGGCACGCCGTACTGTCCGAGCCGCTGACGCAGTCGATACTCGGTCCAGCGATCACAGTCTTGATAGTGAATACCGAGCTCTTCACTGTACACCACTCTCTTGCCGACATGTTCCGGGCGCCCCTCGTAACCGTCGCACGCGCCGCCTCCACGCGGACACCGTTCGCATTGCTTCACTCGAGCCCCGTGCTCGCTAATATCCCTGGGCTCGGTGCCGACCGTGAATGCGAATTCGATCGGTGTCATGCCTGGCGGCACAAATTGCAACATGAACTCCTGATTGCGACGCTGCAGCAGATCGATCAGCGCTGCCGGCGTGTCGTTGCCGCCCGTTGCTTTAAGCATGTCGAGGCGACGCTTCTCACGCGCTTCGCTGACCATGCGGAATATCTGATCGGACAGTTGCTCAGGCGTATGCATGTTCGAACTCCTGTAGTCGAGCGATCTCTGTTTGGACGCGTTCGCGGGCCTTTAACTGGGCCTGCCTTGGATCTTCAGAGCGACGCAGCCGTTCGGCTTCGATGGCCTGTTCGCGTTTAGCCGCGACGGCAGCAAGTTGTTCGGCCTCGGCCTCGGCCTGTTGCTGCCTCATGGCGCGCAAAGACTTGTCTATCGCGGCAACCCTTTCTTGTTTCTCTTTGTCTTCCGCACGCTGCCGTTCGCGTCTTTCGCGGTTGATCTCTTGGCTTCTTGCACACTCAGCACGCATCGCGTCGCTGTAGACCATCTTGCCGCCGAAGCGGCACTGCTCGTTGTAACTGAGCGCGCGTTTCGGCGGCGGCGGTACCGGCTCGCTCGCCACCGATGGCGTCAATGCATCGGTTGGCGCTGGCACCGGTTCGTTCACGCCTGACCGAGCGGCGCGGCGTTCGGCGCGCATCTGCTTTTCGCGTTCGCGCATCGCCGCGTAGCGCAGGGTGCTTCTCAGGAAGTCTGCGAACCGCGATTCGTGCTCGGCGTAGAGCAAGTGGTTGTCGAGCCCCTTGTCGTGATAGCGATCAACGGTCTTGAGCCACTGGGTGGCGGTCACCTGCGTGTGCCACTGAGCCCACAGTTCGGCGGACGGCTGATATTCGCGTCGGCCGACGCGCGTGCCCTTGGGGGGTTTGGGCAATGGGTTGACCTTGGGGTCTGCCTCTCCCTCTGGATTAGGTAGATCCGAATGAAAGAGATGACCCTCACCACCACCCGCTTCGGTAGGTGTCTGGTCGGGGTAATCTCTCAAATTAGAAGAGCTTATAAGAGAGGAACAAGACAAGGGAGGTACAGGAGGGGCCGCTGCGTTCCGCTCGCGTTCCGCTCGCGAAATCTCAGTCGGTCGGGTGGCCGACAAATCAGGGTCAGCTTGGGGTGATTCACCCGTAGGAGCCGAGGAGTAACTCCCATGGCTATCGACCCCTTGCTGAGTTTGGGTAGGATCGGTTATACGTGCTGCATCTCGCTCGATCGAGGAATGCGATCGAGACTCGGCTTGCCGCTTGCGTTTGCGCCCAGACTGACGGGCCGCGTAGCGGTCATTGTCGGCCTGGCGTTTGCGCTCGACATCGGCGCGGCTGGCATTGAGCTCCAGGAAATCTGTGTAACGGTACGTTCCCGGCTCAATTTCGCTCAGCTGCCCGCCCGCGACCAACTCAGCGATGGCCGCGTCGATGCTTTCACCGCGGATCGCAAATTGGGGCGCTGCCACCACCAATTCCTCGCGGGTAAGCACCCCGTCGGTGAGTTCATCGGCGCTGTAACAGCTGCCAGCTGCGTATAAAGCGAGCGCTGAAAAGCTGAGTCGCAAAAAGTTCTTGGATCTTACGGCTTTGCTGTGTAACACTGCATGGACCATTTGCACCCTCTAGTGCCGGGGGTGGGGTCGTAGCCTGAATCGACGTGAGTCGATGCAGAGTATCCCCACCCCCGGACAAATGAGCGATGGTAACGGGGACACACACATCACGGCTCTGCGTGTGATTGACAGCCCAGGCTCCGTGCCAATGCTGCTGCTGCCAATCAAATGCTCGCTGAGCCGTCATGCGTGCGTCTCCTCCTGGCGTGCGCCCGCACCATGCGAGCTCTTGAGTCGCGGACGTAGGACCGCACTCGACCGGCCACACCAGACCGGCAACCAAATTCTACACCTGTCGCTCCCTTAGACCACGGATCTACGGGAGCGACGCCTACTCTAGGTCGCGCGATCAGCTGTTCGGCAAATCACGCGAACCACTGTGCTTACACCCGAGCGCTAGTGGCGATCAAGTTTTCATCGACTCGTGTTCATCGGAGCGACAATTGCCTGATAAGTGCCGTCTGCCGATCGAATGCGCAGATGTTGCGTGGGGTCGCCGCCGATGAGCGCACGGTCACAATGCTGGGCGCAATGCACGAGGTAGCCGCCATCAGCTTCGATACGGATCGCGTCCTTGTGCAAGATTTCAGCGTCGATCTCGATGGCGCCATCGATCTCAGAGCCTTCAGTGCGTTTCAATGAAACGGAGAAGCCGTGCTCGGAGATATCGAGCAAGATCCCGCGGCTTCCCTTGGATTCTGCATCCGCAACCACGCACGCCTTGAAGGCTTCACACAGTTCCTTGCCGTCCACACCGATGAGATCGACCGTGCTGCGCTCGATCTGGTCGGCCACCGGGATGTAATCCAAGAACTTCTGCACGGGCAAGAGCGCACTCACGAGCGTTCGCTGATCCGAGATGAAGACGCGCCGTCCATCGGTCGCTAGCTCTAGGAGCTTGTTCTGTTCGCCCGGACACAGGGCGAGGATCGATTTCAGTGTGCGTTCGGGAAAAAAAAAGCTTGCGCTGCCATGTAAGTTGTGGATAGGCACATTTGTGAGCGCCCAAGCGTGTCCATTGAGCGCAACACCGGTGATCTTGCCGGGCTCTAGCGTAAGTAAGACGCCGTTGAGGAAATCACGGCCCGTATCGCGCGCCCATTGCGTCCGTTCGATGCACAAGGCGACCGCTTCTGCGGGCACATTGAACACATCTCCGGTGGGCGCCTTTGGGATATCGGGGAAATCGTCGATCGCGAACAGCGGCAAAGTAAAGCGCCGCCGGCCCGCGCTCACCACAAGGGCCTCGTCCGAACACTTGAGGTGCACCAAGCCCTCGGGCATCGCGGCCACGGCGGCAATGGCCCGAACGCTATCGACCGAACAGCGCCCCGGCTCAAGCTGCACCGCGTCTGCCTTCGACTCCACACTGATTGTGGTGCCGACGGCGTAGCACTTGAGCCCCGTCACGCTCCCCTCGAGGCGCACCATGCGCGCCATTGTCATCAAGGCCCCATCTCGAGCGGCAGGGCTGCACCGTTCGAGCAAGGACAGGAAATCCCTGCGCGTTATATCCATTCGCATCCGTGTAGCTCCTCTAGTCTGTCGTATCAGACCTCGTGGAATTGCGAGCGACCATCTCACAACCCTCCCGCCGCGGGCAAACAAAATCGCCACATGAATTTCCTTGCAGTAGTTTAGCTAGACCTGATAGTAGTGCTAGCACTGTCCAAGACGTGGCTTGGACACCCAGAAGGAAGAGGGACCAATGGATGACGTGAATGATGTATTGCAGACGAAACTGGTAGAGGTGGACATAACGCCTGAGCAGTGGCCGCTCATCATCCGGTCGCGCTTGGCTTTCGGCCTAGTCCTCACATACGTGATGACCTACGCGCCGCGTGAAGTGCGCGTGACGCACGAACGCATGACCGTGCGGGTTCCCGAGAAGATGGATGAGCTGTGGGAACAGTGGACGCGGCGCATGCATCGTCAGTGCGATAAGCTGCTGATGATGGCACAACGCCTAGACGGATCATTTGAGCAACTGACAACGTTTCTCGACGGAGGAGTCATCCAATGAATCAATGCGCTTGTGGATTCGAAACCGCAGAGGGCACCACGCACTGCCTCTACTGTTGGGCCGGCGGATGCTACGAGCCGAAGACTGCTCGCTGCGCCAGCTGCAAAGCGCCCATCAGTGTGCAACAGGTCGTTTGGGTGGCCGTGGATGCGGAGTTACAGATCGAACTGCATCGCGCAGGCATCGATCTACTTCACAATGGATTCGAAGTTCGCGCAGACGCCGATCATTCGGGTTTGGAACACATTTGGCTCTCGCCGACGGTAGACGGCATCCGCGTGGCCCGCTGCGCTTACTGCGCGCACCGCTCACCGTATGCCGCGCCCAACCCTGGCCGCTCGCTCGACGACCGCATTGCCGTGGCCAAGCTCAGCGCGCCGAAGGTGGTCGAGCCGCAGGCCGAGGGCTGGGTCGCATGGTCGAGCCCGCACGATGAGGGTCCATAGAAATGCTGCCTCCCGGTGCCACAATCATCCCCGTCGACGAAGCAAAGAAGCTCCTGGCCGAGCGGATAGAGCTCAATTGGCTAAAGGGTGAGATCCGTCGGCTGACCGAATCGAAATCGGAGGACGCGGCCCAGCTCGTGCACGATCTCGAACTTGAGATCAACAGCGAATGGGAGCGCGCCCAAAAAGCCGAAGCCGAGCTAGCGGAGCTGAAGAATCATCCGCGCGTGGTGTGGCCGAGCGTCGAGGAATTCGCGGCACTGTTTCAGAAGACCGAGGGCCCGAGCGCAGAGGAGCACGCAACGCGGTTGCGCAAGAAGCTCATCGACTACGTATCTCTGGCGTCGCGGTCGAGTGAGGATGCCTACCAGGAGCGCGACCAATGCGTCGCCCTCATCGCGCACCTGGCTGCCGCGCTCGGTTACACGGTGGGCATCGGTCAGCACGATCCGAAGGATCGCGCGTGGCTGCCCGAGTGGCGGACGATCATCTACATCGATCTGCCAACGGGACAGGTGAGCTGGCACATTCGAGAGGACGAGCGTGCGTGGTTCGCGGATCTGCCGCCGTACACCAAGCCTTGGGACAAGCACAGTGTGACCGAGAAGTATCGGCGCGTGCTGGAGTACGATCCCCACCATGCCTGGCCGAGCGGCAAGGATTGGAACGATGCGGGTTAAAGCGATCCGCCGCGCCGACACGGATGAGCTGTACGGCTATCACTTTTGGTGCCCGGCCTGTGACGATGAGCACTGCGTGGGCGTGAGCTGGACGTTCAACGGCGATCTTGAGCGTCCAACCTTCGCGCCCTCGATCTTGGTTACCTACGGCAAAGCATCGGCGGGCAAGCGCTGCCATTCGTACGTGCGCGACGGTCGCATCCAATACCTGAGCGATTGCACGCACGCGATGGCGGGTCAGACCATCGAGCTACCGGAGATGCAGCCATGAACCCCAGCGATTTGCGCGAGCAGCTTGCCGCCCTGGCCCACACGCAGTGGTCGGGATGGATGAAGTACCTGTTTCACGTCAGCAGATTTGGTGCGGACGGCACGATCATCATCGATAAGTACTACGCCGAGCGGTGGCAGGGTCAGGCCTCCAAGGGCTACGGCGAGCTGACTGAATCTGAAAAGACGAGCGACCGCAAAGAAGCCGATCGCATCCTCGGCCTGCTTGCAACGCATCCGTTGGTTAGTGCCGAATCGCTTGCCGAAGAAGTGTCGCGGGAGATGCGCGCGGGTTTGCCAGACAGCATGTTCGGTGCGAGCGCTGAGGGATTCGCGCGCCGCGTTGCGAGCGCCGTGCTTGCTCGACTGCCACCGCGTGTCAGTCAGGACACGTGGAAGAACCTCAGTGAGACGCTCGAGAAGGAGCTACAGGGCTGGGCTTGTGTGGGAGATCTATTGGATCTCTGGCGCAAACACCCAAGCGAAGACTATCAGATGACCTTGATTCGCGTGGGCCAAGAGATCGAAGCTCAGCGAGCGGAGCTTGAGAATGCGCTTGCGGATCTTCGTGCAGTTCGAGCGGATCGCAACTTCTGGCGCACGCGCGCCGATGAGCTGGCGGACAAGGTAGGGATCGAAGTCGGTCGCCGTGCCGACACATCCGAATCACTCTTTGGTGATAAGCAACGCCCGAGCCTGCCGCAGCTCGTCAAAATTTTTCACAAGGCCAAGCGCGAGGCCGAGGGCGATCCAAGGGATTGGGATCGCGAAGGCCCTGGCGACTGCACCCAGGACGGGCTCGTCGCTGTGCTCGCTGCGGTCGATGAGCGCAAGTGCCAATGCACGCACGAGGCCGGTGATTCTCCGTGCCCGGTGCATGGCAATGATTCACCGGGTGATTTGCAAGCCCACGGAACAACTCCGTCTGCGCAAGCGGGAGCCGGGAGGCAGGGAAGCAACGAGGGAAGCAAGGCTAATAACCTCCCTCGCCCTGCCTCGGTGATTCCCTCGAAGCGACCAACATTCGAAGAGCTACTGAAGATCTACCGCGATGGACGCATGGAGGTGGATCACCAGAGCAGCGAGGATCGGGATACCAGGAGCCTGCTCCATGTTCTCGCGGCGATACCGGTGGGTGTGACGCTGCCCGACGATGAAACGCTCGGGCGGATTGCGCGAGATGCGGTTGAAGATCCGTTCGACTGGTACCGAACAGACGATAAAATCGGCGCGGCCATCCGTGAGAGGTTGAAGCCGTGATCAATCTTGCAGGCAACAAGGACTGCGACCGCATCATGCGCGACGAGCTGGAGAAGGCTCGCATCAATGTCGTCGAGGGACCGCGCAGCGAGTCGGAAGTGGCCGCCACGATTACCGGAGCGCTGGGCGATTGGATCTTCACCCGCGCTTGGTACTACTGGATTGCATCCGGCGGCGCGCTGCCCATCGAAGTCGCACGCGAACTCTACGCCGATCCGCTGGGACGCACCGACGTCCGCGTGGGCGGTCACTGTGCCTGTCCGTCGCCCGATGAGTATGGCGCAACCTATTACGATGCCGACGGCAAGATCCTGAGCAGCGATCCGCTGGGCGTCCGCGCAGTGGAATACCAGGGGTTGGTCGATCGCGGGTTTATCGACGCCGATGAAATTGCCAAGCACCACTTCGTGCCCGACAAGAAGCTCGCCGCCGTCCGCGCGGTCGTAGATCTGTACCACATTGATTCACTTGCAGGCCTGCGCCTGTTCGCGGACACGCTGCGCCGCCTAGGCATCCACGAGGAGGACCAATGACCGCAAAGACCTGTTTAGCGTGTGCGTATTGCTTCTGCGAACCCGACGACGACTTCACTTGCGGCCATCCCGACGCGGGCAACATGGGCACGTACATCCGCCGCGCCGCGGCGCCAGGTGGCCACTGCGGGCCCAACTTGCCCAAGTTCAAGCAACATCCGATGCGCAACCAAGACGGCTCTCTCAAAGGCAGCCGAACCAAAGGTCACGGGGTGAGCGACTGACTATGCCCTTCTGCTCACCCGCACAGGTCGTGCTCGACATCGAGCATTTGTATGAGATTGAGACGAAGCCAGACAAGAAAAAGGCCCTGGCGTCGATCAAGAGAGAGGCGCTCATTTGCCTCATTCAGCTTGACAAGAAGGACACCGTTAAGACCCGCCGCGAACTGCTCGCCCTACACAGCCAAGCCCTGAGCATCAGCAGTCAGCGATCTTCATGACCAGCCCCCGAAAGCGCTCCCGAGTCACTACGATGCCCACATCCACATCCGTAATCCCGGATTCGGGGGCGCTTTCGGCGGCTGTGCACCAAGTCGGCATCGGGATCGATCCGGGCCTGGGCGAAAACAAATGTGGACTGGCTGCGATCTACATCAATCAGAGCCCCGAGCTCGTGCAACGGCGGCTGGCCGGCCCCGAGCCGTGGGCGTCGATACACGGCTTCGTAATCAATGTGGCGCAGCGCTATCAGCTGCGGTTCATTGCCATTGAGCAACCACTCGGCGTTCTGGGCCGCATGCAACGCACAGGCGAGACGAATCTCAAAGCATGGCGCTTGCTTGAGGTGGTCGGATTCGCCCGAGCGCTGGCCACGGTGCTGCACGCCGAATTCATCGAACTGGATCCGCAACGGATCAAGCGGGCCGTAGGCGCGCCGCGCACGGCAAAGAAAAAGCAGATCATTGAGTGCGTTCAAAGGATCTGCATCGGCTGTCCCTCCGACATCACCGAGCACGAGGCCGATGCGCTAGCGACGGCATTCACGGGCCGCGGCGTCTATTTTGTAGAAAAGGCCAAGCGGAGCGCATGATGCGGGTCATCGTCACGGGCAGTCGCCACTGGAAGGATCGGATGCGCATCAAAACGGCATTGGCCGAGCTGCGCTGGTTCCTTGTGAAAGAGGGACCCATCACGATCGTGCACGGCGCCAGTCCCATGGGCGGCGTCGATGCCATCGCCGAAGCGATTGCGATTGACTTCGGCTACGGCAACGAGCCGCATCCGCCGCTCGCGTCGCCCGACGATCCGGCCGGCATGACGTTTGCGGACCGATGCAAGCGGCGAAATCAGCAGATGGCCGACCTGGGCGCCGATCTGTGCCTCGCCTTCCCGCTCGATGACAGCCGTGGCACTTGGGACATGGTGCGCCGCGCGAAAGCGGCGGGCATCAAAGTCGAGGTGATCCGGTGATCAAGGACGGCAGCATTAATCGCTGGTGGCTCACACCGGGCCACGAAGGCGCCCGCTGCGAAGCGGTGCGCTCGGACAGGTACCAACCGGGCCGATGTAAGAATTACGCGGTCCATGAAGGCTTATGCAAGGCGCACCATCGGGTGGCGCGTGAGGGCCGAACCGTCAAGCGGGTGAAGTGATGAGCGAGCGATGTCCTCATTGTAAGGTCAAGCTCTCGAGCGGTTACCACCAGGTGGACTGTCCCCTAAGATCCAGCGACGAAACGGCGGATGATGCGGCCTTCATGAAGGCCGTCCGTGTAACAGCCGAGCGGATCCGGCAGGCGATCGGCACCGACGACTCAGCGGATGTGCGGCTCATTGCGTTGATGACGGGTCTAGCGAACGAACTGGCGCGCGCTTCGCATAACCGCGAGCATCTGCAAGCGGGCTTGGACAAGGCGCACGAGACGCTCAACTCGATGGCCAACGACTGCTGGAATCAACGGAACAGCTCGTGAAGAAGATCACCTTTGCCGCGGCGCCCGCGACGTTTATCGCGCTCATGCTCACGGCTGTGCTGCTCGCTGCCGCCATGATGGCACTGGGGCTACTGGGCGGTTGGATCGGCCGGCTCGTGGTCAGCTGGTACGCGGGGCTGAGTGTGGCGTATCGCGTCTTGACGATAATGACGAAGGAACTGGCAAATGGCGAAGAAGAAGACGAAGAGTAAACGCAAGGCCGCGACGGAGATCGTTGGCCCGGTCAAGGAATTCGACAAGCGCGTCGAGCAATGGGTGGATGCCGTGCTCAACGCCAAACGCACCAAGGCGCAAGCCGAGCGCACGATTGCCGAGCACGAGACATTGCTCATGCGCGAGCTCGGATCGTTCCGTCAGGGCAAGCTGCCGAGCGGTATCCTCATCATTGCCAAAAAGATGGAGCGCAAAAGCTACACGGCGCCGGCGTGCACGTTCATCCAGCTCAAGATCGTCAAACCCCAGAGTGAAGATGGCGACCAATACTGAAGGGATAGTAACCGAGTGCAAAGACTGCAAACGTCACTGGTTGCGGCGCGAGGGAGAGCCCTGTCCGGAATGTGGCGTCCCCGTTGTCCGAATCCCGGTCGTTGGCCAAACCTCATCCGATCCGCTGGTCAGCGCCTTCAACAACTACGACAAGCTGCACAAGCTCACCGAACAGATCCGCGCCGAGAATGCGCTGCTGGTTGAACTCACCGAGCGACAGCGGCGCCTGGTCGATGCGTACGAGCAAGCTCTGGAGCGCATCGCGAACGAGCACAGGTGGGCGCAAGAGGACTACCGCCATTTCGCGAGTGCCGTGCTGGGAAAGGCGAAAGAATGAAACAGCCACACGCCGATCGCATCAACGCGATGAAAGCGATCCTATACCTGCAGAAGAACCCACTCGCGATGCTCTTATGGTGCCCCGAGTGCGGCGAGCGCCACATCGACGTCGGTGAATTCGCGACCAAGCCCCATCACACGCACGCCTGCCAGCACTGCGGCATGGTGTGGCGGCCCGCGATCTTGCCAACGGTGGGCGTACAGTTTCTGCCCGGCTTCAAGAACCCCGAGGTCAAGCCATGAGCATGCGATCGGTTCTATTTTTTGCGTTCGGGTTCCTCGCAGCCTTCATTGTCGGCCAACTGGTGATCCATCGGGCATTGCGCTCGCCGCCCTCGCCGCCGCCACCCGCCTACAAACCGGCCATCACCGATGCCGAATTGGCCGCGCGCCACGAGCAGGTGCGTCAATGCCTAAGTCGCGGCGGCACACCGGTCATGGGCTTCAACGTCACGGCCGTCTGCGTAAAGGAATTCAAATGAGAAGGGGTCAAGTAGCTGAGGGTCTGTGCATCCTCAAAGCCCGGCGCGGCATCAAGTATGACATCCTTTCGCGTGCCTCGGAGACCTGGTGCGGTCGCAACGTGACGACCGAGCACCGCTTCTCCAACGTCAACGAAGCGATCCACGCGCTGATCGAACACCCGCACACCCGGATGTGCCCGCGGTGCATCACCGTGGTCGTCCAACACTTCATTATGCTCGGTGCCGCCAGAAACCAACCCGAAGAGGAGCGGGAGCAGCCATGACGAAACTGGCGCGCATCACCCTGGTCCACATTGGCGGCGGGACCAAGGAAGTGGAACTGCTGTCGGTCGAAAACGGCGCGGCGCTGGTGTGGTGGCCTACGGCGGGTCCCTACGCGCTCGATCTGGAGACGGGCCGCATGCTTGAGCGCGGTTGCGGGCAATGGCAGCTACCGCCCGAGGAGCTAGAACGCGTGCGCGATGTCGTTCGTCCCAAACGCATCGGCCCGGTGGCGCCCACTGGTCAATGGTATCGCGCTTCAGGCGAGGCCCTGTGCAAAACCTGTTGGAGGTTTTTTCGCGAGCACCCCTACGACACCACGGATCTCGATGCGGGCGACCAGCCCTTTCTGCATGTGCTGTGCGATGGTGCGCGGGTGAAATTATGACCAATCGAGGGCAAGCGCCTGCTGGCCTAATTCTTGGTACAAAATGGACCTAACGATACGAAATCATTACCAAAAAGGGTGGCCTACGGCATGACCAAATCAGCTGTAAGTATCGAGGTTTCACGAGAGATCGATGGATTGGAGATGGGGGTGTTGAGCAACGGCACACCATTCCTATCCGCGCGTGGGTTGGCGAATATCTGCGGGGTCGCGCGCAACACGATTGGGCTACACACCAGAGCGTGGGAGGACGGGCGCCGCGACGCAAAGTTTCTGCAATTCCTCGTACGCAACGGCGTCGCGACGAAAAGCCTCTGTTTGCGCACCGAAGTGTCGGGCAATGTCATCTACGCCTACCCAGACGAGATCTGCACACTTTTCCTTGAGTATTACTCGTTCGAGGCACCGAACCCGACCGCTCAAGCGAGCTACCGCACAGTAGCCCGCGCCGGTCTCAAGCTCTTCATCTACACGGCGCTAGGGTACGATCCAACACGTTTAGTTCCGCCCGGTTGGCGTCATTTTCTTGACCGGGTCAGTCTCATAAGCGCACCGCCGAATTACTTCAGCGTCTTCAAAGAGACGGCGGAATTCGTCGTCAACGCTATTCGAGCGGGCCTGGCCGTTGACGAGCACACCGTGCCAGACATCAGCGTCGGCAAGCTTTGGTCCGCGTATTGGGAATCACAGAACCTTGAATCCAAATACGGTCAGCGCATTCGCCACCCGCATCACTACCCGCCGTATTTTCCACAGTCAGCGAGCAACCCGCAACCGATCTGGGTTTACCCGATCATGGCCTTGGGCGAATTCCGTATCTGGTTGCAGCGTGACTACGTACCCGGTCAGTTTCCTCGGTACCTGGAGAATAAAGTACGCGCGGGCCTGCTGCCAGCGAGCACCGCGGAGATCCTTGCAATTCAAGCGAGCCCAAAGGATCGAGGGCGTTGATGGACCAGGATCTAACACATTTCGTGCGCGGCTACCGCGCTCAAACAAGCCGTGGTCGCAAGCTCTCGTTCCTGGAGCGGCGCTATTGGGACATTGCCGAGCGGGCACCGTTCGGTGTGCGCTTGATCGAGGACGAGCAGAACGGCCCGTATCTGTTGCGTGTGTACCTGACGCCCGAGAATCGGCGCGAGCGCAACATGCTGCCGCGCTTCTACCTGCATTATTTCTTTCGCGGGGATGTCGATCGCGAGGTGCACAATCATCCGTGGAAGCGCGCGAGTAGTCTGATCCTGACGGGCGGCTACACCGAATACCGATGGGACAGCGATCTGCGCTGCATGCGTGCGCGCATTTACCTGCCCGGCATGGTCAACCGCATCGGTCGCAATGATTACCATCGCGTGGAGCTGGTCGATCAAGAGGCTGGCTGCTGGACGCTCTTCTGCACATTCGGTCGGGTGGGTCCAAGCGATGGCAAGGACTGGGGCTTTTTCAACACCGACACGAGTCGATTCACGCCGTGGGGCCAGTACGTCGCTCAGAAGGAGAAGAAGGCGTGACCCGTTACAGCATCGGCACCGTCGAAGAGATCCGCTGCCCCTGGTGCGGCAAGCCGCAACCGGATTTGAATGAACGGGATCGCGCCGATCTGCTGCGTGCCGGGGACGTCTACGCTTGCGAGATCTGCGGCAAGAACGTGCGCATCGACACGGTGCGGCTCGAATGCCGCTTGGTGTTGCGCGCGCTGGAGCAACCGTGAGCGACGACAGTACAGCGAACACCCAACCGCTCGTATTCATCATGAGCGTGGCGGAGACCGAGCGCGCTCGTTACTGGATCGCGCGGCACCCACATGATGAGATGGCTCGTCGTGAGCTCACGTATAGTTTCACGGAGACGGGGATCGGCAGGCAAGTGACCGTGCGCTGTGCGTGCGGGGCAAAATTCGATTGCACCGATTTTACAATGCCTGGTGAAGGAGAAGCACGATGAAGATCAATGAATTGGTCCGAGAATCGCACGACCGAGCACGCCGCAAGGGCTTCTACGAAGTCGAGCCAACCATCCCTGAGCGGCTCTGCCTGATCCACTCGGAGGTCAGCGAGGCGCTTGAGGCCTACCGCGACGCAGCGCTGCAAACCACCGTGAGTCCGAGCGGCAAGCCCGAGGGGCTGCCCAGTGAGCTGGCCGATATCATCATCCGCGTGGCGGACATGGCTGGCTGGATGGGCATCGATCTCGAACACGAGATCCGCATCAAGAGCGACTACAACGAAACCCGACCTGCCAAACACGGCCGCGCCAAGCTGTGAAGATTAAGGGCGTCATTCGCTGTACGTCGAACGACGCGGCGACCGTGCTGGAGCTGAGCGTGCGGCGTTGGTTTCGCACGCGCACCGAAGTCTGGACGCGCGCTGAGAAAGGCAAGTGCGTGCACCAGCCAGTGTTCATGGCTTACACCGACATGTGGCAACATAAGCCCTGGTTTCGCAGCGATGGCAAAAAGCCCTCCTGCCGTTTCAGCCTTCGGCTCGATCGCATCGCGTTTGCCTTCGATCACCGACCCGACTTACTGGGGATGCCCGACAACGTCGTGGAATTGAACCGCCGAGGAATGTACCGATGACACTAACGAAAGAACGCCTGGCCGATTTTATCGCAGCGGCCGATCAGGGCGATGAAGAACTCCAACTGCGCGGCACCGTCCTGGTGCGCACCAGCGACTTGCGGGATCTGGTCGAGCTAGCCGAGCGCGCTCTTACTTGGCAGGCGCGAGACCGACCGTCTGAGTCACGCTTAGGTCAGTACCACAACGCCGCTCCGCAACACATGGCGCAGTGGGGCGCAGCAACGATGACATTCAGCGAAGCGCTCGTAGCGATGAAGCACGGTGAGCGCGTCGCGCGTCTGGGCTGGAATGCCAAGGGCATGTACATCTGGCTCAGCAGCATCGCCGACGGGCTTGAGCCGTGCGTCATGCTGTACACGGCACAGGGAAAGTATCAGCCGGGCTGGCTTGCGAGCCAGGCAGATCTGCTCGCCAACGACTGGATCCTGAGCAACACATGAGCGCACCGACAGAACTCACCCGCCGCGAAATCGCGCTCAGTGTCTTGAAGGATCTGCGTGCCCAGGCAGCGCGCAATCGCGATCTCACAGAAGCTGACCTCGCGTTGCTGATCGCCGAGTACGACTACTACCAAGAGCGCATCGACACTTGGACGGAGCCGCGCCCCGAAGTAGTCGAGCTGGAGGAAGCACTCGAAGCGATGCGCGCCGAACTCAATGAGGTGCGGCAGGGATACCACGCGCTCGACAAGAACTGGCATTCCGTACACGAAGCGGCACTAGGCGCCATTCGAAAGGCCGTCAAAAATCCCGACGCTACAGTGGCAGAGATCGTTGCGCTCATCGAGTGGCTGACGGCGGAGCGAGATAAGCATGGCTAATAATCCAAACCCCGCCCGCACCGCCGAGCGCGCCAAGCGGTGCATGTACCTGCTCACCGAAGTGGTCGCACTGCTCGATGCCGAATCGCTGCAGAATGCAGACCGGCCGATGAGCGACGATGAAGTTCACAGGACAGTGGAAGTAATGATCAAGCGCATCATCCGGGTGCGCAAAGGCGCTCTGGTGAAGCTATGAAGACTGAACGCAAACCCGCGCGCTGCGTGTGCGGACGCAAAGTCGAGGTACAAGAATGCGACCGTGTTGCGAAAGACGAGGCCTGCTACTGGGTTGAGTGCTATCCGCGCGGCAGCCGCTGCTTTGCCGGTCCGATGCGTAAGACGCGCGCTGGCGCCATTGCCGCCTGGGATCGCGTAATGAGCAAGAACACCAAGCAACTTGAGCGGCTGCGCGAGCAGTGTGGCGTGCTGCGTGCCAAGATCGCGATCCTGCAGGCCAACGTCGATTGGATGCGCGCGCGATGATCGAGGAGTTCTTCAAACCGCCACGCCTGCGGCTCAGTCGCTGCCGCAAACGCAAGCTCCGTCGACTGCTGGTGCGCTGCGCGGGGCATGCGCGCCAGGGCTTCTATGACGCCTTCGCCTCAGCGATGATCCTGCACGCGCATGAAGCGGGCGTGCGCATCCCGCGCCGCTACCGTCGGCTTTTGACCAACCCGTGGGCATTGATGCGCCCCCAGCAAATGTTCGCCGCGCTCACGGCCGCATCACTTGAGACCGGCATTTGGGCAAAGGAGAAGTTCGATGGATCCGACGCAAGAAGAGCGCACAGTACAAGAGCTGAGTGAGGCGTTCATCGCGCTCATCGGCGACGGTCGCTCGGACACGGGCGTGCGGGCGCTCGTGTTCACGGCACTGCGCTACATCCTGGGTGGCGCCGAGACGCCGGCGCAAGCCGAGGAGCTGCTCTTCGATACGTTTTCGGTCATGACCGTGCTCTATACAGAGATGCTTTCGGCACGATTCCCATCCGATGACGCTAGCCAACGCAAGCGCCGCGAGCGGCTGCTGCACGTCCTGACGCTGATGTATCCCGAAGCGAGCGCGCACATCGATCGCTTTCGTCATGCTTGCGACGATCTGCAGGACAAGATGGTCGCCGACGGGCTCATCAAAAGCTGAGCTGGGTCAATCGAGCGCGACCACCTGCACGGGGCGGGCTCGGTCGAAGCTACTGAGCACCTGGCGCATCGTCCGAACGCGTCCGATGCCGCCCGCCCAGGCGCAGGTGCGGCCGGCATAGCGGCCAAAGGCGCGCGCCCAGGGATCGGCCGGGATATCGGCAGAGCAGAAGCGGTAAGCGCTCGACAGTAGCCGCGCGGCGCACCAGGAACTCTCACGGAGCTCGGCAGCGCTACCGTGCTCCTCTTGCCATGCCACCGGGCACGCAACCTTCCACAACTGAAAATAACCGCGCGCACGACCTCGGTCGCAGCGCATTCCTACCGGCAACGTCTCGCAGTGCCCTTCCCCTATGGCCTGGGCAAACTTGCTCTCGTGCCATCCCAGGGCGATGAGCGCGGCGCCGAGCTGGCGACGCGATCCGAGCCACACCGGACGGCATTCGGCGCTTGCATACGACCCGGCGCAGGTCGCCCGCGCCGTGGCGTCGTCGATCACCTGGGCAATCTGGCCCATGCGTGCGATGCGCTCGGCAGGGCTCTCGGTATCCAGGGAGAATCGGGGCAAGACCAATAGAGCGGACAGCAGGATCTCGAAGAAGGTCATAGCCGAACCTAGAATGATCGGCCCGCTGGGACAAGCAAACGACGACTTTTTGGCGATCGGTGTGGGGACCGCTACCCTAGCAGCCGAGCCGTGTTCCCTAACTACGATGAGATCGCCGACTCGACCGCGGTCGGAGAAGAATCCGCTACCGAGACGGCTGAGCCCATTGTGCAGCCGGCCGCTTCCCCATTGCCCGCGCCGATCGATTCAAGCGCACGCACGGGCGCCGGTGTTGCGATCTTGATGGCAGGCGCGGGCGCAATCACCGGTTGGCTTGTGGGCGGCGGATGGGGAGCGGGAGCGGGCTTGCTCTTGATGGGAGCGGCACGCAACGGGTATAAGGCTCGCTCGCTGTGGTCCGCCGATCGCGCCGAAGCTGCCAAGCGTTTGACGATGGCCGTGGCCGGTGGCGCTGGCGGCGGCTACATGGCCTATCGCGCGATGAAAGGTAGAAAAGGAAGTCGATGATTGTTCATCCGCAATGGGGCACCGCAACGATCCTGCAACCGTTCCCCAACTTCGAACAGGTGTATCAGGGTCAGCCCGCGACGTCTCCCGTTGCCTTCCCTGGCACCATCGATCAGCAAGCGCAGAACGGTGTGCCGGGTTTCGACTCGACACTCATCGCCGGCACACCCGTCGTGCTCGGTGCCCGGCTCATGCTGTGGATCCCGCTGTGCATGCTCGACTACACGGTGCCGACGGTCTACCGCTATCAGTTGGTGTGGCGGCTGCGTTCAATCTCGGATTTCCAATACACGGCCGAGAAAAACCAGAGCACCGGCGATCCGGCCATGCCCTACCACTTGCAGCGGCGAGAGCTGGGCGTCTTCAATACGCCCGGAGATGCGTCGAGTCAGCGCATTGTCATCCCCGCCGCAAGCGATTCGCTGGCGTACGAGCAGCAAGAGCCCGCAAGCGATGGCGACAATGGCGAAGTGGTCGTGCGCGGCGAGTGGATCGTTCCCGATGGAGCGTTGTGGGATGCGCCGATCACACCGAGCGGCGCTTTGGGCACCGTGACGCAAGGCATCTTTCCGCTTGCCACGGGCGACACACCCGGCGGCCCCGTGTACTTCCCTTATTGGGTGGATGCCAAAGGCGACGAGCTTATCATCCTGGCGCGCCGCCGCACCGTTGAGCTCGATGACGAATGGGATTTCTCGGGCGGCGATCGGTCGTTTTCCAACACGTTCGGCACCGACAACGGAACGCGTCCGCGCCTGCAAACGGTCGGGATCTTCTTGTTCGCCGGTTCGAGCTAGAACGTGCGTATCACGGTCATCGTACCGCTGAGTCGGCCCGAGCTGTGGCCGAACGTCCTTCAACTCTTTCGCCAGCAGACGTATTTCGACAAGCGCCTATGGGTCGTCTTCAATGGTCGCGCCCTGGGCGCTACCGCGCTCGCACAAGGCGTGGCCGATCGCGTGCTGACCAGTCGCGCCAATTGCGCCATTGCGCGCAACACGGCCCTCTCCGAGCTACGCGCCGAAGGCGGCGGCTACTTTGCCCTGTGGGATGACGACGATTACTACGGCCCCGGTTACCTGAGCGATGTGGCCTCCGATGCGGGACGGGCCGAAGTGACTGGCAAGCAGACGCATTTCGTCAGCTACGCGGCTCGCTTTCTGTTCTTCTACTACCCCGAGCGCGCAAGCCAGCCGACGCGGGTGGCGCAAGGCGGCACGCTCGCCGGCCGCGCCGAGGATGCGCTGGATTTCCCCGCGATGCGCCGAGGCGAAGATCTCGCATGGTGCGAGCAGATGCGCGACAAGGGCGCCCGCATCTATAACCGCGGCCTCTACCATTACCGCTATTGCCTCGGCGGCGACGCGGCCCACGCCCATGCGACCGGCGTGCAAAGTGTCACCAGCGTGATCTATCGGCTCGGCCGCGGCCGCTACATCGGCCCCGTCGATGATCGCATCGTGGACGGCTTAACGCCGCCGCCCAACGGGCGACCCGTGCTGCCGCACCACCCGTTCGAGCCGGAGTCGAGCGAGATTTAGTGGCGATTTGCCCCTTGTGATACATTGCTATCAACATGGACGGCACCGTCATCGGCACGATTATTGGGACGGCAATCCTGACGCTTTCCGGTGCGGGATATGCAGGGAGTCGTCTCAACAAGAAAGTCAACGAAGTCCAGGAGCAAACCGGTGAGATCGACCGGCACGGGCTCGATATCAACAAGCAAGACCGGCGCATCCAGGAGCTGGAGAGCCTGACCAAGCAACAGGACAAGCAGATCGATGATCTGAAGCGGCAGCTGGATCAGGCCCTAGGCCGCATTGACCAGCGCAATAATTCCATTGACAGCCGACTCGGTACCTGCGTGACGGACGAGGAGTTTCAAGCTTATACTGCCTCCACCACCCAAGCCATCACGGGCCTGACGGAGAAGGTCGGCCGCGCGACAGGAGTCCTCGAAACATGGACTCGAACCCGGAGTTAAAAGTGGTGTCATTCCCTTTGGAACGACC
>Ga0268265_10000750_pt1 | contig 31594 bp, 31 predicted proteins | sample KBSSwiS52_FD_190355 | JGI IMG/M metagenome (GOLD analysis project Ga0268265, IMG submission 190355) | Switchgrass rhizosphere microbial communities from Kellogg Biological Station, Michigan, USA - KBS Switchgrass S5-2 (SPAdes) (version 2) | ecosystem: Host-associated > Plants > Roots >...
GAGTTCGCCGCGGCGTGGACCCCGGTCGGCCAAGGCGGCGAGGCCCACAGCGAGGCTCGCGATCGGCTCACCAAGGCGATTGCCGCGCGCAAGAACCTCCGCGACTTCGAGCCCTGGCGGCACCATCGCGAAGGTGCGCCAAAATCGGCCCTCGATGGCGCGCGCGCGTCGGTGCTGACGGAGCCGAAAGACCGTCCTGCCAAGCTCGTGCGCAAATGGCGCCTGGGCGAAGCCGAGCAGCTCGATGCCATCGGCCTGATCAAGCGTACCGGCGGCGACGATCTCGCCGACCGTCCGAAGGAGGACAAGCACGATCTTCAATTCGTGCCCATCTTCAACGTGGCGCTGGCTCCCTGGATGCAACTTGCCCGCACGACAGATGCCGGCGCCTTCAAGAGCGCCCTAGATGCAGCGGCTGAGGCGGGCGTGTCCATGGTGAAGCGTGACATCGCCTGCGGTCGCCCGCTTTGCGACCGGGACGCTAGCATCTTCCTGCAGTCGCGATGGTGGCCGGAGTTCAAGGAGCAGAGCCTGCTGCAGGAGTGCGCGCGAAAGCCCGACGGGAGCGTGGATCAGCAGGAGTGGCGCCAGAAGATCCAGGTCTGGGGCAGGGAGCACATCGGCCCGCTGTTTGAGCTGATGGCGGAGCCTCACCCCTACGTCGCCTGCCTCGTCGCCGACGGCGACGGCATGGGGGCGGCCATCGATGCGCTGGGCACTGCCGAGGAGCACCGCGCCTTCTCCGCCGAGCTCGCGAAGTTCGCGCGCGCGGCGCGCGAGATCGTGGAGTGCGAGGCGCACGTTGGCTCACTCGTCTATTCGGGCGGCGACGACGTGCTCGCTTTCCTGCCGGTTGCCACGGCTCTCGCCTGCGCCGACGAGCTGCGCAAGAGGTTCGCCGACATTGTGGGGCCGGCGCTGAGCAAGCCGGGCGGAAGGCTCAAGGACGGTGTGAAGAGGCTGCCTACCCTGTCCGTCGGCATCGGCATCGGCCACGTCATGGAGAGCATGGCCACCCTGCTGGAGCTGGGCCGCCGCGCCGAGAAGGTTGCCAAGGGCGGCCACCTCAAGCGGGAAGGCAAGGACCGCAACGCCCTCGCCATCGTTCTCGACAAGCGCTCCGGCGGCACGTGCGAGTGGCGCTCGCAGTGGTCGGACTGGGTTGCTGAAGGCGGGCCGGCCGGACGCCTGCTCGCGGACGGCTCTTTGCTCGATCCCAGGGGGCGCGATTCCAAGGCACCCGTCTTGCCGATTCGCAAGGTCCATCAGATCGCGGCACTGCTCAGACGGCTCCCCGAGCCGGGCGGCCCAGACCCTGCGTCGCTTTCCCCCTTCAACGCGGTGCTTCTGCCCGAGCTGCGTCGAACACTGTCACGCGTGGATGGAGGTGCGGGCGAGTTGACGGTCTCGCAGGTCGCGCTCTCGGCCGGCGAGACAGAGACGTACGCCGAGAATTACAGACGCACGAAAGCGTGGATCGACCGCATGCTCATCGCCCGCGTCTTTGCCGAGAGCGAGCCCAGGACAAGGGCGGGCGGTGCCGCCGCGGAGGCCGCGGCATGAGCAACGACGGACGCACCCATCGCCTCGCCCTCGTCCCGCGCGACGGCTTCTTCGTCAAGGACGGCCGCGGCTGGCAGACGTCGGCGCGCACCAGCGTGCTCGACTGGCCCTGGCCCACCACAATCCGCGGCGCGCTCACCACCGTGTCGGGCAAGATCGCCGAGGGGCAGAAGGCCCGCTTCACGCCGAGCCAATGGAAGGACCACCGCGACAAGGTCGCCATCGGCGCGATGGTCGCGCTGCGCCGCGCGCAGCTCGACAGACCATGGTCGCGCATGTGGCCGGTGCCGGCGGATGCGCTGTGGCTCGAGGGGAGCACCTCGGTGCTCCGCCTGAAGCCCAAGCCGCCCGAGACGAGCACGCTCGGCCGCGCCGCCCCGGAGCGCGCCCTGGAGGGGTATGCCGAGGCGCGCGAGGGGCTATGGGTGGCGCAGAACGTCAAGATCGAGGCCAAGCCGCTCGGGCCGCCGCGCTGGTGGGATGAGGTGACCCTCGCCGACTGGCTCAGCGGCGAGTGCGTCAAGGCGGAGCTCGGCCGCGCGCCCAAGGAGCAACACCCGCGCATGACATCGCGCCTGCAGGTGCACGTCGGCATTCGGTCCGACACTCTGACGGGCGACGACGGCATCCTGTTCGCCCACGACGTGATCGAGACGCTGGAGCGGAGCACGCACGGCGGGCAGGGCGGGAAGTCCGAGGTGGCCGAATGGGCTGTCGGCGTGGAGGTGACATGGCCGTTGACTGCCGCGGCCAACGGCCGTGTGGCCCGCCTCGGCTCCGACAGCCGCATCGCCTGGATCGAGGCGATTCCCGACGATCTCTTCAAGATTCCCGAGCAGGTACCGAGCGCATTCGCCATGCCCTCGCAGGGCCTGCGCCTGATGGTCGTGACGCCCGCGTGCTTCGAGGGCGGCTGGCTGCCGGACGATTTCAAGCCGGTGAAGATCGGGGACACCTGGGAGTTTCGCGGCCCCTTGCCCAATATCCTGGGCGAGCTTGCCCTGCGCGCGGCCTTCGTGCCGCGGCCGATGCACATCTCGGGTTGGGACATGGCGAGCGACAAGGCCACGGGCGGCGCTCCGCGGGCTACCTCGCGGCTGGTCCCGCCCGGCGCGGTCTACTTCTTCGAGCGCGTCGGCGATCAACCGAAGCCCTTCGCCGCCGCGGAAGGGGAAGCGCTGTGGCTCGCCGCCCTCGGCGGCCGCACAAAAGAAGGCTTCGGCCGCGTCGTGCCCGGCATCTGGAACCCGAAGGACACCGAGTGATGGAAAGCAAGGCCTATGTCCTGCACGCGCTCTCGCCGCTTCATGCCGGCACCGGCCACGCCGCCGATGTGATCGACCTGCCCATCGCCCGCATGAAGGCCACCGGCATCCCCATCGTGCTGGGCTCCTCCGTGAAGGGCGTGCTGCGCGATGCGCGCAGGCACACGCCGCCCGACAAGCGAAACGGCGACAACGCCTGGGACGAGAAAGTCCTTGCCACCTTCGGGCCCGAAACGGCCAATGCCGCCGATCATGCCGGCGCGCTGGTCGCCGGCGACGTGCGGCTGCTCGCCCTGCCCGTGAGGAGTTTCAAGGGGACGTTTGCCTGGGTCACCAGTCCGCTCCTGCTGCGGCTCGCCTTGCGCGACCTGCGGGCGACCGAGAACGACTATCCGATCCCGCCGCTTGCCTCCCATTCGGCCCAACTGGCGACGGGCGACTGCATGGAGGGTGGCAAGCTCTATCTCCAGGACCTCGATATCGAGGCCACGGTTCCGGCCAACGCCAACGCGGCCCCCGCGAGGTGGGCAGCCCTCATCAGAGGCGTCGCCTTCGCCGGGAACGACTACTTCACAAGCCGCTTCGCCATCGTCGACGACGACACGATGAGCTTCCTGTGGGAGACCGCCACCCAGCTCGACCAGCGCGTGCGCATCAACGAAGGGACACGCACCGTGGACAGGGGCGCGCTGTGGCTGGAGGAGAGCCTGCCGGCCGAGACGCTGCTGATCGGCCTGATGGAAGCTGACCGGAGCCGCAAGGCCGGCATGTCGATGCAGCCGAGGGATGTGCTGGACTTCGCGCTTCAGATGCCCGCCAGCGCAGCCGGGACCATCCTGCAGTTCGGCGGCAAGGCCACCACCGGGCGCGGCCGCTGCCGGCTGCTGCCGGTCGCATGAGGAGGTGAGCCATGCGAACCAAGGAGCAGGAGCGGGCACGCCTCGCGTACGAGCGGGTAGCCGAAGTCGCGCGCGACAAACGGGACGACTACAAGACCGCTGTGAGGGCGCTCGGCGCCAACATCCTGCGCAGCGGCCTCTCCGCGGCACTTGCCGACTTGAAGCGGCGGAAGGCAGACAACGTGCTCGCCGACATCGAGTGCTTCGACATACCGGTGCTCAAGGCCACTCCCGGCAGACCCGCTCCCTCACTCCTCGTCAGGGTGAACGAGCTCCCTGTAGGACAGTACATGCTCGCTACGCGCGAGACCCTGCAAGTCGTCACGTGGCTCAAGCGTGCCTGCGACGCGTTGTTTGAGGAGGACGACGCTCCGGGCACTGGGCGAAGCGGAGGCAACAGCCATGCGTAAGGCTCTGCGCGGCATCTGCTACCCGAACGGGCCGCTGCCCAGCCACTTCGCTCTGGCGTACGACGCCTGGGCTCCGATGGAGGACACACATGTCGATGCCCGCAGGATTGGCAAGGTGCCCGACGATGACAAGGCGCCCTGGTTGGAGAAGCTGGAGCAATCAGCAATCGCGGACGATTACCGGCGGTTCTACGACCGCTGGAAGGGCAGCTTCCCAGCCCATCAGCGGCGGGAAATCGAGTTCACCTCGCGCCTGCTGGTCGGCCACGGCAACGCCAGCGCCACGGAGGTCGGGCTGACGGTGCATCACACCTGGGGTGTGCCCATCATTCCGGGATCGGCGCTCAAGGGGCTGAGCGCGCACTACACTGCGGCGACCTACGGCATCAAGGATAACGTGCGGACCGACTTTGCCGGTCCCGTTTGGGAGGCACCGCACCGGCGCCGCGTCAAGGAGGCACCCGAGCGCTTCTACCGTGCCCTGTTCGGCGCCCCCGACGTGGACGACACCGCCGCCAGCGCCGGCCTCGTCGTCTTCCACGACGCGCTCTACGATCCCCTCAGCCCCACAGGCCTCACGCCGTTCGCCGTGGACGTGCTGACCGTCCATCAGCGCAGCTACTACGGCCAGAGCGAGGGGCAGGCACAACCCGGCGAGCGCTGGCCCAACGACTACGACAGCCCCAACCCCGTCGGGTTCATATCCGTGAGGCCCGGCTCGAGGTTTCTCCTCGCCCTCAGTGGCGATGGCGAGTGGCCCGCATTGGCCCAGGACCTTCTGACCGAGGCGATCGGCGCCTGGGGCGTCGGTGGCAAGACGGCGGCAGGCTACGGCCATGCTCGCGCATAACCGAGCCTCCCATGAGGACTCCAGATCACCGGGCGTGATCAGGAGGCAACAAGTCAGCTCCGGTGTAGGTTTCTCGGACGCCGTGGCGGTGACGGTGCCGCGCGCTTCGTCAAGACGGCGTCCGAGAAGCGCCCAGGCACGAAATCGCGGTTGGGGAAGCGCCAGCGGTGATGCTGGCTCTATGGGGATTGGGCTTTGCTGGGATGCCGGCGGTCGGGCGCGAGGCAGACATCAGGGACGTGGGCCTGGCCGAGACAGCGTCAGGGAGCGTTCCAAGGCGGCTTGGAGAACCTACTCTGGGCGCCCGGCGGATGCGGTGGGAGAGCATCGCATGCGCGAGATCGATGCCCGCGGCGAGCCAGCCGATTGGATCGGCATCGTTGCAGTGCGATCGCCGTCTCATGAGGTGTCGATCCTGAGCAAGACCGGCGTCGGCCGGTGTTTGGGCTGCGCGCCGCGTTCGAATATCTCGATGATGATCATGCGGCTGCCGCAACAGGGACAGGCACGCGTGTGAAGGCTCGGCTGGTCGCTGGCGGTGGTTTCCGGCGCAGGCTCGGCGACCGGCATCGGGAGGGCGAGCAACTCGCGCGCCTTGGCGACGTTGTCGGCGCGGTTGCCGTTCGCCAACAAACCGTAGTGCCGGATGCGATGGAAGCCCTTGGGCAGGACGTGGATCAGGAACCGGCGGATGAACTCGCCGGTGGCGAACCGCATGGTCTTGAAGCGATCCGGGCCCTCGACCCGGTAGTGCTTGACCTTGAAGGTGACGCTGCTCTCGTCGACGGCGATCAGCCGGCGGTTGGAGATGGCGACGCGGTGGGTGTAGCGGGACAGATAGGCGAGCACGGCCTCAGGCCCGCCGAACGGCCTCTTCGAATAGACGACCCACTCCGATCGCCTGAGCGGCGCCAGCAGGGCGGCGAACGCTTGCGGCTCGGCAAGAGAAGCCTGTTCGCCGAAGAACACCAGCTTGCCGGCGTCGCGTGCCGCGATCAGCATCTCGATGACGAGGCGCCGGAACGGGCGCGAGAGGACACGCACCGGCAGGAAGAAGTTCGGCCGACACGCGACCCACGTGCCACCATCATGGGAGAGCCCGCCGCCGGGTACGATCATGTGCGTGTGGGGATGATGGGTCATCGCCGATCCCCATGAGTGCAGCACCGAGGTGATGCCGATGCTGGCGCCAAGCCGCCTGGGATCGGCCGCAATGGTCAGCGTCGCCTCGGCCGACCCCTTGAGCAGGATGTCGTAGATGACGGCCTTGTTCTGGTAGGCGATGTCGGCGATCGGGCCTGGCAGCGTATAGACGACGTGGAAATACGGCACGGGCAGCAGCTCCGCTTCCCGCTCTTTGAGCCAGTCACGCGCTGCCGCGCCCTGGCACTTCGGGCAGTGGCGATTGCGGCAGCTGTTGAAGGCGACGACCGTGTGGCCACAGTCTTCGTTCTCGCAGCGCGCGACATGCCCTCCGAGCGCCGCCGTGCGGCAGCGCTCGATCGCGCTCATCGCCTTCAACTGGGGCAGGCTCACATCCCCGCATTGGCGCGGCGCCAGGCAGGGCCGTGATCGCGGAAGATGTCCGCGATCTCCAGAGCAGGACGCGACACGCGCGAGGACGGCTACGTCCCGGTCTCGCCGTCCGGCTTGTGCTTGCCCCTCTTGCGCTTCGCCTTGCGCTCGACGGTCGGCGGGTGACCGCTACAGCCGCGCTGCAGCGATACCCACTATGACAGACTTTCGTCAGTATTGCCCGTAAATTGATATTGCGCTGAGCGCCATGAGCAGCCTAGCGCCACGTCCTCGCTTGCAATGCCCGTTTTCCCGCGCGCCAGAGCGTCCTACAGCCGCCTCGCCCTCTTGCCCGGCCCCCGGAGAGCCACCCACCGCCCGCGCCAGCCCTGAGCCCTCCTGCGAGCCGCTTCGCAGTCCACAATCAAAAGTAGAGAACACATCGACTCGCAACTCAGCCTAGCCGCTCGAAGCCAGGAGCGGCGCCAGCGCCGCCCGGATGGACGGTCTGACGGCCTCCCACGTGTCGAGCCGAGCACGCACCTCCCAGTCGATCAGCAGCGTCCACCGCACCGGGTCGGGCTCGATGTGCCTGATCACCGGTCCCCGCCTGCAGAGCCCGCCGGCCCCAGCGCGATTTCAAACAGCCGGTACAGCTCCCCAGTTCTGGCCATGAACTCGCCCACCAGTATCCCGCCGGCGCCCTCCACGATGTGGCGCGAGGTGGGGTTGTCATCCTTGACGGTCAGGCGCACGTGCGGCAGCCCTATCCGTCGCACCTCGATCAGCACGAGGCGCAAGAGCACTTTGCCGTGCCCCCGGCCCCGGTGGGCTTCCGAGACCTCGTAGTAGATGTTGTTGCCGGCCTCCGGCGGCAGATCGGCGTTGCCGGAAGGCCGATGGCTTAGCTGGGCGAAGCCGAGCACATGCCCAGCATCGTCCACTAGGTCGAAGCTGGACGTGGGCAGCCGGCCGGACGTGTCGCGGTGTACAAGCTTCATGGCACGATCCTGAATGAGTAACGCCCGACGCATGGGGCAGACCGAAAGAGTGGGGGCTGCGGCTGGTCACCGTTTGGCATCAGTGGCGTGCCCGCGAGCGCCGGGCCGCACTTTGAACGGCAAGCCGGCGCCGCTCGGCGCCTCAATCAATTCGGCTCCTCGCTCTTTCGCTCCATCGCGAAGTACTCCTCGATCGCGGCGTTCCATTCCTTCCACTCGGCAAGATGCGCGGGGGTCAGCCCTTCGGCGAGCAGCAGCCCCGTCTTGCGGTAGGCGTAGATGACGTGGGGCGGCGTGCCAGCCTTGCGCATGGCCTCAAGCACGCCGGCCGTAAGTTTCTCCTCAGGCCACGGCATGGGCTGATCAGCGTCGGGATCGAAGAACACCGGGTCTCCAGGCTGCCAGTCCCGGCCGAACTTCTCTTGGAAGGATCGACGCTGCTCTTCCAGCACCTCGCGTTCCGTCGGCAGCCGGCCTGCTGCCAGGGCCGCATCCAGGATGTTCACTGACTTGCCCTCTGCAGCAGCTCGGCGCCTTTCGGCGTCCTCCTTTCGGCATTGGTCCTCGATTGCGTCGCTGAGCCCGTCGACGATCTCAGAGGGCAATACACCTGCCTGAAGGATATCGCTGACCTCCAGCCATTCCGGCCCAGCTTCGCCATCGTGCTCCTCAGGCACAGTCAGGGCGTGCAGAGACATGATCGTCCCTGGCCAGCCCACGTAGGGGGCCTGTTTTCGCGTGTCGAAGTACGGCCACTCAGGCGTGTATGTGTACTCAACCCGCACTTGGCGCGTGACCCGCTCTCCGCAGAGTTCGAGGGTGATCTCCAGCGGGTAGCGCCCCGTGAAAGCCGGAAATTGCTTGGAGTGCCGCCACCGCTCCAGTTCGTCCTCCTCCAGCACGCTTTCCATGCCCTTGCCGTGCTCGGTAACGTGCTCCACGAGCGCCTTTGCGTTGATCCCGAGCTTCTTGGCCAGCGCCAGCAGTTCCGGCTTGGACATTCTGCCGATGGCGTCGAGGCGTTCCACATGCTGGCTGATCTTGGGATGCGTGCGCAGCTTGCGTCGCAATTGGTCGCGGGCAAGGACTGGGAGCCGAGGTTTCTTGTCGATGTCCTCGGGACCGATCGGGATGCTTATCAGGGCACGTGCAGAGCCGGGTCGGGAGCCAGCCAGGTCATCCTCCATCCTCTCCATGATTTTGGTGATGGTGCGAGGAGCTTTGGTCGGTAGCTTCTCTCTGGTCTTGCTTCTGGGCATGCACTCCTCCCCGCAGCGCGCAGGCTGACGCGCTCCACCTTCTGGCCCCTGATCAAAACTGGAAGGCGACGCTGACCCTCATGGCGCCCGGTCTCCGCCCTTGAGGTCCGAGAGCACGCCCGTCTTGGGCGTCGCCGGCTTGGGCTCGGCGATGCCGGCGATATGGCGGCAGATATCGGCGAGCCGACGGCGCCCGGCAGGCGGCACCTTTTCGATGGCGGCCAGGTCGAGGGCCGCGAGGGCGGCAATGGCTTTGTCCACCAGGGCAATGGGCATCGGGCAAATTCCTCCTACGCACTCGCGCCGCCGCCCCTTGCGGCAGCTATCTCCGAATGTATACCTTAACGAACGTTCGACGACGAGGCAAAGCGTGATTCTTCGAACCGCGCCGCCTAGATGCGGCACATGGCGAAGGAGAAAAAGCTCGTGATCCTGTCGGTGCGCGTGGACGACGCGCTGGCGGCCGCCGTGAAGCAGCTTGCCGAGGCCGATAGCCGGCCCGTCTCGAACTACATCGAGGTGCTGCTGAGAAAGCACGTCACGGAGCTGGGCCTGGACCTGTCCGCGCGCCCGCCGGAGAAGCGCGGGCAGAAGCCGGCCAAGAGCCGCAAGGCTTAGGCGCGGCGAGGAGGCGGCATTGGCGCGGCCGACATTGCCGAGCGACTCAGAATCGGCGGAACAGAGCGTGACCACTCGGGTGCAGAAACCCGCCCCCTGCACTCGACTAGGCGTCGCTTTGTACTTGTCGCGTTCGCCATCGATAGTGCGCTTGCGCTTAGTCCAAATGACCAGGATGGTCCGCGTCGTTCACGGGTTCGCTAATGGGACGTAGCCAAGCGGTAAGGGTAGGACGTGACCGGCTAGGGGTTGAGGCTGGGGGCGGATAGGGTACATCGTAGCGGGCCAATCGGGAGCAACTGGAATGCGAGAGGTTTGTGCCGCGGCAATCATGCTGCTTTCGGTGGACGTAGCGTCAGCGAGTGAGCGCGGGGCCTTCTTCGACCGACTGGAGCGCCTGACACCATCGGCCTCCCTGCTGGCGTACAAATACTTCGAGTGCGCCGAGTCGGCCGCGAAAGACGCCGCAAGCCGGGACAACATCACACCCTCCAGAATTATGGCTGACTTGGCGGCGACCGAGGCGGCGAAGCAGTGTGAGGCCGGCAGCAAGGCGTTCGCCGCATCCGCCGGCCACAGGCAGGCGAAAGCGATCAAGGCGCTGGTGCACCGGGCCAATGTCAAGACGGCGCTGCAGGTCCGGCGTGGCGGACCGAAAATCTTGTGCGCCGTGGCTTCGCACGCCTGCTCCATGAAGCGGGTGCCGTGAAGCCGGAGGCCAAGGGCAGGGGCCGCAAGGCGTAGGCGCCGCCTGGAGCGCCACCGGTGGGCGGATCGCGCCGCCCGCTTCCGGCGTCCGTCTGAGATCGCGTTTGCCCGCCACCGCGCAAATCAGCCGCGGCAATCGGCCGGTCATCGACGTTCGCCTTTCGCTACCGGCCCCGACCACTGCCCAGGTGTCGGCAACAACAGGGCAGAGCCGGCAGCGCCCTGGTCCTGGGGGAGCGGCCGGCAGGCATCGCCCCCGGCGGTTAAGCCAAGCCGCCGTGGATGCCTGGTATGGGCGGCCGGCGCTGCATCCTGTGGGCATGGTCACCTTCCGGTGCAACACCTGCGACAAGTGCAAGAACGCCAGCAACGCCAGCCCGGTCAGCTACCGCGTTGAGCCCGAGGAAGCCTGGAAGACGGTGGTCTTGAACCGGTGGCGGCGGCTCTGCACCGGATGCTTCGACGTCGAGGCGGAGAAGGCAGGTGTGCGCTACAGCTTCGCGGACGTGGACGGTGTGAGCTGGTCTGACCGACCGGCGCCCAAGGCTCACCCTAGGCGCCGACGGTAGTGCGATTGCCTCCGGGAATCGCCGCCTTTGCCCGTGCTGGGGCGTGACGCCTACTAGGGCAACACGACCAATTCCTGCTTTTCGAGGTTTCCCTGGCCGGAGCTTGCAGTGTCGAACTAAAGAGGACCAGGAGGCCGGGCTGAGGGGGTGCGGAAACGTCGGTGAGGGGGACACGTGTGTGGAGCACAAAAAGGGTGACTGAGCACCCCTCGGCGTAGCGAGAGTTGCCACCAGATTTGCCACCGAACTAGCGAGCGCTAGGGGAAACTAGGCGATACCAGCTGACACCGGAGCCGCCAGAAACCCGCACAAGACGGGCCCAACTGACGCTAGCGGGAACTAGGTGATACGGTGGTTCCGGCTTTGCAGACCGTTGCGTAACCACTCCGCCACGTGGCCCCACGGCTGCTTTTCTAAGCTTTTCTCCAGAGTGCAAGCGGAACGTAACGAGAATTGGAGAACGGCCGCAATCCTCGCCTGCCGTCAGGCTCTCCGGGCACAAGGGACAGGACCTGGAGAGTCGCAGGAGTTAATCACTACTCCTCTTTCCAAGGAACCGATGGACCGGCGCGTGCGCTCTGCCCTGCACAGAGAATGAGCCCTCGACGGAGGTTCCTCCTGATGCTTAAGCGAACCCTTGCGGGCGTAGCCTTCGTGCTCGCCATCACTGCGTTCAACAGCTCGCCCGCATCTGCCTTTGGTTGGTGCGGGTGGGGGTGGGGTGACGGAGCGTCCTACTCACCCAGGGCCTACTCGTATGCGCCCAGAACCTACTACCGCCCAAGGGCGCGGTTCTATCGTCCTGCGTACTACGGTCGGGCCTACTATCGGCCAGGCGTACGGGTGTTCAGGCGAGCATATTACGGTCGGCCCTTCGTCGGGCGGGCCTATCGGCCGGTGGTTGCTCGAGGTTTCTATCGGCCAGGCGTACGGGTGTACAGGCGAGCATATTACGGTCGCCCCTTCGTTGGGCGGGCCTATCGGCCGGTGGTTGCTCGGGGTTTCTACCGGTCGGGCGTTCGGGTGTCCGGACCACGCTCTCGGGCCTTCTATCGATCGGAAGTCCGACGTTTTGGCACAGGAGATCGCGCGCGGTTCCGGGGGCGCCTCCCGTAGGGAGACGCTATGGGATCGCGCCGGCCTCGGTCACTCCGCCGGCCGGGGCCTGGCCCTGGCCGGCCGTGCCCAGGAGAAGCGTTATGAGCAAAGGCTCTGTCTGGCTGGCAGCAATGGCATTCGGCATCCTCGCATGGGACCTGTCGGTCTCTGCCCTGGCCCAACCTGAAGGCTCTGAACGTGTGACCTGTCCTGAAGGTTACACGCTGGTTGGCTCGGAGTGTATCAATGCCGACGGCGACGTGGTCGAGCCACAGTGACTTGGACGACCACGGCAAGGAGCGCGCAGGCGACAGGTACACTCTGCCGCTTGGGCGTTGAGCCCTTTCTGAACCTATCCGGCGGGCGGCTCTCCCGCCGGGGCGGCAGGGCGCTCCCTGTCAATTGGCGCGCGGCAGGCGCTGGCTGATTCACACCGTCGAACGGTGGCGATTGTAGAGTTGCCGTTCTGCCACCCTTGATTGCGGTCGAATCGAGCTAACGATGTGCCCTGATTGGAGGGCCATCGGATGAAGCGCTCTATTGGCTTGGCGGCAGCGGCCGTCGTACTAGCGGGATGCGCACCTTCTCCCCCGCCGCCAGCGGCATCTGTCCAAGGCCCGCCCGCAGCGCGCGGCTACCTCGATAACACCAGGTGGACGGAAAGTTCCGGCGCGCCATTGATGCCATGGCCCAAATTCCAAGCGGGCCCCGCCACCCGCGCCAGCGCAGCCGAGCTGGCCATTATCTTGCGCGGTCATGAACTGCGTGAGCGGCATCCCGGCGCGACACCCAGCGAGCTGGCGGAGATGCTCGCGCGTGACGACGCGTGGGACCAGAATGCGAGGTTTGTACAGTCCGAGAGGCGCACGGTCGTAATTCGAGAGGCGCTTACGCCCTGGTGAGTGGATGCGGTCAGAGTCGCCGACGGCTGGGACATGCTCTCGATGTCGTCGACGGAGTGAACGTGCCGAAGCTGGTCCCCAGGCAACCGCAGGAACGATGCTGTCGTCGCGGCGCCTCAATTCTCCGCATAGCGTGCGATCAGGACCGGGCGGTTGGGCGTCGGTTGAAAATCGCATGCGGCGGGTGACCCCACTGGTTATCCTGATCGTTGTCGGCCTGCTGGCCGCCTATGTCGTTTGGCCCGTCTACACCGCCCTGAAAATTCGCGATGCCATGATGGCCGGCGACTCGGAGGCGCTCTCTTCCAGGGTCGACTGGGCTGCGGTGCGCAGCTCGCTCAAAGCCTCGATGAGCGCGGAGGCGATCGCCAGGCTCGATGCCGATCCGGATACCCAGGCGGCGACCCGCTGGCAACACCTCAAGCGGGCGGTCGCCCCGCGCCTCGCCGGAGGGGCTATCGACCGCTACGTGACGCCAGAGTACCTGCCGGTCCTGCTCGGCTATCATCGTTTCTGGCGTGGCACCGTGCGGCCGGTGCTGGCGCGCGAAGAGCCGCCAACCGCGCTCGCCGGCACGCTCCTTGCTGGTTCCGCCGTGGATCGGTTCGCCAGCTTCTGGCGGCGGCTTAAGCGGGCAGCCTTCGTCTCGCCGACCACAGTGCTGGTCGAGGTTCAGGACAAATACACGTCCAGCCGTCACTACACGGCCACGCTGGGCCTCCAGGGCTGGGAATGGAAGCTCACCGGCCTCGCTATCAGCGGTCTGTAACGGCGTTAGACGCAAACCACCCGTTGTCACAATTCGATACGATTGCAGCAAAGTTGCGCAACAGTCTTGCCGCAGGGTGCTTGCGACACGACGCGGCCCTGTCCTCACCCTGGGCCCGGTGTCAGGGGGAAGCTCATGCGCGGAGCGCGCCCGCACCGACGCGCATGGCTGTCTTTCGCAGCTCGCCAAGGGGGCATTTGGCGAGCTGCGATTCTCCTCGGCCCACATCTCGGCGTTGCCTAGAGCCCCGTGCTGCGTGTCCGGGCTCCAAGCGCAGGCCCCGGTCCCTCTCTCCGGCCGGGGCCGTTTGCGCGAGCGCTACTTCTTCGGCCACGCGTTCTCTAGCTTGTAGCCCTTGCCCCCGCGCGAGCTGGTTGCCTTCTGCTTTATCGACAAGCTCTCGACCTTGCTGGCCTTCGCCTGGGCCTTCTTGCTGCCTACCACCACAATCTCTTTGGGCTTCTTGCTCTCGGCCGAGATGCCTGCGGAGGTGCCGACGATGAGGCTCGCAGCTGCGAGTGCTGCAGCGGCTAATCCTAGCAGACGGGTCATCTTCTCGCCTCCATTCCGTCCTGGTGCAGCTGTTGGTCGCGGCGAATGGCATGGTGGTTCAGCCCCCGTTCGCGCGAACCCAGGCATGGGACAGCTCGGGTTGTTCGCGGCGCACGACAGCCAGGAGCGCGCGCGCTTCGTCGATCTGCCCGTCTGCGCCTCGAGCGGCTCAGTGGGCGGCGAGGAAGTCGTCGCGCGTCATGCGCTAGAACTGCATCTGCGCCCGTGCGGCAAGCTCCCAGGCGTCCAGCGCCGCGGCCGCCAACGGCGAGATGTGGGCCGAGGAGAATTTGCATGGCCCATCCTAGCATTTGTTGGCCGCCTTGAGACGAGGCCGGCCAAAGCTCTTAATCCAGGCCGACTTCCGTCGAGTTGTTGCCCTGAGGTGCAATCCCGCGTCGTGCGTTGACAATGCTCGCAGGCGCTTGCTTCACTGCAGTCAAGTCATGGCTAGGGGGAGATCACCAACCGATGTCCGGCCCGGAGACGCGCGCGCATTCCGCACGCCGCAATCAGTTTCGAGAGCGATTGACCTCCGGCAGGTTCGTGGTCACCGCTGAAGTCGTTCCGCCCGTCACTTGCGATCCCGAAGCGCTGGTGGCCAAGGTCAGGCCCCTCAAGGGGCTGGCCGACGCCGTCAACGTGACGGACGGAGCGGGGGCGCGGGTCCACATGGGGTCGCTGGTCGCGGCGGCACTGCTCTTACGCGCCGGCGTCGAGCCGATCCTCCAGCTCACCTGCCGCGACCGCAACCGCATCGCCCTGCAGAGCGATCTTCTGGCGGCAGCGGCCCTGGGCATCGAGAACCTGCTGCTGCTAAGGGGGGACAACCCGAGCGCCGGCGACCAGCCTGACGCCAAGGCCGTGTTCGACCTCGATGCGGTGACCCTCAGTGGGGTTGCCCGGGACATGCGCGACAGCCAAAAGACGATGTCCGGGCAGAAAATCTCCGGCAAGGCGAATTTCTTCATCGGCGCCGCGGATGCGCCGCTCGATCCACCGGCCGGCTGGAAGCCCGACCGCCTCAAGGCCAAGATCGATGCGGGGGCCCAGTTCGTTCAGACGCAGTTCTGCATGGACCCGGCCGTGGCGCGGCGCTACGCGCAGCGGCTGGCCGAGAACGGCCTCGAAGGCTTTCGCCTCGTGATCGGCCTTGTGCCTCTGCGGTCCGCGCGCTCGGCGCGCTGGATTCGCGACAACCTGCCCGGCTCGATCGTTCCCGACGCAATCGTTGCGCGGATGGAGGGCGCCGGCGATCCCGTGCGCGAGGGTCGCAAGATCTGCGACGAGTTGGTGGAGCAGCTAAGCGAGACGCCTGGCATCGGGGGCGTGCACATCATGGCGCCGGGCAACGACGCGGGCCTCGCCGAGGCCGTCGCCAGCGCGGCGCGGATCGCCCAGCGCCAGGCGCGAAAGCCCGCCGGCGATCAGGCCGGCGAGGAAGCCTCGGAAGGCCTGCTGCTGCATCTGCAGTGACATCGGCGGAATGCGTGACTGGATGGCCCGGGAACGGGGCGCGAACAGTCGAAATGCCACCTTGATTTCAAAGGTAGTTCATGTGCTTTGGGAGCAGGCGGCCGGGGGTTCGAATCCCTCTGCCCCGACCAACGCCACGCGCCGTGCCCGGCAGCGGCGGAACGTGTGAGAACCGAGCGCAGGCGCCCACCGGCACGGCCGGGGGCAGGGTGTTGTGAGCAACCGAATGACGGCGCGCATCTACAAGCCGACGCAGACCGCGATGCAATCGGGCCTGGCCCGCACCAAGGAATGGGTGCTGGAGTACGATCCCGAGGCGCCACGGGAGATCGACCCCCTGATGGGCTGGACCAGCTCGGGCGACATGCGGAGCCAGTTGAAGCTCGACTTCGCCACCAAGGATGAGGCTGTTGCCTACGCCGAGCGGAATGGCATCGCCTACCGCCTGGAGGAGCCCAAGCCTCGAGCCGCGGTCCGCAAGGCCTACGCCGACAACTTCCGCTTCGGCCGCAAGGAGCCGTGGACGCATTGATCGTCCCCGGCGTGGCCGGCAGACAATCCTATGCAGGATGACGTGCAAATATTGTGGCTGTTCCATCACAGAATAGACGTCATCCAGCATGAGTTTGTGATAAGATCTTGTCTGACCGATGTAAATGTGACGGAATGTTGACCGGGAAGACGGTGGTCACGCACCCCGCAGTGCCCGCCGTTTTGGGGGGCCGGCCTAACCCTGGCCTGGGTTCGCGGTCGGCCCTCATCCCATTCTCGCCGATATGACTGCGCCTTTCCGTGGCTGCCGCTCCTGGACCGTTGGCGATCTGGCGCCCCGCAGAAGCTTGGCGGATGTCCTTCCCGCGTCTCACTGGCGCGTGCTAAGGTCTCGTCCTGGCGGCCGGGTCAGCCGCGTTGGGAGTATCTCGCAGAGGGCCTGTGGCAGGCCGTAGCGGGTTGCCGGTGGTGTCAAGTTCGGTCTGGTTGGGCCGGCGCCGTCCGGGTTTCCACGTCCCCGTAGCTCAGCCGGATAGAGCATCAGCCTTCTAAGTTGAGGGTCGCAGGTTCGAATCCTGCCGGGGACGCCATCATCCGATCATCTCGGCCATGTGATCGCTGCCATCACTTCAACAAGCCGATGAACTCGTCCACGTCAGGCCTGCATCGGCGATGATGCCCCTGAGCGTGCCGGGGCTTGACTGTGCGGTGATCAGGCACGACGACCCACACGCTGCCGCTGTGGAGGATCATGTGACTGCCTTTCTGCCGGACGAAGACGAACCCGGCACGCTCCAGTGCGGCACTCACCCTGCGGCCGGACAAGCCGGTCGGGAGCTTGGCCACCGTCAGGCGGCCTCCACCTCGACGAACTCCTTGCCCGCCTCGGTGGGGACCGGCTCCCCGGCCTCACGAAGCGTCTCAACGTAGAGCTCGATCGCCTCGCGGATGTTGGCCAGGGCTTCGTCGCGTGTGTCGCCCTGGCTGTGACAACCGGGGAGAGCGGGCACACTCACCGAATAGCCGCCTTCGGCTTCGTCCCCCAGGACAACGGTGTAGCGCATGAACAAAGCCCTTCGTTAAGGAACCGGTATCGGTCGGTTGCTTGGAATGTAGGGCGATATGGTGGGGGGCGCCAACTCCGATCACCGCCACCTACCTCAATTCGGTTGGAGATCGCTGGGAATCCATGCTGCGATTACAATACTATAGGTATTCTCTGTTGTGCTCGCATCTTTATCGATGCTCGCACGCCAATTGCGTTGGGGGGCGGGCGGCTCCAGGGAAGGCGGCGGCTGGATGCGATTCCCGCGCGACGGTCCTCGTTCCCGCACAATGGAAGGTTGGCCCCGGAGCGAAGGCTCCAGGGCCGTACCCGATCTACGCGCGCGAGTGGCGCATCATGAAGGCATCGAAGCCCAGCTCCGCCACCTGCATCCACTGGTAGGACTCGCCGCGAAACTCCACCAGGCTGTCATACAGCTTCTTGAACATCGGCCGGGCCTGCGACAGCTCGGCGTAGGTATCGTTGGCCGCCTTGAAGCTGGCCTCCATGATGTCCTGGGGGAAGGCACGCAGCACCGCGCCGCTGGCAATCAAGCGCTTCAGGGCCGCCGGGTTGCCGCGGTCATACTTGCCGAGAACCCACTCCCAGGCATCGCCGGAAGCGACCGTTATGGCCGACTGGTAGGTCTTCGGCAGCTCGTTCCACTTCGCGAGATTGATCAGGTTGTGCCCCTGTCCGCAGCCTTCCCACCAGCCGGGGTAGTAGTAGTTCCTCGCCACCCTCTGGAAGCCGAGCTTTTCGTCATCGTAGGGACCCACCCATTCGCATGCGTCGAGCGTACCCTTCTCGAGAGCCGGATAGATGTCTCCGGCGGCCAGCTGTTGGGGAATGACACCGACCTTGGCGAGAATGGTGCCCGCAAACCCCCCGACGCGGAACTTCAGGCCTTTGAGGTCCTCAACCGATTTGAGCTCCTTGCGGAACCACCCGCCCATCTGCGCGCCGGTATTGCCGGCCGCCACGCCGAAGCAGTTGTATTGCTTCAGCAGGTCATTGAGCAGCTCGTTCCCACCGCCGAATCGCAGCCAGGAGTTCATTTGCCGGCTGTTGAGACCGAAGGGCAGCGCGGTGCCGAAAGTCAACGCGGGGTCTTTGCCCCAATAGTAGTACAAGGCCGTGTTGCCCATCTCGACCGTGCCGTTCTGGACAGCGTCCAGCACTTGCAGCCCGGGGACGATCTCGCCTGCAGCAAATGGCTGGATCATGAAGCGGTTGTCCGTGATCTCTGCAATTCGCCTGCAGAAATATTCCACGCCGCCATAGAGCGTGTCCAATGACTTGGGCCAGCTGGCCACCAGTCGCCATTTCAGCTCAGGCGAGGATTGCGCAATCGCCGGGGCGGCGATTGCTGCGGCTGCGCCGCCGACACCGGCGACACCGACCGTACGGACAAAATTGCGCCTTGTGATCTTCGTCATTTTTCCTCCCAAGTGTTTGTAGAAGTTGCTCCGACATTACCGCATGGGCCTGCCGGTGTATCAGGCAGACTACGCCGTTCCCGATGTCAGGTGAACCCAAACGTTGCGTGCCGTGCGGCCAATCGCCAGAAGCCGGCAGCCAAAGCCGGCAGCCCAGGCGCTCAGCGAGCGCCGGCGATCGGCCGATCCGTGCAGTGCAAAAGGCATCGTTGCGCTGCGATGGCGCGCTCGCCCGTGATCTCGATGCCCGTTACGCCGCGGGCGCGCGACGGATCGTGGTACGGAGGATCGTTTGGCTGCCCAAGGGGCATGCCGGGAACCGCAACAGCTGCAGGAGTCCAATATGCGCGCCCTTCTCGCCTTCGCGATCGTCACGGGTGGCGTTCTCGCCCTGAGTCCAGCCGTGGGAGCGGACACGGTCCGGAAATATCAGCGCAGCGGCGAGCGCCACCACGCGTCCTATGGCTACGCCTACAGCCCTTATTCGCGCTTCACACGCGAGCAGGTCGAATGCGAGCGGGCCCGGCACGAGGACCCGTCCGGCGTCTATGCGGGCTACCCCTGCTGGGCACGCGAGGCCCTCGGCGCCGGCAGCAATCGGGGCACAAGCCGGCGCTAATCCGCAGGCCGGGTTGGCCGCGCAGCGGTCCAACCCGACACGGCGAGCCGAACGTTTCTCATCCACCATATCGGGTTGCGGCCCCTTCGGGCCCGGCCCGAGATGCGCCCTCCTACGCCAGCGCGAGCGCCACGCGCTCCCGCATGGCCTGGTAGGTGAGGTCCAGAAACAGGGGCGTCACAGAGATGTAGCCCGCGTAGACAGCGGCAAGGTCGGTGCCCTGGGCGGCGCTGGAGCGGCGGCGCTCGAAGGCCAGCCAGTAGTAGGCATTGCCCCAGGTGTCGTGGCGCTCGTCGATCTGCAGGAGGCCCGGGTCGCGCCTTCCCTGGACCGTCACCATGGTGCCCTGCACCTCGTCGGGCTCGCGGTCGGGGAAGTTCACGTTCATGGCGCAGGAGGGCATCCACTCCATCGCCAGCAGCTTGCGCAAGAGGTCCGGCGCGTGCGCCAGCGCCGTCTGCCAGCGCACCGACCTGCCCTCGCCAAAGCCGAATCCCTGCGACAGCGCCACCGAGCGGATGCCGAGGATGGTGCCCTCGAAGGCGCCGGCGATGGTGCCGGAATAGGTCACGTCCTCGGCCATGTTGGCGCCGCGGTTGACTCCAGACAGCACCAGGTCGGGCGCCTTGTCCTTGAGGACGTGGCGCACGCCCATGATGACGCTGTCGGTGGGCGTGCCGCGCACGGCGAAGGCGCGGTCGTCGATGCGGCGCAGGCGCAGCGGCTCGTGCAGAGACAGCGAATGGCTGGCGCCCGACTGGTTGGTCTCCGGCGCCACCACCCAGACATCGTCGGAAAGCCGGCCCGCGATCTCGCGTAGCGCGTGCAGGCCGGGCGCGTCGATGCCGTCGTCGTTGGTGAGGAGGATGCGCATGGGGTCCTTGGGTCTCTTGAGGCGCCGACTCTAGCCGCGGCCGGCGCCCGTGTAACGCGTGCCAGCCGCGTGGCCGGCAACCGAGCCCGGCGCCGGTCGCGGATCAGCTCCACGCGGCGGCGGCTTTCGCTGCGGCGGCCGGCTTCCTATGTTGCGACGCAAACATGCCACGAGTTGTGGCACTTACCCGGCCCCTGTTGCAACCGCATGAAGCCCGTCACCATCTACACCACCCGCACCTGCGGCTACTGCCGCATGGCCAAGGCGCTGCTGGCCCGCAAGGGCGCGGCCTTCCAGGAGATCGATGTCACCTTTGATGCTGCGCTGCGCGCCGAGATGACCGCTAAGGCCGGAGGGCGCACCACGGTGCCCCAGATTTGGATCGGCGAGCGGTACGTGGGCGGCTGCGACGACCTCTACGAGCTGGACTACGCGGGCGAGCTCGACCGATTGCTGGCGGATTGATTTGGCGCGCGGCCCGTAGGGCGCAATGCGGCGAAGCGGCATTGCGCCGAGCTGACCTCTCCAATCGCGACCGCAATGGCTGCGGCGAGGCGCATCGGTGCAATGCCGCCGGCGCGGGCATTGGCACCCTACGATTGCCTCTCGATCCGCTTGAGGCCGCCCATGTAGGGCACCAGCGCCTCGGGAATCGCGACGCTGCCGTCCTCCTGCTGGCAGTTCTCCAGGATGGCGATCAGCGTGCGGCCGACGGCCAGGCCGGAGCCGTTGAGGGTGTGGACGTAGCGGTTGTCCTTGGCTCCCTTCGGGCGATAGCGGGCCTGCATGCGCCGGGCCTGGAAATCGCCGCAGTTGGAGCACGACGAGATCTCGCGGTAGGTGTTCTGCCCCGGCAGCCACACCTCGATGTCGTAGGTCTTGCGCGCGGCGAAGCCCATGTCGCCGGTGCTGAGCAGCATGGTGCGATAGGCGAGGCCCAGCCGTTTCAGGACTTCCTCGGCGCAGGCCGTCATGCGCTCGTGCTCCGCCGGGCTCTGTTCCGGCGTGGTGATGGACACCAGCTCCACCTTGGAGAACTGGTGCTGCCGGATCATGCCGCGCGTGTCCTTGCCCGCCGCACCGGCCTCGGCGCGGAAGCAGGGCGAGTAGGCCGTGACGCGGATGGGCAGCTCCGCCTCGTCGCGGATGGATTCGCGCACGAGGTTGGTGAGGGGAACCTCGGCGGTGGGGATGAGCCATAGCCGGTCACGACGGACCGGAACCTGGAGAGGCGTGACCTTGCCCTCCAGATCCATGAAACCCGGCCCCTTGCGTTGGGGCTTGGGATCCGCATTCAACACGTCTAGCTGCTGATCAAGAGTAAGCTCGCGTACGGCAGCAAATTGATCCTCTGCAAACTTTGGCAACTGCGCGGTGCCAAACATCGTTTCGTCGCGCACCAGGTACGGCGGCACGATCTCCGTGTATCCGCCCAACCCGTCCTTCTCCGGCGCCGTGTGCAGGTCGAGCATGAACTGGGCCAGAGCCCGCTCCAGGCGCGCCAGCTGGCCCTTCAGCACGACGAAGCGGGAGCCGGAGAGCTTGGCGGCGGTCTCGAAGTCCATGAGGCCCAGGGCCTCGCCGATCTCGTAGTGCTCCCTGGGCTTGTTGGTCCAGGCCAGCTTCGGCGGCTTGCCGACCTTGCGGACCTCCTTGTTGTCGTGCTCGTCCTTGCCGACCGGCACCTCGTCGAGCGGCAGGTTGGGGATGACCGACAGCGCATCGTGCAGCGCCCTGTCGGCCGCGCGCTGGTCCTCCTCGCCCCTGGCCAGCTCATCCTTGAGGGCGGCCACCTCGGCCATCAGGGCGGCGGCCTTGGCCTCGTCCTTCCCCGCCTTGGCCTTGCCGATCTCCTTGGAGGCGGCGTTGCGCCGCGCCTGCTTCTCCTGCAGGCGCGTGATGACGCTGCGCCGCGCCTCGTCCAGCTGGATCAGGTCACTCGAGAACTTCACGTCGCCGCCGGGCGAGATGCCGCGCTTGCGGAGCCCCGCATCGAACGCCTCCGGATTGTCCCTGATCCACTTGATGTCGAACATGGGCTCGCGCGCCTCCGCGATCGCGCCATTGCTGCGAGGTGGGCTGGAATTGTTGCGGGGTCCTATAGAGCGTTGCGGCGCAATGGTCCAGTTAAGTGGGATACCCACTCAACTGGGCTATCGAACGCATAGAAGCGACCGAGCGACGGCCGCGTCGCTTGCGCGAAGGTCGGCTCGGCGCAATCCGGCCTTCGGCTTGTTGCAGGTGCGCCTCGAAGGCGCGGAAGACCGGTGGAGGGAGGTTCCACCCAGACAATTGTCGGTTGGGCTGGTAGCTGGCAAGCGGTTCGTTCGGACAACCGGCGGGCCGGAGCCTTGCCACCCTACGTTGCCTCCAGCGGCAGCTCCGCCCTGGTCCACCGCTCAAGGAACGCGCCGAGCCAGGCCTGCACCTTGGGGGCGTGGGCGATGTGGCCGGCGATGTGCTCCTCGCGCTGGCGCGCGCCCTTGATCAGGAGCCGCGTGTTGTCCCGGCCGGTCCAGCGGTGCACCTGGGCGAAGGTGATCTCGGGGTGGAACTGCAGGCCCACAGCCGCCGGCCCGCAGGCGAAGGCTTGGTTGGGGAAGGCCCCATCCGAGGTGGCAAGCTGCAGGGCGCCGCGCGGCAGCTCGCAGCCCTCGCGGTGCCACTGGTAGACGTGGTCTGGAAACGCCCCCGCCCGCTGCCCCTGTGGGGTGGTCTGCAGTGGGTAGTAGCCCATCTCGCCCCGCGCCTCCGGGTCGAAGCCGACCCTGGCACCCAGGTGCAGGGCCAGCATCTGGGCGCCGAGGCAAATGCCGAGCAATGGCGCCTTCTCCTTCAGCGCCACGCCGATCCACTCGATCTCGCGCAGGATGAATTCGTCCTTGTCGTTGGCGCTCATGGGGCCGCCGAACATCACCGCCCCGCAGTGGCCGGCCAGCGTCGCCGGCAGCGGCTCGCCGAAGCGCGGCTTGCGGATGTCGAGGGGAAAGCCGTTGCGGACCAGCCATTGCCCCACATGGCCGGGGTTGGAATTCTCCTGGTGCAGGACGATCAGCACCGGCTTTTTCGAGCGGGAGCGCGCCACCGGCACCTGGCCGGCGGCGCGCCCGCCGCTGTCGAGATCGGTCGGCTGTGCGTCAAACATTCGTCGGGGCCTCGCTTAGCGTGGCTTGAGCAACCATCGGACGATGGGAACCATGATCGCATGCGGCGCGATACGAAGGGCTAACGCAAGAAACGGGCTCACCAGCCCCGGAACCACCACGCGCAGGCCCAGCGTGTAGCCCAGATAGCCGGCGCGCGCCACGGACGCGGCCGACATCGGCAGCACGTAGCGGTACAAGGCGTTCCCGGCGCCGGCGCGCTCGTGCCACGCGGTCAGCACCGGCCCCGGCGCCAGCGCGCACACGCGCACGCCCTCGCCTGCGGTCTCTGCTGCAATCGCCTCGCTGAGGGAGATCACGTACGCCTTGCTCGCATAGTAGGCAGCCTGGTAGGGGCCGGGTGTGTAACCGCCGAGCGAGGCGAGATTGAGGATGCCGCCCCGCCCGCGTTGCCGCATGCCCGGGAGGTAGTGGCGCGTCAGCGCCGTCAGCGCCCGCACGTTGAGATCGACGAGCCGCATCACGTCCTCCGCGGCCTGGGCATGGAACGGCCCGGCCAGCCCGATCCCGGCGCTGTTGACGAGGACGTCGGCGTAGGCGTGGGCGTTGGCCAGGGCACGGTCGATGACCGCAACGGCGTCCGGGGCGGTCACGTCGGCCGGCACGGCCACCGCCTCGACCTTGAGCTCGGCGCGGATGGCGGCCGCCGCCCGCTCCAGCGGCTCGGCCCGGCGCGCCACCAGCATCACATCGTTGCCGGCGGCGGCGAACCGGCGCGCGAGTGCATAACCGATGCCGTCGGAGCCGCCTGTCACCACCACCATCGGCCGCAGCCCGGCATACGCCGCCAGCGCGGCCGGATCCGCCCCCCACCAACGCCGGCGCCACGCCCGGAGGCCAGTCTGGAGCCCCGCCTGGAGCCATGGGCCGATCCGTCGCTCAGCGCCGTGCATCAGCCGGGTCCTTCGGCGAAAGAGCCATCCCGCTTGCGATACCAGGCGGGGGACCAGGGCCCGGATCGGCGCCGACGGGAATGGTTGCTTTGCCGTTGCGGCTCAAACGGCCACCAGCCTCACCCCCTTGTCCAGGACAGCGAGCACCCGCGCCAGATCGTGGCCGCGCTTCATGATGAGGCCGGTGGCGGCCACCACGCTGTAGGCGCCCTGGCGCCGGGCCAGCTCCGGGCACTTCTCGATGCGATAAAGCGGCACTTCGCTGGTATGGCGGAACACGGAGAACACCGCCTTGTCGCGTCTAAAGTCGAGCGCGTAGTCGCGCCAGTCCCCCGCCGCCACCCGGCGGCCGTAGACCCGCAGGATCTCCTCAAGCTCCCGGCGGCTGAAATGGATCAGGGGGTCGAGACGGCCCGGCGCCGTCGCGGTGACACTGGCAACGCCCGCGCGCCAGCGCGGGCTGAACTCTATCGGCTCGACATCGCTCAAGTGCGCCTCCTTTTTTCGTCACCCTGTCACATGATCATCACTTTGGCCCCTCCGATGCAAGGCTCGACAACGTGTCCCCATCGAGTCCTCAGCGAGTCCGCCAGGGCACCCGGAGCCCCGCCAGCCGACCGGCTCACCCACCGTCGCAGCTCTGCATCGGACAACCGGCATACCGCAGACCGACGCCGGTGCCGCAGGCCTTCCGTCTTGGCAAGGCTCGCGCGTGCCGATTAGAGTGACCCGTATGTTCGGATACGGGGCCTGTCTTTTTTGTATGCTTGCGGTGCTGGCGGCGCCCGCCCTGGCGCAAGCCGACGCGCCCGCCCCTCAGTTCTCGGCCGTCACCGGGGTGCGCTCGGACGACACGCTGAACCTGCGGGTGGCGCCCGACGGCGACAGCCGGCGTATCGCCCGCATCCCCTTCAACGCCAGGGGCCTCAGGAACTACGGCTGCCCCAACCACGTCACGTTCGAGCAGTGGAAGCGCATGACGCCGCTGCAGAGGGACCGGGCCGCACGCGCACGCTGGTGCGAGGTCGAGTACAAGGGCCAGAAGGGCTGGGTCGCGAGCCGATTCTTGAAGGAGGACGACCCGCAGTAGGCCGGGCTGGGCGGCAAGGGCCGTAGCCCGAAACGGCCGGCGCTACGGCGGAGATTGCGGCTGCGAACGGGCATTGCACCGATGCGCCCTTGGCCCCTGGCGCAGCCTGCCGCGGGGGCCTTTCTTAAGCCCATCGGCGCGATGGGGCGCGACAACCTCGCGCCGGCGTGGCAATCCAGAGCCTGAACCCGTCGCGGACCCGGTCGCGGCGCCAAGCCCTGCGCTGCAAGGGCGCCCACGCGTTGGCGTGCCGGAGGAGCAAGACGACATGGACAAGCCGACATGGACATGACCGGCGAGGAGCGCATCGCCGCCAGCCGCGCGACGGTGTGGGCCGCGCTCAACGATGTCGAGGTGCTGAAGCAGTGCATCCCTGGCTGCGAGACCCTCGAGAAGCAGTCCGACACCGAGATGACCGCGAAGGTAAAGTTGCAGATCGGCCCGGTGAGCGCCCGCTTCTCAGGCAAGGTCGCCCTGTCGGAGATTGACCCGCCCAACGGCTACCGCATCGCCGGCGAAGGCAGCGGCGGTACGGCGGGCCATGCCAAGGGCAGCGCCCTGGTGCGGCTCGTCGAGGACGGTGACGGCACCATCCTGCGCTACGAGGCCAGGGCCGACGTCGGCGGCAAGCTGGCCCAGCTCGGCGGGCGCCTGATCGACGCCACCGCCAGGAAGCTCGCCGGCGAGTTCTTCAGCAAGTTCGGCGAGGTGGTCGGCCCGGCGCCTGCAGCGCCCCCTGAGGCCGAGCCCGCCCCCGCAGCCACCAGGGAGCAGAAGCCTGGCATGCTGCGCCGCTGGTTCGGCAGAAAGAAGGGCGACGCGGACGGCGGCAACCCTTCCGCCTGAGCAAAGTCTCGCAGTCGGCCCAACGCCCCCCGGAAGCTGCCGGATGGGAGGCGGGGCAAATCCGACCGTGCCTTGCGTGGCCGCGAACAACAACGCTCCGAAACCGGACGCGAGAGCCGAGCGGTGGCCCAGCGAGCGACTCTGCTCAGGTCGGGCGCATCGCAATGCGTTCGCCGCCCGCCAATGCCCCTCATTCCCGCACCGCGGCCTCCGCCATGCCGCGCGGGGCGGGCGAGGCGGCCATGCGCTGGGGCGGGGCGATGTCCCACAGCCGGTAGAGGTGGGCGAGCAACTCACCCTCGCGCTCGCGGATCTGGGCCGCCCGCCACTCCGTCTGTCCCCGCATGTAGGCGTTGACCGGCAGCGTCAGCGCGCCGTCGGCGGCGAACAGCACCTGCTGCTTCTTGGCGAAATCCTGGTTGCCCGCCCGGTCGTTCTGCGCCCTCGTCATCAGCACCAGATTGCCGAGCGACTCGGTGCAGCGCCCGCGCTCCGCCGGGTCCGGGAACCACTGGCGCCAGCGGCTGTTGGCGGCCGGCTTGCGCGGCAGGATGTGCTCTACCGTGAGGTCCTCGGCCGGCAGGTCCTGCGGCCGGCCCGCCATCTCCTCGTTGAGCCGCAGCAGCACCAGCTTGGCCAGCGGCGCGCTGCGGGCGTGCAGGTCGCGCAGGTTGTGGCGGATGGTGCCCTGCTCGTCGCGCGTCAGCATCAGAGCGCTGGTGGCAGCCCGCAGGTCGTCGCCCTGGTGCAGCGCATTGATGACGGAGCCGAGACGACCGGCCCGCCGCTTGGTGCCCATGCCGAGGATGCGCAGGCCGTAGGCCAGCCGGTCGAGGGCGCGCAGGAACCAGGCCAGCTCGGCCGGGTCGGTGCCGTGCCGCAGCCAGCACAGCAGCACCGGCGGCACCCAGTCGCCGCCTCTCAGCCAGCCCAGATGCCGCAGCGACGCCGAGATCGCCCCCGACTGCGGCGCGCCGGCATGCCTCGCCTGGCGGATGTCGTCGAAGGCCACCGCGGCGGGGGCGAGCAGGCGCACGATGAAGGCCTCGGCCCCGCCTTGCTCCTCGGCGATCCTCTGGACGCCGGAGATGATATGCGTCGAGGAACGCTGGTAGACGGTCCGGATATGGCTGAACAGGCCGTCGAAGTCGGCCCCGAGCCGGGCCTGGGCCGCATCCCAGGCCATCGTCGCCCGCTCCACCGCCGGCGCCGGCACGCTGCCGAGCAGGGACGCTTTCAGGATGTCGTTGCGGGCGAGCGGACGGCCCGTGGCGTTCAAGACCGTGAACATGCGGTGCGCCCGGTCGATGCCCGTCGCCGACACGAGGACGATGTGGCACTTGTCGAGCAGGAACTCGGCCAACCCCCGCCGCCCGGCAGCCTCGAGATCGGCGAGCGCGTCGCGCATGTGCCGGCGTACCTCCAGGATGCGCTCCTCGGCCGGGGCGAGGCCGCCCTCCGGCCCCGCCGCGGCGGTGGTGGCGCCGGGGCGGCGCACATGCGCCTGGAAAAAGGCCTCCTCGCGCTCGCGCAGGGCAAGGCGGACGCGGGCACCGGCGCCGATGGCGGCCAGCAGCCGCTCGCTCCCCGGCTCGCCGGCCTCCGCGTCGAGATCGCGCAGCACACAGAACAGGATGGTGAGGGTGGTGAGGCGCTGCAGGCCGTCCACCACCTCGCGCACCCGGCCCGTCCGCGACGCCTTCCAGGTGGCGATGCGCCCGGTAGGCGGGGTCGGCTCGATGAACAGCATGGGGCCGAGGAAATAGTCACCGCCCTGGTCGGATTCGGCCTCCGCGTCGAGGGCCTCCAGGACGTCTTCGAGCAGCCGGCCAGCCTCGTCGGGCGTCCAGGCAAAAGAGCGCTGATAGGACGGAACGTGAATGAAATTGGGGTCGGCAAACAGCTGCCCAAGCGGCATCGCCTGGGCACCGAATGGCGATGACATGAACCGACACTCTCCTTAACGCAGCAAGTAACCGGCGAGCGCCCCCCCGACACCCGCGGCCATTGAGAGCATGAATTCGTTCCCATACGCAACCGTTCCACGGGAGGCTGTGGGCGCGCGGCTTTGCCCACTGCCGTGTGGCGCGGTCGATGCTATTGATCGGACTTGACGATTCGCTTCTTGGGAGAGCCGGCGATGCTCTCGGCCGTCTACGATTTCGCGCGCCCGTTGCTGTTCGGCCTCGATCCCGAGCAGGCGCACGAGCTGACCCTCAAGGCGCTGGAGGCCGGCGTCCATCCACGCCCGGCGGCGCCGGACGACCCGAGGCTGCGGGTGGAGGCGTGGGGGCTCACCTTCCCCAACCCGCTCGGCATGGCCCCCGGCTTCGACAAGGACGCGCGCGTGCCGGACCGCCTGCTGACCATGGGCTTCGGCCATGTGGAGATCGGCACCGTCACGCCGCTGGCGCAGGCCGGCAATCCGCGCCCGCGCGTCTTCCGGCTGGTGCGCGACCGGGCCATGATCAACCGCCTGGGGTTCAACAACGCCGGTCACGCGGCGGCGCTGGCGCGGCTCTCCGGGCTCCGGCGCGCCGGCATGACGGGCGTGGTGGGGGTAAACGTCGGCGCCAACCGCAGCGCGGCCGACCGCTTGGGGGACTACGCCATGGGCGTGCACGCCCTCTATGACGTGGCGAGCTACTTCACCATCAACGTGTCCTCGCCCAATACCCCCGGCCTGCGCGACCTGCAGGCGCCCGCCGCCCTCGACGAGCTTCTCGCCCGGGTGCAGGCGGCGCGCGAGGCCCTGGTCGCGACCGGCAAGCCGCGCCGACCGATGGTGGTGAAGCTCGCCCCCGACATCGCCGAGGCGGATCTGGAGCCCGTCGTTGCCGTGCTGACGCGGCGTGGCGTGGGCGGCATTGCCGTCTCCAACACGACGCTGGCTCGTGACGGCCTCACCGAGGCGGCCGCCGCCAGGGAGGCCGGCGGACTGTCCGGCCGGCCGCTGTTCCATCGCTCCACCGCCATGCTGGCCCGCGTGCATATGCTGACCGGGGGCCGCCTGCCGCTGATCGGCATCGGCGGCATCGACTCCGGCGCGGCGGCCATCGCCAAGATCGAGGCGGGCGCCACGCTGCTGCAGCTTTACACCGGCCTCGTCTACGAGGGCCCCGGCCTCATCGCCCGCATCAAGGCCGACCTCGCCGCCTACCTTGAGCGCGAGAGCCTGCCCCGCATCGCCGCCGCCGTCGGCCGCCGCGCCGCCCACTGGGCGGGAGAGGCCGGCCGGCAATAGGCCCGGGCAATGCCCCCGACCTTGCGTCGTCACGCGCTATCGCGTCCCGGCAGCAGGGCGCGCGCGATGTCCTCCATGCGCTCGATCAGCAGGTCCGGTTCGAGCGCGATCAGCGCCTCGCGCGCCGCGTAGCCCCAGGTGACGGCGCCGCAGGCGAGGCCGACGGCACGGGCGGCCTCGATGTCGCGCACCTCGTCGCCGATGGCGATGGCCGAGGCCGGCGGCACGCCGGCGCGCTTGAGCACGCGGCGGAACTTGGCGGCCTTGCCGAACAGCGACGCGCCGCAGGCGAAGTCGGAGATCAGCGCGGCATTCGCCTCCCCCAGCTGCGCCCGCGCGTTCGCCTCCAGATCGGAGCTGACGAGCGCCAGCCTGAGGCCGCCCGCATGCAGCGTGCGCAGCATGGCGCCGGCGCCGGGGAACAGCGCGATCTCGGCGAGATGCGCCGTCTTGAGCCGCCGCATGTGCCGGGCGATCATCGGCACCTTCCAGCGCGGCACGTCGAGGCGCGCCAGGATCCCGCGAGTGTCCGCGCGGCGCAGCGGCCCGATGTCCTCCTCCGCGATGCGCCGGAACCCGAACCGGTCCGCCACGTCGTTCACGTGGGCGCGGAACCACGGCAGGCTGTCCGCCAGGGTGCCGTCGAGATCGAGGATGGCCAGGGCGTAGCGCATGGCACTGGCATAGACCGCCGGGCGCATCCGGCGATAGCCGTTAATCCGGGCCCGCCCAGAGCCGTCCGGGCCCGCGCAGGCCCGCATCGCACGGCGGCCATGCGCGCCGCGGCCCTACGGGGCGTGCCGGCTCTCGGCGGCCTTGATCTCCTCGTACGCGGCGCGGGCGCGCTCGAACTTGGGGGCGAACAGCCACATGGCATCGAGGATCTCGCGATAGGTCGCGCTGGTCCTGGCCCGGTCGGTCTTGCCGAAGGTGAAGATCGAGTTGTTGCGCAGATATCCCATGATCCGCGGCTCCGAGATGCGATAGGTCTCGATGTTGCCGGACCTCAACGCGGCACGCGTGGGACTGGGGATAATCTGGATAAGCTCGAACAGCTTCATCTGGTCGATCGGGTCGGGCAGCATCGCCATGATCGAGGGCAGCTCGGCGAACAGCCCGGCGTGGGCGTTCATCAGCCCGTTGCGCACGGCGGTCCAGTGGTTGAAGCGCTGGTCGGCGTCGCCGACGCGCGCCGTCTCCTTGGCGTCGCGGGCGGCCACCGTGGGGGCGAGCGCCGCCACCTTCGGCAGGATCGCCGCCCAGCCCAAGCGCCCTTTCCGGTCCTCCTCGACGCCGGTCTGGAAGCTGCCCATGTAGGTGTTGGAGCGGCCGTTGCCGATGTTCTGGTTGCCGTTGGTCTCGGCGAAGAACAGGCCGAGGCTGATGCGCCCCGCCGCGTCCACCGTCGCCGCATCGAGCCCCCTGGCCCGCGCAATGGCGCGGGCAAGGTCCGCCACGTCCTTGAACGGAGTCTTGGATGCCTGCGCCCCCGCCGGCGGTGCCTGCATGACGGCGAAGAGCGCGGCGTACTCCTCCACCAGCGGCTCGATGTCGGCGTCGAAGTAGGCCGGCGGGATGCCGAACCTGTTGGGCCGCCCGATGCGCGACGGCTCCGCGTCGGTCAGGTCCTTGTAGGTGCTGATCACCTGCAGCCGCGCCAGGTAGAGCGCCTGCCCCGGCCGCTCGGGCAGCCTCTGCCTGGCCTCGATCTGCGTCCGGCGCTCGGCGAGAACCGCCTTGAACTCGCGCAAGGCCTTGTCATAGGCCGCCCGTGCGGCCGCCTTCTCCTGCGCTGTCGCCCCGGTCTGAGCGATGGCCGGGGTCGCAAGGCTTATGCCGCCGGCACCCAGGGCCGAGGCCAGAGTCAAGGCCAGGGTGGTCAAGGCAAGCGCCGCGGCCACAACGCGGAGCGATCGGAGCGCGAGCGTGCCGGGTTGAGCCTGCGGTCTGTTGTACGTCATGCCTGCCTCGCTGCGCGGGTTCGGCGGGAGCCTATCGCGTAGGTGCGGCGAAGCGAAGGGCAGATCCGACACGTCCAGCCGCCCGGCGCCAGCATCCACCAACGTGTGCGGACCGTCCGGCCAGCCGGCAACCGTCGCGCAGCCTGGGCTCCTGGGTCGCACCCCCGTCGCATCCAAGTCTCCCCCCAAAAGGGGATGCAGGCTTCATCGATCCGCCCCATCTCAGCCGCGGCACGGGGCCGCCGATAAGTGTGCGACGCTGCACCCTTTGGTCGCGCCCGACCTTCCCGGTCGGGCGCGGCCTGCGCATCAGGCTCGCCGGTCCGTCCCGGTTGCTGGCTCGCGCGGCACGCGTGGCCCGCGACCCGAAAAAACAAGGGCGCAAGGGCAGCGCACGCTGGCCCCTTCGTTCCGCGTCATCCGCAAGAACCAGAATCAGGAGTCGAGACCATTTCGATCATCAGGAAAGCCAT
>Ga0268265_10000756_pt1 | contig 31420 bp, 26 predicted proteins | sample KBSSwiS52_FD_190355 | JGI IMG/M metagenome (GOLD analysis project Ga0268265, IMG submission 190355) | Switchgrass rhizosphere microbial communities from Kellogg Biological Station, Michigan, USA - KBS Switchgrass S5-2 (SPAdes) (version 2) | ecosystem: Host-associated > Plants > Roots >...
TTCGCGAACGCCATGCCCTCGCCTTTCACGTTCTCGAGCGCACGCGTCATGTAGTACAAGCCGAGCACGACGTCCTGCGTGGGCACGATGATCGGCTCGCCGTTCGCCGGCGACAGGATGTTGTTCGACGACATCATCAGCGCGCGCGCTTCGAGCTGCGCTTCGAGCGACAGCGGAACGTGCACGGCCATCTGGTCGCCGTCGAAGTCCGCGTTGAACGCAGTGCAGACCAGCGGATGCAGCTGGATCGCCTTGCCTTCGATCAGCACCGGCTCGAACGCCTGGATGCCGAGGCGATGCAGCGTCGGCGCACGGTTGAGCAGCACCGGATGCTCGCGGATCACCTCTTCGAGGATGTCCCACACCTCGGCGCTCTCGCGCTCGACGAGCTTCTTGGCCGCCTTGATCGTCGTGGCGAGGCCACGGCGCTGCAGCTTGGAGAAGATGAACGGCTTGAAGAGCTCCAGCGCCATCTTCTTCGGCAGGCCGCACTGGTGCAGCTTGAGCGTCGGACCGACCACGATGACCGAACGGCCCGAGTAGTCGACGCGCTTGCCGAGAAGGTTCTGGCGGAAGCGGCCCTGCTTGCCCTTGATCATGTCGGCGAGCGACTTCAACGGGCGCTTGTTGGTGCCCGTGATCGCGCGGCCGCGACGGCCGTTGTCCATCAGCGCATCGACAGCCTCTTGAAGCATGCGCTTCTCGTTGCGCACGATGATGTCCGGCGCATTGAGCTCGAGCAGGCGCTTCAGGCGGTTGTTGCGGTTGATGACGCGGCGGTACAGATCGTTCAAATCCGACGTCGCGAAGCGGCCGCCATCGAGCGGCACCAGCGGACGCAGGTCCGGCGGCAGCACCGGCAGAACGGTCAGCACCATGTATTCCGGACGGTTGCCGGATTCGAGGAACGCCTCGACCAGCTTGATGCGCTTGGAAAGCCGCTTCAGCTTGGTCTCGGAATTCGTCGATGCGATTTCCTCGCGAAGCTTGATCAGCTCCTGATTGAGATCGATCGTCTTCAAAAGCTCATAGACGGCTTCGGCGCCCATGCGCGCGTCGAACTCATCGCCGTGCTCCTCGACCGACTGCAGATACTGCTCTTCGTTGAGCAGCTGTCCGCGCTCGAGCGAAGTCAGACCCGGGTCGATGACGACATAGGCTTCGAAATAGAGGATGCGCTCGATGTCGCGCAGCGTCATGTCGAGCATCAAACCGATGCGCGAGGGCAGCGACTTCAGGAACCAAATGTGCGCAGTCGGGCTCGCAAGCTCGATGTGGCCCATGCGCTCGCGGCGCACCTTGGCCAGCGTCACTTCCGTGCCGCACTTCTCGCAGACCACGCCGCGATGCTTCATGCGCTTGTACTTGCCGCACAGGCACTCGTAGTCCTTGATCGGACCGAAGATCGCCGCGCAGAAAAGGCCGTCACGCTCCGGCTTGAACGTGCGGTAGTTGATCGTTTCGGGCTTCTTCACCTCGCCGAACGACCACGATCGGATCAGGTCCGGCGAAGCCAGCGCGATCTTGATCGAGTCGAAATCGAGCGACTGGCGCTGCTGGTTGAAGAGATTGAGCAAGTCTTTCATTTTGTCTCTCCGTACGGAGTAATGCTTTGAAGAACGGGATTCGGGATTGGTGATTTGGGATTCGGGAAGGGACTCGCGCTTCTTGCGAACCCCGTGTCCCGAATTCCGAATCCCGTCTTATTTCGTCTCTTCCAATTCCATGTTGATCGCGAGCGAGCGGATTTCCTTGACCAGAACGTTGAACGACTCCGGCATGCCCGCGACCATCTCGTGGTCGCCGTCGACGATGTTCTTGTACATCTGGTTGCGGCCGGAAACGTCGTCGGACTTGACCGTCAGCATTTCCTGCAGCGTGTACGCCGCGCCATAAGCCTCTAGCGCCCAGACTTCCATTTCGCCGAAGCGCTGTCCGCCGAACTGCGCCTTGCCGCCGAGCGGCTGCTGCGTGACGAGCGAGTACGGACCGGTCGAGCGCGCGTGCATCTTGTCGTCGACCAGGTGATTCAACTTCAGCATGTGCATGTAGCCGACCGTGACGGGGCGATCGAACGCCTCGCCGGTACGACCGTCGATCAGCATCGTCTGTCCGCTCTCGGGGAGATCCGCAAGCTTCAGCATCGCCTTGATCTCTTCCTCGAACGCACCGTCGAACACCGGCGTCGCCATCGGCACGCCGTGCTGCAGGTTCGTCGCGAGCGTCAGCAGCTCATCGTCGGTCAGCGACTTCAAGTTCACCTTCTGGCCCAGGCCTTCCTTGCCCGGCGCGTAGATCTGATCGAGGAACTTGCGCAGCTCGCCGACCTTCTCGTTCGCTTCGATCATCCGCTGGATCTTCTCGCCGAGGCCTTTCGCGGCCCAGCCCAGATGCGTTTCCAGAATCTGGCCGATGTTCATACGCGACGGCACGCCGAGCGGGTTCAGCACGATATCGACCGGACGGCCCTTCTCGTCGAACGGCATGTCTTCGACCGGCACGATCATCGACACGACGCCCTTGTTGCCGTGCCGGCCGGCCATCTTGTCACCCGGCTGGATGCGGCGTTTGACGGCGAGATACACCTTCACCATCTTCAAGACGCCCGGCGCGAGATCGTCGCCCGCAGTGATCTTGGCCTGCTTGGCCTTGAAGCGCTTGTCGAACTCTTCCTTATGACCCTTGATCTGTTCCTGCGCGCGCTCGAGGAATTCGGCGAGGTCCTCGTCCTTCATGCGGATCGCGAACCACTCGTCCTTCTTCAGGCCATCGAGATACTCGTTACTGATCTCGGCGCCCTTCTTGAGCGTACCGGGACCGCCGTTCGCGACCTTGCCGACGATCGCAATGCGAAGACGGTTGTAGATCGCGCCTTCGAGGATGCGGAACTGATCGTCGAAGTCCTTCTTGATGCGCTTGATCTCCATCTCTTCGATCTGGCGCGCACGCTTGTCCTTCTCGATGCCGTCGCGCGTGAACACGGTGACGTCGATGACGGTGCCGTCCATGCCCGGCGGAACGCGGAGCGAAGAATCCTTCACGTCCGACGCCTTCTCGCCGAAGATCGCGCGAAGCAGTTTTTCTTCCGGCGTCAGCTGCGACTCGCCCTTCGGCGTGACCTTGCCGACGAGAATATCGCCCGCCTTCACCTCGGCACCGATGTAAACGACGCCCGATTCGTCGAGACGCGCTAGCGCCTGTTCGCCGACGTTCGGGATATCGGCCGAGATTTCTTCCGGACCAAGTTTCGTATCGCGCGCGACGCAAGTCAGCTCTTCGATGTGGATCGTCGTGTAGCGATCTTCCTCGACCACGCGCTCGGAGAGCAGGATCGAGTCTTCGAAGTTGTAGCCGTTCCACGGCATGAACGCGACGAGCATGTTCTGGCCGAGCGCGAGCTCGCCGAGATCCGTCGAGGAACCGTCGGCCAGCACGTCGCCGACCGCGACGATGTCGCCGACGTTGACGAGCGGACGCTGGTTCAAGTTCGTGTTCTGGTTCGAGCGCGTGTACTTGGTCAGCGTGTAGATATCGACGCCGGCGTCATCGCCGCCGATTTCGACTTCGTTGACGCGCACGACGATACGGCCCGCATCGACCTGGTCGATCACGCCGCCGCGCTTGGCGGCGACGGTCACGCCCGAGTCGCGCGCGACAGCGCGCTCGATGCCCGTTCCGACCAGCGGCGTTTGCGCACGCAGCGTCGGCACGGCCTGGCGCTGCATGTTCGCGCCCATCAGCGCGCGGTTGGCATCGTCATGCTCGAGGAACGGCACCAGCGCCGCCGCGACCGACACGGTCTGCATCGGCGAGACGTCCATGAAATTGACTTCGGACGGCGGACGCAGCTCCGATTCGCCCTTGAAGCGGCACGAGACGAAATCTTCGGAGAAGCTGCCGTCCTTGTTCAACGGCGAGTTCGCCTGCGCGATGACGTATTCGCCCTCGTCGATCGCCGACAGGTATTCGACCTGGTTGGTGATCTTCGAGTTGTTGACCTTGCGATACGGCGTCTCGAGGAATCCGTAGTCGTTCGTGCGCGCGTAGACCGCGAGCGAGTTGATCAGGCCGATGTTCGGACCTTCCGGCGTTTCGATCGTGCACACGCGCCCGTAATGCGTCGGATGGACATCGCGCACTTCGAAACCGGCACGCTCGCGCGTCAGGCCACCCGGACCGAGGGCCGACACGCGACGCTTGTGCGTGACTTCCGAGAGCGGGTTGTTCTGGTCCATGAACTGCGAGAGCTGCGAGGAGCCGAAGAATTCCTTCACGGCCGCCGCAACGGGTTTCGCGTTGATCAGATCCTGCGGCGTCAGGCCTTCGGCTTCGGCGAGCGACAAACGCTCCTTGACCGCGCGCTCGACGCGCACGAGACCGATGCGGAACACGTTCTCCGCCATTTCGCCGACCGAGCGCACGCGGCGGTTGCCGAGATGGTCGATGTCGTCGACCGTGCCGCGACCGTTGCGGATCTCGATGAGGACCTTCAGCACGTCGAGGATGTCGGAACCGTCGCCGAATTCCTTGACCATGCCCTTCGACGTTTCGTCGTTACGCTCGCCGAAATACTTGCGGTCGTAAAGAATGCCCGGGCCCTTGTCGTCCTTGCGGCCGACGCGGCGGTTGAACTTCATGCGACCGACGCGATCGAGATCGTAGCGCTCGGCCGAGAAGAACAGATTCTGGAACAGGTTCTGCGCCGCTTCCTTGGTCGGCGGCTCGCCTGGACGCATCATGCGGTAGATCTCGACCAGCGCCTCGAGCGGCGTCTTGGTCGGATCGATGCGCAGCGTCTTGGAGATATAGTCGCCGCGATCGAGATCGTTGACCCACAGCGTCGCCAGCTTGTCCACGCCGGCCTTGCGGAACGCCTCGAGGTGCGCTTCGTTGATCTCGTCGTTGGCCGAAGCCAGCAATTCGCCGGTCTTCTTGTCGACGACGTCGTGCGCGAGGATGCGGCCGACGAGATATTCGTCCGGCACTTCCAGCGATTTGATCTTGGCTTCCTGCAGCGAGCGGACGTGGCGCGCGGTGATGCGCTTGCCGGCCTCGACGACGACCTTGTCGCCGACGCGAAGATCAAAGTTGAAGGTCTCGCCGCGCAACCGCTCGGCCACGAGGTCGAGCTCGGCGGAGTCTTTCTTGCCGAGATGGAACACGTTCTTCTCGAAGAAGATGTCCAGCATCTCTTCGTTCGAATAGCCGAGCGCGCGCAAGAGCACCGTGACCGGCAGCTTGCGGCGGCGGTCGATGCGGGTGAAGAGCGCGTCCTTCGGATCGAACTCGAAATCGAGCCACGAGCCGCGGTAGGGAATCACGCGCGCGGAGTACAAGAGCTTGCCCGACGAATGCGTCTTGCCGCGGTCGTGATCGAAGAACACGCCGGGCGAACGATGCAGCTGCGAGACGATGACGCGCTCGGTGCCGTTGACGATGAAGGTGCCGGTGTCGGTCATGAGCGGCAGTTCGCCCATGTAGACTTCCTGCTCCTTGACGTATTTGATCGCCTTGTTCGACGACTCGCGGTCGTAGATGACCAGGCGCACGGTGACACGCAACGGCGCGCCATAGCTCATACCGCGCGAGCGGCACTCGCGCTCGTCGAACGGCGGCTCGCCCAGACGATAATTGACGTATTCGAGTGCGGCGGAACCGGAGTAGCTCGAGATCGGGAACACCGATTTCAGCGCGGCGTGCAAGCCCTTGTCCTCGCGCGCGTTCGGATCACCGTCGGACTGCAGGAACTCGCGGTACGAGTTGACCTGGATCGCGAGCAGGTACGGAACGTCGAGCACCGGCGGACGCTTGCCGAAATCCTTGCGGATTCGCTTCTTTTCGGTGAAGGAATAAGTAGTCGTCATGAGGAGCGCACCTCGAACTGCGTGCGGCGGCTGGACAAAACCGCCAGGATGGAAAGAATGAGAATGGGGAATCGGGAATGGAGAATCGCAAAGCGCGGCAAGCCGCCTTCAACGATTCCCGATTCCCCATTCCCGATTCCCGGAAAACGGGCAAAGCCCGGGCGCTTTCGCACCCAGGCTTGGCTGGAATTTGCAGCTTGCGAACACTGAAATTCGGGTCAATCCAACTCTCTGATCGCGCCGAGCCCGGTTAGATGGGGACGGCGTACAGCAATTTCATCTACTGATCCGGGAGCCAGCGCTCGAGGCGCTGGACCCCGGATCGACGCACATCCTGTGCTGTCCGGGGTGACGCCATCCTGGCGTCACTTGACCTCGACGGTCGCTCCGGCGGCTTCCAGATCCTTCTTGAACTTCGCGGCGTCGTCCTTGCTGACGGCGTCCTTGACGACGGCCGGAGCGGACTCGACCAGGTCCTTGGCTTCCTTGAGGCCAAGACCCGTGATCGCACGGACGACCTTGATGACTTCGACCTTCTTCTCGCCGGCGGCCTTGAGGCTGACGGTGAATTCGGTCTTCTCTTCGGCCGGAGCGGCAGCGCCGCCGGCCGCGGGCGCTGCGGCCATGGCCACCGGGGCCGCCGCGGAAACGCCGAACTTCTCTTCCATCGCCTTGACCAGCTCCATCACCTCGATGAGGGACTTCGCGGAGATCGCTTCGATGATCTGATCGTTGCTAAGGGACATGATTTGGAACTCCTGAAACGGTTTTAAAGTGGAATGGGATACCGATTGGCGAAACGATCAGGCAGCGGCCTGCTTTTGCTGACCGACGGCATTCGTGACCCGCGCGATCTGCGCGGCGGGTTCCGAAAGCACGCGGACCAGCATGGTCGCGGGCTGCACCAGCACGCTCAGCAGCATGCTGAGCGCCTGATCGCGGGTCGGCAGCGAGGCCAGGACGTCGACGTGCGACGCCGGATAAGCCTTGCCTCCGATCGCGACCAGCTTTGCCTTCAGCGCATCGTTGGCCTTGGCGAAATCCTTGATCAGTCGACCGGCAGCACCGGGATCTTCCTTCGAGAAGGCATACAGCAGCGGACCCTTCAGCGTGTCTTTGACACACGCGTAATCCGTGCCTTCGACAGCGCGGGACACCAAGGTGTTTTTGGCAACCTTGATGTAAACCCCGTTCTGACGGGCCTTCTGACGCAGCGATGTGAGCTGCTCGACGGTAAGACCGGCGTACTCGGCGGCGACCAGTGAATGCGCCTTGGCGGCCACGTTCGCCAGTTCGGCAACGACCTCTTTCTTTTGCGCAAGATTGAGCGCCATTGCTGTCTCCGAACCGGACTCTGCGGCGCTCCTGCGCGGCAAGAATCCTCAAGCGATTACGGATCCGGTTTCCTTGTGGATCCGCCGGCATCTTTCGATGCCAACTTGGTGGCCGTTCCAGGAAAACCTGTTCGGGCTGCACCATCTGCGCAGGCTTGGCGTTTAAGACCTTATCGATGCGTTCGGGGCATCCGTCGCTGTGAAGCGCTTCCTTGCTTCCCGAAACGCACCGCATCGATCGCCTGCGGTCTTTGACGGCTCCCGCATCCGCGGGCGCCCTCAAATTCATCGAGCTCGTCATCCGGCACAGGCCGGAATCCAGCTCCTTAGCTCTATCGACCGCATCGCGACGCGCACGTTCCAGCGCACATCGCGAAGCAGCTCAAATCATCAAACGGCGACGCTGGCCTGATCGACGATCACGCCGACGCCCATCGTGCTCGACACCGACACCTTCTGGAGGAACACGCCCTTCGCGGTCGCCGGCTTGGCCTTCATGAGGTCAGCCAGCAACGCGTGGAGATTTTCCTTCAGCGCATCGACTTCGAAATTCGCCTTGCCGATCGTGCAATGCACGATGCCGGCCTTGTCGTTGCGGAACTTGACCTGACCCGCCTTGGCGTTCTTGACCGCGGTGACGACATCGGCCGCGACCGAGCCATCCTTCGGGTTCGGCATCAAACCGCGCGGACCCAGCAGCTGGCCCAGGCGACCGACGACGCGCATCGCATCCGGCGTCGCGATGACGCGGCCGAAGTTGAGATCGCCGGCCTGCATCTTCTCGGCGAGATCTTCCATGCCCACGGCGTCGGCGCCGGCGGCTTTCGCCGCTTCAGCCTTCTCGCCCGGCGGGCAGAACACCGCGACGCGAACCGTCTTGCCGGTGCCGTGCGGCAGCATCACCGAGCCGCGCACGCCCTGGTCGGACTTCTTCGCATCGATGCCGAGGCGGATCGCCACGTCGACCGATTCGGGAAACTTCGCCTTCGCGCCTTCCTTGACGAGCTTCAACGCTTCGTCGATTCCGTACGCCTTGCCCTGCGTGACCTTGTCGCGGAGCGCCTTGTAACGCTTGCTGATCTTCGTCGTCATCGCTTAACCCTCCGAGACCAGGCCCATGGAACGCGCGCTGCCTGCAATCGTGCGGACCGCCGCATCGAGATCGGCTGCCGTCAGATCGGGCATCTTCGCTTTCGCGATGTCCTCGAGCTGCTTGCGCGTGACCTTGCCGACCTTCTCCGTGTTCGGACGGCCCGAACCCGATTCGATACCGACCGCCTTCTTCAACAGCACGGTCGCCGGCGGCGTCTTCGTGATGAAGGTGAAGCTGCGATCGGAATAGACCGTGATGATCGTCGGGATCGGCAGGCCGGGTTCGAGCTTCTGCGTCGCGGCGTTGAACGCCTTGCAGAACTCCATGATGTTGAGGCCGCGCTGACCGAGGGCGGGGCCCACGGGCGGCGACGGGTTGGCCTGCCCGGCCTTGACCTGAAGCTTGATGTATCCGGTTACTTTCTTTGCCACGTTGGTTCTCCTGGAGTTCTAGCGTCTGCACGCCTCGCGGCTGCGGGACTCCTCCTCTGGTTGAAACTCAGGCCTTCTCGACCTGACCGAATTCGAGCTCGACCGGAGTCGAGCGTCCGAAAATCAGCACCGCCACGCGCAGGCGGCTCTTCTCGTAATTGACTTCCTCGACGACGCCGTTGAAATCGTTGAACGGACCGTCGATGACGCGAACCATCTCGCCCGGCTCGAAGAGCACCTTCGGCCGCGGCTTGTCGACGCCTTCCTGCACGCGCTGCAGGATGCCGTCGGCTTCCGAATCCTTGATCGGCAGCGGGCGATCCGCCGTGCCGCCGATGAAACCCATGACCTTCGGCGTTTCCTTGACCAGATGCCAGGATTCGTCGTCGATCTTGATCGCCTTGCCTTCGTCTTGCGTCTCGATCTGCACCAACACGTAGCCGGGGAAGAACTTGCGCTCGCTGCGGCGCTTCTGGCCACCGCGCATCTCGATCACTTCTTCGGTCGGCACCAGCACTTCGCCGAATTTCGATTCCATGCCGGCGCGCGCGATGCGCTCTTTCAGCGAACGCGCGACGGCGTGCTCGAAGCCCGAATAGGCGTGGACGACGTACCAATGCTTAGACATGCCCGCCTCAGCCTCCGAGTTTCAAAAGGTGATCGAGCACGATCCACTTCAGAATCACGTCGATGAGCCCGAGCAGAAGGCTCAGAATGATCACGACGACGATGATCACCAGCGTCGTCTTCAAGGTTTCGTCGCGCGTCGGCCATACGACCTTGCGCAGCTCGAACTGCGACTCGACCAGATATTCGCGTGTCGAGCGTCCCGCCTTCGTGAAGGCACCGACGCCCGCTGCCGCGACGATGCCGGCCATCAGCACGCCGAAGCGCGCCAGGCCCGACCACGCCTCGAAGTAGTAGTAAGCGACGACGCCCGCCACCAGCAGCAGCGCGGCGAGCGTCAGCATCACGACCTCGATCGCGTTGCCGGCAGCTGCTTTTTCGACCTTTGCGTTCATAGGGTTTTATTTATGCGGTCCTCCTTGACCGCGAAGATCAGACCGGCGTCCTGCCGGACTTTTCAATAAAAGCCTCTGTCTTCGAGGCCGGGCTTCATCGTGGCACGCCAGGAGGGACTCGAACCCCCAACCTGCGGTTTTGGAGACCGCTGCTCTGCCAATTGAGCTACTGGCGTAGGCTTTTGCGGTCCTCCGTGACCGCGAAGAACAGAACGGCATCCGTGCCGCACTTCTCTAGACAGCTCAAGCAAAGCAGGCGGCGGGTTGTTAGGCCCGTCGCCTCGTCTCCGTTACTCGATGATCTTCGCCACCACGCCGGCGCCGACCGTGCGGCCGCCTTCGCGAATGGCAAAACGAAGTCCTTCTTCCATCGCGATCGGCGCGATCAGGCTCACCACCATTTTGATGTTGTCGCCCGGCATCACCATCTCGACGCCTTCCGGCAGCTCGCACGCGCCCGTCACGTCCGTCGTACGGAAGTAGAACTGCGGACGGTAGCCTTTGAAGAACGGCGTATGACGCCCGCCTTCTTCCTTCGAGAGGACATACACCTCCGCCTCGAACTTCGTATGCGGCGTGATCGTGCCCGGCTTGCACAGCACCTGGCCGCGCTCCACGTCGTCGCGCTTCGTGCCGCGCAAGAGGATGCCCGCGTTGTCGCCCGCCTGGCCCTGGTCGAGCAGCTTTCTGAACATCTCCACGCCCGTGCAGGTCGTCTTCACCGTCGGCTTGATGCCCACGATCTCGATTTCATCGCCCACCTTGATCACGCCGCGCTCGATACGTCCCGTCACCACCGTGCCGCGGCCCGAGATCGAGAACACGTCCTCGACCGGCATCAGAAACGGCTTGTCGATGTCGCGCTTGGGCTGCGGAATCCAAGCATCCAAGGCTTCGACCAGCTTGATGATGCTCGGCACGCCGATTTCGCTCTGATCGCCCTCCAGCGCCTTCAGCGCCGAGCCTTTGATGATCGGCGTGTCGTCGCCCGGGAAGCTGTACTTCGAGAGCAATTCACGCACTTCCATCTCGACCAGCTCCAAGAGCTCAGCGTCGTCGACCATGTCCGCCTTGTTCATGTACACCACGATGTACGGCACGCCCACCTGGCGCGCCAGCAGAATGTGCTCGCGCGTCTGCGGCATCGGGCCGTCCGCCGCCGACACCACCAGGATCGCCCCGTCCATCTGCGCCGCACCCGTGATCATGTTCTTCACGTAGTCCGCGTGGCCCGGGCAATCGACGTGCGCGTAATGACGGTTCGGCGATTCGTATTCCACGTGCGCCGTCGAGATCGTGATCCCGCGCGCCTTCTCTTCCGGCGCCGCGTCGATCTGGTCGTACGCCTTGAACTCGCCGCCAAATCGCTCCGCGCCCACTTTCGTCAGCGCCGCCGTCAGCGTCGTCTTCCCGTGATCCACGTGACCGATCGTGCCGACGTTGACGTGCGGCTTGGTACGTTCGAATTTGCCCTTGGCCATGCGCTGAAAACCCCGTGTAGCTAGGTTGTGGTTGAACGGTTTGTCGAAGAACCCGAAAAGATGGGGACGACTTGCAAAAGTTCGATGGAACCGGACGACACTGGAAACGTGGTGCTCACGACTGGAATCGAACCAGTGACCTCCTCCTTACCAAGGAGGTGCTCTACCGACTGAGCTACGTGAGCGTGGAGCGGAACAGTTCAGTGGAGCGGGAGACGGGAATCGAACCCGCACAATCAGCTTGGAAGGCTGAGGTTCTACCATTGAACTACTCCCGCGCCGGATGACCTGCTTGGGTGAAGCACCTACGATCGAAAAGCATCGTCGGGTCTGAAAATTTGGTGGAGGGAGGTGGATTCGAACCACCGAAGGCGTAAGCCAGCAGATTTACAGTCTGCCCCCGTTGGCCGCTTGGGTATCCCTCCGGAATTTCTTGTCGATGACAGCGATGTCGATGCTCGCCACCCGGAGGTGGATGACGCCGGCGTCCTGCCTTTGAGCCTTGTCGGGCCCGCGCCGCTTTCGCGTCGCGTTGACCGCTCGTTGATCCTCCGACACGGAGCCGCGTATTGTCGGGTTGCGCGCTATTCACTGTCAAGGTTCGACGAGGCCAAAAAAGGGCCCCGGGCCGCCGTCAGCCGGGCGGCGGCGGCACCGACTTGAACTCGGCCACCTGCTGTTCCATGGCCTTCGAGAGGCTCATCATGCGCTGCGCGTAATCGGCGAGCTTGCGATCTTCTTCGTTGTCCGGGCGCCACGCAGGCACCGGCGTCGGCTTGCCATCCGGGGATTCCAGCGCCACGAACACGACCACGCAGCTCGTCGCGAGCCGCTCCTCGGTGCTTTTAAGGTCGCGGGCCAGCACGTCCACCGCGAAATGCATGCTCGACGTGCCGGTATGGATGAGCTTGCTGTGCACGGTCACCAGGTCGCCGATCAGGATCGGTGCGATGAACTGGATGCCGCCGATGGCCGCCGTCACGCAATAGCGCCCGCTCCAGCTGACCGCGGCGGCATAACCGGCCTGATCGATCCATTTCATGACCATGCCGCCATGCACTTTGCCGCCGAAATTGACGTCGGTCGGCTCGGCCAGGAACCGGAAGGTGACTTCGCTCTGCGCGCCTGGCATGGCCGGCTCCTGACGACGGGAAGCGGATTATGCGTGACGCCTAGTCCGCGCTGTACACCATCGGTGTCGTCACCACGCCCGGACCTTTTGTCTGCGCCCGCCCCGTGGCCACGAACCCGAGGCGCCGGTAGACCGGCACGGCGCAGGCCGACGCATTGACCGTAACCCGTCGTGTCCCTGCCCGCCGGCGGCAGTCGGCCAGCGCCTTGCGCCAGAGCGCCCGCGCGATGCCGCGCCGCTGGAACCGCGCCGACACGAACAATCGGTAGAGATGGCTGTCGTCGCGCATCGCGACGACGCCGACCACGCGTCCGCCGGCTTCGGCGACGTGGTAGCGATACCCTTCCAGGATCCGCCCGCGCTCCGCGCGAGCGGTCATCGTCGTCAGCAGGAAAGCGCCGGCGGCGGCCGTTTGATCGGGCAGCACGTCCCGGCGCGTACCCCGGCGCACCAGCGCGCCGATCGCTCGCGCGTCGTCCGGGCCCGCCAATCGCACAGTGATGCGCTCGTGCACACCCGGATCACAGCATCGAAGCGCGCGGCGCGCAATCTTCGAAGCGGTGTGTGACCGCCATCGCGCCTTCGCGCGCGACGCCTGCGTACGCTGACCGGACGCGACGAGGCGTAGCACAGGGGCACCGCCATGCGTTCGGCATTCTGGTTGCCGGTGGGGATCGCGATCGCCGCGAGCGCCGCCGCCAACGAGGTCACGGTCCAGAACGACTCGCTGACCGACAACTCCACGGGCACGATCCAAGCCGGCTTCGTCCCCGGCGAGAAGGCCGCCGCCTGGCTGACCACGCCCTGCGACGGCAACATCGTCGCCGCGCAAGTCTTCTGGCGTTCGCTGTTCGGCGGCTCGGCGGCGATCCTCGAGGATTCGATCGACATCTACCGTTCCGGCGCATTTCCCGAACCCGGCGATCTCGCCCAGGAGATCGGCGGACCGCTGCTCAACGACGGCGTCATCAACGAATACCGCTATCTCGACGAGAACAACACGATCCCGCTGATCGTCCCGGTGGTCGCTAACGAAACCTTCATCGTCGCGCTCACGTTCGCCGAGCCGCCGGATCCGTCCGAAGGCCCGAGCGTGGTCGACGACGACGACGGGATCGAGCCGAACCGCAACGCGATCTACGCCTCGCTCGGCGGCGGCGAATTCGGGTGGTTCTCCAACTCAACGCTCGGCGTCAACGGCGACTGGGTGATCCGCGCCGTCGTCGATTGCCAATCCACGCCGACCACGGCCGATGTCAACGTGGCGATGTCGGCCGAACCCGGCCAGTACACGCCCGGCGCGCCGCTGACCTACACGATCACCATCGCCAACGCGGGACCGGCCGCGGCGACCAGCACGACCGTCGTCGATGCGTTCCCCGCCGCGTTGACCGGCCTCAACTGGACCTGCACCGCGAGCGGCGGCGCAAGCTGCGCCGCGAACGGCAGCGGAACGATCGCAGCCAATGTCAGCCTGCCGTCCGGCGGCGAAGTCGTCTACGTCGCAACAGGAACCGTGGCCGAAGGCACGACAGGAACGTTGACCAACTCGGCGACCGCCGTCGTCGGCGCGCCGGCCAGCGACCCGGACGGATCCAACAACACCGCGTCGGTAGAAACGGACGCGGCGCCCACCAGCGATCTCATCTTCGCCGACGGATTCGACGGCTGACGGCGATCAGCTACCGTCGAAGCCGTTCGCGAAGATCTCGTCCGTATTCACCGGAACTGCCGTCGTATTGACGCTGGCCGAGTTGTTGGCCGAATTCGGATCCGTCGTCGGCGCCGCGACCGCGACCGACGCCGTGTTCGTGAGCGTCGCGGTCGTGCCGGCGGCGACGGTTCCGGTCGCGGTGAACACGACCTGCCCGCCGTCCGGAAGATCGACGCTCTGATCGATCGTGCCGTTGCCGTTCGCGGCGCAGCTCGCGCCGCCGCTCGCGACGCAGGTCCAGGTGACACCCTGGAGCGCGTTCGGGAAGTTGTCGTGGACGCCGGTGCCGTTTGCGGCATCGGGACCTGCATTTCTGACAGTGATCGTGTAGGTCAGCGCCGCGCCCGGTGTGTATTGATTCGGATCGCCCGACATCGTGACCGAAACATCGGCCTGCTCGACCGTCGTCGTGCCGTCGTTCTTCATCAGCGTGATCAGGTCGGCCGACTCGTCGGCAAGTGCCATGTCGAGCGTGCCGTTGTTGTCGAAATCGTAGAGCGACGCGCACGACGCGTTCTGCGGCGCCGGGATCGTGCCGACACGCGTGAACGTACCATCGCCGTTGTTGCGCATCACGTACCACTCGCCGGCGGAGTAGCTCGACACGACCCAGTCGAGATCGCCGTCGCCGTCGAGATCGCCGAGCGACGAGCCGACCGCCGTTCCATTGAACGTATACAAATCGGCCGCCTGCAGCGTGCCGTCGCCGTTGCCGAGCAGAATCGCGCCGTTGTTGTTCGGACCGTTCGCCTGCGCGACGTCGAGCTTGCCATCGTTGTTGACGTCGCCGAGCGCGAGCTTCCAGGAATAGCCGCCGCCGGAAATGTTCTCGGTCTGCGTGAACGTGCTGTCGCCGTTGCCGGTAAGAACCAGGATGCGATTCAGCGATGCCGTGCCGACGACGAGATCCAGAATGCCGTCGCCGTTCATGTCGCCGGCGCCAAGACCGTACTTCGCGTCGCCGTCCTGATTGGCGAACTCAGTCGCATCGCTGAAAACGCCCTGCCCGTTGTTGATCATCAGGCTCAGCGATTCTCCGTACTCCGAAGCGACGACGAGATCGACCGCGCCGTCGCCGTTGACGTCGAGCGCGACGATGCCGTGCGGCCGCGATCCGACATCGATGTTCTGCACCGACAGGAAATGCCCGTCGCCGCTGCCGAGCGCGATGCTGACCGTGCTGCTCGTCGAGTTGCCAGTCGCGACATCCATGAAACCGTCGTTGTTGAAATCGGCGACCGTGCTCGGGCTCGCCTCCACGCCGATCGGCTGCGTCGGCGTGATCACCGGCTGCAGGTGTCCGGTGCCGTCCGCGCTGTTGAGCAGCACGCGAAGATCGGCGCTGATCTCGTTGACCGCGATGAAATCGACCCAGCCGTCGTGATTGAGATCGGTGATCGCGCCGCCGTAGAGGCGCGTCGTGTCGCCGTTCGTGCGCACCGACACGGGCGGTCCGTTCTGCGAGAACGTAAGCGCGCCGGGAGCGGTCACGGTCATGAACTGGAATGCGTATCCCGCCGAACGCAGCGACGAGGAATCGGCGCCGGCGATCGAATGCGAAAGCTGGATCGAAATCCACTCGCCCGGAAAGAACGTGCCGGACGGCGTGAACGTCAATGTCGTGTCGTTATCGGAATACGCGATGCTTCCGCTCGCGGTTCCGCTTTCCGTGCCCCACACGCGAAAGCTCGACGACGTGATCGACGAAGTCGACAGTGCCGAATCGAAATGGACGACGATCGCGCCCGAGCGCGACACGTTGTTCGCATTGCTTGTCGGCGACGTGGACGTTACCGAGATCGCGTGCGCGAACAGCGGCATGAACAGCGCACCGAACGCGGCGCGCGCGAAGAAACGCGAGATCGACATACTCCCCCTTCGTGCGATCGCAACTTCCCGGAACCGGTTCGAGCCGAACACGGAAGACACGGATGCCACACCGATCCCGCAACCCAATGCCGATCATGCTGCCGGCGCTAACGCCCATTTTTGATGGCGCAACGCGGTTTCCGGGCCGAGACGAGTCTTGGCGGCGCTGAGGCTAGCACGCGCAGCCTGCGCCGCCAAAACAACGGAATTTCAACGAATTTGTTGCGCGAACGCCGCCGAGCGCCGGCCTAAATCCTGAAATATTCGCGCAGGCGCTCGAATTGGGCCTGCCAGAACGCCTTCGCCTGTTGAACGGCTTCGGCATCGGCGAGCTTCATCGTGTCGACGACGATCTGGCATTTGTCCGGCCCGGTCGCGTTGAAGCGGATATCGAGCAATGCACCGTTCGGCCAACGCGCGCGGATGTTCTTGCCGGCGTTGAGCTTGGTGAAGTCGAGCTCGGGCGCATCGAGCCAGCTATTGCGTAGGCTCTTGTCCGCCCACGCCGCGAATGCGGCGAACAGCGGCACGGGCAGTGTTTTCGACAGCGTCGCCTGGAAATCGCCGGCGCAGGTTTCGTGCTTTTCGCGAAGTCCGCGCGCGCGTTCGTAGCCGACCGCGACCATCTGCCCCCACCAACCCGCCGATTCGGGCAGGCCCTGCATCACCGTTTCCCAGATCTTCTGGTGATCGAACGCTTTCTTCGCCGCACCGGCGGCATCCATCAGGCTGAGCCATTCGCTCCAGCTTTTTCCGGTCGCGGCGCGCAGCGCTTCGTCGCCGCACGGAAAAATCGACATATCGACCGGAGCCGACGCTGCCGCGCGACGCGCGGCGCGCGGAATCGGCGCAGCCTTCTTCGCGACTTTGGTTTTGCCGGCCGGCGCCTTGCGCGGCGCGCGCTTGAGCGGTTTCGCCGCCCGCGTCTTCGCGGATTTTTTCACCGCCTTGCGCGGCGCGGATTTCTTCGCGACGGATTTCTTCGCCGTCTTTTTGCGCGCCGCGCTCTTTTTCACAGCAGGCGATTTCCTGACTGCGCGGGATTTCTTCGTGGCCATGACCTGCGTCTCCGAACCGACGGGTGACGCTCGCAGTCTTGCGCTCCGTTTGCGTCGGGTCAACTTCGCCCCATCGCGCTGCAGAAGATGAAAGACATTTTTCTCGCGGGGGCGCAAAGGCGCGGAGAAAGCAAGAAATTCAATGCTTCTGCCTTATCTGCGTCTTTGCGCCTCCGCGAGAACCCTGTTCTTAGACGTTGAAGCGGAAGTGCAGCACGTCGCCTTCCTTGACGATGTATTCCTTGCCTTCGAGGCGAAGACGGCCGGCATCGCGCGAACCGGATTCACCCTTGAACTTGATGTAGTCGTCGTAAGCGATGGTCTCGGCGCGGATGAAGCCGCGCTCGAAATCCGTATGGATGACGCCAGCGGCCTGCGGCGCGGTCGAGCCGCGCTTCACCGTCCACGCGCGGACTTCTTTTTCGCCGGCGGTGAAATACGTCTGCAAGCCGAGCAGCTTGTAGCCGGCGCGAATCACGCGATTCAAGCCCGGCTCGTCGAGGCCCATGTCGGCGAGGAACGCATCGCGATCGGCATCGTCGAGTTGCGCGAGCTCTTCCTCGATCGCAGCGCACACCGGAACGACTTCCGCGCCCTCGCTCGCCGCGCGCTCGCGCACCTTGTCGAGGTACGGATTGTTCTCGAACCCGTCTTCCTTGACGTTCGCGATATACATCAGCGGCTTCAAGGTCAGCAGGAACAGATCGCGCAGCAGCGCTTTCTCGTCGTCGTCGAGATCGGCCGAGCGCGCGGGACGTCCTTCGTTGAGAACGGCGCGAACCTTCTGCAGCCCCGGCCGACGCGCGAGCGCTTCCTTGACGTTCGCCTTCGCCTCGCGCTCGACGCGGTTCAGCGCCTTGTCGACCGAATCGAGATCGGCCAGCGCGAGCTCGGTGTCGATCGTCTCGATGTCGGAGATCGGATCGATCTTGCCGGCGACGTGCACGATGTCCGGATGCTCGAAGCAGCGCACGACGTGCGCGATCGCGTCGACCTCGCGGATGTGCGCGAGAAACTTGTTGCCGAGCCCTTCGCCTTTCGACGCGCCGGCGACGAGGCCCGCGATGTCGACGAACTCGATCGAGGTCGGAATGATCTTCAGCGGCTTGGCGATGGCGGCCAGCGCCTGCAGGCGAGGATCCGGCACCGGCACGACGCCGATGTTCGGATCGATCGTGCAGAACGGAAAATTCGCCGCCGCGATGCCGGCCTTGGTCAGCGCGTTGAAGAGCGTCGACTTGCCGACGTTAGGCAGGCCGACGATGCCACATTTGATGCCCATGTTTGGATCCGGGAATGGAGAATGGGGAATGGGGAATCGGAAAGGCGAACGGGCTTCATTCCCTATTCCCGATTCTCCGCTGTGTGGAGTTTGTGCATCGCCTTCTCGAACTCGCCGGCGACCGCCAGCGGCAGCACGTCGAACGCGTCCGCAATTGCGTTGAGAATCGCGTTCTCGTCCGCGATCGAAGGACGCCCGAGCACCCACGGCGTCACGCGATCCTTGTGGCCGGGATGACCAATGCCGAGGCGAAGCCGGTGAAACTTGCCGTGACCGACGTGCGCGAAGATGTCGCGCAAGCCGTTCTGGCCGCCGTGGCCGCCGTCGAACTTGAGCCGCGCCGCGCCCGGCGGAAGATCGAGATCGTCGTGCGCGACCAGCATTTCCTCGGGCTCGATCTTCCAGTAGCGAAGCGCCGCCGCGACCGATGCGCCGCTCGCGTTCATGTACGTCGTGGGCTTCAGGAGCCACAGCGACTGGTCTTCGTAGTGGATCTTCGCGGTCTCGCCGCGCAGCTTCGATTCGACGCCGAAACGGCCATTCTCGCGCTGCGCGAGCGCGTCGACGAACCAGAACCCGGCGTTGTGCCGGGTCCGCAAGTGCTCGGCGCCCGGATTGCCGAGGCCGACGATGAGGCGCAGGCGAGGCACGGGTGCGATCGCGCGCTCCGTCCGCTGCGATGCGGACGGAGCGGCACGACTCGATGCTTACTTCTTCTCGTCTTTCTTCGGCGCCGCGGCAGCCGCCGCCGGAGCCGCAGCACCCGCCGCCGCAGGCGCGCCCGCGGCAGCCGCCGCGTCGCCCTCGGCCGCAACCGGCGCCACTTCGACTTCTTCCTTGATCTCCTTGGCCACGGCGATCGCGTGATCGTGTTCCTTGCCGAGGCGAAGTTCCGGAATCTCGACGCCGGTCGGAAGCTTCAGGTCCGACATGTGCACGATGACGCCGACATCGATCTCGCCGAGATCGACCTCGATGTACTCCGGCAGATCCTTCGGCAGACACGAGATCTCGACATCGTTGAGCTCGTGCGTGATGACGACGCCCGACTTCTTGCCGGCCGGCGAGGTCTCCTGGTTCAAGAAGTGCAGCGGCACGCGCACGCGGATCGCCTCGTTCTCGTTGACGCGCTGGAAATCGAGGTGCAGCACGAGCTGCTTGAACGGATGGCGCTGCATATCGCGCAGAAGCACCTTCTGCACGTCGCCGCCGAGGCTCAAGTCGAGAATCGACGAATAGAACCATTCGTTCTGGCTCGCGAGCCAGACGTCCTTGTGCTGGATCTGGATGGAGACCGGCTTGATCTCGCCGCCATAGACGATCGCCGGAACGAAACCCGCGCGACGCAGGCGGCGGCTCGCACCTTTGCCTTCGTCGTTGCGTTTTTCGACGTTGATGTTGTGTGTGGTTGCCATTGGTGTACTGCCTTTGCTTCAGTGATGCCGTCTTGCGACGGCTGGGACCTTTCCCGCGACCAGGAAAGGAATATTCGTATCGCCGTCATCCCCGATGACGAGCGCGTGTTCTTCTCTCAATCCACGTACAGCGAGCTGACCGATTCGCCGAACGCGATGCGCCGGATCGTCTCGGCCAGCAATTCCGCCACCGACAGCTGGCGGATCTTTCCGCAATTCTTCGCCGCTTCCGACAGCGGAATCGTGTCGGTCACGACCAGCTCGTCGAGCGCCGATCCGGTCAGGTTCTGAATCGCCGGTCCCGACAGCACCGGATGCGTGCAGTACGCGACGACCTTGCGCGCACCGTTCTTCTTCAGCGCCGCTGCCGCCGCGCACAGCGTGCCGGCGGTATCGACGATGTCATCGACGAGCACGCAGACCTTGTCGCGCACCTCGCCGATGATGTTCATCACCGTCGCCTCGTTCGCACGCGGACGACGCTTGTCGATGATCGCAAGGTCCGCGTCGTCGAGCCGCTTGGCCAGCGCTCTCGCGCGAACCACGCCGCCGACATCCGGCGAGACGACGATCAGATCCTCATTGCCGTAGTCGCGCCAGATGTCAGCGAGCAGCACCGGCGAGGCGTACACGTTGTCCAGCGGAATATCGAAAAATCCCTGAATCTGGTCGGCATGCAGATCAACCGTCAGCACGCGATCCGTGCCGACCGATCCGATCATCTTCGCCGCGACCTTCGCCGTGATCGGCACGCGCGCCGAGCGCGGACGACGATCCTGGCGCGCGTAGCCCAGATACGGAATCACCGCCGTGATGCTCGCCGCCGACGCGCGCTTCAACGCGTCGATCAGCGCGAGCAGATCCATGAAGTTGTCGGCCGTCGGCGCACACGTGGGCTGCACGACGAACACTTCCTGGCGACGCACGTTCTCTTCGATCTCGACCTGCAGCTCGCCGTCCGAAAAGCGGCCGACCATGGCCTTGCCCATCGGCACGCCGAGCTCCGTGCAGATTGCGCTCGCGAGCGGGCGATTCGCATTGCCGGTGAAGACGAGAAGACCCGCCGTGTTCACGTTGGTGTTCACACGCTCACCTCGTCACACCGAATTCCAACAGCAATAAATGCGCGTTCTTCAAAACCCCTTGAGTCAAGGGGTGCCGAATCGCGCGCTTCGCGCGCGTTCGGCGGGGTTGTGGAGACACGCCCAGCCAATTCAGATGAATTGGCTGGGGCGGCAGGACTCGAACCTGCGAATGCGGGGATCAAAACCCCGTGCCTTACCAACTTGGCGACGCCCCAACCGAAACCTTTTCTTCACGCCACGCGTCGAGCCGCCCGCGAATCGGCGATTCGGACACGCCGCGAACGATGAATCCGCGCGTGCCGGCAGGGCACGAATCCAGCACCGCAAGACCCGCCTCGCGCGAAGCGACCGGTACGAACACGCAGCCGCCGGAGCCGCTGAGCCTCGCCTCGCCATACGCACCGAGCGCGTCGAGCGCCGCCGCGACGGCCGGGAAGCGTCCGCGCGCGACCGGCTCGAACGCATTGCCCGTCGCGACGCCCGAAACAAAGAGCGGAATTGTCAGGGGCGGCGAGTTTCGTGTCAATTCCGGCACTTGGAAGAGCTCGCGCGTCGGCACGCTGACGCCGGGGTCGACGACGACGTACCAGCGTTCCGCAAGATCGATCGGCGTCAGCGTCTCGCCGATGCCCTCCGCCCAGGCGCTCCGCCCGCGGACGAAGACCGGCACGTCCGCTCCCAGCGCAAGGCCGATCGCCGCGAGCGCGTCCTCGTCGAGCCCGCAACCCCACAGCGCATTCAGCGCAAGGAGCGTCGTCGCCGCATCCGAGCTTCCACCGCCGAGGCCGCCGCCCAGCGGAATACGCTTTTCGATCGCGATATCGGCGCCAAGCGGGCTTCCGCTCGCCGCCTTGAGCGCTCGCGCCGCGCGCACGCCGAGATCGGCCTCGGGTTCGACGCCCGGCAACGGATCGATGCGCCGGATCTCGCCGTCGTCGCGCGCCCGCAGACGCACCGTGTCGCCCCAATCGAGCAGCTGAAATACCGTCTGCAGCAAGTGATAGCCATCGGCGCGCCGGCCGACGATATGCAGGAACAGATTGAGCTTGGCGGGAGCCGGCCACGCCGTGAACGCCTCGGCAGCCGACATGTCAGGCCGCCGCGGGTGTCGCGGTGAGCAGCAATGAAAGCGGTTTGCCGCTCGCGGGATCGATCGGCTCTTCGCAGCACGCGATTGCGAAACCTGCTGCGGCGACCGTTTCGGTCCACGATGCGAGCGTGCGGAAGTACCAAGGCATCGAGGCGACGAACGCGCCTCCGAAATCCGCAAAAGTCTCTTCGCGCCAGCCGTCCGCATAACGCTGATCGCCGTTCGCGGTCCACGGATGCACCGTCTGGATCACGAGGCGTCCGTGCGGTTGCAACAGCCCGCGGATCGCGCGCAGCACAGGCGCGATGTCGGCATCGAACAGCGAGAAATTGCAGACCGCGACATCGAACGGCGCACCGAGCTCGAAAGCGCGCCCTGCGATCGCGTCGTAATCGATGGTCTCGAACCGCGCGCCGCCGAGCGCACGCGCGGCTTCGATCAGCGCTGCGCTCGCATCGATGCCGACTACATCGCGGCCTTGTCGCGAAAGTTCTCGCGCCAGCCAGCCTTCGCCGCAGCCGACGTCGATGATCTTCGCCGAAGGTTCACGCAATACCGCCGCGACGATCGCGGCATCGGTGCCCGCGCGCCGGCTCGCGATGCGCCGTTCGCGCACCGCGTCGGTCCACGCAGCCGCATTGCTCTGCCAGCTCGCGATCATGCGCGCGGCGCGATCGTCGGCGAGATCGGCGTCGTTCATTGCCATTGCTTGACGGCAAGACGCACGCGGTAATCGCCGCGGCTCGCGAAAATACGGCTCGGCAGCGGCGGCTGGCGCGAGCTGTCGTAATCGAGGTATTCGACTTTCCAGCCGTCCTGCTCGATCACGGCCGGCAGTCCGTCGCCGCGGAATTCGATGCGCGCTTCGCTTTTCGCGCGCGATCCGCGCACCCACGAGGTGAGATCGGAAACCGGCACGTGCCAACCAAGCTCGCGCTCGAGCAGCGTGCTCGCATCGTCGCCGCCGATCGGCTGATCGCGCAGGCCTTCGAGCTTGGCGTGCGTCGAATCGCCGCTCAACACCCAGGTTTTTCCGGTCACCGGCGCGTGCACGCTGAATTGATAGCGATCGCCGTCCTGATGCCATTGCAGCGATCCGCTGCCGCCGTCGCGGCCGTCCGAAACGCCGAGGCGTCCTTCGAGTTGCCACTTCGGTTGCGCGGCAATCAGCCGTTCGCGCTCGGTCTGGCGCGCAAGCAAATCGGCATCGGGTTTCACTTTCGGCGTCGCGCAACCGGCGAGCGCGAGCAGCAGCGCGACGAGAGCCGTCGATCGAGAGCGAACGGCCATCGACGATGCGAGCGTGCTCACGTCGTCAGTCGCCGTATCGTTTCCAGGAGCGCCTTGTTCTTGGCGTCCTTCTTGCGGCCCTGCTCCCAGATCTTGCGCGCTTCGTCGCGTTCGCCCTTGACCCAGAGCACTTCGCCGAGGTGAGCGGCGATCTCGGGATCGGCCTGCTTCGCGAACGCGCGGCGCAGCTCCTTGACCGACGCGTCCAGATCGCCCATGCGATAACGCACCCAGCCGAGACTGTCGATGATCGCGGGCTCATCCGGTTTGAGCTTGATCGCGCGCTCGATCAGCTCCAGCGCTTCGCTGCGTCGATCGGTGCGATCGGCCAGCGTGTAGCCGAGCGCGTTCAACGCTTCGGCATCATCAGGTTTAAGCTCGATCACACGCCGGAAATCGCGCTCGGCGGCGGCGAGATCGTCGTGCTCGGCAGCAAGGAGCGCGCGAGCATAGAGCAACCGCGAATCATCCGGCAGCGTTTCCAGGCCGCGCTCGTACACGGCCAGTGCATCGCGCGTGCGTCCCTTTCGCGCGAGCAGATCGGCTTCGAGCAGGAACACGTTCGAAAGTTGCTGCGAATCCTCGCCCGTCTGCGCCTGCAGCTCGCGCAAGAATGCGAGCGCCTCGTCAGTGCGGCCGAGCTGGTCGAGCACGACGGCCTGACGCGTCTGCGCGTCGAACCAATGCTCGTCGTCTTCGGCGATCTCGCGATACCAGCCGAGCGCATCCTCGCGCTTGTCGATCAACTCGGCGACCTGTCCGAGAAGATAAAGGCGCATGCCGCTGCGCTCGCCTTTGTCCGTGTCGAGCTCGCGATACAGCGCGCCCAGCGCATTCCTGTCGTCGGCGCGCGCGGCATAGGCGGCGCGTGCGGCGTACGTGGTGTCGTCCTGCGGACCTTCGGCGAGCGCACGTGCCGCCGCGGCGTTGTCGCCGCTGTCGGCGAGGAGCGCCGCGTAACCGCCGCGCAGGCGCACGCTCTTCGGATCGTGTTTGAGCGCCTGCGCGTAGAGCGCGCGCGCACCGGGCTTGTCGCCGCGATCGAGCGCAAGACGCGCGCTCCATGCGTAGCTCTCGCTGCCGTGAAAACGTTCGACAGCACCGTCGGCCACGCGTCGCGCGGAATCCTTGTCGCCGAGCTTGTAGGCAAGTTGGCTCACCGCGACCCAGCTCGCTTCCTTGTCGGAGAGTCGCGCCGGCGTCGCAACGCGATCCAGCAATCGTGCAGCGGCCGCTTTGTCTTCGGCGCCGAGCAAGGTCTGCGCGATCAGCCGCCATGCCTGATCGTCGCCGCGTGCGGCGAGCTGATCGAGATCGGCGAACGCCTCGTCGGCGCGACCCTGGCCGAGCGCAATCCACGCCTTCGCCTGCAAAACGCCGGCGTCCTTCGGCGCGAGTTGCTGCCAGCGCGCGAGCGAGCGCGTCGCGAGCGGCCAGTCCTTGACCGTCAGCGCGAGCCGCGTCGCTTCTTCGGCGATCGCAGGATCGTTCGACAGTGCCGAGGCGTCGGCGAAGCCTTGCGCGCCGTTCTTGAGATCGTTGTCCTGCAGCGCGAACTGCGCCGACAGAAGCTTGGCGATGAGATCGGATTCGACCGGCACGGGCGCTACGGCCGGATGGTTTTCGGCCACGGCGCCGCTCGGCGCGGGGCTAACTGTGGCGCACGCGGCGAGCGCCGCTGCGAGCAGCAGCGTCATAACGTCGCGCAGCCGACTCATCGAAACCGGAAATGCCGCCTGGACTTGCATGCAACGCCTTGTCTTGCTTGATATTGCGGGTGCGCGCCCGCAGAATTCGCAGCGGCCGCGGCAGCACCTGGCGTCGACGGAGAGCGCCTGCCATTGCGCATGCGCGCCGCGCCGACTAGCTTAGCCGATTGCCTCGATGACCGCCCTTCATTCCGCTCATTCCCGGTCCGCCGAACGACACCGCTCGTCACGGTCGCAGGCCGGGCGATGATCCGGGTCCGACCATGGCACTGATCGCGATCGGCCTCAATCACCTCACCGCGCCGCTGGCCTACCGCGAGCGGGTTGCGTTCGCGCCGGAGGACACCGGCGCCGCGCTGGCCCAGCTGACCGCGCAGCCGGGCGTGCGCGAAGCCGCGATCCTGTCCACCTGCAACCGGACCGAGCTCTACTGCACGGTCGAAAGCGGCAACGAAGGGGTTCCGGCAGCGTGGCTGCAGCATCACCATCAGCTGACCGGCGAGAGGCTCGATGAGTTCCTTTACCGCCATTCCGACGCGGATGCGGTGCGCCATCTCTTCCGCGTCGCCACCGGCCTCGAATCGATGGTGCTCGGCGAACCGCAGATCCTCGGTCAGGTGAAGGACGCCTACGCGCTCGCGCGCGATGCGCAAACGCTGCGCGCGCCGCTCGACCGCTTGTTCCAGAACACGTTCGCCGTCGCCAAGCGCGTGCGCTCGGATACGCGCATCGGCGCCAATCCCGTATCGGTCGCGTTCACCGCGGTGCGATTGGCGGAACGGCTTTTCGCCAATCTCGGCGATGCCTGCGTACTCTTGATCGGCGCCGGCGAAACGATCGAGCTCGCCGCACGCCATCTCACCGAAGCCAAGGCGCGCCGATTGATCGTCGCCAACCGCACGCTCGAAAACGCGCAGGCACTCGCCGGGCGCTTCGGCGGCTACGCGATCTCGCTCGCCGATCTGCCCAAGCACATCGCCGAAGCCGACATCGTCATCGCGTCGACGGCGAGCCGCGAGCCGATCCTGGATCGGGACACGGTTGCGCGCGCAATCCTCGAGCGCAAGCGCAAACCTATGTTCCTGGTCGACATCGCCGTGCCGCGCGACATCGATCCTGCGGTCGCGGAGATCGAAGACGTTTACCTCTACACGATCGACGACCTGCGCCAGGTCATCGACGAAAACCTGCGCGGCCGCCGCGAAGCCGCGCGCGACGCCGAGGCGATGATCGAGCTTTCCGTCGAGCACTTCATGGGCTGGTGGCGCGCGCTCGATCTGCACAATCCGATCAGCGACCTGCGCCGCCACGCCGAAGCCAGCCGCGACGAAGTGCTGGCCAAGGCGCAAGGCCTGCTCGCGCGCGGCAAATCGCCGGACGAAGTGCTCGCGTTTCTCGCCAATACGCTGACCAACAAGCTCCTGCACGCGCCGAGCGCGAACCTGCGCGCCGCCGCGCTACGGGGCGATGCGGATCTTCTGCGTGCCGCAGAGCGTTTGTTCGAGAACGAGCCTGCGCTGCCGGGCGAGCGCGAGTCGTAGCGACTCTTCCTGCGTCGTCCCAGCGAAAGCCGGGATCCATCTGCTGTTCCGTTTCTAAGTCAAAATGGATTCCGGCTTTCGCCGGAATGACGGAATCACTTTCCAACCCGCACACATCATGCAACCGACGATCCGCCGCAAGCTCGACCAGCTCGCCGAACGCCATCAGGAGCTCGAGCACCTTCTCGCCAGCGCCGAGGTGTTGTCCGATCCCAGGCGCCTGCGCGATCTGTCGCGCGAGCACGCGCAGCTGTCGCCGCTTACGGCAGCGTTGCGTGCGTACGACGAGAACGACAGCGCGCTCGAATCGGCGCGCGCGATGCTGGAAGACCCTGAGCTCAAGGCGCTCGCGACCGACGAGATTTCCGCGCTCGAAACCGAGCGCGATGCGCTGGATCGCGAGCTCAATATTCTCCTGATCCCGAAAGACACCCGCGACGAGGCCAATCTTTTCCTCGAGCTTCGCGCCGGCACCGGCGGCGACGAAGCCGCGATCTTCGCGGGCGATCTCTTCCGCATGTACGCGCGCTACGCCGAACGGCGCGGTTGGAAAGTCGAGATCCTCTCGACCAGCGACGGCGAGCACGGCGGCTACAAGGAAATCATCGCGCGCGTCGAAGGCAAAGGCGCGTTCTCGCGCCTCAAGTTCGAATCCGGCACGCATCGCGTGCAGCGCGTTCCGGAAACCGAAGCGCAAGGCCGCATCCACACCTCCGCGGCGACGGTCGCGATCCTCCCCGAAGTCGACGAGATCGACGACGTCGAGATCAAGGATTCCGATCTCAAAGTCGACACGTTCCGCTCGTCCGGCGCCGGCGGCCAGCACGTCAACAAGACCGATTCGGCGATCCGCATCACGCACTTGCCGAGCGGCATCGTCGTCGAGTGCCAGAACGAGCGCTCGCAACACGCCAACCGCGACAAGGCGCTGAAGCGTCTCAAGGCCGAGCTGCTCGAACGCGAACGCGAAAAGCAAAATCGCGCGGAAGCCGAATCGCGCAAGCTGCAGGTCGGTTCCGGCGATCGCAGCCAACGCATCCGCACGTACAATTTCCCGCAAGGCCGCGTCACCGACCACCGCATCAACCTGACGCTGTATCGCCTGCCGGAAATCATAGCCGGCGATCTCGACGAGCTGATCGACGCGCTGACGCGGGAGGATCAGGCGGATCAGCTGCAGCGCGTCACTGCTAGCGCCTGAAACGATCGGCTCGGCGCGTTCCTGCAATCGCGGTCGTCGCGAACGCTAGAGCCGAAGAGACGAACCATCCTCTCATCGAACCTTCTCCAGTTCGAGAATGAGAGGGCAAGGCGCCGCGCCAGTCACGGCATGCGTCCTGCGATATCGGTTTCCAGATGCACGACCGATCCCAGCGCCAGTGGCTGGTCGGCATCGAGCGATGCATGCGTATCGGGCGAATTCCAGCGGCACTGGCCGCGTTGGGACGGCGTCGCCGCGAAGCAGATCGGCACGCGCGCCTTACCCGGAACACCGTGGCCGGCGATCGACTCCGGCGTGAAGGTCCAATGCTTGACCGCCGCGACGGCGGCGCGATCGAAATCGCCGCGGCTCTTCGGCTCGCCGCCTTCGATCGGCTTGGCTTCGACGATGTGTCCGTCGGCGTCGTAGACGACATCGAGCAGCACCGCAGCGCTGCGCCGGATCGCTTTCGCCGCCTCGGGATACTCCGGCGCCGACAGATGCTCATAGCGCGGCCCGGTTCCGGCCTTGCGCAGATGCACGCCGTAATTGCCGTCGGCCAGAGGTTCCAGATCGACGTGCACCGTCAGCGTCGTCTGCGTCGGCTCTGGCTTGCCGTCGATCTTCCCCGGCGTGAAGTGCCAGCTCTTGATCGAGGGCTCGATGCGTTCGGTCAGCTGTGGATGGAGTTTCGAGTCGATCGGCTCGATCGACGCGATCACGCCTGCGGCGTCGAGCGCGATGCTCCATTGCAGCGTCACCGCGATCGGCTTCGGCGCCTCGGCGGCGGCCCATGCCGGAATCAGCAACGCGATCATCGACGCAAGACGCAGCATGCGAACCCCTCCGTTCCGGCGCGAAGCTTAGCTCGCGCACGCGCGCCTGTAAAAGTGTACATGCGCATGCGCTGGCGCGAAGCGGCGCGCTCGGCTAGCGTTGCCGGATGACCGACAACAGCCAGGACGCGCCGACCGCACTCCGCTCGATCGCCGACTTGATCGGACGGGGCCGCGCGGCCGAAGCCGCGGCTGCTGCAGCTGCGTTCCTGCGCGATGCGCCTTCGGACACCGAAGCAATGCGTCTCTGCGCGATCGCGCGGCTTCAACTCGGGCAGCACGACGAGGCGCGTTCGCTCCTGACTGGCGCGCTTGCGATCGCGCCGCACTCGATAGAGCTCCTGTGCAATCTCGGCAGCGTCGAGCTCGCGCGCGGCGACGCCGCATCGGCGCTCGCTGCGCTCGAAAAAGCCTACGCGCTGGAACCCGCACATCCTGCGGTGCTGGTTGGCCTTGGCAACGCAAAGCGCGCAACGGGAGACCTCGCCGGCGCAGCCGAGGCGTATCGCGCGGCGACGACCGCGAATGCCGGACATGCCGGCGCGTGGCTCAATCTCGCGGCGATCGAGCTTGCGCTCGGCGACGCCGCCGGCGCGGAACGCGACACGCGGCATGCGCTGACGCTCGTGCCCGGCCATCCGGAAGCCTTGCTGCTGCTCGGACATGTGCTCGCCGCACGGCATCGCTACGCGGACGCAGAAGCGGCGTACGCAGCCGGCGCGCGATCGGCACCTGCGGATGCGCGCTTTCCGTATCAAGTTGGCCTCATGGCCGAGGAGCAGAAGCACTACACGGCCGCCGCCGAATCGCATGCACGTGCGCTGGCGCTCGATCCGACGTTGCATCACGCGCTCGGCCAGCTCGTCTTCCTGAAGCGGCAGCTCTGCGACTGGCGCGATCTCGATGTGTTGTCGGCGCGATTGCGCGCGCGCGTCGCCGAAGGCGCGAGCGGCATCGCGCCGTTCGGTTTCCTCGCCGAACCGGCCGGTGCCAACGAGCAACGGCATTGCGCGACGATCTGCGCCGACGGTATCGAAGCGAAAGCAGCACCGATTCGCGCATGCTTGAACTGGTCCGCATCGCGCATCATGCGCGACAAGCCGCGCGTCGGCTTCGTCTCGAACGGTTTCGGCAATCATCCGACCGGACTATTGATCGTCGCGCTGATCGAGCATTTGCGCGGCGAGCCGATCGCCGCCGAAATGTTCGCGACTTCCGTCGACGACGGAAGTCCGATCCGAAAGCGCCTGCGCGATGCGGCGGCGCGCTGGCACGATGTTGCCGATCTCGCGTCCGTCGTGCTGGCCGAGCGCTTGCACGCCGCCGACCTCGACGTGCTGATCGATCTTCGCGGCTACGGCGGCGGCGGAGTCGCCGATGCGCTGGCCTTGCGTCCTGCGCCGCTGCAGGTGAACTGGCTCGCGTATCCCGGCACGTCGGGCGCGCCGTGGATCGATTACGTGATCGCCGATCGCGTGGTGCTGCCCGAGAATCTACGCGCGCATTTTTCCGAACGCGTCGCCTACCTTCCGCGCTGTTTCCAGCCGTCCGATTCGAGCCGCATCGTCGGCGATCCGCCGTCGCGCGAGGCCTGCGGCTTGCCAGCGCGCGGACCCGTGTACGTCTCGTTCAACAACAGCTACAAGCTCAACCGCTCAAGCATGCAGCGCATGTTCGCGGTGCTGCGTGAAGTCACGGACGCTTCGCTGTGGCTTTTGTCGGGACCCGAAAGCGCCGACGATCGCTTGCGCGCGGCGGCGCGCGAGGCCGGCGTCGATCCGGCTCGCCTCGTGTTCATGGCGAAGACCGCCCACGCGGATTATCTCGCGCGCTATCGCCATGCGGATTTGTTCCTCGATACCGAGCCGTACAACGCGCACACGACGGCGTCCGATGCGATCTGGGCCGGCTGTCCGGTGCTGACGGTTCCGGGCGCGACGTTCGCATCGCGCGTCGCGGCGAGCCTCAACGCGCATATCGGCTTGGCGGAGCTCAATGTCGAAAACGACGGCGCGTATGTCGAGGCAGCCGTCCGCTTCGGCCGTGACGCAGCCTTTCGCGATGGCTTGCGCGCGAAGCTTGCCGAACGACGCCGCGACAGCGGGCTCTTCGACATGCGCGCCTTCGCGCGCGATTTCGCAGAGCTTCTGATGCGCATGGTCGAACATCATCGCGCAGGCCACGCGCCAGCCGACTTCGATTGAAGCGCGACGGCATTCGCTTCCCGTCGACGCGTCACCGCGCTACGCTCGGCGCATGACCGCATCGACCGATTTCACGCCGCTCACGCTCTGCGTGCTCACCGTCTCGGACACGCGCACGCCCGAGGACGACACGTCCGGCGATTATCTCGCGCTCTCGCTCGGCCAGGCCGGCCATCGCCTGCGCGAGAAGCGCATCGTCAAGGACAACCGCTACGTGATCCGCGCCATCGTCGCGCAATGGATCGCCGACGAAGACGTGCACGGCGTCCTCGTCACCGGCGGCACCGGCTTCACCGGCCGCGATTCGACACCCGAAGCGATCCTACCGCTCCTCGACAAGGAAATGCCCGGCTTCGGCGAGATGTTCCGCGTGCTGAGCTTCGATGAGATCGGCACGTCGACCTTGCAATCTCGCGCGTTCGCAGGACTTGCTAACAACACGTTCGTGTTCTGTTTGCCGGGCTCGACGTCGGCGTGTCGCACGGCGTGGGAGAAATTGATTCGTGCGCAGCTCGACGCGACGACGCGACCGTGCAATTTGGCGGGGCTGATGCCGCGATTGCGAGAGATTTAGTTCGTTTTCTGATTTCGTACCGCCGTCGTTCCGGCGAAGGCCGGAATCCAGCTCCTCATCCGTCATCCCGGCGGAAGCCGGGATCCATTTGCTTTGGCGCTTACGCGATAACCGACTCACGTCCCTGTGTTTTCCACTCGCATCCTGCGAGCGGGTCACTTTCTCTTGCTTGCCCAAGAGAAAGTAACCAAAGAG
>Ga0268265_10000759_pt1 | contig 31322 bp, 24 predicted proteins | sample KBSSwiS52_FD_190355 | JGI IMG/M metagenome (GOLD analysis project Ga0268265, IMG submission 190355) | Switchgrass rhizosphere microbial communities from Kellogg Biological Station, Michigan, USA - KBS Switchgrass S5-2 (SPAdes) (version 2) | ecosystem: Host-associated > Plants > Roots >...
CGTCCGGAACCAGCCTACGTCCGGAACCAGCCTACGTCCGGAACCACCCGCCCCCGCCCGTCAGGAACGCAAGCATCACCATCGCGACCCAGCCAAGGAGCGCGGTGACGATCGCCTTTCCGGTGGAGAAGTCGAGCGCCTGACGAATCGCGACGATACCGGCGACCAACAGCCAGATCGCGACCACCACACGAACGAGCCCGCCAAGGATCGGGATGATCCCGAAGATCATCAGCACGCCCGGCGACTGTGCGAACCCGATCGTGCGGAGCAGCTCTCCCCACGTGGCGGTGCCCCCGAGCAGCTTGTCGCCGATCACGTACGTGATCGCCGACCAGAGCAGCCATCCGAGGATGGCGCTCACAGGGGCCATGATGATCGACGGTCCGCCGCGCCACACCGCGCCGATGGCTGAGCAGACGGCGACGATGATCACGACGACGGCGGCCTGGCCGGTCGCCTCGTTGTCGTGCTCGACCTCTTCGTAGGTCGCGACATCGAGCAGGGCGGCGCCGCGCATGCGGTCGACGATGGAGCGGCGAGCGTACTCGGTCATGGCATGGTCCTCCGTGCCCGGAGTGACAGGGTGGCCGTCGGCCTCGGTCCTTCTCTTACGGTAGCACGCTACCGCCGACACTCGCGCGTGTCCACCAGAGCGGCATCACGCTGCCAACCAACCGCCGCGTACCAGTGTCTCAGCATTTGACCTGTCCGGGGCTTTTGCGCATGCTTCCCCGGAACATTTCCGGGGAAACCCCCATGCCTCACACCGCTGATCTCGCGCTGCTGCAAGGCACGCTCGACGTGCTCGTTCTCAAGGCGCTCATGTTCGGTCCGCGCCACGGATACGCCGTCGCGAGCTGGATCCGCGACACCTCGGACGAGACGCTGAACGTGGAAGACCGCGCGCTGTACGTGGCGCTGCACCGGCTCGAGGACCGCGGCTGGGTGGAAGCGGAGTGGGGACTCTCCGAGAACAACCGCAAGGCGAAGTACTACCAGCTCACCACACGCGGCCGCGCACAGCTCCGCGCCGAGACCACGCGGTGGACGGCGTACGCCGAGGCGGTGTTCAAGGTGTTGCGAGCGCCGTCGTGAACGGCGGAGGCGCGTCGTGACTGATGCGATGGAGGAGATACGCGCATGAAGCTTGGACCCGGTATCCGGAAGCTCTTGCAACGGCCGGCTGGCGCTCGCGCCGTCGAGCGGGAGGTGGACGCCGAGCTCGCGTTCCACGTCGAAACGCGAATCGACGTGCTCGTGTCGCGCGGACTCACCCGCGAAGCGGCCGACCAGCAGGCGCGGCGTGAATTTGGAGACCTGCGTGCGGCGCGGGCCGAGCTCGCCGCCATCGATCGTGGGCGGCTCGGTCGTGAGCGCCGCGCCGACTGGCGGGACGGCCTGATCCAGGACGTCCGCTTCGCGCTCCGGGCGCTCGCGCGACGTCCGTCGTTTCTCGCGATCACGTCGCTGACGCTGGCGTTAGGCATCGGCGCGAATGCCGCGATGTTCTCGGTCGTCGACGCGGCGCTCCTCAAGCCGCTGCCCTACGCCGACCCCGACCGTCTCGTCAGTGTCTGGCCGACCGGCGCGATGATGCCTGGCATCTTCGTTCAGGTACGGGATGGCACCCGGACCATGGATCCGATCGCCGGATACTCGGGCGGCTCCGCCGTGAGCATGAGCGGCGCCTTTGAGCCCGCTCGCGTGGTGCAGGCCGAGGCAACGAGCCGGTTCTTCGACGTCCTCGGCGTCCGCGCCGCGCTCGGCCGCACGTTCCGCGGCGGTGAGGACCAGCCCGGCCGTGATCGGATCGCTGTGTTAGGCAACGCACTCTGGCAGCAGCAGTTCGGCAGCGACCCGGGCATCCTCGGTCGTTCGGTCGTCGTGGACGGCATCTCCCGCACGGTGGTCGGCGTCATGCCGCACGATTTCCACTTTCCGTCGCCGAACATCGACTTCTGGGTACCGGTGTCGCTCGACCCATCACCGGCCAACATCGGCAGGTACTGGGGCACGAGCCACCTCAACGTGATCGGCCGCTTGCGTCCGGGTGTCACCGCGCAGCTGGCCGAGCAGGAGGCAGCCGTTCTCATCGACCGAAGCCGCGCGTCGTTCCCGTGGCGGATGTCCGACGAATGGGGCACGGGCGTGACGGTCGTGCCGCTCGAGCGAAAGGTCGTCGGCGATGTCGGGCCGATGCTGCTCGTGCTGTTCGGATCGGTGGCGGTTGTTCTGCTCATTGCCTGTGTCAACGTTGCGAATCTGCTGCTCAGCCGGGCCACCGCTCGTGAGCGCGAGATCGCGATTCGTGCGTCCCTGGGCGCCGGCCGTGGGCGCATCGTGCGGCAGCTCCTCACGGAAAGCGTCATCCTCGCGCTCGTGGGCGGCACCGTAGGGCTCGTGGTCGCGGCGGGCGGCGTGCGTGCGCTGCTCCTGCTGATGCCGCCGGGCATGCCTCGCGTGACGGAAGTCGCCATCGACGCGCGGGTGCTCGCGTTCGCCATGGCGACAGCACTGCTCACCGGCATTGCGTTCGGTCTCGCCCCCGCGCTGCGCGCGTCACGCCCGACGCTTCAGGGCGCGCTTGGCGCGACGCGCAACGCGGGCGGCACGCTCGCGAGGCGACGTCTGTCCGAGGGGCTCGTCGTCGCGCAGATCGCGTTAGGCGTCGTCCTGGTGGCCGGCGCGGGGCTGCTCATCAAGAGCTTCTGGCGGCTGCATCAAGTAGAGCTCGGCTTCCGCGCCGACGAGGTCGTCGCGGCGGACGTTCCCATCCCGAGTTTCCCGTCCGACACGACGCCGCGCGCCCGTGCCTTCTTCGATGCCGTGCTCGAAGAGGTGCGCGCGATCCCCGGTGTGCAGGCAGCAGCCGTGGCGAGCGTCCTTCCCTTCGGTGGTGCGGGCAGCATGCAGAGCTCCTTCGCCACGGAGATCGAGGCGAGTCCGACCCCACCAGGTGGGTCGGCTCCGATGCTCGTGCGAACCGTGGTCAGCCCGGACTACTTCCGCGTGATGGGCATTCCGCTGCTCCGGGGTCGCGCCCTGTCGGACGCGGACCGCGAGGGCGGGCCGGCCGTGGCGCTCGTGGACGAGCTCACGGCGCGGCGCCTCTGGCCTAACGCCGACCCCATCGGCCAGCGGTTCCGGGCGGTGTGGATGAAGCCGTGGATCACCGTCGTCGGTGTCGTAGGCACTGTGAAGCGGGACAGCCTGAGCAGCGCGGGGGAAGTGGGCGTGTATCTTCCCGCAACGCACGCGGCGGGCTTCTGGTTTCCGACGCAGATGTCGCTCGTGATGCGCACCACCGCGCCCATGAGCGCGCTTGCACCGCGCATTCGCAGCGCCGTTGCGCGCGTCGACCGCACCGTGCCGGTCACATCGCCGCGCCTGGTCCGGACGCTGGTCGCGAGCTCGGCCGCTCGAACGCGGTTCACGGTCGTGCTGCTCGCGACCTTCGCGGTTGTCGCGCTGAGCCTCGGCGCCGTCGGCATCTACGGCGTGGTGGCGTATGCGGTGTCGCGGCGGACGCGCGAGATCGGAGTGCGGATGGCGTTGGGTGCGCGGGCGGGTGACGTGCTCGGGATGGTGCTGCGCGAGGGCGGTATCCTGGCGGGCGCGGGTGTCGCGTTAGGTATCGCCGGCGCGCTGGTCGCGAGTCGATTGCTGGCGGGCTTCCTGTTCGGTGTCACGCCGAACGACCCGGCAGTGTTCGTGGCTGTCCCCGCCCTGCTTGGTCTCGTGGCGCTCGGGGCGTGCGCCATTCCCGCGCGACGCGCGTCCCGAGTGGATCCGGTCGTGGCCCTTCGAAGCGATTGACGTAGACGACCGAGACTCGCGGTCGGGATGCGGTCGACGGCAACAGCAACGCCAACAACCGGCCGCGGATTCCGCGGATTCCGCGGACGCGCTCCGAGCCGCGAAAACACCGACGGCCGCAGCGGCACGGCCTCCGGACGTGTTGTCATTCCGAGCGTAGGGCCGAAGGGCCGGAGGCGAGGAATCGCCGTCATCCCGGACGAGGGGCCTCTCTGTCGGGACGATTGCGATTCCTCATCTGCCCGCTGTTTGCGGGCACCCGCGCCGCTGCGCGGCTCCGCTCGGAATGACAATCGTCGGGAGGTACGGCTACGGCGTCGGAACCAGTCACGCTAGTTTTCGATCGGTTGAGCTCCTCGACGGGAACGGACTGATGGGAGACGGTGCGTGACGACCAGCAAGGGCACGATCGCCATACTGACCGGCGGGGGAGACGTGCCGGGGCTGAATCCGGCGATCCGAGCGATCACGATTCGTGCGCTTCGGGAGGGCTATCGCGTCATCGGGATTCGTCGCGGATGGGCCGGTCTCGTCGACTACGTCCGCGACGAGTCGTACGACAACCGCGACAACGTGCAGGTGCTGACGGAGGCCATCGTGAATCGCGCGGGCCGCACCGGCGGAACGTTCCTCCATACATCGCGCACGCGGCCGAGTCACCTGCCTCGCGAGCGCGTGCCGCAGCATCTGACCGGCTACGACGCGAAGGTGAACGACATCACGAAGGATGTGCTGAAGAACCTCGAGCACATCGGCGTGGACGCGCTGATTCCCATCGGCGGCGACGACACGCTCAGCTACGGGAAGCGACTGCACGACGAAGGCGTGAACGTCGTCGCGATCCCGAAGACGATGGACAACGACGTCTACGGGACCGACTACTGCATCGGCTTCAGCACGTGCGTCACGCGGACGATCGAGGCGACGCACAGTCTGCGGACATCGGCCGGATCGCACGAACGGTTCCTGGTCATCGAGGTGTTCGGGAGGTACGCGGGATTCACGGCGCTGCTGCCGACGATGGCTGGTGCCGCCGACCGGTGCGTGATCCCCGAGCACGCGGTCGATGTCGAGCACCTCGTCGAGCTGCTGACGTACGATCGCAATCGTCATCCGAGCCGCTACTCGGTGCTGCTCGTCTCGGAGGGCGCGAGCCTCCAGTCGCAGGCGGGCATGAGCTTCGAGGGCGAGGAGGTCGATATGTTCGGCCACCGCAAGCTCGGCGGGATCGGCGACAAGGTCGCCGCCGCGCTCAAGGAGTACTCGCCGCGATTCAACAACGGCCGTCGCATCGACGTCGTGAATCAGCGGCTTGGCTATCTCGTTCGCTCCGGTGACCCCGACGCACTCGACTCCATCGTCCCGATGGCGTTCGGCAACCTCGCGCTCGACCTGATCCTCAAGAAGCAGTACGGCCGACTCGTCAGCATCCATCGCGGCTTCTACGACAGCGTGCCGATCACGAGTGTGACGTCCGAGAAGAAGGTCGTGGACGTGGCCAAGTACTACAACACGAAGCGTCTGCGACCGATCTACGAGTTCGATGGCGCGCCGCTGTTCATCATGACGAGCGACTGACTACTCGGGATCTCGTCGTGCCGAGGTCTCCAGGCCGATCTCGCCATCGACGCGGAGCTCGTTCAGAACATCGGGAATCGTTAGGGTCGCCCGAACGACGAGCGTCTCGTTGCCGGCGAGCGTGCCGCGCTGTATGGCGTCGGCGACGGCCTGCTCGATCTCGCGCTGCGCGGTGACGCCGAACCGCTTGAGGAACTTGCGCAGGTCGAGATTGAAGGTGTCCTGATCCATGACCGTGATCCACTGAAGGAAAGCCGACCCGCCAGGACCGGAACGGTCGACGGCCGGGCGGCGGACAGGCGTGACAGCCACTACACGCGCAGCGTTCAACCTCGCCGCGCAGGTCGGTGCAGGGAAGGGCGTGGCACCGACGAGAGCGGCATCGTTGACTGTACCATGACAGGGCGTATAGTCTGGCGGACGAAGCGTCACGGCAGTCACCCATCCCCCAGCAGGGACCCTCTCCATGTCGAAGGACTATTCGCGGCGCGAATTCGTCGGCGACACCGCGCGTGCCGCGTTGGGCGCCATGATCGTTCCCCGTCACGTGCTCGGCGGACGCGGCTATCAGGCCCCGAGCGCGACGCTGAACATCGCGTGCGTCGGCATCGGCGGCATGGGCATGCAGAACATGAAGCGGTTGCTCGGCGAGAACGTCGTCGCGATCTGCGATGTCGACTTCCCATATGTCGAGCGTTCGCTCGCCCGCGAGCTGCGTCCCGCGCAGGGCGCGACTGGCCCATCGGCGGAGGCCGAGACGCTTCGCGACGCCTACACGAAGGCGACGAAGTACGATGACTTCCGCCAGATGCTCGACAAGCAGAAGGACATCGATGCGGTGATCATCGCGACGCCCGATCACCTGCACGCCGTCATCGCGATGGCGGCCATGCAGCTCGGCAAGCACGTCTACGTGCAGAAACCGCTGACGTACTCCGTGTACGAAGCCCGGCTGCTGGCGAAGACCGCCAGGTCCACCGGCGTCGTGACCCAGATGGGCAATCAGGGTCATTCCATGGAGGGCACGCGCCGGATCAACGAGCTCATCGCATCCGGTGTGATCGGACCGGTGCGTGAGGCGCATGTCTGGACCGATCGCCCGGTACGGTACTGGGCCCAGGGTATTCCGCGCCCCGTGTCGCCGAATGCACCGCCGCCGACCCCCGCGGCGGCAACGGCGCCTAACGCGACGCAGCCCGCCGGTCCACCGCCGCCGCCGCAGTGGAACATGCGTACGGTGGACAATGCCGTGCTGAAGGCAATGGCCGAGAATCCGCAGTCACCGCCGCCGGGGTTCAACTGGGATCTCTTTCTCGGCCCCGCGAAGGAGATCCCGTATCACCCGGTGTACCACCCGTTCAGCTGGCGCGGGTGGGTGGACTTCGGCGTCGGCGCCATCGGTGACATGGGCGCGCACCTCATCGACCAGGTCTTCTGGGCGCTCAACCTGACGTACCCAACGAGCATCTCGGCATCGTCGACGCCGTGGGGCGGCGGGGCGCAGAACCCGGCGACGTATCCGCTCGCGACGATGGTGCAGTACGAGTTCCCCGAGCGCAAAGCGGCAGGACGGGCACCGGCGCAGCCGCCGGTGAAAGTGTACTGGTACGACGGTGGCCTCATGCCGGCGCGGCCGGCATTCCTCCCGGACGACGTCACGCTCCCGCGCGGCGACGGTGGTGGCGGCGTCTTCATCGGGTCGAAGGGCATCCTCACGTACGACACGTACGGCAACAATCCCAGGGTGTATCCAGAGTCCGTGGCGCAGGCGGCCGAGCGCGTCCCGAAGACGTTCCCGCGCATCGAGGTGCCGCACGAGGTGAACTTCGCGCAGGCGTGCAAGGGCGACGCGAAGGCGAGCTCGCCGTTCGAGTACGCGTCGGCCCTCACGGAGACGATGTTGTTAGGCATCGTCGCGTTGCGCGCCGGCCAGGGGAAGAAGGTGCTCTACGACGGCGCGAACATGCAGTTCACCAACGCGCCGGACGCCAATCAGTATCTGACGAGAGAGTACCGGTCGGGCTGGACGCTGTAGCGTCCGCGAATGGGGGCCGTCACTGAAATCGCCGGATTTCCTTGACGCCCTTGCCGAGCTTGCGGCGAAGCAGCGTGCGGAGCGTGACACCGCCTGCGTATCCGACGAGTGACGCGATGGCTTCGACGCTCTTGTTCGTCGTTCTGAGAAGGTGAACCGCCCGCTCGACTCGCAAGTCCTGAACGTAGGAGAGCGGCGATCTGCCAAGGATCAGGCGAATCCGTCGCTCCAGCGTGCGCTCGCTTGCGCCCACCGATCTCGCGGCATCCTCGAGCGAAAACCCCTTCGCAAGTCGTCCGCGAACCCAGCGCTCGAAATGCTGCACCATGGGATCCGAGTGCATCAGATGATCGGTCAGCACATACGCGGCCTGCGACGGCCGGGAATCGACGATGAGGTACTGCGCCGTCAACGTGGCGAGCTCGGGACTCTTCTGTCGAATGAGCCACAACGCGAGATCCATGTGGCCCAACGCCGCGCCAGCGGTAACGACGCTTCCCGATTTGATGAGCATTCTCGTCTCGTCGAGCCGAACGTTCGGGTACCGGCCACGAAAGAACGGTGCCAGCCACCAGGTCGTCGTCGACTCGTGATGATCGAGCAGGCCCGCCTCGGCCATGATGAACGTGCCGACGCATGCCGACGCCATCGTCGCTCCGCCACGCGCCCATCGCTGCAACAGCAGCGTAGCGTCCTTGATCTCCGGGCGGGCAAGGGAAGGCTCCAGTGTGTTCGGCATCTTGAAGCCAATCGCAGGCACAATGACGCACTCGGGGGCAGTGCGCGTGGGCGCTCGTACAGGAACCGCGAGGCCCTGCGCCGTCTTCACCGACTTGCGAACGCCGACGATGGAGACATCGAACCGCAATGACGTCAATGCCGTGACCTCCGCGAGCTCATTGGCTGTCGTGAAGGCGTCGATGAGCGTCGCCAATCCGGTATCGAACACGTCGTTGACCGCGATGATGCAAATGCGCATGGCGATAATGATATCAAAAATGTCAGTTCCGCCAATAGCACACAGTGCAGCAAGTGCCTAATCTCGAGAGCGTGGACCTGGCGGGTCGTTGGGTCCACATCACACGACAAACAGGGAGACCGCCGATGTTGAAACTCGCGCTGTTCGTTCGCCTCGAGGCGAAGAAGGGAAAGGAGGCTGCCGTCGAGCAGTTCCTGGCGGCAGGACTCGAGCTCGCCACCAAGGAACGTGGAACGCCCCTCTGGTTTGCGTTGAAGCTTGGCCCAAGTACCTACGGCGTGTTCGATGCGTTCGCCGACGAGGCGGGCAGGCAGGCGCATCTCACGGGTCCGATCGCGTCCGCCTTGATGGAGCAGGCACCTGTGCTGTTCTCGGCGCCGCCGACAATCGAGCCGATTGAGCTCATCGGCGTGAAGCTCGACGTGAAATGAGCAGCATGGTAGCGCCGAGGGCATGACCCATGTCCTCGGCGCCACTAGTCGCGCGGACGCACGTCAGGCAGCCACCAGCGCCGGTGCCGGGAACGCCACGACCCCTGCTTCACGGCGACGGAGCTCCCAGTACAGGATCGGCACGACGATCATGGTGAGCAGCGTTGCAACGACGGCGCCGCTCATGAGCGCAACAGCGAGCCCCTGAAAGATCGGATCGGTAACCATCACGAATCCGCCGACGACGACCGCCGCCGCTGTGAGCGCGATTGGACGGAATCGCACCGCGCCCGCCTCGAGCACCGCCTCGCGCAGCGTCCGGCCGCGCGCCTCGGCGAGCTGAATGAAGTCGACGAGCAGGATCGAATTGCGGACGACGATACCGGCGAGCGCGATCAAGCCGATCACCGACGGCGCCGTGAAGAACGCACCGCTCAGGGCATGGCCAGGCAGGATGCCGATGAGCGTGAGGGGAATGGGCGCCATGATGACGAGCGGCACCTTGAATGATCGGAACCAGCCCACGACGAGCACGTAGATCAATACGAGAACGACGGCGAACGCGAGCCCGAGATCTCGCATGACCTCGATGGTCAGTTGCCATTCGCCATCCCACTTAATGGCGGTCTGATCGAGACGGTCGGGTTGGACCGCGTTGAAGCGCGCAATCGGGGCGCCGTTGATGCGCTTGGCGTCCAGCTTCTTGTTCATCGCCAGCATGGCGTACACCGGCGACTCGATTGCGCCCGCGACATCGCCGGTCACGTAGATCGCAGGGCGCAGGTCTTTTCGCACGCGGCTGGACTCACGCGTGGAGTCGAGCACGGTCACGAAGCGAGCCAGCGGCTGCGGTCCAGTTGGTGTCGCGATGGGCAACGCGAGCAACGCGTCTGTCGACGAGCGGTCGGAAATCATTAGGCGTGGCACGATGGAAGTTGGCTCACGCGCGGTCGTCGAGGTCGCCATGCCACTTGGCGCACCGGAGAGCGCCAGGTACAGCGTCTCGGCTATGTGATCGACGCTTGCCCCGGCTGACGCCGCCGCTACGCGGTCGATGTGGAACACGCGTCGCTGTTGTGCCGCTTCAACGGTCCAATCGACATCGACGACGCCGGGCGTCGACTCGAATACCTGCTTCACCACCGAAGCCGTTGCGAGCTGCGTCGAGTCGTCCGCCGCGTACACCTCGGCTACGATGGTCGAAAGCACCGGCGGGCCTGGCGGAATCTCCGCGATTTTGACTGCGGCACCATACCGCTGCGCAATGGAATCAAGCCCCGGTCGCACGGCGACTGCGATGGTGTGGCTCTGGCGCGACCGCTTGCTCCTGGGCACGAGGTTCACCTGTACGTCACCCGCGTTAGGGCTCGTGCGGAGGAAATAGTGCCGCACGAGTCCGTTGAAGTTGAACGGTGCGGCTGAACCGGCATACACTTGAGCGCTCGCTACCTCCGGGACGGTGCGCAGGTACTTCGCGATGTCATGGCCGAGCGCATTCGTCGTCTCGAGCGTGGTTCCTTCGGGAAGATCCATCACGACCTGGAACTCGCTCTTGTTGTCGTACGGCAGCATTTTCACCTTCACGGCCTTCATGGCCAGCAGACCCATGGACGCGACGAGCAGCGCGACGACAGCGCCGTAGAACGCGTGCCTGGCTGTGGATCGCTCCATGAGCGGCGTCATGATGCGCGCGTAGAGCCGCGCAAAGTCGGTCGTCTTCTGTTCGTCGTGGGTGCGATCGTGCGCGTTCACGCTCGAGGCCACGTGTCTGGCCAACAGGCGATACGCGAGATACGGCGTCACGATGAACGCGACGGCCAGCGACGTGAAGATCGCCACCGACGCGCCGACAGGAATCGGCCGCATGTACGGTCCAGTCATCCCCGTGACGAATGCCATCGGCAGGATCGCCGCGATGACAGTGAACGTCGAGAGGATCGTGGGATTGCCTACTTCGTCCACTCCCTCGACAGCCGCAATTTCCGGCGATCGATCCTGCATGCGCAGGTGTCGATAGATGTTCTCGACCACAACGATCGCATCATCGACGAGGATGCCTATCGAGAAGATCAGCGCGAAGAGCGTGATGCGGTTGAGTGTGTAGCCGAGCACGTAGTACGCGAACAAGGTCACGGATAACGTGACCGGCACGGCCACCAGCACGACCGCGGCCTCGCGCCATCCGAGGAACATCCAGATGAGCACTGTGACGGAAATCGTCGCGAGGGCGAGGTGCATGATCAGCTCGCGCGCTTTCTCTCCTGCCGTCTCGCCGTAGTCTCGGGTCACCTCGACTGCGACATCCTTCGGGAGCAAACGTCCCTCTGCGGCGCCGACACGCGCGAGCACCGCGCGGGTGACTGTCGATGCGTTGGCACCTTTGCGCTTGGCGATCGCAATCGTGACGGCCGACTCCGACGTGCCGGACTTCGATTCGTGCGACACGTACATCGTCGCCTCGCCGAAGCCGTCGGTGACATCGGCCACGTCTCGGAGATACACCGGCGTGCCACCGCGCGTGCCGACGGCGACACTGCCGACTTCGGCCGCGCTCGCAACCGGGGCACCAACATGGATCTGGTAGACGCGATCTTCCGCGGTGACCTCTCCAGCCGTTAGGCGGGCGGTCGTTCCCTTGAGGGCCACCGCGACCTCGCCTGGCGTCACGCCACTCGCAACGAGTCGCGCCGGATCGAGCGTCACGAGAAACTGTCGTGGCGCCCCACCCACCACGAACGTCTCGGCGACCTCCGGCACGGTGCGGATCTCATCCTCCAGATGCACCGCGAGCCGGCGCAAGGCGTTGGCATCGTACCCTCCGCCGTGCAGCGTCAGGGCGAGCACCGGCACGTCGTCGATCGAGTGCGGTTTGACGAGTGGTGGCATCGCGCCCGCGGGCGCTGCGCCCATCACGGCGGCGATTTTGGCGTGCACCTTCGTTACACTGCGCTCCTGATCCTCGCCGACGTCGAACCGGACGGTGATCATGGTGCTGCCGTCGCCCGATACCGTGTAGACGTGATCCACACCCGGAATCTCCCGCATCGCCTGCTCGATCGGCCGAGCGAGCAGGTTCTCCGTCTCCTGCGGCGATGCGCCCGGCAAGCCGGCGAACACGTCGATCATCGGAACGGAGATTTGAGGCTCCTCCTCTCGCGGGATGGCGAGAATGGCAAGCACGCCGGTGGCGAGCGCGGCGACCGTGACCAGCGGCGTCAGCTTCGAGCGAAGGAACGCCTGCGCGATCTTTCCCGAGATGCCCATGGTCATTGCCCCGCGAGCGTGGTGGCCCGGGCGACCGGAACGACGACGCGATCATCGCTGCGTAGTCCGGCCGTTACCTCGACCATGTCGCCTAGCGCCCGCCCGAGTCGCACCCATCGTCGGTCGTCGCCTTGCGCCAAGTGCAGCATCACACCGGTGAGATCGCCGACACGCGTGACTGCTGACGACGGCACGATGAGCACACGCCGCGATCCTGTCGGCAACGCCAGCGTAGCTCTGCTGCCAGCCAGCAGCGCGCCGGGGTTCGCTACGAGGGCGTTGATCGTGTACAAGTTGCCCGTGGTCGCTGGAACGATGCCCTCGATGGTGGCCTGCACAGCCGTGCGTTCGACTTGTGCCTGCACCACCTGCCCGCGATGGAGCCCGCTGGCGACGGTCGGCGTCGTGGTCGCGCTGACCCTGAGCGTCGAGACATCCTGGATCGTGATGAGAGGCGTGCCTGGAGTCGCGAACGCACCGGGATCAGCGAATCGCTTTGTCACGACGCCCGCAAACGGAGCACGAATGACCGAGTACGAGCGAACTGCGCCAAGCTCGGTCGCTGCGGCCTGTGCGGCTTCGAGACCTGCGCGAGTGCGCGCGAGAGCCGTTTCGGCCGCGTCGAGTTGAACGCGCGTCGCCGCGCTGTCGGTGTAGAGCGCCCGGATGCGGTTGGCCTGCACCATCGCATCGTCATGCAGCGCGGCAGCCTCGGCGATTGCTGCCGCAACCTGCGTCGATTTCGCCGTCAGGTCGCGCGCGTCGATCCGCAGCAGGACCTGGCCTGCCGCAACGCGGTCGCCTTCTCGAACGCGTACTTCCGTGACGGCGCCCATCAATCTGGTGCTGAGCGCCGCCTGCTGAATCGGGGCGGCAGCACCGCCCGCATCGAAGTTCGCATTGATCGTGGTGTCGTGTGCCGTGTAGAGCTCACCAGCAGGCGGCCCGTCAATTGTGACGGGGGGCTTCGACTCCGGCACGCGGGCACACGCCATGGCGAATGCAACCATGGCCACTTCTGTCGCTGCGACCAGTGCGGCGCGCAACGTGAACAGTCCTTGGTCAGTCATTGTCTCGAGCTCACGTGACATGGTTCTGATGAATCAGGGATCGGTGCGCTGGTAGCGCGCCGACACGGTGTTCGCATCGTCGAGCGACGCGAGCGACGCGGCGTCGAGCCCAAGTGCGCGCCGCCGTTCGGCCGCGGCGACGATGGCGCCGAAGCGGGCCTGCGAAAACGCGAGCGCGCTCTGCGTTTCCACCGCCTGTGCTTCGAGCAGCTCGACAACGCTGGCAAGGCCACCGCCGTACCGGCGACTCAGGATCCGGTGTGCCTCGACGCTCTGCGCGGCAGTGCGTTCCGCGATATCGAGCCGAGTGAGCGCGACGGAGAGGGCGGTGCGGGTCTGTTCTATCTCCAGCTGGGCGTTCGCTCGCGCTCCCTCTGCCTGCGCGTGTGCAGCCAGCACTCGACCGGTCGTGGCCGCGATGTCGGCGAGCTCGCGTGCTCCGGCGAACGGATTCCAGGACGCCATGACGCCCACCGTCCAGTTGCGATCGCCGGAGGTGAGCGTGTTGGGCGAATTCCAGTCGTAACGAGCGAAGCCGTTGACCTGCGGCAGGAGGGATGTCTTTGCGCGAAGCGCGTCACCGCGGGTAGCCGCCAGCGCATCCGTTGTCGCGCGCACATCGGCGCGTGGTGCTGCGGCGCGAGCGCACGTGTCGGCGGCCACCTCCGCCCGAATTCGCTCGGGCGCGGGCATCTGCGTCGCCGCGATGAGGACGTTCGGCGCGTCACTGCCATCGCGGCCGAGGATGACGGCGAATTGTCGCTGAGCCGTCGAGGCAGCGCCGATCGCCTCGGCGAGCTGTGCATCGACGTCGCCCGCCCTCACGGACGCGAGCAGGAAGTCGGCCTTCGTGACGACGCCCTGTCTCACCATTGCTTCTGCTTCCGCGACGTGCGCGTGCGCGGCGCGTGCCGCCGCGCGAAGAGCCGCGATGCGCTCGTGGGCGAGGACAATACCATAGTATGCGCGGACCACCTCGACATGCGTCGAGAGTCGCGTCCACTCCTCGATTGCCTGCGCGGCTGCTGTGCCGTGCCCGGCTGCGCGCCGGCCTACCCATGCGTCGGCGTTCACCAGCGGCTGCTCGAATACCACGGCCGCGTGGTAGTTGCCAAGGGCGTTGGGGTGATTGAGGCGGGCGGGGTCGAAGTTGGCCTGGGTGATGGAACGCTGACGCAGCGTCGCGCCGAACACGCCAATCGGATCGGTAGTGCGGGCATAGCCGACATCGACGTGAACGCTGGGTAGGATGCCCTCGAGGGGGACGAGCGCCTGGCCCCGCTGGGCGGCCGAGTTGCCCGTCGCGACGCGATTGGTGAAGCCAGCGCGGCCCGCCTCGGCGAAGGCGTCTTGCAAGGAGAGCTGCGCGCTCACCGGGGAAGCGGCGCACAGGGCGACGGCACTGGTCGCGAGCACGCGGGAAAGTCGTGAGGAGAGCATGGGGTAGCCTCGGTCGGTCCAGGCATGTATATATCAGTATATAGTAATATATTCATAGACGAATGTTTGACAAGCCCCTGGCCATCAGGGCGTATATTTCACCCTGTTCCTGACCGAGTGTTTCGAGGAGAGCATGCGCAAGGCCCCGTTGACCCCGGACAAGATCCTTCTGATCGCCGAACGATTCAAAGTGCTCGCCGAGCCGGCGCGCCTCGAGATCATGAACCGACTGCGCGGTGGTGAGCTGACCGTGACGGAACTGGTGCGCGAAACGGGGCTTGGCCAGGCGAATCTGTCCAGGCACCTGCAACTCCTCCATGCGCACGGCTTTGTCGCGCGTCGGAAGGAGGGCGTGAGCGTCTACTATTCGCTGGCGACCTCCGTCGACGAGCTGTGCGATATTATGAGCAATCAGATCAACGCGCAGGTCACGTCGCGGCGTCGGACGCTGGCGACGTGACGCCCGCGGCGTCCTGGTTCAACAGCCTCGGGCCGCTTTTATCATTCCGAAACGCGGTGAGGAATCTTGGCGTCCCAGCCGAGAGGCGGGCCCTCTACCGGGAGACCAAGGATTCCTCGCATTCGCTCGGAACGACCGGGTAGCGTCCCATCGGCGTTCCCAACAAGACCACGAACCGGACAGGGCGAGACGCCGGCCGTTGATGCCGCCGGAGCGAGTCCGCGACATCCGCGGAATCCGCGTTAGGTTTTCTTCGCCACTGTCCTTCGCGACACTGCCAGACTCCGCCGGCGAGCTACGAGATCCACGTGCCGAGCGCGCGCGCCACCAGGGTGAGCAGGGCGAGCAGGCCCGCGAGCGTGCCGATCGCAGCGGCGGCCGCGCGAACGCCTGCCAGCGCGCGCTGCCCCGGAAAGGACGGCCCCAGTCGCGCGACGCGCTCGGCCGTTGTCCGCTCGGCGATGCCCCAGACGCCGAACGATCCAACACACAGCAGCGGTAAGGCGAGGAACCACCACGTGGGGCGTACGAGCCCGATGAGCGCCGCCGATGCGATGCCCGTCGCCGCCGCCAGCACCAGCTGACCATCCGTAGCGCGTCGCGCGAGCGCGGCGACGACCGAGAAGATGTTTTCGCCTTCGTCTCGCGAGCGGTCGGGGTCCGTCACGGAGTCCTCACGGTACGGCGGGCCGGAGCGTCGCGGGAGAGCGCGTCACGACGTGCCGCTCACGTCCAGTCGACGATTTTCTCCCCTTCGCTGTCGCTGAACGATCCGGTGACGATGAGGATCATGTCGATCAGCGTCCAGATCCCGAGGCCACCGAGGGTCAGCAGCTGGAGAACACCCGTGCCGATCTTGCCAGCGTAGAATCGGTGGGCGCCGAAGACACCGAGCGTGAAGCAGAGAATGAACGCGGGGAGGATGCGCTTCTCCGAGCCCATGACCGCCAGCGCGCCCTGAACGACGCCGCAGTTCGGGCACACCACCGCCATCCCGTCGATCACATTGCCACAGGCGTGACAGTATTTGGTTGAACGCGTGACCGAATAGCTGCTCCCCATTGTTCCGGCTGCTCCGAGAGAAGTGAGTCGGACGATGATCGGCGCGAGCGAACGCGCCGCCCGAACGTATCAGGCGCTTTCGCGGGACGCGCGGAGAGAATCGCGATCAGGGAGCCGAACCGGCTCCGCCACCTTCTGGCCGACGCTGAGCGCGGGCGCGCTGCCTTCCGTCAGGACGCGCGTGACGAACCGCTGCCCTTCCGAAATGCGTTCGATTTCGATGGCGATCGCGTCGACGGCCTGCTCGAGGCGCTCCATACGCTGCGTCGACTCGATGGAAACGGGGGCCGGCGCCTGCCGCGAGCCGCGCCGCCAGACGTTTCGCGCCATCGCGATCGCGAGCGGGAACAGCACGAAGATGGTGCCGACGATGGTGATCCCCGTGATCTGGTCCGTGCTGAGGCCGAACGGTGTGTCCACCGATCGCGACTCCTGGCTGACCGGAAGCGAGCTCGGTGGAGCACTGGCGAGCAGCCGACCGTTCTGCGCGATGTCGGCTTCGATCCCCATGATCCGCTGGTCGAGCTGCGCGATGCGCTGTTCGATGCCCTGCCGGTTCACGCCCTCGGCGTCCTCGAGGGCGTTGGAGAGCTCGTTCCGGCGGTTGTTCGCCGAGGTGAGCTGTCTGGAGAGCTCGCCTCCGCGCTGACGGAGTGCCTGGACGTCACGCGCCGTCAGCGGTCGCGTGGGGAGCTCGATCGTCGTCGCGCCCCCCTGTCCGTCAATCCGGATGACGCGGCCCGGTGGAGCGGGCAGCGCCGGGGCCACGGGAATCTGTTCTACCGTATTGGCTTGCGACATGGTCATATCGTACGAAGGGACCAGCAGCGCGGTTACAGCAGTGTCTGAGACTGCACTCGCCGGGCCGGTCCCGACGCTACGAGTCGGCGGCACAACCCGCAATGCCTTGTGGGGCGCGAACGCCGCGACGATTACTCGGCGGCTCCCCGATCGCCTCTGCGACAACGACAGCTAAGCCGTTATATAGTAGCAGTTTGTGATGGGCGCCGCATACCCCTGAAGGCGGGTAGCAGGTAGCGGCACGGGGGGCGATATATTGCCCACATGGCGGCGGCCCCCGTGTCCAGCGACATCCGACCGATCTCGCATCAGAGCACGAACGACAAGGTCTTCGCGCTCGTGATGCCGTATGTGCGCGGCGGCGCGCGCGTCGTGGACGTCGGTGCGGGGGAGGGCTACTTCTCGAAGATGGTGGGAGATCGCTTCGCCGCCGAGACGGGACGGGCGCCCAACACGGTGCTTGCCGCCTGTGATCTCTTCCCGGAATTCTTCCGCTACGACGGGATCCGCTGCGATCCCATCAACGCTGACGGCTCGCTCCCCTACCGGGACGGGGCGTTCGACGTCGCGTGCAGCCTCGAGGTGATCGAGCACATCAAGGATCAATTCTCGTTCGCGCGCGAGTTGTACCGTGTAGTGAGGCCGGGTGGCATCGCGATCGTGAGCACGCCTAACGTGCTGAACCTCAACTCTCGCGTGCGGTACCTGCACTCCGGCTTCACGGTCCTGTTCGACCCGCTGCTCATGTCGAGCGATGATCCGCGGCACACGGCTGGCCACATCAACCCGGTGCCCTACTACTATCTGGCGTATCAGCTGCGGCGCGCGGGCTTCCGCTCCGTCACCGCCCACTACGACCGCTTCAAGACCTCGGCGCGTGCGCTCCTCGCCGCGTGGGGGCCGTTCATCGGTGTCGCCCACGGGCTGTTCCGCCGCCGACTCGCGGCGAAGAAGCCGGATGTCGTCGTGGAGAACGCCGACATGCTTCGTGAGCTGAACAGCATCGGTATGCTGACGTCGCGGAGCGTGATCGCGGTCGCGACGAAGTAGGCGCGCCCGCGCTACCAGCGCACGTCGAATCGCAGCGATACGGTCCGGGGAAGTGGCAGCACGAAGAGGTCCTCCTGTTCGATGCGCGTCTGGCCCGTGTAGGTACCTTCCGGATCGAGCCCGGTGTAGCTCGTGCTTGTCGCGAGGTTGTGTCCGGCGAGCGTCACGGACGATGCGCGGGCGCCGACCGCACGGCTCCAGCGGGCGGGCATCGTCCAGGACACGGCGAGCTCGCGGAGCTTGACGAAACTGGCATCCTCGATCCAGGCCGCCGCGGCATCAGATGCGTCCACAGCGCGTGCCTGATCGGCGAACGACGCGTCGGGCGAGTACAGATCGGCGCACACCGCATTACAGCGCAGTCTCCCGCCGGAATTGACCGCACGAAAGCCGCCTCGATGATCGATCAGTGCCGCGATGGTGATTGCGTGGCCAAGGACGACTGCTGGTGCGATGCCCAGTTCGCGGGTCGGCGTCGAAGCGCCGAGGAATTGTGCCGTGCTGGCGGCGGTGACCTCGGCCGGGACGATGACGCCGTCGCCGTTCTGGTCAGCAACAGAGAATGGACGGCCCCACGTGCCGTACAGTGGGTAACCGGGTGTGATCCGATAGTTCGTGCCGATCATCGGCGGCACCGTCCCAAGACCAAGTACCTCGTTCTTCAGGGACGTGAACGTGAGCGCGATATCAGCGCGCACGTTCGCCGCGTCCACCACGCGGGCGCGTGCCGCGAGCTCGATGCCGCGGTTCTCCCACGATGCCGAGTTGACGATGACCTGAAGTGCGCCAGTACCAGTGCTGGGGGGCAGGACGCCCGGAATCAATGCGTCGGACGTGCGCTTCGTGAAATACGTGGCCTCCACGTTGGCGCGGTCGCCGAAGAGTCCGACGTCGATTCCGCCTTCGAGCTCGCGGGCTCGCTCGACTCGGGGGCGCGACGAAGGCGACGGCGTGCCTGGAGGCACTGAGACTGCGAACGCGATCGCCGCGTCGTACGGACGGCTGTCGCCGCTCTCGCCATACGCAGCCCTCACTCGGAGCGACGACAGCGCGGCTGGAGACGAGGCCGGTGCGGGACGGACGACATCCCATGCCACGCTGGCGAAGGGGTAAATCGGATTCTTCAACTCGACGAATGCGCGATCCAGGACGTCGTACCGAACGCCTCCCTCGAGAAACACGCGATCTCGCGCCGCCAGCGCCTGCCTGACGATGAGCCCCTTCGTCGTCGGGTCACTCGCGCTGTACGCGTAGTAGCTCTCAAAGGGCTGCTGCGCTCCCACCGTCACCACGCGCTCCACGCGACGGTCGGTCTCGTCGAGGTAGTCGAGCCCGACTTCGGTCGTCAGCCGCGCGGACGCCAAACCGTACGTCGCCGTTGCGGACACGTTTGCAGACGACCGCTGGCCGCGCTGCTCGGCCGTGGCGCGCACGGTTGGCGGACCGACGTTCGGCAGCGTGGAGAACTGGAACGAAGGATCGAGCTGTTCATCGCGCATGCGGGCATCTTCGCGACCGGCCAGTGCGCTGACCGCGAGCCAGTCACGTGGCGTCCAGCGAACGCGAGCGACGCCGCCGATGCGCTGCACGCGCTGATCCGTCCCGAACTGCTCGAGGGCCGAGATCGGCGCGTTTCGGTAGCCGCGGCGAACCGTGTCATCGATGCTGCTGCCGAGCAGTGCGCTGTTGATGATAGAGAGAATAAAGTTCCCGACTTGCGGAAGGCGCGTCTTGCCGCCTGTGAGCCAGAGGTCGCCTTCGACATTCAGCGCGCTGCCGGGATGAACGGTGGCCGTCGCAACCGCGCCGTAGCGCTGATGGTCGTTGTTACGCAGGGCGCCATCAGCGACCGTGCCGCTCCCGCTCACGCCTAACGACGTGCGTGGTCCGTCCACGACCGTCACGCGCCCGCCCCCGTGGATCAGCGACGCCGTACGGAACGGACTATCTGCGTCGATCGGATTCCAGGATTGCATCGCTCCGCCGACACATTGTCCGAGCGCGGCCCGGGCTCTCGAGCACGTACCGCCGTTCGGCGATCCGAAGTTCGCGGGATAGTCGGTAACATCAGTCGCGGTGCCGCCTTCGAGAAACGTGTGGACGCGCGCCTGATCCTGACCCGCGCGCCGAGTGACGACGTGGATGACGCCGCCCGCGGCGTCTGTCCCGTACCGTGCCGTGGCGGCAGGACCCCGGAGGACGTAAATGCAGTCAACGTCTTCGATGGGCACGTCGTCGAGGCGCGACGGCGCCTGTCCGCCGGAATTGAGGGCGATCGATTGCAACGCACCTTCGACGCGGATGCCGTCGATATACAGCAGCGGCTCCTGAGCGAGGATGATCCCGCTCGGCCCGCGCAGTCGCACGCGGGATCCGGCGCCGGCGACGCCGCTCGAGTGCATCACGCTGACGCCCGGGATCCGTGCGGTCAACGCCTCGGACAGCGTGCGTCGCATGAACGGAGCGAGCGAAGCGGAGTCGATGACGCCAACCGTTGCGCCGGTGACGGAAACCAGCGCGCTCGGTCCATTGGTCGTCGGCTGCCGCGCGCGGTCCGCACAGGAGGGCGCCGCAGGAACCGTGGGCTGCGCCACGGCGACGCTCGCTGCGAACGCGAGCGTGAGCCCGGGAAGCGCGATCAGATGCATGGTGCGGGACGGGATGGCCTAACGTGGGTTGAGAGCGGCCTCAGTCTATCGCCGTCATCGCCGCATGTCGAGGCGGACCAGCCACGTTCGTGGGAGAGGTAGCGTAAACAACTCGGTCGCTCCAGCGCGCGGGAACTTCCCAGGTAAGCGCCACTTCGCGCACGCGCGCGAAGTCACCCTTCTCCATGAAACCCGCACCTGTGCCGTATCCTTCGACGGCGCGCACCTGGTCGGCGACCGAAGAAGAAGGGTCGTACAGCGCCTGGCAGAGACCGAAGTCGCAGCGATAGGCCTCGGTCTCGTTCCGCTTCTGGAATCCGCCGTGGTAATCGATCTGCGCGGCCAGCGTCGTTCGACGAAAAAGCGTGACCGACGTAACCAGCCCGGCCTCGCGCGTGGGAACGGGCGAGCCAAGGTAGACCGGGTCGGTCCCCACGATGATCTCGGATGGGACGACCACGCCGTCGCCGTTCGCGTCGCGACCGACGCCCGGGGATCCCCACACGCCGCCGACGGGGTACCCGGTAGTCAGCCGTCGCTGTGCCCCACCGAAGAACGGGCTGGCGTCGATCGTACGCTGCTGGCTCGGACCGTCGAAGCGGTTTCGCATCGTACCTAACGTCAATCGCGCATCCCACCGTGCCGTCGGCCTGCGCAGCAGCGTGGCCGAGAGGTCCACTTCGAGTCCGGTGGTATGCCACGCGCCGTGGTCGTCGATCCCGAACGGGCCGGTGCAACAGCCGACCTGAACTCCGTCGGGTCGATTGCTGGCGGAACCAGGTCGCATCGAGGCGCAGGCGATCCGACATCGCTCGAGCAACAAGCCCCACCTCAGCCTCCGACACGGTCTCGACGTCGAAGGTGATTGGCTGTACGTCGCCGGGGAATACACCCGGCGGTGGGAAAAAGACGGCGCGCGACAGCAGCGCGGCGATTGGCCGCGAGTCGCCGGCAACGCCGTACGACGCGTGCAATGCGAGCCCACTCAAGGCGCGAGAGCGCGGGAAGAATGGTTCGTCCGACAGCAGCCACGTCGCGCCGGCCGACCCGTACGTCGCCGGGTCGAGGCGGTACAGCCTGTCGTACTCTTCATGCCGGACGCCGACGTCAACCATGCGTCGATCGGCCCAGACAATCTGCTGGGTCGCGTACGTGCCGACCGCCCTGGCCGGCTCGCGCGTCGTCCGATAGTTGGATGCGCCAGGGGTCGCCGGCGTGCTGGGCTCTGGAGGGAAGAGGCCGTACACCAGCGACGAGTCGGTCTCGAGGAGCGACGTCGTGAGTCGCTCACGCCTAACGCTCGTCGCCACGCGGACCGAGCCGGTCACGTGATACGTCGCGGCGAGGCCCGCGGCGAGGGTGGTGCGCTTCTCTCGGCTCGTCGACCCCTGGAGCGAGACCGGGACGTCACCTTGTGCCGGATCGGCAAAGACGAAGCTCCGGTTCACCGAACGGGACTCGTCGCGACGACTGACCTCGCGCCCGGCCAGCCCCGTGACGGTCAGCCAGTGCAACGGCGTCCACGCTCCAGCCGCTGACCCGAGCCAGCGCGCGATGTGCTGGACGGCGCCAGCCGTCGCGATCCTTCCCGGGTCGATCTCGCGGTAGCCGCGCCTGACCGGGTCATCCGCCGAGTTGCCGAGCAGGCCGGCGTACAGCGCGCTCTGGTGCACGGCGTCGCCAAGTGGAAGTGCCAATCGCCCGGCACCGTGACTGCCACGCAACGAGACCGTGAAGCTTCTCATCGGTTGCGCATCAATGTTCGCGCGCAGGCTGTAGCGCCGCGCCTCATCGGGCTCAAGCACGCCCTGCTCGGCGCTACCCGTCCCACCTGCGAAGTAGCGGAATCGGTCGAAGCCGCCCGCGACGTTTGCTGCACCCCGGAATGCGGGTGCGGTGTGGAACGGACTCGCGCGCTCGAGTGGGTTCCAGCTCGATAGCGGCCCAGGCGTGCAGATGCCCTGCACTGCCCCCGCGCGCGTGCACGCGTCAGTGCCGGCGGGGCTCGTGGCCCAGTTGCTCGGATAGCTCGTAACGTCGGTGGATGCACCAGCTTCCACATACGTGCTCCACCGAGCGGCGCCGGGCGGCCCGTCTTCGTCCTTACTTCGATCACGCCGCCGGCTGCGTCCACACCGTACAGTGCCGATGCCGCGGGCCCGCGCAGGATCGCGATGCGATCGATGTCATCCAGCGGAATGTCATCGAGTCGCGATGGCCGCTGCCCCCCGACGTCGATACCCGGTGAGGACTGACTCGCGTCGACGCGAACACCATCGATGACGAGCAACGGCTCGCGAGGAAGAGTGAGACCGATTCCGCCGCGAAAGCGCACGCGAGCGCCGGTCGCGACGATACCCGACGACTCGAGGACGGTCACGCCGGCTACTCGACCCTGCAGTTCGTCGGACAGTGTCCTTGCGGTGTGTCCGCCGGGCGTTGCGGAATCGATGACCGGTACGGCCAAGCAACGGGCGGGGACGTTGGGCTGCACGTCGACGCGCCGTGCGGCGACCGACAGCGCGGAGTCCGCATGACTACCTGACGGGCACGCCGTCGTCGACCTCGTTTGCGCGTGGATCGCGCTGAATGGCAGCGGGGCCAACGTAAGGCACAACCACATCCACCATGATCGCCGACTCCGCGACGCTCGCGAGCGCCGCGCACTCACCGACGATGTCATCCCGAGCATTCCCTTTCTCTCATGCGCCGAATTTTCTCGTTCAGCGGGCTACTCGCGCGACGGTCTCGCACGATCCCGGCCAACTCGATGCCACCCGGCATGATGGTCGAATGCCACTGGCCGCCACGCCCCGGTAAGTGCCGTTCACGCCGATCCGAGCCATGATCGTCGCCGCCATGATCCCGCAGTTGGTATCCCAAACGGGCGAAACAGATGGCGCCTCAACAATCGTCGCGCATTCCGATGACCTGCAGGTCGCCGGCCGACCGCCGAGCCCTGCCTTCAGACAGGAATCATCCGATCCTCCGGGCAGGAAAGCACGGCATCTACCGTTAGGCAGGACGCATGACGCCCGGCGGCTACACGCAAACGGTGTGGTGTTCTACTCTTCGCTCACGATGGCGCGCCACAGCGGAGCTGCGCCGTCTGATCGCATAGAGGAGCATCGACCAGTGAGAGTTTCGACCGAGCATCCCTACGTCACACGCGTGCGTCGCGCGAAGGAAGTGTTCGACCGCAATCGCAACGACCCGGCCCCGCTGTACGAGATACACGCCGAGGACGTCGTACTTCACGCACCGGGAACCAGTCCGCTCGGCGGTGGGGTCCGTGGCCGTGCGAATGTGTTCGCCCGCCTGCAGCAGATGGCCGAGCTGTCGAACGGAACGTTCGAGGCTGTGTCGACGTCGCTGTCCGGCAATGGCGACTTCGTGTCGCTGCTGCACCACGTCACCGCGACGCGCGGCGACAAGCAACTGAATCAGACGCTCGCCGAGCTCTGGCGGTTCAAGGACAACCGTTGCGTCGAAGTGTGGGCGTACTTCAGCGACCAGCAGGCGTGGGACGCGTTCTGGCGTTGATCCGGGTATAGCCGACACGCGCTCGCACCCTCGGAGACATGGTCTCCGAGGGTGTTTTTCTTCTTCCGGCGACCGAGTGACGCCGTGGGGCAGCGGCGCGTGACGCTGGTGCACGCCGGTGAGGCCAGTATCGCTCCGTGCCCGGACGGGCACGGAGCGTCGATCAGGCGACCCGGAGCTCCGCCTTCTCGCCGGTCTGCTTCAGCGGCACGCCGTGGTGCTCCGCGATCTCCATCACCTCGCTCGCCATCAACACCCCGCGGTCGATGAGGGCGCGCGCGATCGCGTCCAGCGCCGTCGAATGCTCGCGCACAATCGACTCGGCGCGCGACGCCTGGGCCGAGATGAGCGCTCGCACCGCCGTGTCGATCTCGCCCTGGAGCTGCGCGGACGGCGCGCCGTTCTGAGCGGCGGGGTCGGCGGAGACGAGCCCGACTTCCTCGCTCATCCCGAACTCGGCCACCATCCGCCGCGCCACGCCCGTCGCGCTTACGAGATCGCTCCCCGCGCCGGACGTTACCGCGTCGGGGCCGAGGAACACGAGCTCCGCCGCCCGGCCGCCTAACGCCTTCGCGATCACGCCTTCGAGATAGCGGCGCGAGTGCAAATGGCGATCCGTGTCGGGCGCGAAGTGCGCCGCTCCGAGCGAGCGGCCGCGCGGCTCGATGGTGACCTTGTGGAGCCGGTCCTCCGGGCAGGTCAGCAGTCCCACGATCGCATGGCCGGCCTCGTGAAGCGCGATGAGCCGGCGCTCCTCATCCGACACGACGACGCCCGAGCGCACGCGGCCGAGCAGAATCTTGTCGCGCGCCTGATCGAGATGGTCGCGCGTGATGACGACGCTCTCCGCGTGCACGGCGAGAATCGCCGCCTCGTTCAGCAGATTCGCGAGCTCGGCGCCGGAATAGCCGACGGTGAGCGTCGAGAGCTCCTGCAGATTGACGTCCGCGTCGAGCGGTCGCTTGGCCGCGTGCACCTTGAGGATCTCGAGTCGATCCGCCGCCGTGGGCATGCCGACTTCGACGACGCGGTCGAAACGGCCGGGGCGACGAACGGCGGGGTCGAGCATGTCTTCGCGGTTCGTGGCCGCCATCCACACGATCCCTTCGCTGCCCGCCATCCCGTCCATCTCGACGAGCAGCTGGTTCAGCGTGAGGTCTTCCTCGCTCGTGCGGTTCGGGCGCCCGCGCTTGCCGCCAATGGAGTCGAACTCGTCGATGAAGATGATGCAGCGGCCATGGGCGCGCGCCTTCGACGCCAGATCGCGCACCCGGCGCGCGCCAACGCCGACGTACATCTCACCGAATTCGGAGCCGGATGCGACTAATACCGGTACCCCCGCTTCGCCGGCGACCGCACGGGCAAGCAACGTCTTCCCGGTGCCTGGCGGGCCGACGAGCAGCACGCCCGCGGGGCATCGCGCGCCCATCTTCTTGAAGCGCGCCGGATCCTTGAGGAAGCCGATCACGTCGTGCAGGTCGGCGCGGGCTTCCCTGGCGCCGCCAACGTCGGCCAGGGTGAGCTGCCGATCTTCCGCCACCTTGTCGAACTTCTTGCTGCCGCTGACGACGCCGGCGCGAAGCCGCGCGACGAGCATGAGCGTCACGCCGATCAGCACGAAGGAGACGACGAACGAGACAGGATCTTCGGGGAGGCGTCCTGGCCCTTCGACCTGGACGCGCGCGCCACGTGCGGACCAGCGCTCGAGGTCGGCGAGCCCGACTGCACCCTTCGGCACCTCGGCAGACACCTTGGTCACGGTGGCCGAGCCGACGCGACGTGGCGATCCGAGCTGCGCGACGAGGCGTGTGCCGCCGTCTTCAATGGACAGCGCGCGCACCTGGCGGGCATCGAGCGCGGCGGCCAGCTCCGAGTAGGGAACGCCGGGAACCGGGACGTTCGCGTGACGCTGCTGAACGGCCTTGACGATGACGATGCCGACCCCGACGAAGGCGACGGCGACAACGGCGAGTGCCCAGCGCGGCTGCTTTCCGAGGCGCTGGCGGACGGAGGCGAGAAGTAGGGAGATGCGGCGGCGCATGCGTGAGACCAACGTGAGACGAGCTCGTGCACATCGCCCCAAGGCGAATGACGACGCGAGTTCTTGTCCCGAGACGACGACGCGCGGATGGCGCCGTCACAACTATGGATGGATGAACGCGGTGACTGGAGCAGGACCGTTGCCGATCACCGATGCGAGCAACTGCGCCCGCTGATCAGGAGGCGAATTCGGCAGAAAAAAAGGGCCGCGCGAAGACGTCCGAGCGGCCGGTCCCACGACACATATATAGCAACGAACCGTGTCTTATGCGAGTCAGACGACGCCGATCACGAGCTTCACGCCCCTGGACCGTAGGATAGCGGCTTCGTCAGTACGGCCCCCCATTTGTTGTTGTCGCGGTTCAAATCCACCAGCCGCCTGTCCGGGTCGAGCTCGATACCCGTCAACTTCTTCCCGACGAACCGATACCGCCTAACGTAGTGCGTCGTGTTCGTGCTCCACACTTCGGCAGGATAGTCATAGTTCTCGACTGACCCATCGCCGAACGTGAAGCGCGCGTGGATCGGCAGCACACCGCGCGCGCGGTTGCCGAACATCACCGCCACGTCCAACGTGTCGCCCGCGGTCTTCGTCACGACCGTATCGATCGCCTGATCGAAGTGCGGGTTCTCGAGGAACCACTCCCGCCAGAACCAGTCGAGTCGGCGGCCGCCTACGTCCTCCATGGTGCGGAAGAAATCCGCTGGCGTCGGGTGCTTGAACTTCCAGCGCTGGGCGTACGTGCGGAACGCGTCATCGAACGCCGCTGGGCGCATGATCTCCTGACGCAGGAGTTGCAGTCCGACGCTCGGCTTCACGTACGCCTCGAGGCCGAGCAGCGGCGGCTCGATGCGGTCGGGGTTCATCTCGATGGGACCGTCCACGTCCCGCTTCATCGCCGCCTCGACGTACTCGCGCTCGCCTAGCGCGCGCGTCAGCTGGTCGCCCTTCTCCGGATAGCGGCGCGCCTCCGAGAACGTGTTGATGAACGTGTTGAACCCCTCGTCCTGCCACATGTGCACGCGCTCGTTCGAGCCGACGATCATCGGGAACCACATGTGCCCGATCTCGTGCGTGACGACGTTGTACAGGTCGTACTTGTCCTTGCTCCGGTTCTCCATCGCGACCATCGGGTACTCCATGCCGCTGATCGGGCCCTCGATGGCCGAGATCTGCGGGTACGGGTACTCGAGCCAGCGGTCGGAGTACTCGATGATGGACTGGCGCGACATGTCGGCCGCCTCCTTCCAGGTGTCGAGGGCGGACGGGCGATAGTACGCATAGGCCATCTTGCCCTTCCAGCTCGATGCATCCCAGATGAACTGGGGGCTCGCCGCCCAGGCGACGTCGCGCACGTTCATCGCGCGGAACTTCCAGGTCAGGGTGCCCGCCTTTCTGGTGCGCGCGGCACCATTCTGCAGCTCGGCCGCGGAGATGATCTGGATGGTCGAGTCGCTCCTGGATGCGCGGGCGAGACGCGTGATCTGCTCGGCGGTCAGGACCTCGTGCGGGTTCGTCAGCTCGCCCGTGCCGGCGACGATGTAGCCCGCGGGAACCGTCACGGCGTAGTCGAAATCGCCGTATTCGAGGTAGAACTCGCCCTGCCCGAGGTAGGGCTCGATGTTCCAGCCGCGGACGTCGTCATAGACGGCGACGCGCGGATACCACTGCGCGAGCTCGTAGAGCGCGCCGTCGCGGCCCATGCGGTCGGCGCCATGCTCGGGGATGAGGAAGTGCCACGCGACGCTGAACGTCGCGACCTTGCCGGGCGCGAGCGGCTCCGCCAGATCGACCTTCATCATCGTCCCTTCGACTCGCCTCTTGACGGCAGTCCTGGGGCCGGCGCGTGTGTTCAGCTGGTCGAACCGCTCGACGATGTCACCACCCTCGAACCCTCTTGCCCCGAAGCGGGACTCCTGGGGGAAGATGAACGAGTTGAGCGACTTGTCCGCGAACGCGTTCTGTTCCATCTGCATCCAGATGAACCGCAGCGTGTCGGGTGAATTGTTCGTGTACCGGAGGCGGAGCGCACCGTGCAGCGTGGTCTTGGCGGTGTCGAGCGTCGCCTGGAGGTCGTAGTCTGCCCGGTTCTGCCAGTACTTCGGGCCGGGCGCGCCGGACCCCAGCCGGTACACGTTCGGCGCGGGCAGGGTGATGGGGGCAAACAGGGAGGTGTCGGCGACGCCGGTGTTGTCGAATGCGGGCCGACCGCCGGGTCCCTGCGCGGCGGCGATGCCCGAGATAACGACGGCCGCGAGCATGGTGCCGGCGGCTCGTTGAAGTGAGTGCATGGAGGAAATCCCTGACGTAGACGACATTCGAGCGTGCATGTGCCTGCTGGTACACAAGAGGACTCGTAAATCTGACGGGCTCCGCCTTAACTCGACGTAACGACTCTCCCCTTCCATGACCTCGACCACACAGTCCGGCACACACGACCTCAAGCGGGTGCTGCGGCTCGGCGACCTGGTGCTGTTCAACGTCGTGGCCGTGCTGGGGCTCAGGTGGGTGGCCACGTCGGCCAAGGCGGGGCCCAGCTCGCTCGTCCTGTGGCTGCTCGCGGCGGCCCTGTTCTTCATTCCACAGGGCATCGCCGTCATCACGCTCGCGTCGCGCTTTCCTGACGAAGGTGGCGTGTACGCGTGGACGCGCCGCTCGTTCGGCGAATGGAACGGCTTCCTGTGCGGCTGGTGCTACTGGATCAACAACGTGCTGTACTACCCCAACCTGCTGATCTCCACGGCCGTGATCGCGACGTACGCGATCGGCAAGGGGGGAACGACGTTAGGCGAGAGCTGGCCGTACGTCCTGTCGGTGTCGCTCGCCGCGCTGTGGATTGCCGCGGTGCTCAACATCGTCGGCCTGGGGACGGGCAAGTGGCTGCACAACATCGGCGGCGTGGCGACGTACCTGCCGGGCGTCATGCTGATCGTGCTGGGACTCGCGGCCGTCTTCATGCACCCGAGCGCCAACGCGTTCACGCGCGAGCGCCTCGTGCCGGACGTCACGGAGCTGTCCACATTGAACCTGTGGGCGTCCATCGCCTTCGCGTTTGCGGGGCTCGAGCTGTCATCGACGATGGGCGAGGAGACGGCGAATCCACGACGCGACCTCCCGCGCGCCATCGTCATCTCCGCGCCGTTGATCGCGGTCGCATACGTTCTCGGTACGCTGTCCGTGCTCTGGCTCGTGCCGAACGACGAGCTCAACATCGTCTCGGGATTTCTGCAGGGCATCTCGGCAGGGAGCGCTGCGCTGTCGCCGGGGCTCGTGTGGATCGCGCCGGTCGCAGCGGCGATGTATACCGTCAGCAACGTCGCAGGCGTCGGCGCGTGGCTGTCCGGACCCGCGCGTGTGGCGTTCGTCATCGGACTCGACCGATACTTTCCGCCGGCGTTCGGCAAGGTTCATCCACAGTGGCGAACGCCGTACGTCGCCATTCTCGTACAGGCCGTGCTCGCGACCGTATTTCTGCTCGTGTCGCAGCTCGGCAAGGGATCGACCGTGGAGCAGGCGTATCTCGTCCTGCTCGACACGCAGCTGCTGGTCTACTTCATTCCGTATCTGTACCTGTTCCTGTGTCTGCTGCGACAGGCGCGACGCAAGTCACAGACGGGATCGCTGCCGGGCGGACGCGCTGGTGCAACGCTCGCCGGCATCTGCGGCCTGGGCGTGACCGCGTTCGCGATGGTCGTCGCCGCGATTCCCCCGGGCGACGCTCCGAACCGCGGCGTGTTCGCCGCGAAGGTGATCGGCGGCGCGGCCGCATTCGTGGCATTGGGCACGGCGATCTACCTCCGCGGCCGGGGCTCCCGCCGTCGAGTGGCCGCCTAGAAGCTCCACGTTAGGCTGCCCGCGCTGCCGGGGGTCTGGCAGCGCGGGGCCGGTGAAGGTCCTCGAGTCACGGTAGTTGCCGTTCGACGGCGCGACGGCCCTGCTTGCTGCTTGCTGGTGCTACGTACTACTTGCTGGTGCTACTTACTGCTTGCTAGTGCTACTTACTGCTTTTAGACCCCTCGGGAGGCCATGCGCTTCCCGAGGGTTTTTTCGCAGTAAGCAGCACCAGCAAGCAGTAAGCAGCGCCGTTTCAGTTCCCTGTTCCCAGCTGTTGGTCACACCAGGCTTGACGGCGCCCGACACCAGTCGCATGGTTCCAGTAACCATGTGACTGGAAGCCGATGAGCCATCCTCCAATCGACCTCCTGCAGGGCACCGTGGACGTGCTGATCCTGCGCACGCTCGCATGGGAGCCCATGCACGGCTACGGTGTGTCCCGCTTCATCCGGCAGCGCACGGAGGGCGTGCTGACCATCGAGAGCGCGGCGCTCTACCAGGCGCTGCACCGACTCGAGCGCAAGAAGTGGATTCGCGCCGAGTGGGGGCTCTCGGAGAACAACCGCCGCGCGAAGTACTACGAGCTCACCACTGAAGGGCGGAAGCAGCTGCGCACGGAGGCCGCGACATGGCGCACGTATGCGGAGGCCGTGTTCAAGGTGCTGGAGCCGATATGAGCGGACGGTTTCTGCGTTTGCCGTGGCGCTCGCCATCCCGGCGACGGGCGGACCTCGAGGACGAGCTGCGCTTCTACTTCGACATGCGCACGCGCGAGCTCATGGAGCAGGGGCTGCGCGAGCAGGACGCGCGTCGCGAAGCCGTACGCGAGTTCGGGGACCTGGAGTACACAAAGCAATACTGTCTGGCCGAGGACGCCATGGGCACTCGAGAGGATCGTACGACCGACATGGTTGCCGAGCTGCGCCAGGACGTCGCGCACAGCTGGCGGACGCTGCGCCGGGCGCCGGGCTTCGCCGTCGTCGCGCTCATCACGCTCGCGTTGGGTATCGGCGCGACCACGGCAATCTTCAGTGTCGTGAACGGGCTGCTGCTCCGCGACCTGCCCTATGCCGATCCCGAGCGACTGGTGCGCATCTGGGGCGCCCACACCGACTCGAAGCAGGAGCGGGGTCAGGTGTCTGCGGCCGATTTCGTCGATCTGAAGGCGCGTCAGCGGTCGTTCGCGACGTTAGGTGCCTTCGCGTGGGGCGGCGGCACGTACATCGGTACGGGCGATCCGGTGCAGCTGGCCGGTCTGCGCGTCGAT
>Ga0268265_10000761_pt1 | contig 31299 bp, 26 predicted proteins | sample KBSSwiS52_FD_190355 | JGI IMG/M metagenome (GOLD analysis project Ga0268265, IMG submission 190355) | Switchgrass rhizosphere microbial communities from Kellogg Biological Station, Michigan, USA - KBS Switchgrass S5-2 (SPAdes) (version 2) | ecosystem: Host-associated > Plants > Roots >...
GGGTAGCCGACATACGAGATGACGAGCCCGGAAACGAACCACGCCACGAACAGCAGGCACGCAAAAATGCCGAGCCAGCGGTGGACGATGTAGAGCCAGTACCTGAGGACTCGCCAGACCGTCATGCCGACTCGACCCAGCTCAGCGGAACCGATAGCGCGCCTGCAGCTCCGCCGTGCGCGGCTGGCCGAGAATCCATTCGGAAGTCGTATAAGCGGCGACGCCGTAGACTTCATCCGTCACATTGCGCAGCAACGCCGTCAGAGAGAGTTGCGGCAGCGGCGCCCAATCCACTCCCGCGTCGAGCACCGTGTAGCTCGGCAACTCCAGCTGGTTCGCGTTGTCGGTGAAGCGCTTGCCTACGTAGCGCACGCCGGCGCGCGCGAGCCACTGATCGTTCACGGCCCAGCTGACCCACAGATTCGCCGCCCGCTCCGGGACCGATGGCGGCCGCCGGCCGTTGCGCGAGACGATGTTGCCGTCATCGCCTTCCTCGCCGAACTCGTCGAACTTCGCGTTCAGCAGCGCCGCGTTCGCGTCGATGCGCCAACGCTCGTCGATGTTCAGCGCGAGCGACGCCTCGATGCCGCGGGAGGATTGCTGGCCGATCTGCTGGACGTCCTCCGGATTCGCGCTGGTCGGGTCCTGCGTCAGCAGATCCTTCTTCTCGATGCGATAGGCAGCGAGCGTCCACTCCAGGTGCTGGTTCCACAACGATTGCTTGACGCCGACCTCGACCTGCTCGCCCGTGCTCAGATCGAAATCCTGGTTCGCGGCCGAGGTCGTGATCAGCGAGCCGATCGGATCGACCGCCGACGAGTACTGGCCGTAGAACGACAGCGTCGTGACCGGCTGGAACACGACGCCGACGCGCCAGCTCGTGTCGCTGAACGACGCGTCGAAGGAAGCGGCCGGATTGATCAGGTTGAAGCGATCGAGCGAAGCATGGTCGTAGCGTGCACCGCCGATCACCGACCACTGCTCGTTGAGCACCATCCGGTCCTCGAAGAACACCGCGTATTGCTCGGTCTCGGTGCGGAAGCGCGGAATCGTCGGCGAGGCGTCGATGAACGCGCCGGGATTGAAGTTACGCAGCGGCACGCTCGAGGACAGGTCGAACTGCGGATCGTCGAAATCGTTGATGTGCTTGAAGCGCACTTTGTTGAAGTCGACGCCGACCGCGACGTGGTTCTCGCGACCGAACAGCTCGTGCTCGATGCGAGCATCGGCCGTGTCGCCGATCTGCTCCTGGTGATGCACGATGCCGATGTAGCTGAAACGATCGACCTCGCCCGTATCGGGATTGAACTCGTACTCTTCGACGTTGCGCCACTGCCGATCGGTGTCGAGCCAGTAGAGCTGGTTGTTCAACTGCACGTTCTCGCTCGCCTGCCACTGCGCCTTGAAGCGCGTCCAAGCGTCGCGGTAGTGAATCTTGCTGTCGCCGACGTTGTAGTTCTCGTGTCGCAGCGACTTGTCGAGCCGCCCTTCGAGCAGCGGCGTGCCGAAATACTGCATCGGGTTCTGATCGCCGTAGTCATACGACAGCGACAGGCGCAGCGTGTCGGACACATCCCACTGCAGCGTGCCGGCGATCGCGAGGCTGTCGGAATCGCCGCGGTCGACCCAGTTGTCCGCCTGGTTGTAGCTGACGTCGAGGCGATACGCCCAGTCGTCGTCGAGCGGGCCGGTCAAGTCGACGGCCGCGGCGTGACTGCGCGCATCCTCGCCGAAGCCCAGCTCGACCTGTGCTTCCTGTGCATTCGTGTCCGGCTGGCGAGAGACGACGTTGATGACGCCGCCGATCGCGCCCTGTCCGTACATCACGGACGCAGGTCCACGCAGGACTTCGACGCGATCGACGGACCATGCATCGAACGGGAACGTGACAGTCCCAGCACCGACGAACAGCCGGGAGCCATCGAGCAACTGCATGATCGAGTTGTGGCCGACGAAACCGCGGGCGCTCAAGGCAGTGCCGCCGTCGCCGGGAGTTGCTTCGCTGGTGATGCCGGTGGCGCGCGTCACGGATTCGACGATGCTGGTATCGCCACGCTGCCGGATCACGTCCCCGGCGAGCACTTCGATGCTCGCGGGGGTCAGCAGCGGGGACAGGTCGAGGCGCGAGCCAGTCGCGGTGGCTTCGCCCAAGCCGAGTCCTTCGATGCGGCGGCCGAAGACCTCGACGGTTTCGAGATTCTCCGCGGCCTGGGCCGTAAGAGTGAAGCAGCTGGCGGCGAGCAACAGGTAACGCTTGTTCATAGTTGAGCAAGCATCGACTCGCGGCACGCGCGCCGCGAGTAATTTACGGTTCCCCACCCGTTACCGCGCGTTAACGGTCGCGGTTACGTCGACTCCTTCTGCATCTTCCCGCCCGGCGCCGACAGCATCAGCTTCACCAGCTCCTCCGTGATCTTCGGCTCCAACCCTTCGGTATGCCCTTTGTCCAACCGCACCACGTCCGCGACGACTCGTCCCTCCCTGCATTTCGGAAACACAGACACCTGCGCCTTGCCCGGCGCCGGCAATAATCCCCAACCCGGACGCAGCTGGTTGAGGCGACTGCTGTCGAAGACATAACCCGCTCGCGTGTCGACGATCTCCTGCGCCGCGCCGCGCGCACCGCAGTTGTACTTCTTCGCCCAGTCGGACGTGTCGGGCACGCCTTTCTCGTCGACTTCGCGCTGGCCGGTCTCATATATAAATGAGAAGTCGACCGCGGGAAGCTCGCGCAACAACGCTGCCACTGCAGCGAACGAGCTCGTGTTCAGCGGTGGGGCGGCCGAGCCTGCCGGCGGCGCCGGTGCGAACGTCGCCGAGCGTCCGGGGTTGCCGCCGAGGCGGCCGCCCGAGAGGCTGAGCCAGCCGTCGACTTTGCTCTTGAAGAACTCGGTGCGAATGATGCGGTTCGAAGTCAAACCGCCTTGCGAGTGACCGACCAGCCAGAACGCCTTGACGTTCTGCCTGCCGAGCTGGCCGACGACGAACTCGACGATGTTCTGCAGATACTGATCGTCCGCTTCGGTCCACACGCGCGTCGGCGAGTTCGGCGTAGCGATCACGAGGCGATATTTGTCTTTGTAATCGAGCAGCGGGAAGTAGTGGCGCTGCCAGTTGCCGTACGAACCGCCGCCGTGCAGCGCCAGGATGAACGTCACTTGCTCGCCGGGCTTCAGGTCGCACGGATAATCGAGAAAATAAGTACGCCGCGTCTTCATCTCGACGACGGGGCCTTGGTTGATCACCGTCGGGCCCGAGCATTCGCTGTCGGGACAGTGCAGCGGCGGCGGCGTTGCGCACGCGGCGCCTTCGATCTTCACAGCGTCCTGCGCCGCAGCGGCAGCGCTGACGAAACCCGCGATGAACATGAGCGCAGCCAACACGATTGATCGCTTCATGATCGTCTCCCCCTGCTGTTGACTCATTCTTCCACGCGGACATTTTCCACGCGGCGGGGGCGACGACAACGCGTCAGTGTGAGGTTTTGTCAGTAGACGTCGAGATCGCGGCCGACGACGAACTGTCCCGGATAGCGGGACGCCATGTCGCCGAACAGCTCCTGATCGGAGAGACCGTTGTAGTGATACAGGATCAGCAGGCGCGGCTTCGCCTGCTTGGCGAGATCGGCGAGCTGCGGCGTCGAGGTGTGATATTTCTCGGCGAAGCGCTGAAAGCGCTCGGGCCGCGTGGCTCGCCATGCAGGCGTCTGCACTTCGTGGATCAGCACGTCGCAGCCGCGGCACGCATCGATGGTCGCCTGCGTGGGATTGGTATCGCCGGAGATCACGATGCTGCGATCCGGCGTATCGAAGCGATAGCCGTAGCTTTCCATCGCATGCTTGGTCGCAAACGCGGTCACCGTGACCTTGGCGTCCTTGTAGACGACGCCCGGGCCGATCTCGCGGGCGTTCACGCGACTGCCTTGCGGAAAGTCGTGCTGGTTGCCGTCGGCGTTGGTGCGCGTCTCGATGTCCACGCTGTAGGCGGCGAGCAGATGCTCGGTCATCGCCTTCATGCCTTTCGGGCCATACACCTCGAGCGGCACCTGCCGGCCGATCGTCCACGGCGTGAAGATCAGATCGGCATAGCCGACAGTGTGATCGGAGTGCAGGTGCGTGGCGAACGCAACGCGCAGTTTGACTGGATCCAACGCTTCGATTTTCTTATCGCGGAACGCTGCGCTCGCGCGGCGGATGACGCCGGGGCCGAAGTCGACGAGGTAGGCGACGTCATCGACGACGACTGCAGTCGCAGGGCCGGAACGTTCAGGGAGCGGGCCGGGATTACCCGTGCCCAGTAACACCACCAGCGTGCTTGCCGCCAAAATCTGCATCGCGCTCCTCCGTCATGGAGTCCCCGGCGTCTTGGTTCCGTAAAGGTACGCGAGCACGTGCGACTTGTGTTGATTGCGTGCGAGCCAGTCCCTGAATTCCTCGACGCGGGTCGCGCCGTCCTCGCCGATCATGCGCACCAGGATCGCGCGACGCGTGCCTTCCGACTGCTCGCGCCGGATGCGCCGCTGCCAGGACTCGGTGAGGATCGCCGGCAGCTCGTGACTGAGCTGCAGCGCTTCCAGCAATTCCCATTCGCCGCCGTCGAGCCAGGCCTCGTCGCAGGTCGAGCACACGTCGACGCGATTCGCTACCGTGCCGGTGAGCTTGTACTTCTGCATCACGCGCGCGCACTTCGGGCAGATGATGGCGGTGGTCGTGTCGTTGGTCGCGACGGGTCCGGCAGGCATCGTCACATCGTCGGGGCTCGGGGCGAGCTTCTGCGTTTCCGCCCAGTGCCGGTAGTACAGCAGCGAAACCAGGCTGCCGTGGCACGTGTCGCAGCCCATGGCCGGCAGGTATTCCTCGATCAGTGTGGGCCTCAGATCGGGGGTCTTGCAGCGGGGGCATTTCATCGTGAGCTCCTTCTACCGGAAAACCAGTACAGTGCCGGACGAGCGTCGCGAGGGTAGCACCATGAGTATCGTAAGAACGGCTATCGGCGTCACACCTTACGCAGTGACGGTGACGGCGGGGCAGCACAAATTTGTCGCGGATGAGCCGGCGGACCACGGCGGGCGCGATGCGGGGCCCGCGCCCTACGACCTGGTGCTCGCGGGCCTGGGCGCGTGCTCGGCAATCACGCTGCGCATGTACGCGGATCGCAAGCAGCTGCCGATCCGCTCGCTGGAAATCAACCTGAGTTTCCGCAAGGAGGGCGAGCGCAACGTCATCCGGCGTATCGTGCACCTGGACGCCGATCTCACACCCGAACAACGTGCGCGCTTCGCCGACATCATCGAGCGCACGCCGGTGACGCTGACACTCAAAGCCGGCAGCGAAATCCGCACCGAGTTCAAGTAGACGGTGCTATCGCTGCCCGAACGGCCGGGCGTCGAGGGACTTGAGGAACGCGAACAGCGCGTCGATCTCGCCGTCGTTCATGTAAGCGAGGCTCTTGAACGGCATGACGTCGTTGACTGCGGAGCCGTCGGGCCGCTTGCCTGTGCGCAGCATGCTCTTGAACTGTTCCGCCGAGGTGTAGTGAGCCATTGCGCTGTCGGGTGAGGACGTCAGGTTCGCGGCCGCGGGCCATGCGGGCGGTGCCCCGGGAATCTTGCCGCCGGAGAGGTGCGGGCCGTGACAACCGGTGCAACCTTGCGCGACATACTGACCGCGTGCGAGCAGCTCGTCGGGTACGGCCTCGGGCGCGGGCGCTGCGTGATCGATTCTTTCTGCCGCGTCTTTGATCGCACCGAACAGGTACGCCGCCTTGATCGGCAACGGCCACGGACTGAACTCCGCGGGCCCGCCATTCGCCGGCGGCAAGCTGCGCACGTACGCGACGATCGCGCCGACATCGGCATCGGTCATGCGCGCGTAGTCCTCGCTTGGCATGATGAGTAACGGCTCGCCGGAGGGTTTGACGCCATGACGCACCGTGCGAACCCAGTCCGTGTCCGTGTAGCTGCGCGCGGGGCTCGCGCCGCCGGCCGTGATGTTGGGTGCGCGGACGAAGAAGCCGCTGTCCTTGTCGTCGATCACAACGTGGCCTGCGCCATCGGCGCCGTGGCATTCCATGCAGCCGCGCGAATTGAACAGGTATTTGCCATGTTCGAGCTGCCCGTCAGCCGGCGCGAAGGTCGCCTGGATCGGCGGCAACTCAACGATGCGATGGAGCTTGCGATCGGCGAGCTTGCTGACGACGCCAGCGGCCGCGGCAACCACGACGACGAGTCCCGCGAGACTCGCGACAACTATCTTGATCGGTCTTTTCATTGCAACCCCGGATGCAAACTAGGCCAACGCTTGCACGTTGCCCACTAACGTTTGTCGGGCCGCAGCCCGACCTACAGGGAGCATCCAGGCTCCATCAGCCGATCATGCCGATCAGCAGCAGCAGCGTGAAGAAAATGATCAGCACGATGAAAATGCCGATCGACAGCAGGAACAAGCGCAGCACCGCGCCGAAGCGCGACAGCTTGTAGGTGTGGCGCAGCTGCTTGTAGAGATGCAGCGGCGGCACGATGCCGATCGCGGTGCCCCAGATCGCGCCGCTGACGCCGAACGCGGCGGCGAGCGTCAGCAGGATCAGGAACATCATCATGAAGCTGATCGAGTACGTGATGAAGATCGCGTGGTCGTAGAGGTGGATGTCGCGGCGCCAGAAGAACAGCAGCCACATCAAGGGCACGGACAGCGGGATCAGCGCCCAGGAATATTTGTAGCTCGCGATCTTGAGCTTGTAGAACGCGAGCGCGGGATTGTCCTTGAGCTCTTTGGCACCGTGCTCGAGCCGCTTCTGCAGCGCCGGCCAGCCGACCTTGATGTCGGTGTCGTTGAGCTTGATCGTCGCCGGCTTCGCCTCGGCCTCCGCGTCGGCTTTGGCCTTCGCCTTCGCTGCCTCGATCGCCTGCTTCGCCTGCTCGTTGCTCTCGAGGTTCTGCAGCGCTGCCCAGTCGCCCTTCGCCAGCGCATCCATCACGACTTGCGCCGACTGCAGGTCACTCAACTTCTTTTCGAGCTCGGCACGCCTTTGCGGCGTCAGATCGTCCTCCTTGAGTTGCTCGCGCACGGCGTCCGCCTTGTCCTTGGTGCGCTCCTGCGCAGCCTCGTTGTTCTCCTTCCATTGCGTGATGACGTCGCCGGCGACGCTGTCCTCGGTACTGTCGAACATGCTGCTCGCGGTGAACGAAAACACCGCAAACATCAGGAACACGGTGAACAGGTACAACGCCATCGGCGAGACGAACTTCGCGCGCTCGCCGTCGATATAGCGCCGCGTGAGCCGGCCGGGATGGAAGAACAGCTCGGGAATCGTGCGCCACATCTTGCCTTCGAAGTGGAACACGCCGTGCAGGATGTCGTGGCCGAGATGCACCAGGCTGCGATGCAGATGCGCCCGCTGGCCGCACGAGGAGCAGAACGCGCCGTCGAGCGTGGCGCCGCAATTCAGACACTGGCCGCCGTGCGCTGCCGGCCCTTGTTTCCCCGACGCGCCCTCGATGGTTCCCGCGACGATCGCGCCCGTGAGCACGTCGCCCGCTGCATCCGCTTCCCCAGTCATGGCGCGAAGGATATCACCCGCGCTTCTAACCCGACACGCGTGCTCGATGTGCCGCGGGCGGCACTTCCTCCCACCGTCTCCAAACTCTTCGCAGCTGGTGCGCCGAGCTGAACCCCGTCTTCTCCGCCACTCGTTCCATTCCCATTTCGCTGTTCGTCACCAGCTCACGTGCCAGCGCTACGCGCAGCCGCTGCACGTAGTCGAGCGGCGAGCATCCCGCATGCTCGGCGAACAGTCTCGCGAGATTGCGCGGACTCATGCACGCAATGGCTGCGAGGCGCGCGGCAGACCAGCGCGCAGCGGGCTCCTTGATGACGGCATCCTGCACCCGATGCAGCACCGGATGGACGTGATTGCGATGCATGACCCATGGCGAGAGCTGCGGATCTCCGCCGGAGCGGCGCATGTACACGACAAGACCGCGCGCCACGGTTGCAGCGACCTGGTGGCCGAGTTGCTGCCCGATGACGTGGAGCGTCAGATCCAATCCTGCCGTTACGCCGGCGCTCGTGAACACGCGACCGTCCTCGACGAAGATGCGATTGGCATGCACGGTCGCCGTGGGCTCGATCTGCGCGAGATCGTCGATGTGCTCATGATGTGTCGTGCACTCACGGCCTTCGAGCAAGCCGGCCTTGGCCGCGAGCAACGAGCCGGCGCACACGCACAGCAGCGTCACCGTCTCGTTCTCCATCACGCGCTTCAGCCAGCGTATCAGCGTCGTCGACGGCGCACTGTCCAGGCGCAGCGCCTTGGTGGTCACGCCGGTCACGACGATGACACTGTGATCCGGCACGTGCTCCGGCAACGGCTCGAGCTTGTCGAGATGCAGCCCCACCGCGGCGCGCACGCTGGACTGCGTGCTGACGAACCGGATCGAGTAGCTGTCCGGAGTTTCCCGTTCGGCGAGGCGAAACGCCTCGGACGCGCCGGCTACGTCGAGCAGCACGACCTCGGGAAGGATCGCGAACAGCACCGTCCTCACAACTGCAGGGACTCCACGCGCTTGACCTCGGCGAAGCGCCCGGCGAGCACCAGCTCGGTGCGCTCCATGATGTCCTGCGGAGTATAGATGCGGCCCGATTCGGTCACCATCTTGAAGGTCAGCGTGGCGTCCATGACGTAACTGACCTTGTAACCCATGTCCGAAGCGTGGCGCGTCGTGGTCTCGCAGCACTGCTCAGTGCGGATGCCGGAAACGATCAGGTGCTCGATGCCGCGCTTGCGCAGCCAGTAGTCCATGCCCTGGCCGTCGGCAGTGGCGGCGAACATCGCCGAGTGCACCGACTTCGTGAACAACTCGGTCGGCTCGATGCGCAGCCCTGCCAGCGTTTTGACATAGCCCGACCGCCGGGAAAACGGGTTCGCAGCCCCCTCTTCCTCCTCGACGTGGAACACCTGCAGCACCGGGATCTGCTTCGCCACGCAGCGGTCGATGAGCATCTGCAGCCGCTCGATGAAGCGCGGCGCGTCCGTCTCGGACCAGTACGGGCGCTTGAGGAAGGATTGCTGGGCGTCGACGACGATCAGGGCGGATTTCATGAGGGAGCCTCCGTAGGTTGGAGGCTATGATGCGGGCCCGGCCGGCAACCGGCCAGTTCCGGCCCCGCCGTTCAGCGGTCAAAAACGGACATCAGAACCCGGAGAAACTCTCGCAAAGACGCCAAGATCGCCAAGGGTCAGAATTTAGATTATTGATCTTTGGATCTTTGAGATGGAATCTCTGGTTCTTCTTTGCGGCCTTTGCGATCTTTGCGAGAGAATTTTCCGGTCTCCGCCGGACTCTACTACTTCGCTTTATTCTCCTGCTCCCGCGCCCCCGCGAGGATGCCGGGCAGCGCGTAGTTGCCCTCGTGGCACGCGTACTCGTAGATGTGGTCGTCTGTCCGGCGCAGCGGCACTTCACCCCGCCACGACTGCGTGTACGCCGCACTGTCCTCGACGGTGAACTGGTAGAGGATTTCTTTCTCGCCGACGCGGGTGAAGCGCTCGGTGACTTTGCCGGTCGGCGGCAAATAGAACCGCTGCTTGATGCCGTAGTGCGCTTTCTGGCCCGGATTCAGATTCGTGGTCTCGATGACCAGCGTATCGCCTTCCCAGTGGCCGACCGAGTCGCCCATCCACGGCGTGATCTGGCTCGGCAGGTGCTTGCCGTTCATCCGCACAACGCGCGCGTCGTGCACCATCTCCACGAGGATCATCACCGAGTCCGGCGACTGCACGATCTGGTAGTTGTTGTTGTAGACGTCCGGCAGCATCGGCGGTCCGCTGGTCGAGCCGAAGCCGAGCAGGCAGCGCTCGCCGAGCGCGCGCCGCTCGGGCCCATCGAAATTCATGCCGGCGCGCGCCGCCTGGAACGCCTTCAAGCCGTCAGGCGTGTACGGCACCTTCCCATTCGTCGGCTCGACGATGAACGAGGTGCGGTGCTCACCTTTGACCGTCGCGAGCCGCGTGCCGGGATCGAGCCAGAAAGCGTTGTAGCCGCCGGGATCGCTGCTCGCTTTCGACTGCACGCTCGGATCCGTCGGCTTGGCATCGGCCGCGGAGAACAGCGCGAACGCATTGGTACGCTCGAACTCCGCCGCTTCCGCGTCGCTCAGCGTCGCCTTGCCTTTGAACAGATCGTCGCGCTCGAGCGAAGTCAGCGACGCGTTGGTCCAGGTGCCCTGAAGGTCCGGCGTGCCCCACGGCGTCCGCGGCGCCTGCCATTGCGCATCGGCGGCGGAGGCGGCGCCCGCGGCTGCGAACACTGCGATTGCTACAAATTCGCGCTGGAACATGGATGCACCCCCGGAGCGGCCATGAATTCGCTCCCAAGCCTAACCACGCGGCGCGGGGCGTGTGTTAAGAACTGCGAGTGCTGGCCCGCTCACCGCATCAGGCTTTCCCCGAAAAGCTGCGGCCAGCCGCCAAGACGGTCAAGCGATCCCCGATCGCCGCCGATAGATCGGTCATGTTGCAACCTTTTCTTCGCATCGCAGCAGCCGCCCTGGCGGTGATTGTCGTGTTCGACACTGGCGCTTCCACGTCCGTGCCGTCTTCACAGTGGCAACGGCCCGCCGCAGCGCCGGCGCCTGCCGACAATCACGTCACCGCCGCGCGGGCCGAGCTCGGCCGTGCGCTGTTCTTCGATCCGCGCCTCTCGGCCAAGGGCTCGCTGAGCTGCGCCTCGTGTCACAACCCCGCGCTCGGCTGGTCCGACGGACTGCCGACCGCCGTCGGTCACAACATGAAGGTGCTCGCGCGCTCGACGCCGACCATCGTCAACGCCGCATTCAATCCGCTGCAGATGTGGGACGGCCGCAAGGGCAGCCTCGAAGAGCAGGCGCTCGGGCCGTTCGGCGCCGACGAGCAGAACCTGCCCCTCGAAGAGCTCGAGCGGCGCGTGCAGTCGATCGCGGGCTATGGCCCGATGTTCGCCGCCGCCTACCCGGGCGAGCCGATCACGCGCAGCACGATCGCGAAGGCCATCGCCAGCTTCGAGCGCACCGTGCTGTCGGACGGCGCGCCGTTCGACCAGTTCGTCGCGGGCGACCACGATGCGCTGAGTGCCGCTGCACGCCGCGGCTTCGATCTGTTCGTCGGCAAGGCGAATTGCGCGGCCTGTCACCAGGGCTTCAACTTCAGCGACAACGGCTTCCATAACGTCGGCGTGCGCGACCACGGCGCGCCGGATGTGGGCCGCTTCGCGTTCAAGAAAGTCGCCTCGATGCAGGGCGCCTTCAAGACGCCGACGCTGCGCGACGTCGCGCTGACCGCGCCCTACATGCACAACGGCTGCTACGGCACGCTCGAAGAAGTCGTCGAGCACTACGTGCGCGGCGGCGACGTGAAAGACAACCTGAGCCCGGACATCCGCCCGCTCGATCTCTCGGCGCAGGACAAGAGCGATCTGGTGGCGTTCATGCGCTCGCTGACCAGCGCGCCGCGCGTCGTAGCCGTCCCGGCGCTGCCGCGCTGATCATATTCACCCGGAGCTCATATCAATGCGTTACCTGCTTGCCTGCATCGCAATCCTCGGCTGCGCCGCGCCGGCGTTCGGCGCCGATCACGTCGTCAGCCAGAGCGGCAAGGCGTTCTCGGTTGCCGCGCTCAAGGCGAAGGTCGGCGACACCATCAGCTTCCGCAACGAAGACCCGTTCGTGCACAACATCTTTTCGCTGAGCGAAGTGCAGTCGTTCGACCTCGGCACGTTTGCCAAGGGCGAGTCGCGCCAGGTCAAGCTGGACAAACCCGGCAAGATCGAAGTCGAGTGCGCGGTGCACCCCGAGATGAAACTGGTCGTCGAGGTCGTCAAGTGATATCGCCGCCGTTGCGAGGTCTCGCGCTGGCGCTTGCTTCCGCGAGCGTGCTGGCGTCGACGCACGATGCGCGCCCGGCCAAAACGCCGGCGGCGCGCGGTGCGGCCGTGTTTTCCAAGTACTGCGCGCTGTGCCACGGCGCTGGCGGTGTCGGCGATGGCCGTGCAGCGTCGCTGCAGAAAGTGCCTCCCGCCAACCTGACGATCAGCACGCGCGGACGAAGCTACAAGATGCAGATCGTGCGCGAGGGCGGCGCCGCGCTGGGCCGCTCGAGCAGCATGCCTGCCTGGCGCGACGTACTGACGGACGCGGAAATCACCGATGTCGTCGAGTACGTGCAGACGTTGAATCCCCGCAATCGCAGGTAGCCGCGTGCGTAAGCTGTTGCAATGGTCGTGGTGGACGGGCTCGGTGAGCCGCCGCATCGGCGTCATCACGCTGCTGACCATGGTACTCACTGCCGCCGTTGCAACTGTGAGCTTGCGCGGCCTGCATGCCTTGAATTCCGAGCTCGATCGCACCGTGCGTGAGCAATCGCAAGCTGCTGCGCTGGTCGGCGCGATGCTGCAGGAGAGCCAGCGCCTCTCCGACAGCGCGCGTGCCGCGGCCAGCGCGCCGACTCCGGAAGAGCGCGATGCCGCTCTGTTGCAGCTCGAAGCCTCGAAGAAAGCGCTCGGCGAGCGCGTCGACGAAATTTCCGCGCGCCTGAACAATGCACCCGAGCTGCAGAAGGCGCTGCAGGAAGGTTTCTCCAGTTTCGTGATCAGCGCCGTCAAAGCCAGCCGCCTGATCAATGCAGGACGCACGCCCGAGGCCGAGCGCGAGCTGCTGACTGCGTTCGATCCGAAGCTGCTCTCGTACGTGCTGATGACGGTCAGCGGAATCTCCGAGCACACCGAGCACGCCGTCGAAGCAGTGGCCGCGACCGGTCACGGCGCCTACAACGCCACGCTCGGCCTGCTCCTGCCAATTCTCTTCGCGGTAGCGGCAGGGATGATCACCAGTCACGTGCTGCTGCGCTCGACCGTGATCAAGCCGGTCCAGCGAGTCGCGCGTGCGGCCGAGCAGCTGGCGCAGGGCACTTTCGACATCGATCTGACCAGCGCATCGCGCGACGAATGCGGTCACATGCTGCACGCGATGGCGTCGTTGCGCGGGCAGCTCGCCTCGATGATCGATGCGATCAGCTCCGCGTCGAGCGCGGTCGCGACGACCGCGGATAGTCTCGCCGAAGACAATCATGATCTGTCGTCGCGCACCAACGAACAGGCTCGCGCATTCCGCGAGGCCTCGCAGGCGCTGGAAGCGCTGAACGTCATGGCGCAGAAGAGCGCCGACGGCGCGCGTCAGGTCAGCAACGACATGCAGCAGGCTTTCAGCTCGGCACAGCGCGGCAACGACGTGATCGTGCAGGCCGTCGCCACGATGCAAGCGAGTGCCGAAGCGTCCCGCCGCATCGCCGACACCGTCGGCATGATTGACGAGATCGCCTTCAAGACGAACATCCTGGCGCTGAACGCTGCTGTGGAAGCCGCACGCGCTGGTGAGCATGGCCGCAGCTTCGCCGTCGTCGCGGCCGAAGTGCGCGAGCTCGCAGGCAAGAGCGCGACTGCAGCGAAGGAAATCGCCGCGCTGATCGACAGCAGTGTTGTCGCAGTGACACGCGGGAGCCAGCTGGTCGGCGAGGCAGGCGCGGCGATGGAAACCATCGTTCGGCAGGTGCGCGACGCCGCCGGCCGCATGTCGGACATCAGCGCCACGAGCCGCGAGCAGAGCCTGCGCGCCGGGCAGGTCACGAGCGCGATGAGCGCGATCGACTCGGGCACGCAACGCAACGCCGGCATGGTCTCGCAGGCAGCCGCATCCACCGAGACGTTGCGCAGCGAAGCGCGCACGCTGATGGCGAGCGTCAGCGAATTCGCGCACCGGGACGCAGCCGCAGCGGCCTGATAAGTCGTTATGCCGAGGCGCGGCGTTGGTGGCGCGCGCGGGCGATGATGCCGCGATCGGGCGAAGGTCCGTGCGACTGACGGAACATCAGCGCGGAATCCACGACGTGACCCGAATGGTCGTACGGCTCGCCGCGCAGCTGACGCAGCAGCAGTTCCGCTGCCTGGGCTGCCATCGCCGGGATCGGCTGGCGGATCGTCGTCAGCGCCGGCCACACCTGGCTCGCCAGCGGCACATCGTCGAAGCCGACCACCGAGAGATCCTCGGGAATCGCCAGACCGAGGCCGTGCGCGACTGCGAGCACTCCCGCAGCCATTTCGTCGTTGCTCGCGAAGATCGCAGTCGGCCGCTTGGGTGCCGGCACCTGCAGGAGCTTGCGCGCGCACTCGACGCCCGAGTCGTACGAGTTGTAGCCCTGCATGATCAGTTTCTTGTCGAGCGCCAGCCCGCATTTGCGCAGAGCGTCGCGATAGCCCTGGAAGCGATGCGCAACGGCAGCGTGATCGGGGTTGCCGATGATGAAGCCGATACGAGCATGCCCGAGCCCCGCGAGTTGCTCGGTCATCCTGGCGCAGCTCTCGCGATCGTCGGTGTAGACGCTGCGACGATCGTCGGCGTGCTCGGCCGGCGCGATGCGCACGAACGGCACGTTCTGCTCCTCCAGCAGCGCTTTCAGCGTCTTCATGTCCGACAGCGGCGGCGTCACGATCACGCCGTCGGCGTGCGACTGCCGCAGATTGCGCGTGACTTCTTCAGCCAGCGTCGACGACTTGTAATCGCACGGCTGCATCACTACCTGGTAATGCGCGGCGCGACAGGTTTCGAGCAAGCCGCTCAGCACGCCGGTGGCGTAGTAGGCACAGGACACGTCGTAAAGCAGGCTGATGAGGTAGGAGCGGCTGCCGCTCAAACCGCGCGCCGAAGGGCTCGGATGATAGTCGAGCTTGCGAATCACCCTGAGCACGCGCTCGCGCGTGTGCGGCTTCACTGTCTTGACGTTGTTGATGACGCGCGAGACCGTTTTTATCGATACCCGCGCCTGCGCAGCGACGTCGCGGATCGTGGCGGTTGTCATGGCGATATTCTAATACCGCATCAGTACCGCAGGCCGAAGCCATATGGGAACAGCGGCTCGTACTTCGCGTCGTTGCGGTTGAGCGAGGTCTGCGCCACGGTCCGCGGCCAGGAGAACGAGAGCTTGCCGGAGAAATTGTGGTTGACGCTGCCGTCGGCCTTGCGGAACAGCACGTCGGCGATGCCGCCGCCCTCCGATCCCGGCAGCCAGGCCACGACGAAGGCGTCGCACGCGGCGAGCTCCGGCTCGATCCACAGCGGCCGGCCCGTGAGGAACACACAGACCCTGGGAACCGACGCCTCGCGCAGTTGCTGCAGCAAAGCGAGCTCGGCGCCGCCGGCGCCACGATAGTCGATCGACTTCAGGTCGCCGAACCATTCGGCATAGGGGTCTTCGCCGAATACCACAATGGCAAAGTCCGGACGCGCCTGAAGTCGATCGGAATCTAGCCGTGCTGCGGAGCTCGCTGTGCCGCCGGCCTCGCCGACTGCCTGCGCGATTCCCTGGAAAATGGAAGTCGCACCGGGAAACTCCGCCTTGGAGTTCTCGGTGCCCTGCCAGGTGACCGTCCAACCGCCGGTCTGCTTCGGAATGTTGTCGGCGCCGTCGCCGACCACCAGCACGTGCGAGTTGCGGCGCAACGGCAGCAGGCCGCGCTCGTTCTTCAGCAGCACCAGCGATTCGCGCACTGCCTGGCGCGCCAGCTCGCGATGCTCCGGCGCACCGAGCAGCTCGCGCTTGTTGGCGAGCGGCCGCGACGAGGGCCGGCCCTTCTCGATGAGGCCCGCACGGAATTTCACGCGCAGGATGCGCGACACGGCATCGTCGATACGCGATAGGGGGATCTTTTCCGTGCGGACCTGTTCGAGCGTGTTGCCGATGAAGCTCTTCCAGTCGTTCGGCACCATGAACATGTCGATGCCGGCGTTGACAGCCTGCGCGCACTTGTCCTTCGAGCAGCCCTGCACTTCGTCGACGCCGTCCCAGTCGCTCACGACGAGGCCGTCGAAGCCCATGCGCTGCTTGAGCACGTCGGTGAGCAGGTAGTGCGCACCGTGCACTTTCAAGCCTTCCCAGGTGTTGTACGACGCCATGATCGTCTGCACGCCGGCGTTGATCGCCGCTATGTAGCCCGGCGCATGAATCTTCAGCAGCTCCGCCTCCGAGCTGCGGTTGTCGCCGCGATCGACGCCGTCGGCGGTCCCGCCGTCGCCGATGAAATGCTTGGCGGTCGCGAGCACGTGCGAGGTGTCGAGAAACGATTTCGCTCCCGGCGTGCCTTGCAAGCCGCGCACGAAGCGCTCCGCGTACATGCGCACGATCTCCGGATCCTCGGAATAGCTTTCGTAAGTGCGGCCCCAGCGATCGTCGCGCACGACGGCGACGACCGGCGCGAAGGTCCAGTCGAGCCCGGTCACCGCCACTTCCCGCGCAGTGACGCCGGCGATTTTCTCCATCAAGTCGGCGTTGTGCGCAGCGCCGAGCCCGATGTTGTGCGGAAACAGCGTCGCGCCGATGACGTTGTTGTGACCGTGCACCGCGTCCGTGCCCCACATGATGGGAATCGCGAGCTGGCCGTTCGCGGTGTCCATCGAGGCATCGTAGAACCGGTCCGCGAGCGCGACCCAGTCGGCGATGCTCGCGTGCTTGTTCTCGCCGGGAAAAGCGCCGCCGCCGTTCAGCACCGAGCCGAGCCGGAACTTGCGCACGTCGTCGGGGGTCACGCTGCGAATGTCGGCTTGCACCATCTGGCCGATCTTCTGCTCGAGCGTCATCCGCGCGAGCAGCGCGGCGACCTTCGCCTCGAGCTGCCGATCCTGCGCCACCGTGCTCGCCACTTGCGGCCACGAGCCCGGTTGATGCGTCGAGGCCGAGTGAGCGGGCGCCGCGCTCCACAGCGCAGCGCCTGCAATACACAGCAGCAGTCTGCCCGGCTGCCGGCTGCGCATCAGAAGTTCACTCGCATCCGCAGGCCGTAGGTCCGCGGCGGATTGAAGACGAACTCCTGCGTACCGGTGTCGATGATGGCCTGCGTCCCGTGCGCCTCGTCGGTCACGTTGTTGCAGAACGCCTCGACTCGGACATTGCCCTCGCCATGCGAGTAGCCGACGCCGAGGTCAAGATGGACGTAGCTGTCGACCTCATCGCGCAGCCGCAGCAGGTCGGCACCGAAGCCGTTGGCGACTCCACCAGCGTCCACGGAAGTAACTGTACGTCCGCCGTCCTCGCCGCTGCCGCCGTTGAAGCCGGTGAGGAAGTACGAGCTCTTGTAGGTCGCCGACGCAATCCAGTCGAGCGAGCCGGTTGCAACCTCGTATTCCTGGCCGACCCGCAGGTTCAGCGTAATCGGTGGCGTGCGCGGCAGCTCGTTGCCGCCGAGATCCACCAGCAGAGCGCCGCCGACCGGGCTGGCACGCCGCCCATCGCTGACGATCGAGCCATCCTTGTACTCGGTGTCTTGCCACAGCAGCGTACCGCTGACGTTGAATCCGTTGGTGAACTGGTACGCGGCGTCGAGCTGCACACCCATGTTGTGCGACTCGCCCACGTTCTGGTTCAAGGTGACGTTGCTGCAGGCCGTGCCCGGATCGCTGTCGAGGCAGCCGGCGTCGTTGTTCGGATCGTTGTCGAGCAGCTCGGTGCCGACCACCGTGCTGAACACCTGGTCCTTGTACAGGAAGTAGTACGCCGACGCGTTGAGGACCAGCGGCCGTCCGCCGAGGTCGAGTGTGTTCTTGGAGCCGATCTCGAACATGGTGTTCTTTTCCGGACCGACCGGCGGCGTGAACAGCTCTTCCGCCGGACCGGGGTCGAGGTCGATCGTATCGTTGAAGCTCGGCGCCTTGTTGCCGGTCGCGACCAGCAGGTACAGCAGGTTGTTGTCGGTGAGATCGTAGCCGACGCGGAAGCGCCAGTCGACGTAATTGTCCGAGTTTTCGCCGTGCTGCACCGTCGCGCCGCCGAAGCTGAATCCCAGGCCGGGATAGTTGGCGCATTGTCCCTGGAACACGCTCGACGACACGCACTGGCCGTTGAGGAACTCGTCCAGCGTGTCGTTGACGCCGAACGAGCTGACGCCGGCGCGGTACAGAACGATCAGATCGTTGAGCGTGTTCTTCACGCCGTCGCCGTCCGCATCCGGATTCTTGATCGAGCGGCCCAGGCCGGTCATGCGAAAGCCGGGCGTGCCGACGCGCATCGCCGTGCCCTGGGTGTTGAAGCCGGCGATGAAGTTGAAGCCGTCGCGCTCCTTGCTCTCGTCCGAGTAGCGTGCGCCGGCGGTCAGGCGCAGCCGGTCGGTCACAGACCAGGTCACGTCCGCGTACGCCGACTTGGATTCGCCGATGGTCGTGCCCTGGTTGAATTCCAGGTACGCGAGGTCGGTCGAATAGTCGAGCGGGATGCCGAGGAACACGCCCTGCTCTTCCTTGAACTTGTAGAGACCGACCGCCCAGGTCAGCTTCTCCGCGCTGTCCGGTGAAGTGAAGCGCAGCTCATGCGTGCGGCTCTCCGAAGTCGCGTCCCAGATCAGCGCGCTGTAATTGCCGTAGTAGCGCTCGGCGATGTAATCGTCCGCCAGCGGACCGTCCGGACTCGTCAGATTGCCGCGGATCACCTGCTGGCGCTCGTCACCGGCGAAGTCGAAGTTGCGGCCGCTGGTCGACAGGCTGTTGCGATAGTGCAGGTCGCGGTAGCCGCCGATGTACTGCACGTTGAACCAGTCGGTGCGATAGGTCGCGTTGAGCGCCGCGCCCCAGTGAACCGTGTCCTGCACGGGGCTGAAGCCGACCTGATTGACCTTGCGCGGATCGTCGAAGTCGTTGTAGGTCTGACCCTGGCTCGCCGCGTTGAAGAAATCGACGCCGCGCGAGCCGGTGCCCTTCGAGCTCAGATAGTCGCCTGACAGCAGCACCGACAGCTTGTCGCTCGGCTGGATCAGGAAATGCGCGCGGGCGCCGACGTCGTCGCCCGACTCCCAGCCGAGCAGATTGTTCAGCGGGCCGGTGTTGCGCACGTACTCGTCATGCTGCGAGGAGTACACGGCAAGGCGCGCCGCTGCGATCTTGCCCAACGGCACGTTGAGAGCGCCACGCAGCTCCTGCTGATCGTAGTTGCCGATCGCGTATTCCGCATAGCCGTCGAACGTGTCGAGCTTCGGCTTGCGCGAGACGATGTTGATCGAGCCGCCGAGCGCATTGCGGCCGCGCACGGTGCCCTGCGGGCCGACGTTCACTTCGACGCGCTCGATGTCGAAGAACGCGACGCCGAGACCGCGCGGGCGCGGCACGTACACGTCGTCGAGATGCGGCGCGATCGCCGGATCGCCGAGCTCGGTGTTGGCATTGCTGCCGATGCCGCGCACGAACAGCTCGGTGTTGTCTTCGTAGTTGGTGATCTCGACGCCGGGCATCAGCGCCGGCAGATCGACCAAGCTGTCGGCGCCCACGGCGTCGAGCTGCGCCTGCTGCATGACCACGGCAGTGCCCTCGTAGCTCTGCAGGTTCTGCTCGATGCGCTCGACCGTGACGATGACTTCTTCGATGACTTGGCCGGAGTCGCTTTGCGCCCCCCAGACCGGGGCCGCGCTCACGAACGCGCAACCCGAAAGCACAGCCGCAACGGCCTGTGCGACAGACGTCGATGACCTCATGACTGATTCCCCCCGACTAGTGCTTGTTGTCGCGCGTACCAATACTACCGCTGAGACAACGTTGTCAATTTTCATCGATCGATGAACACCAGAACGGCATCTAAGTGCTTAATTTACTGAATGACAACGGTGGTACATTTTCCACGATAGGACCAATTTTACAGTCCCGTGGACTTGGCCTAGCGGACCAGTTTCAGCGGCAGGATCGCGATCGAGCCGGCGAGCGCAATGCAGCCGGCGGCGAGGAACAGCACGCCGTAGTCGCCGCCGCTCGCGGCGAGAATCGCCGGCGCGAGCGCCGGCGCGACCGACTGCGGCAGGGCGTTGGTGATGTTGAGAATGCCGAGATCCTTGGCCGCGTCGCGCTCGCGGTCCGGCAGCACCTCGGTCAGGAGCGCCAGGTCCACGCCGAAATACAAGCCGTGGCCGATGCCGGTCGCGGCCATGCCCGCGAGGAACATCGCGTAGGAATCGGCCAGCGCGATGATCCACAGCCCGAGCGCGTACACGATCGCGCCGCCGACCACGAACGCCTTGCGTCGCCGCAGCGCATCGGACAACCGGCCGCCGATCACGCTGAGCGCCACGACCATGCTCGCCTGCACGAGCATGGAGCGGAAGATCAGTCCGGGTACTTCGCTCAGCGGCAGGCCGAGCTTGTCGGTGAGATAGAACGGCTGATACGTCGTGAGGAACGCGGTGCCGAGCACGACCAGGAAGCGGCTCAGCCAGGCCCATGCGAAATCGGGATAGCGGCGCGGACTGACCCAATACCAACTGACGGTCTCGCGCACGGGCTGCGTCTGGTCGAGGCGGCGATCGCGCAGCGTGGCCGCGAGCAGCAGGATCGCGGCGGTGCCGATCAGTGCCGGCACCATGAACATCGCTAGCGTCGATTCAGACACAGCCTGCACGACGAATGTGCCGGCCAGCTGTCCGAGCGGCATGCAAGTGCCCAGCACACCCGCGACAGTGCCTCGCTGCTCGGGCGGCACTTGATCCGGCAACACTGCGACCATCGCCGCGAGCACGGCGTTGAACGACAACTGCGCCAGGCACCACCCGAGCAGCACCGTTGTGATCGTCTCCGCCCGAGCGACGATCAGCAGCGCGAACGCGCCGCCGAGCACGCCGCCGATCAGCCACGGCCGGCGCATGCCGAAACGCGACCTCGTGCGATCGCTCAGCCGTCCGAAGAACGGATTGCTCGCCAGCGCGAAGAACGCGCCAATGCTGAGGACCAGCGAATGATTGGCTGCTGCCTCGTGCGGCGTGAGCTGGCGGATCTTCAGCGCGATCGTGATCAGCACCGGGGTCAGCAGCGCGATCCATGTGCCCGTGTAGGCCAGCGCATAGAGGGTGACGAAACGCCAGCCGACGCGGTTTGGAGGCATGAGTGCTATTGTCAGCGAAAGCGTGCCCGTTATGCCTCCCCTGCTCAAATCGAGATCTGTCTGGATTGCGTGCCTGGCCGGCTGGCTGGCGCTCGCGCTGTTCGTGCTGGCGCGCGACCTCGTGATGTTCGGTCCGCAGGCGCCGGGGCTGCAGCGCGACGAGCTCGCCGGGTTCCTCTGGAGCATGGTGCTGTGGGGCGCGATTTCGCCTTTCATCATCGCGCTGTGCGAGCGCCTGCCGCTGGATCGCGCCCGTCGCTGGCGCAGCCTCGCCCTGCACACGGCCGGGGCGTTCGCGTTCTGCAGCGGCGACGTGCTGCTCGATACGGTCTTCGATTTCGTCGCCCGCATCCCGCACCAGCCGCTGCTGCGCGAGCTGTACGATCAGGTGTTCATCAACGTCTTCAGTTACGCCGCCGTAGCCTGCGCGGGCTACGCAGTCATCTACGCCCGCGCGCTCGCCTCGAACCGTATCCGCTCCGCCGAGCTCGAGCGGCGCCTCGCGCAGGCGCGGCTCGAAGCGCTGACGCGCCGGCTCCAGCCGCATTTCCTGTTCAACTCGCTGAACTCGATCGCGGCACTGATCCGGCTCGCTGACCCGGAAAAGGCGCTCGCCGCGCTGGTCGCGCTCGGCGATTTGCTGCGCGTCGTGCTCTCGACCGATGGCGATGCGCGGATTCCGCTGCAGCAGGAAGTCGCGTGGGCCGAGCACTATCTGCGGATCGAGCGGCTGCGGTTCGAGCACCGGCTGACCACCGAGGTCCGGCTGGATCCGCTGCTGGCGCAGGCACTGGTGCCGGCGCTGGTGTTGCAGCCCTTCGTCGAGAACGCCGTCCGGCACGGCGTCGAGCGCCACAGCGGAGCGACCTTGGTATCGATCGCCGCAGAACGTGAAGGCGAGTATCTCGCGCTGACCGTACGCAACAGCGGCGAGCCAGAGACTGGAGAGCAAGCGCAACCAATCGAACGCCCGGGTTTCGGTCTCGGTCTCGAATCCACGCGCGAGCGTCTCGCGCATCTGTACGGCAGCGATCGCTTCGTGCTCGAAATCGCGACGTCGGGCGACGCGACGACCGCAAGAATCCGCATTCCGCTCGCGGCGGCAGCCTGATGAGCGCGCCGATTCGCACTCTCATAGCCGACGATGAGCCGCTTGCACGCCGCATGCTGCGCGGCCTGCTCGCGAAGGACGCGCAACTCACGATCGTCGGCGAGGCACGCGACGGCGTGGAAGCCGAGGACATGGTGCGCCGGCTCGCACCCGACCTGCTCCTGCTCGACGTGCAGATGCCGAAAGCCGACGGCTTCGCCGCGCTCGGCGATCTGCCGCAGCGGCCGGTCGTGATCTTCATCACCGCGCATGCGGAGCACGCGGTGCGTGCGTTCGATGCGGATGCCGCCGACTATCTGCTCAAGCCGTTCGACGACGAGCGGTTCGAGCGCGCACTCGCGCGCGCGAAGGCTGCGATCCGCACGCGCGGCCTGGTGCGAATCGCCCAGGACATCGCGAGCGATACCGGGCCGCGCGAGCCGCAACGCGCGGACCGGATCGCGCTCAACGAAGGGCGGCGCGTGGTCATGGTCGATGTTCACGATATCGACTGGATCGAAGCCGCGGACTATTACGCGCAGGTCCACGTCCGTGGCACAGCCCACCTGGTGCGCGAGTCATTGCAGGATCTCGCCGACCGGCTCGGCCCGCAGCAGTTCATGCGCATTCATCGCGGAGCGCTCGTGAACCTGCAGCGCGTTCAGCGGCTCGAGCGCGCCGCGGATGCCGAAGTGCTGGTCGTGCTGGACGATGGCACGCGCCTGCGTGTCAGCCGCTCGCGACGCCAGCAAGTTGCGCAAATGCTCGGCGCCCGCTGAGCACTTCGCTGCACGAAATCCACCGTTCGCTGCGACTCGCCCGCCGTTCGCGGCGTGCACATTGAAGGCCCTGCGGCGCGCGCTGCATCCTGCCGTCCCCTGAACGCAACTGGACTGCAGCCATGAGACATCTCCTCGCAGCGTTTGCCTTGACGATCTGCTGCGCGCTCGCGCCCCTCGCCGCGAACGCGACGCACGATGCCGATCGAAACACCGAATCCCTGTTGCGCGCGCACGATCGCTTCGCGCGCGAGCTCGAGCTGAACGGCCCCGTCGACGGATTCGTGCCGAACCTGACCAACGACGTCGCGTACCTGCACCCGGGCCAGGAGATCATCACGGGACGCGATGCGACCCGCACGTTCCTGAAGACGGTCTATCCACAGGCGAAATCGGTGCACACGGTCCTGCATCGAATTGCCGGCCAGGCATCCGCGGACGGCTCGCTCGGCTACACGTTCGGCTCGCTCGACGAGACGACCGCGCCGAAGAACGCGCCGTCCGTGACGACCTACGGCCGCTTCATCGCGATGTGGAAGAAGCGCGACGACGGCTGGCGTGTGCAAGCCTTCCTGCGTCTCAACAGCGGCGCGCCGCTTGCTCCCGTGCCCGCCGACGCGTTGATCGTCGACGGCGCCGACACTGTCGTGCATCCCGGTCTCCCCGCGGCGCAGCGCCTGGAGATCGCGATTGCGGACTCGCGCTTCGCCGACCTCAGCATCGACCAGGGCTACACGGTCGCGTTCACGAGCTACGACATGCCGGAGTCGGTGATCGTCACGGCCGGGAGCTTTTTCTACAACCACGCCGGCGTCGAGTTCGCGTGGAGCGGCTGGACGCCGGCAGAAATGCTGAGCTGGTATCCGCTGCGCACCGAGGGCGCAGGGAGCGGTGATCTCGGCTGGAGCATCGGGCACGGCACGTACTCGTTCAACGACGGCCAGACCGAACAGCTCTCGTACTCGAAGTACCTGACGGTGTGGGTGCGAACCGCCGCGGGCTGGCGCTTCCTGATGGACGGCGGCAACGGGCGGCCGGCGCCCCAGCACTGAGCTCGAGCTGCAAGCAGAAATGAAAACGGCGCGGCGCTTCGCAAGCGCCGCGCCGTCAGGATCGGACTAGTGGGTTATTGAGCCCCGCAGGCGCCCTGACCCGAGCAGACGTGATTGCGCTGATCCATCTCGCCGCGCATCGCTTCCTTCTGCCGCTCCAGGTCGCGCAGCTGCCCTTCGGTGCGACAGTCTTCCTTCGCAAAGCGTGAGCCGAGCACGACTGTCTTCGTGCAATAGACCTGGCTGCCGTTGACGCGCTTCGCGCGGTACCCGGTCGGCGGCTTGAACGGCTTATCGTCGTCCACCGCAGCCTTGGTCGTCGCTTCGGTCGAGTTGGCCTGGGCTGCAGGTTGATCGGCCGCTGCTTCCGCCGCAGCCTCGCTCTTTGCGGTGGGGGCACTGGGCTCATCCGCCCACGACATCGCCGTCACCATTGCCAACGCAGTCGCTAAAACAATTCGCATGATGCTCCCCACATAAACCCCGGAAAATTGGACCCGATTGCACCCCCGAGCGCGCGATTCCACACATTCGCCACCGGCTTTGCAAGCGCTCAGCGCACGATTGGACAGCGCCAGCCGCGGCTCCGTCGCGCAGTCTTATGTAGAGAAACGTCAGCAGGGCCGCAAAACCGACACGAGCGGCGCGGGCATAGAATCGCGGCGGGGATGGCCGGTACTTACCCGGCATGGGAGAAGCAATGCATGCGACTGATCGCAAGGATCTGCCGTGGACGGAGATCGAGCCGTACTTCGATCGTGCGTTGCAGATGGATGCCCAGTCGTGCACGACGTGGCTCCGCGAGCTCCAGGAACGTCAGCCCGACGTCGCGAAGGCCGTTCGTGCTCTGCTGGAGCAGCGCGCCGCACTGAACGCAGCCGGATTTTTGGAAGGCTCCGCTTTCGACGGCGTCGAGAATCTCGCGCCCGGGCTGCGCGACCTGGTCGCCAGACACGCCGCACGCGTCGCCGGTCATACCGGCGCGGAGGCGAAATCCCGCCATGGCTGGAGCGCCGGGAGCATCGTCGGACCTTACCGGCTGATTCGCGAAATCGGCGTCGGCGGCATGAGCAGCGTGTGGCTCGCCGAGCGCAGCGATGGCCAGATCAAACGCGAAGTGGCGCTCAAGCTGCCGCTGACCGGACCGCGCATGCAGGTCGAGCGCTTCCTGCGCGAGCGGGACATTCTCGCGGCGCTCACGCATCCCAACATCGCACGCCTGTACGACGCCGGCTTCAGCGAGTCCGGCCAGCCGTATCTCGCGATGGAGTACGTCGCGGGCATCCAGCTTCTGGAAAGCTGCGACCAGCGCCTGCTCGGTATTCGCGAGCGGCTCCGCTTGTTCGTGCAGGTGATGGAAGCGGTGCAGTTCGCGCATGCCGAGCTGGTCATCCATCGCGATCTCAAACCGTCGAACATCCTGGTGACCGCCGAGGGACGCGTCGTGCTGCTGGATTTCGGCATCGGCAAGCTGCTGACCGCCGAAGCCGCGGAGGAAACCGAGCTGACGCAGATGTCCGGCCGCATGTTCACGCCGGGCTACGCGTCGCCGGAACAGATCGGCGGACAAGCGCTGACCACCGCCTCGGACATTTATTCGCTCGGGGTGGTGCTGTACGAGCTGCTCGCCGGCATTCGTCCGTATCGTCTCAAGTACGAGTCGCGCGCGGCACTGGAGGACGCGATCCTCAAAGAAGATCTGCGGCGCCCGAGCCAGAACAAATTCTCTGCGCACGTTGCCGCGGCGCGCAGCACTTCGGAGCGCGCACTCGTGCGCACCTTGAGCGGCGACCTCGACACGATCGTGTCGAAAGCGCTCAAGCGCAATCCGCTGGAGCGCTACGCGTCGGTGAGCGCTTTCGCCCAGGACATCCTCAACCATCTGCACAACCTGCCGGTGAGCGCGCGGCCGGACAGCCTGTGGTATCGCATCGGGCGCTTCAGCGCGCGCTATAAAGCCTCGGTTGCTGCGGCGAGCGTTGCGGCGGTCGCACTGCTCGGCGGCTCGGGAGTTGCGCTCTGGCAGGCGCGTTCCGCGGCAGTCGAACGCGATCGTGCAGTCGCATTCGGCTCGCGCAGCGAAGCCGTCACGGAGTTCCTCGGCCGAATGATTACCGATGCGGCAGCGTCGCAGAAGCCGATCACGGTGAACGAGCTGCTGGCGCGCAGCGAAAAGATGGCGCTGAACGACGCGAGCGGCAGCCCGGAGAACCGCGCGGCCGTGCTCGAGATGATTTCCGATCGCTATGCCTCCAACGATAATGGCGACCGGGCGCAAGCCCTGCTCACGCGCGCCCTGCAGCTGGTGCAAGAATCTCCCGATGCGGCGCTGCGCTCGCGACTCACCTGCAAACACGCCGCGGCAGCCGCCGATCTCGGCGATAGCGCACGCTGGTTGCAAGCGATCTACGCCGAGGTGAAGCGCAATGACGCTGACCCGCAGACCGCGGCGCTGTGCCTGTTGAAGGCAGCCAGCATCCACGTTGCCGAAGAGAGAGCGACGCAGACGTTGCGCGATGCTCAGCTGGGCCTCGAGAAAAGCCGCCAGAGCAGCAGCGGCGGCGGCATCACGGAAGCAGCGCTGCTAGGTACGATCGGCTACGGCTACAGCTTGAGCAGCCGACTCGCCGAGGCCGAACGCTACTACGAGCAATCTATCGCCAAGTACCGGGAATTGGGCCGCGAGCAGAGCGACGGCGCGCTCACCGTACTGAACGACTGGGGCATAACGATGCTCAATGCCGGTGTACCGCGGCGCGCGCTCGAATTGCTGGACGAGAGCATCCGTCTCGAAGAACAACGCGGACCCGACGTCGAGCTGACGCCAACTGTGCTGGGCAACCGCGGGCTCGCGCTACAGGCGCTGGGCCGGTTCCAGCAGGCACGCGCAGCGTTCGACGAGGAATGCCGGCTGGCAATCAGCCACAGCGACGAATTCACCGAGCTGCATTGCCTGATCGGCGCAGCCTCGGTCGCGATGATGCTCGGCGAGTCCGGTGATGCGCAGCAGTTCGACGTTGCGCAGCACCACCTGGATCGATTCGCGCGGCTGCTCGAGCAAAAGAATGCACCGGCAGACAGCCCGCCGGCTCGCGCGTATTTGCTGGTGCAGAGTCGTGTGTTCCTCGGCCGCGGCAAGCTGGCGGAGGCGCGCAGCGGCTTCGAGCGCGTAGTCATCGAGCGGCCCGACGACCAGATGAATCTCGATGGCTACCTCGGCCTCTCGATGACCGCTCTGGCGGCGAATGATGCTGCTGGAGCCGTCGAGTTCGCACGGCGCGCCATGCCGCTCGCAGCAGCTCGGCAGGGAGACCTGCCTCATTCGCACTACGTTGGGCTTGCCTCGATGTGGCTCGGCCGCGCGCTCCTGCGTGCGGGCGATCGTGTCGAAGGACGCAAGGCGCTCGAGGCTGCCGTGGCTCATCTCTCCAACACGATCGACCCTGATAGTCCCAACCTCGTGCGAGTCCGCGAGGAGCTACGCGAGGCGCATCTGCTCACGGCGCGCAGCGAACAGGATCAGCAGCACACCGAGCGCTAGCGGCCCGAAGCCGCCGCCGCCGCCTCTGGCACCGCTGCTCGCGCGCTGGGCGACGCGAACGTTCGCCTTGCCGGTGCGCACGTCGGCTTCGAACCTGGTCAGCGCGAGGTCGAAGTTGTCGATCATCTGCGTCGTTGCATTCGCGAAGCTCGCGGCACCGGACTCGCGCACCTCGCGGTCCTGATCGACGAGCGTCGTATTGCGATTGCGGCTGTCCGTGCCGCCGGCGCGCAAAATCAACGACTGAGTCACGGGATCGACGACCGCCAGGTCGACGAGTGTCGCGACGTCGTGGTGGTTGCCCTTGAGCACGTAGGCACCGACGATCGTCAGGTAGCCGAGCGACCAGTCGTTCTCATCCATGTTGGTGACCTGGTCGTACGAGACCAGCGCCACGATGTCGATGGAGTACAAGCGCTGCACGCCCTGCAGCCCTTCGAAGCCGCGGCTGTTGCGCAGGTAGTAATCCGGGATCGTCACGATCTCGGTCACGAACTTGCGGTCGGCGAAACGCTGGCGGATGCGCTCCAGCAGCTCTTCGCGCTGAGCTGCGGTCGGCCCGGCGCCATCCTGCGTCGGCAGGAAGGCCAGCCCCACCCGCAGCGGCACGCGCAGCTCGGGAATCTGGTTCTCGACGGGCGGAGTGCGGCCGTTCGGATAGAGGAATTCGACCAGGCTGGACGCATTGTGCGTCTGCCGCGGCTGTGCGTGACCGAACATCACAGCATCCAGCGCTGCGCATCCGGACAGCATGAGAGCGGCGACGCCCGTCAACGCGAGAATGCGGCCGGTGCGAGGGACTCGAAGCTTCATGACGACTCTCCCTTCATCGACGTGAACATCGGATCGATGCGGGGCGCACTGTCAGCCGGGGTCGCTTCCGGCGCAACCAAGGTCGCTGAAGTAGCGCGAAAGGCGCCGCAAAGTAGCGTGCCGTGATACTTTCTGGAAAACCTTCCAGGAGCGGACCATGGGGCAGCGGACCCAGATCGTGGCTGAGCTCAAGCGTGCTCTGCGGGCACGCGGCCTGACCTACGCCCAGGTGGCCAAGCATCTCCAGCTGAGCGAGGCGAGCGTGAAGCGGCTGTTCGCTGCCGGTGACCTCTCGCTCGAGCGTCTGGATCTGATCTGCGAGCTCGCCGGACTCGAGCTGTCCGAGCTCGTCGAAGAGATGCAGCGGCAGGCGACGCCGATCAACCAGCTGACGCTGGCGCAGGAACAGGAAGTGGTTGCGGACTCGAAGCTGTTCCTGATGACGTGGCTGGTGCTCAATCGCTGGCAGCTCGACGACATCGTTCGGGTGTACGACTTCACGCGGCGCGAAGCGCTGCGCTATCTCATCAAGCTCGATCGGCTGCGCATCATCGAGCTGCAGCCCGACAATCGCACGCGGGTGCTCGTCAGCCGGCACTTCGCATGGCGGCCGGGCGGACCAGTGCACAACTACATCCACCAGAAGCTGATCAGGGAGTTTCTGGCGACGCATGCTCATGGGAGCCGCGGCGAGCTCATCTTCTATGGCGGCGTCGTCTCGGCCGGAGCGTTCACGCAGATCAAGCGGGTACTGCAGAATGCCGTGCGCGAGTGCACCGAGATCATGGATCGCGATCGCGCAGTGCCGCTCGAGGAGCGCGCCGGTGCGGCGTTCCTGGTCGCGTTGCGGCCGTGGCAGTACAGTGGCTTCAGTCAATTCCTTCGCAAGCCCACATGAGAACAACGATGCTGCGCAAACTTCTGATCGCCTCGATCTGTGCCCTGTTCGCCGCCGCCTGCTCGAAGGAGCTACCGCCCGCCCCTCCCCCCAAAGCCGGCACGCTCGCGATCGTCAACGCCCGGATCTGGACGGGCGACGATACGCAGCCCTGGGCGCAGGCACTAGTCATCGATGGTGCAAGGCTCACCGTGGTCGGGGCGAATCAGGACGCTCGCAACGCAAACGCCGAGCAGGTCGTAGACGCTGGCGGCCACTTGATCGTGCCGGGATTCACGGATGCGCACGTGCACTTCAGAGAAGGCGGCTTCAGCCTCGCCTCCGTGCAACTGCGCGATGCACGCACGCGCGACGAGTTCGTTGCCCGAATCAAAGCGTTCGCGGCAACCGTGCCCGCCGGCACCTGGATCACGGGCGGCAACTGGGACCACAGCCTGTGGGGCGGCGAGTTGCCGACGCGCGAATGGATCGATGCGGTGACGCCGGATCACCCGGTGTGGATCAACCGGCTCGACGGGCACATGTCGCTCGCCAACAGCGTCGCACTGAAGCTCGCCGGTGTTACGCGCGCGACCAAAGACATCGCGGGCGGCGCCATCGTGCGCGACCGCAAGGGTGAGCCGACTGGTGTCCTCAAGGACAACGCGATGACGCTGGTGGATGCAGCCGTGCCGGCCCCTTCGACAGAAATGAAGGATCGCGGCTTGCTCGCGGCGATGAAGTACGTCAACGAGCAAGGCGTGACGACAGTGCACAACATGGGCACGTGGGACGAACTCGAGACATTCGCGCGTGCTGCAAAGGCGAAGACGCTGACGACGCGCGTCTATGCAGTCACGCCGCTGGATCAGTGGGAGAAGCTGCGGGATGCCGTGGCAGCGAAGACCTACGGTGGTGCAGACGGACGCGGCGACGAATGGCTGCGCGTCGGCGGCCTGAAGGGCTTCATGGACGGCTCGCTCGGCTCACACACTGCCGCGTTCGAGGAACCGTTCGCGGATGCCCCGAAGGACCGCGGCCTGCTCGTGAATCCGCCGGAGAAGATGTACGAGTGGATCTCCGGCGCCGACAAGGCAGGACTGCACGTGATGGTGCACGCGATCGGCGATCGCGCCATCGCGATGCTGCTCGACATCTATGAACGCGTGGAGAAGGAAGACGGTGCGCGCGATCGTCGATTCCGCGTCGAGCACACGCAGCACCTGCGCGAGCAGGACATTCCGCGGTTCGCGCAGCTCGGCGTCATCGCGAGCATGCAGCCGTATCACGCGATCGACGACGGCCGCTGGGCCGAGCAGCTGATCGGCAAGCGGATCGCGACGACCTACGCGTTTCGGTCGCTGCTCGACAACAAGGCGCGGCTCGCGTTCGGCAGCGACTGGTTCGTCGCGCCGGCGACGCCGCTCGAAGGTATTTACGCGGCGGTCACGCGCCGCACGCTGGATGACAAGAATCCCGATGGGTGGGTGCCGAAGCAGAAGATCACGGTAGAGGAAGCGCTGCGCGCCTACACCGCGGGCGGCGCATACGCGTCGTTCGATGAAGCGCGCAAGGGGACGCTGAGTGCCGGGAAGCTCGCTGATCTTGTGATCATCGATCGCGACTTGTTCAAGATTCCGCCGGAGGAGATTCGCAGCGCGAAGGTGCTGACGACGGTCGTGGGCGGCAAGGTTGTCAGCGGCCGCTGGCCCGCCGCGGCTGATGCGCAATGATGGAAAATCTTTCCACTTTGACCAGATATGCGCGCGCGACTCGAGGTCGGCAGTGACATGCTGCGCTTACGGATGCAGACTACGACAAGCAGAGCAAGCGATGACACACGCAGCGACCCGAGACACCGATACGCTGCATGTATCTACTCAGCAACCGGGCGGCGATGGAGGGGGTGGCAATATGGATGACGTGCTCAAGAGACTATCGAGCGTCGAGAACTCCGTATCGGACATCCGTGCACAGGTCAGCGGATTGATCGCGACTGCTGCGCACTTGGCAACCAAGACCGACGTCTCGCAGGTTGAAAGCTCTTTGATCAAGTGGCTCATGGGCACCTTGCTCGCTGTGGCTGTGCTCATGTTTACCATTGCGCGGTTCGTGAAAGTCGGCGGCTAGTCAGGTCCAGATGCCTGCCCTGCCGTTCCACTGCCAGCAGTTCCGCACTCCGCTCGGCGAATGGGAATTCCTGATCGCGCCGCCGCCGC
>Ga0268265_10000763_pt1 | contig 31211 bp, 31 predicted proteins | sample KBSSwiS52_FD_190355 | JGI IMG/M metagenome (GOLD analysis project Ga0268265, IMG submission 190355) | Switchgrass rhizosphere microbial communities from Kellogg Biological Station, Michigan, USA - KBS Switchgrass S5-2 (SPAdes) (version 2) | ecosystem: Host-associated > Plants > Roots >...
GCTTCCAACGTTCGACAGTCCCGTCTGAACTGCCGACATTCTGCGCTCTCGGTCTCAAATCGTCAAACGAGATTCACGCTGCCTTCATTGGCTTCCGCGTTGGATGCCCGCTCGTTGAACCGCCGTTGCCCCGCGTAATACATCCCCTTCGTACATCGCCAATAGAGGATCGCCTGCGTGTAGTTCGTGCCTTCCGTGTGCTGCGCCGTCACCGGATGCCATCGGCGGCAGTGCGGACATAGGAGTTCGTGGCCTTCCTCGAGTGGTAGGTTTGTCGTCATGTGATTTGCGGTCCTTCCGTGACCCGCTGTTGACGGCTTCAGCCCATCGGCTTACTCTTCGCTCATGAAGTGCGGACCTTCGTTGCTGGCCCCGTTGCTATGTGGTGCGCTGCTGCCACAGTCCGCTTTCGGCGAGTGTGTGCGGTTCGAGGAACGCTTCGCAGTGCGGTATGCGGATGCAGTCTTCAGCGGGACGGTTACGAATCGCGAGAGTAACGCGGCGTACGATCCAGTCGTCACGTTCGATGTGGATCGTGTGTGGAAAGGTCGGGTGACAAAGCGTTTCACCATTCGCAATTTCGACGACGTCACCGCTGAGGGCTTTCGATTTGATGTTGGTACCAAGTACTTGGTGTTCGCTCACAAGCCAAAAGAAGAAGACCGCCACATTTTGCGCCTGTCACCTTCGGAACAGGACACACTCGGAGTGGGGCAATGTGGAAGCGGCACTCGCCGTTTAAGCGACGTCACGGCGAGTGAGCTGAAGAAGCTCGGCTCAGGACGAACGCCCCGCTGACTGAATGGTCACGTCCAGATCCATGACCTGACACCACATGGCCGACGCGCTCCCGCCGAAAAACACCGGCCTTGTGTGCCCCGCGTGCAAGCAACCTGTCGCACTTATCGAACACCACACGCCGAACACCATCACGATGCGCTGTCCCGCGTGCGCCATCGCTGGTCCGGGAGCGCGCCAGGGACGAAGCCACATTAGGATCTCGTCATGAAGGCGGCGAAGAAGCGATGAGCGCGATGGTGTTCCGGTGGTCCGTTATCGTGCTGAATGCCTGTGCCGCGTTCTACTGGTTTTCCTATGCGTTGGCGTGGGGACCGAACGATTTCATTGGAGGGACCCTTGCGGCAACGCCGCCGATCTTGGCCGTCGTCGCGCTCATTTGGGCGAGCGCACGTGAAAAGCGCATGGGTTTGTGAAAGGCAGAATTGCCATTGGCTCCGGTAGCGAGGAAGCGGAAGACGGCGAAGAAGGGCCGCTGACGTGCCGATCTCTCGACACACCAATAAAGTCTTCCGACGTCGGTTGGCTGAGTTTGGCGAGGCGATGACGAGAGCGAAGGAGACGCTCGCTAGGATGCGGCAATCAGAGCGGGACAAGGCGAAGAAGCGGCAGGCGGCGAAGAAGCGATGATGATCATCACAGTCCTTTTTTGGTTCGGGGTGATTGGTGCGGTACGCGAATGGCGCTACGCGAAGAAGATTGGCGCACCCATCGCGCGGGCGGAAAAGTGGTACCTCGTAGGGAGCGTGACTCTCGCCGTCGCGGTAAGCCTGATCGGCGACCTGACCCGCCTGTCTAGGACGAGGACGACCTTTCCCTTCCTGCTTGCAGTCGCCCTTATCGTTTGGGCTGCGAGGCAAATGGTTAGACGCGCGCGTCCGCGTGAGTCAGCTAAGACAATAACGACGGGACAATAAAAGGGTTACGGGCTGGTGGCGAGGCGTATTCGATGGGTTTGTCGTTTCCTGAGCCGATGAAGCGCGGCCAAAATCGCTGCGCTCAATCGCTCGGCCCCTCCGCCGCGAACGCGATCATCTCGTCAATCACCCGTGCAATCTCCTCTCGAGAGGGCGTCATAGCCGCCCGTAATTGCACGAGGTCCATCGCAAACTGGTCCGGGTCGTAGTCGATGTCGTCCTCGAGAAGCCAGCGGGACGCGACGGCACGCACCTGTTCAGCGGCGAAGGCCTCGAGGGCTTGCTCGCTCCTCGCTCTGGTGCTCGCCCTCTGGTCGCCGGCCGCTGCGCAGCAACGACAAGGGGTCTGGGGGGAATTTTCGCTTGGGGCCGCAACACATGGCATTACAGTGGCGGACGACTCGCCGCTTCGTCCATTGGACGGACGGGAGTGGGGAGGCGTATCAGGATTTGGCCTGGGCTGGGCGCTCAATCGCCGCACCCGTGTCGGCGTCGAACTGAAGGGCACTGCGGGCTCGGTCGATCGTGTCGATTGGACGTTGTTCTGTGTCTGCGGTGCCATCTGGTTCTATCCGGGTCCGTCGAATCTCTTCATCAAGGCGGGTGGCGGAGGAGCCTTCCTCGCCGGCAGCACGGAGGTTGGGATCGACGAGACGCACGGGGGCTTGGGATTAACGACCGGTGTCGGTTACGACATCTACCTCGGTCGTCGCTTCTCGCTGACACCGGCTATCGGGTTCTGGTATGCGTCGCCCGGTGACCTGCAGCGTGCCGGACAGACCCTCGTGAAAAGCTGGAAGCACAACGCTGTGGACTTCACGGTGGCGATCAAGTTCGATTGAAGGCGGCTCAGTTCTTTTTTCTCGACGGGACCGACCATTGACTCAATGGGTCTCAGGCGGTCCAAGTGTCGGCCTAGCGTTCCTGCTCGCCGCGCTCGTCGTTGACAGCGCTGCGGCGCCGTTTGATTTCCGCGGCAAAGTACCTCGGAGGCTGTAGGCGTATGGACAACTTCGGCGTGCGGGGCGCCATCGGCGTCGTGTTGCTGCTTGGGGGAATTGTCGTGCCCCTCTGGTTCGGCCTGCGAGCGAAGCCTCTGGGTGCGCAGCCGTATCGATGGGCCACCTGGCTGTCACTTCAATCCATACTGCTCTCCGCGGCGACCGTGCCGACAGCTCTCAAGAGCATCATCGCTCAAGGGCCTGAGTTCGGACCTGTCTACTTGTGGCTGATAACCGGTCTCGCGATCGGCGGAGCGGTCGGGGTCCTTCGACGGAAACGAGCCGGGGTTGTTTGTCTCGTTGCCAGTGAAGCGTTGACGTTTCTGATGGCACCCCTCCTGTCGATGTCCCCACTTGCAAACGCGGTGAATGAAGGAGCCCCACCGGTGCCCGTCCTGGGTGTCTTGATTGCGAATTGCATTTACTTCAGGCGTCGATGGACGCTTTTGGGTGCTCCCGATGAACGGCCCGAGGCGGTTGCTTAGCTGATGGAGTGTGCCCGAGCGCGGCGGGCTCAACGGTCAGTCTCGCAGCTCAAACCAGCCTTGCTGCAGCGGATTCGCCTTGATCAGCGATGAGAACCCGCGGCGCCTCGGCGTATCGCGAAAGTCGCGACTCGAGCAGTTCATCTCCGTGTAGAACCCGGAGCTCGAGACGAACTCGTTTCGCCAAATCGCAGCGGTGCAGGTGCGACGTCATCCCCGGTTTGAGTAACGTTTTGGTTTAGAGTCCGGCCCTAGCGAAAGGGATCGGACGATGAAGAAGCGATTCACGGAAGTCCAGATCGTGGGCTTCCTACGCGAGGCCGAGGCCGGAGTGACCGTGAAGGATCTGTGTCGGAAGCACGGCTTCTCCGAGGCCAGCTACTACCTCTGGCGGAGCAAATTCGGCGGCATGAGCGTGTCGGACGCCAAACGCTTGAAGGAGCTTGAGACCGAAAACAGTCGGCTGAAGAAATTGTTGGCGGAGTCCCTGCTCGAGAATGAAGTGACGCGCGATGCCCTTCGCCGAAAGTGGTGACCGCACCTGCGCGCCGCGTGCTGGTGCGGAGCATGGTGGAACGCGGCCTCAGTGAGCGGCGCGCCCGTCCATCGCCTGACGACCGCCGCGTGACCCTGCGGCTGATCGAACCTGGCAAACCCAATCAGAACGCATACGTCGAATCATTCAATGTTCGCTTCCGTGATGAGTGCCTCAACGAGCATTGGTTCACCAGCCTGGGCCACGCGCAGGTTGTTATCGAAACGTGGCGACGTGAGTACAACGAGGAGCGACCGAAGAAGGGCCCCGGCGGGCTGACGCCCGCTGCTTATGTCAAACGGCTGATGATGGAAACGAGTACAGTCACCGCCGGACGCTAAAGGGAACTGCTACTCAAACCGGGGGGACGTCGGCGTACTTCGCATTCAGCGCTGTGACAGACAGACCGAATTTTGATTTACCTCCAAGAGTGAGACGGTCGTCGTCGCGTACATCGCCGCAGCATTCTGGACGAAGTGATGCTCCTCAGAATTCAGCCGAGAAGTCTTCGATGCAGCGTCTTGGAAGTGTGTGGTATCGCTGATCACGCGGCCTCCCCTCGTGATTCAGCAACAAGTCATCAGAACTGCGACGTGCGCGGCATATACAATGCCTGCCATGATTCGCCTCACGGTGCTGACTGCAAGCCTATTGATGGTCGCGCAGGTGTCCTTCGGACAGGAAGCGCCAAGTCACTCGTTTCAGCAGCTCACAATCAAGCCTCAACAGCGGATCCATGTTCAGCCGACTGACGGCAAGACAATTTCTTGGAGAGTGGTATCCCTCACTGGCGACCAACTCGAAGTGGAGCGCCGTCGCTGGAATTTCAGGATTGAAAAGAGGATCTTCACCGAGGGCTCCGTACGGCGGATCAAGGCCCACGATTCGTCCCTGAACGGAATGCTCATTGGAGCAGGTGCCGGGTTTCTTGGCGGGGTTCTGATCGGCTCGATCTGCAACGACCTCGGCTGCCTTTGGCCGGCCGTATTGTCGATCGGCATGGGGCCGTCCTTGGGCATCGCAATCGACGAATTCAGGGAACGGACCATTTACACGCCGACCGCAGGCACGACTGTGACATTGTCTCCGCTGGCAGGGCCGAATCGATTTGGTGTGGCAGCGCAGATTCGCCTCGGAGTATTTCACTAGAAATTGGCGTCACTGACTTCTCGCGGTATCGCGCGGGTCCGTCGTCGCGCGAGGAACCGCTCGACGATTTGTTTCTATAGGCGGCAGTTACGTCGCCACGCCTCGTCCGACGCGGTGACCACCAGTGCGTGCGGCTGCTCGACATTTCCTTGCGCAGTGACCGACGAGAGCGCTCGTTCGTCTTTCGTTTGGTGAGCGTCGGTCCTGACCTCCACGGTTGTTCGGGGGCTCCGAGCCAACCTGCCATAGCCAGACCGATGCTCACCATTTCTCACAGCATCCTCTGACCGGCTGCTGGATTAGTTCGCCCGGTTGTGCCGTCCGTTTGCCCCGGCTGGTTCGACGTATGTTCGGGCGATCGGGTGACGATGGTGGACGTACCTCCAGGTGCGAGGAATTCGCACAGACCACATGTTCCAGCACCGTACACACTGCAGCATCAGACAATTCGTGTTTGCCATGCGCTCAACAGCGACCGACCCGTGGCATAAATGGCATGTCATACGACGATATCGTGTAGACGAGTGACTCGTACGATTAGTCACTGAGAGCCTCATGGTTCGTCATGGGGCTTAGTCAGGACGGTAGCTATGGGCCCAGGAGGAAGTCGAGGCGAAGGTAATCATGCCTGCGACAAATTACGCGCTTCCGCCAATTCCGTCGCAGTAAATAGCGCGACCAGTTCGATCCCTGCCGCGTGCAGCAGCGACCGGCCGGTTGCCTCGCGATCGACGACGCAGATCGCGGTGTGAACGGTCGCACCAAGACGGCGGAGATCTTCTGCCGACTTGATTACCTGCCCGCCTGACGTCACCACGTCTTCCACGATGAGCACGTGACGGCCGGCGACTTCGTGCCCTTCTGCGACGCGACACGTCCCGTATTCCTTAGCGGTTTTTCGCACGAACGTCACGGGCAAACCGGACGCTTGACCGAGCACGGTCGCGATCGGAATCCCGCCTAGTTCCAGACCAGCGAGCACCTGGGTTGTTTCCGGTATCAGCGGCAGTAAAGCCGCGCAGACGTCGTGGAGAAGGACCGGATCGGACTCGAAGCGGTACTTATCGAAGTACTCATTTGATTCAGCGCCGGATCGAAGTTGGAATGAGCCGATCAGGTGCGATGCGTCCCAAATCCTCCGGGCGAGTTCCCGCCGCGTGGTCATCGCCTGTTCGCCCCTCTCCTGTGTCGCACGTTTCCGTGCATTCGCGATTCTACGCCGCACGAATTGTTACAATCGGTCCCCACGTTACGTCTGCGAGCGAGGTCGCATGCGCACCGACTTTTTCGTCGCCGCTTTGTTCACACCTGAAGGCGAGCGGTTTCTGGTACTCCAGCCAGCAGAGATTCCCTCGAGCTTCTTCTTCGCGACCTCATGGGATGAAAAGCTTCGAGATCTGACTCTGCTCGCCGAAGAGGGCTTTCGCCTTCGATTGACGCAGATGGGGCTCTCGGCAGGCGACGTCGACTATCAATTGGAGCGGGCACGCGGCCTGCACCTGTCCGTCACATAGTTTGTTCAAAGCGACAGGGGTTCCGCCGCAGCGAACGGTTTACCGTCGTCCTTTCGCGCAGAGTTCGCGTTGCGGCCTCGCTGATTCGATCCTGGCCCTGAGCATTTCAGGATCGCGCGGCGCTTTCGACACAGCGTCGTGACAAGTCGACGCACAGGGACGCGCGCGTCGGAGCTTATCTCGACTTCTGATTCAAGCTCTGGCGATGACGATGATTTCAGTTTTGTGCCGTCACCGTCGCCGAATCGACCTGCTGAGTTTGCACACTGTTATGAGAGACATGTCTCGAATACATTCTGTTGCGTCGTATGAATTCAGGAGACCCCAGTTCCAGGACCATCACCATGCCGATTTTGTCCATCTCGCGGAGTGCCTTTGATCAATTGCATCCCAACCGCGCCCCTTCGTGGATGCAGGAGGAAGTCGAGTGGTTCGTTGAACGATCCCGTGCGCTCATCGGATACATCACGCGGAGTCTCGAAGCCGACCGCGAGGTGCAGTCAGAGGATTGGTCAATCGTGATCGAGGGGCGCGACGAGCGGGGTGAGTTTCATCTGATCGATTCGAACACGCATCTCCCCAGCCAGCGTGACGCGCGCGCGTTGCTCGAGAAGAGAATGAATGAACTGCTGGCGACTGGTCTGAAGGTATTCCCCAGACGCGCGGGCGCGGCGACGCGCTGATCGCGCACCCGTTGCCGCCGTTTCCCGTTCAGTCGTACTCGGTAACGGGTGGGCTGTTGCACTCGGGCGACACCCGAACGGTGTTCTGACCGCTTCGGGAGGTGATTTTGCCGGCACCAAGTACGGCATCGAATTTGTTCCACCACCGCCTGAACCCGACATTCCGTCCCGGCCGTTGCAGCGGATCAGGGAACGAGCTGGTGGTGAAATGGAACACCGTTGCCCGCAGTGTGCGTCGTTGCAAATGACCCGCGTCCGTGATGGCGCCTTCGTGCTCGAATGGCGATGTACTCGATGCGGGCACTTGTTCGAAAAGCCCCGGCTGTCGGTCGTCTTCGTGGACGCCAACGATGGTCGAAGGCAGACGCTCGTGCAGTGTCTCGAGCGAGAGGGCATTCCGGTGGTCTCTGCAGGTTCGGTGGCGGAACTCGAGGGGTGGCCGATCGGCAAAGTGCTCGTGACCCATGCTGGGGCGGTGACCCCGCTCTGGTTCGACATGGGCGCCGCGCACGTCGTCGTGCTCGCCGATTCCGACGAGGAGCGGGCGGTCGCGTCCGCAATCGGCCACGAACGGGCAACGGTCGCCAACGGTGATCCCGCTGCGTTGCTGGCGAGCCTTCGCACCATCGCGAAATTGCACGCCTCCGTGCCACGAAGCAATCACACGGCGGAGCGGCGGAGCGGGCCCGCTGAGCGCCGCCGGCATCCCCGGCACGACCGACGGTCGTAATCCGCCTGCGACTACAGCCTGTTTGGGTCCACTGATAGAATCACCTTGTTCTGGTTGGTGGTTGACGACCTCCACCAACCACTCACCACCAACACCAAACCGACCGAGACATATGAAGACCAAGCATCGCCGAGAGCTCAAACAGAACGACGTCGTCCAGATGGTCGCCGCCGCGCGGACCTTCCTCGAGGAAAACGGCCGGCAGCTGACCTGGGCAGTGGTCGCCATCATCGTCGTTGGCGTCGCCGTTGCGGGACTCCTTGCGTATCGCACCCGCGAGCAGGCAAGAGGGACCGAGCTGCTCGCGCAGGCGACCGTCGTCCTCAACACCGCCGTGGTGCCCGTGAATGCCGAGACCAAGCCCGGCGACGCGCCGGCAGCGGCAGGGATCGGTGCGAAAGGAACGTTCTCGACCGAGACGCAGAAGCTGAACACCGCGGTGCCAAAGCTGCGCGCGGCCGCCGACGCCTATCCCGACACAGCGGCAGGCATTCAGGCCCGCTACCACCTCGCGGCGTCGCTCGCGGCTCTCGGCCAGCAGAAAGAAGCGATTACGCAGTTCGATGAAGTGGTCCGGCGCGCCGGCAACGACAGTCTGTACGGCAGGATGGCGCAGCTCGGGAAGGCAGAAGCGCAGTTCGCCTCAGGCGAGACCGACGCAGCCATCGCCACATGGAAGGAGCTGGCGGCGAAGAAGGACGCGAACCTGCCTGAGGACGCGATTCTGATGCAGCTCGGCCGCGCCTACCAGGCGAAGGGGAACACCGCCGATGCGAAGAAGACCTTCACCGACATCGTCGACAATCACCCGGATTCGCCGTACGTCGCGGAAGCGCGGAAGGAGCTGGACTCGCTCAAGGGTTAGCCTTACTCGCCCTTGATGACGTCTTTCAGCGATTCGAAGCTACCAACCGCATTCAAGTGCAGGTCGCGCAGCGTCGGCTGTGCGACCGCGACGTTCGTACGGTTCCAGAGGCTGATGTACGGCGCGTCCTCGGCGATGATCTTCTGCACCTCGCCGTAATACTTCTTCCGCTGCGGTTCGCTCGTCGTCTCTCCGGCCAAATCGAGGAGCCGATCGACCTCAGGGTTGCTGTAGTGTCCGCGATTGAAGCCGGTCGGCGGCGTCTCGGTCGAGTAGAACACACGGCGCAGGATGTCAGGGTCCACCATCGCCGCACCAACCCATTGCAGGCTGAACATCTGGAAGTTCCCCTTCAGCACGTCCGCATACATCGTCGCGAACTCGTAGGAGCGGACGTCTAGATCGATACCCACATCGCGAAGTTGCTGCTGGATGACCGTTGACTGCAGTCTCGTTTCCTCAGCGTTTGAGATCTTCAGCGAAAGGTGGAGGCGCGGGAGCGGGCCGGCGCCGTCTGGATCCTCATAGCCGGCTTCGTCGAGCAGTTGGCGTGCGCGGCGTGGATCGTACGTGAACTGGAAGATGTCGGGTTCGTATGCCCAGGCCTGCGACGGAATCAATCCCGTCGCGGGACGCGCGAGGCCTCGGCGAAGATAGTCGACAATCGCGCGACGGTCGATGGCATAGCCGATGGCGTGCCGCACCCGCTTGTCTTTGAGCACCGGGTCGAACATGTTGATGCCCAGGTAGGAATAATCGAGGCCCGGCGACTTCGCGATGTAAAAATCCTTCCCCTCGAACTGGTGCACGATGTCTGGTGGCAAATCGTTCACCACCACATCGATTGACCCCTTCTTCAATTCCAGCCCCCGCATGGTGTCGTCTGGCAGCACTCGAATGACGATGCCGTTGTTTTTCGGTGGGCCGTTGAAATAGTCGGGGAACGATGCGAGTACCACCTGATCGTCGACCGCATACCGGACGAACTTATACGGTCCGGTACCGATTGGATGTTGGCCGAAGTCAGGACCGGCTCCGGCAGGCACGATGGCGGGCGGGCCCGCGAGCTGATTCGGGAACGCGCTGAACGGTTCCTTCAGCTCGAATTCGACATCGTAGTGGCCGATCGCCCTGACAGCCTTCAGCGCGCGGTACGCGCCTTTGGCGGGTGACACGAACGACGGATCGATCATCTGCGAATACGTGAAGACGACATCTTTCGCTGTGAGCTCATGGCCGTCGTGAAACTTCACGCCACGGCGCAGCACCACGCGATAGGTGAGCGGATCCATATTCTCTATCCGTTCCGCGAGCATCGGCTGTGGGCGGAGATCGTCGCCGATGTCGAACAACGTGTTGAACATCAACTGCGCGACACGCGCGGATGCTTCGTCGTTTTCGAGCCTGGGATCGAGGTTATTGGGGCCGGTGCGGACGCCGATGACGATGGCGCCGGCGGGGGCAGCGGCTTCAGGTTGAGCGCAGCCCCCGAATGCAAGATTCAAAATGCAAAGTGCAAACACGAGGTGGATTGAAGCCGGCATTTTGAATCTTGCGCTATTGAATTACGTATCGTCCGCCAGTTTCTTCAGTCCCGCAAGCAGCTCGAGAGCCTGCCGCGGCGTCGTCTCATCGATGTCGATTTCGCGAAGGCGCTTCGCAATTTCACCATCGACGGTGGATCCTTCGGCGAACAGCGCGAGCTGTGGAGATAGCGAATCTTCCGGGGAGCCCGAGAGCGTCGGCCGCCCACCCCGCGACAGCTCATCGCGCTCGAGCCCACTGAGGATGTGCCGTGCGCGAGCGATTACGCCCGATGGCAGGCCGGCCAGTCGCGCCACCTGGATGCCATAGCTGCGGTCCGAGCGACCGGACACGATCTTCCGGAGAAAAATAATGTCGTCCTTCCATTCGCGCACGGCGACGTGGGCGTTCACGACTCCGGGCAGCGAGTCCGCAAGGTCGGTCAGCTCGTGATAGTGCGTGGCGAAGAGCGTCTTTGGCCGCGCTTTGGGATTTGTTACGAGGTACTCCGCGACAGCCCACGCGATGCTCAGCCCGTCGAAGGTCGCCGTGCCACGGCCGATTTCGTCGAGGACGACAAGACTGCGCGATGTCGCAGCGAGCAGGATGGCAGCGGTCTCCTGCATCTCGACCATAAACGTGGACTGACCGCGGGCGATGTTGTCGGAGGCACCGACGCGCGCAAAGATGCGATCGACGATTGGGACCTTGGCATCTTTGACCGGGACAAAGGACCCGATCTGCGCCAGCAACGGCAGGAGCGCGGTCTGCCTGAGATACGTTGACTTCCCGCCCATATTCGGCCCGGTGAGGATCACGAGCTGTCTCGCGTTCGCATTCAGGTCGATGTCGTTGGGCACAAACGGCTCGCTGGCGAAACGCTCGACGACAGGGTGGCGTGCATCGGTGGCGACCAGCTCGTCGCCATCGTGCACATGCGGCTTCGTGAAATTACAGATCGCGGCGGTTTCCGCGAGACCCGATAGCACGTCGAGGGTGGCAAGCGCTCGTGCGGTGTCCTGAATGCGGGGCGCCTCGCCGGCGACCGCGTTTCGCAGTGACTCAAAAATCTCGAGCTCGCGCTCGAGAATCCGCTCGTCCGCGCCGAGAACTTTCTCCTCGTACTCCTTGAGCGCCGGCGTCGTGAAGCGCTCGCCGCCGGCGATAGTCTGTTTGCGCTGATAGTCCGGCGGTACCGCGTGGAGGTTCGATTTCGAAATTTCGATGTAATAACCGAAGACCCGATTGAATCGGACCTTGAGCGAGCCGATGCCGGTGCGGGCGCGTTCCCGCTCTTCCATCTCCGCGATCACCTGTCGCCCGGAGCGGCTGATTGCCTTCAGCTCGTCGAGATCGCGGTCCACCCCATCACGCGTGAAGCCGCCATCGCGCGCGAGGGCGCCTGGCTCGTCGACGAGCGTGCGCTCGATCACATCGCGGACGTCGGCCAGATCGTCGAGTTCCGCCAGCAGGCTGCGGAGCAGCGGGGCCTGCACCTCGTCGAGCATCAGGCGCAGCCGAGGGATGGCCGCCAGCGACATCCGCAGCGCGACGAGATCTCGCGGTCCAGCCGTTCCAAGCGCCACTCGGCCGACCAGGCGTTCGACGTCGTGGACGGTCTTCAGCACTTCGCGGAAACGCCCGCGATCGGTCGCGCGGAAGGCCAGTTCCTCGACGGCGTCAAGCCGGTCGCCGATCCGCTCGAGCGAAATCAGGGGACGAAGCAGCCAGGAGCGGAGCATGCGGCCGCCCATCGATGTCACGGTGCGGTCAATCTCGTTCAGCAGCGATCCCTGCAGGCTGCCTTCGCTGCCGGTGAGCACCTCGAGGTGCTTGAGCGTGATCGGATCGATGAGCAGACACTCGGCGGTCGTCTTGTAGGTCACCGCGCGCACGTGGGCCAGGTCGGCCTTCTGCGTTTCGCGGAGGTAGGCGACGAGCCCGCCGGCAGCCTGGATCGCGGCGACGCGGCCATCGAGACCGAAACCGTCGAGACCGTGCGTTTTCAACTGGTCGAGCAGGGCGCGGCGTGCCGCCTCTGGTTCGAAGTTCCACGCCTCGGCGGTGGTGACCGGAAGCTGAAGTCGCGCGATCTCTGGAAATTGCGCCACTACGCCTGATTCCGCCGCCACGACAATCTCCCTCGGCCGCAGCGTCGCGATTTCGTCCGCGAGCGCCTGCAGGCCGTCGCTACCTTCGTATTCCGCGGCGGTGAACTCGCCGGTTGAGAGGTCGAGCAGCGCCACGCCGTAGAGGCGAACCTTCCGGTCCGCCTCTACGATCGAGAGCAGGTAGGCGGGTTCGCGAGCGTCCAGATAATTCGCATCTGTCAGGGTCCCGGGAGAGACGACGCGTACGACTTCGCGGCGGACGAGTCCCTTCGCCTTCTTTGGGTCCTCGACCTGCTCGCAGATGGCGACTCGAAACCCCTTCTTCACCAGCCTGGCGAGATACCCATCGACCGCGTGAAACGGCACGCCGCACATGGGGATGCCGTTGCCGCCGGAATCTTTCGAGCGTGAGGTCAGCGTGAGGTCGAGGGCGCGCGCCGCCACGAGCGCGTCTTCATAGAACATCTCGTAGAAGTCGCCCATGCGGAAGAACACGATCGCGTCGCGGTGCTGTCGCTTCGCGTCGAGGTACTGACGCATTGCCGGTGTGGCTGTGCTCGGAGACGACACGGGATGGGCGACCTGATTATCGCCGATGGGGAATAGCGGGTCCGACCTCGCGGGATACTATCCTCGGTCGGGGACCCGCCCCACGTACCTACTGACCCTATTGACCGCGGTCGTTCAACTGAAACGGCGATTCGAAGAAGAATCCGTCAACCTGCACGTCAATCGCATCGTCGAGGCGCACGCCGACGACGCCACCGATCTTCTCCGTTACGGTAAATGAATTTCCTGCGATGGCGGAGCGCGTTGGCGTGGCATCCACAACGGCGCCGTTGACGAGATACGAAACGGCCGTCGGCGCGACCTGCACTTCGAGCGTGTTCACGACCTTGCCGCTCGCATCAGGCTTCCGGATCGCGTAATGAAGCGACGTGTCCATTTCATCGACCTGCGTACCCGCGCGATGGCGAATGAGGAAGCTGCCGTCCTGCGCGATGCCGAAGTAGACGTATTCCGGCGCTGCGTCCATCTGGTTGCCGCCGAAGAACAGCCCGTAGTACGTCTTCTTTGCGGGCGCCTTGAGCTGCGTGAACGTTGCGCGAACGCGATAGATCGGCTTCACGGTGTTGGCGGGGTTGAAGAAGATCCCCGGCCCGCCGGTGAGCTGAAATCCCTTCTCGGTCGGCATCGCGCCAAGCATGGCGCTCGTCTCATCGGGTCGCACCTTCCATCCGGCGGGACCCTGCGCCGCCATCGGGATTGCCGCCACTGCGAGGAGCGCAACGAGCAAGGCACGTCGAAGCATCGCGACTTTCCTCCACTCCCACCACGGTCTTTGACCGCATGAGTGCCGATATGATATCCCTTCGGCGCTCGAGACAAGAGTGCCATCACAAATATCTACTGACGACCCGACGCGTCGCCGTTTTCTCAGTTCGATCACGAGCGGCATCATGACCGTCATCGGCGGCGTCCTCGCCATTCTGGGCGGCGGCGCCGTACTTTCGTCCACTGTCCGCCGGCAGGATGAGTGGGTTTCCGCCACCACGCTGCTCGATCTACCCGAGCACGAACCAACTCCCGTGACGCTGACCATGAGGCGATTGGACGGCTTCAGGGAGGTCATCGATCGCCGCACCATCTTTCTCGTGAAGACAGGGGAGTCGGACGTCGCGGCGTTCAACGCGACGTGCACGCATCTGGGCTGTCTTGTCGCATGGGATGCGGACGGCCAGGTATTCAAGTGCCCCTGTCACGGCGGTGTGTATGACCGCACCGGGGCTGTCAAAGAAGGTCCTCCACCCGCGCCGCTCGCGAAAGTGGTCACGCGCGTGGACGGCAATCGCGTCCTCGTCCAAGCGTAGGAGAAGGGTCGGACCATGCGCGACTGGCTGGATTCCAGAACAGGCTTCCGATCTCTGCTGAAACACCTGCTTGACGAGCCGCTGCCGCAAGGCGTCGGCTGGTGGTTCGTCACGGGCAGCGTCGTGCTGTTCCTGTTGACCGTGCAGCTGCTGACGGGCGTGCTGCTCGCGGTGTTCTACTCGCCTTCACCCGATCACGCCTACGACAGCGTCCGTTTCATCATGGAACGCGTCACGTTCGGACGCGTGCTGCGCGGACTCCATTTCTTCGGCGCCAGTTTCATCGTCGTCGCCGCCCTCGTCCACATGCTGCGTGTCGTGGCGTTCGGCTCGTACAAGAAACCGCGCGAGCTGAACTGGATGGTCGGCGTGCTGCTCCTGCTGATCATTCTGGCGTTCGCCCTGACAGGCTATCTATTGCCCTGGGATCAGAAGGCGTACTGGGCGACGACCGTGACGCTCAATATCGCGCGAAGCGTCCCGTTTGGGGGCGAGTTCGTCAGCAGCCTTCTGAAGGGGGGAACCGATCTCGGCGCGTTGACGTTGATGCGGTGGTATGCGGCGCACGTGTTCCTGCTGCCCGCGTGCCTGATCGCGTTCACCATCGCGCATATCTACTTGATGCGCCGGCACGGCATCTCAGGTCCGATCACACCCGTGCCCGGACCGGCGACGCCTTTCTATCCGTTCCACGCGATCAAGGACACGATCGCGGTCGCGGCCGTCTTCGCATTGCTCCTCACGTTCGCGGTCGCGTTCAACGCACCGCTCGACCCGGTCGCCGATCCGACGGACGCGACGTATATTCCGCGGCCCGAGTGGTACTTCATGAGCCTTTTCGAGCTCCTCAAGCACTTTCCGGGGCGATGGGAGCCGGTCGCGACGATGGTTATTCCGGGTCTCGTCGTGGCGTTGTTATTTCTGCTGCCGTTCCTCGATCGGAGACCCGATCGCGCACCCAGGAATCGACCGGTGGTCATCAGCAGCTTCGCCATCATCCTGACCAGCATCGCTCTCCTGACGTATCAGGGGTTCCGGACTACGCCGTCGTCAGCCGCACAGTCGCCGCAAGCGGCCGCGCGGGAAACTGCGCGTGCCGCAGGGCAGGGCGGGCCTGTCATGGTCGAAGACGTCTTCAAGAACGTCCAAGCGTTGAAAGGGCTCACGGTCGACGAGTTCATGGGCACGATGGGGATCATGTCTGCGTCGCTGGGCCTCTGCTGCAGTGACTGTCATCCCGGTGCCGGGACCGACAAAGTGGTGTGGGAATCGGACGAGAACCCGAGAAAGGTCACGGCGCGGCAGATGGTGTTCATGGTACAGGCCATCAACCGCGACAACTTTTCAGGACGTCAGGATGTGACCTGCTGGACCTGCCATCGCCTGCGCGTGACGCCGTTGCAGACGCCGCGACTCGATCAGTTCTACGGCGAGGCCAACACCGAGCTCGACGACGTCGTTTTGAAAGCCGAAGGCGTCCCGTCGCCGACGCAGGTGCTCGACAAGTACCTACAGGCCATTGGAGGCGCGGAAAAGGCCGCGGCGATTACGAGTATCACCGGAACAGGCAAGGTGATGGCGTTCGGCAACTTTGGCGGCGGCGGCAACTTCGAGTACTTCGCTCAGGCACCGGATAAGCGGGCCATGCTCAGCCACCTTCCGGACGGGGAAAGCAGCAGGACGTTCGACGGACGCGCCGGATGGTTCGCGATTCCGCTGGCCGTTGTCCCCAAGTACCCATTGACTGCCGGCGAACTGGACGGCGCAAGGATTGATGCGCAGTTGTCGTTCCCCGCACAAATCGCCCACACGCTGACGGGGCTGCGGACCGGCCCCATCGAAGAGCTCAACGGCAAAGAGACATTTCTCATCCAGGGGAACGGCGCGAGGGGCGCGTTCGTCAGTCTCTACTTCGATCGAGCGTCCGGCCTCCTCATTCGGACGATCCGCTATACCCCGTCGAAAATCGGCAAAGTGCCGACACAGGTGGACTACGACGATTACCGCGACGTTGGCGGGATCAAGTTCCCGCACAAGTGGACGTTCACGTGGCTGGATGGCCGCGACGAGTTCGACTTCACTGACGTGAAGTTCAACCTGCCGGTCGACCCGGCGAAATTTGGTGAGCCCGTGCTGACGCGGCCGGTGCTGGCGGGCACGGCGCAGTAGGCAGTAGGCGGTGGGCCGGCGAAAGCCGGCCCTACTTCGGAGTCGCGTCCTTGTATTTCTCGGTGTCCTGATCGAAGCGGCAATCCCACTCAAACACTTCAGGATTCTGGTCGATGACCCGGTACAGCGCCATCCTGATCTTCCACGGCCGCGTATAGACGGCCGGGTCGTCCATCGTCGCTTCGTACTGGATGTGATCACGATCGATAGGGGAGTAGCGCTCGACGACGTGCAGGTTTTCAGTGTGGAAGTTGCCGGCGTGATCGAACCAGGTGCGTTCGTCCAGCTTCCGCACGTCGACCACGAGCGTGTCGCCTTCCCACTTGCCGCGTGAGTCTCCCATCCAGAAGTCCGGCCAGCCTTCCAGCCACTCGCGTGACGCTCCGGTGAGATCGATCGTACGGACCGCGCGCGCGAACTGGTAGCGGATGCCGACCATCTTCGGGTTCTGGATGATCTCGAAGGGATACGGCATGTAGGTGGCGCGGGGCACGCCTGGCAGATAGCACTTCGCGAATCCGGGATCTTCGGTGTCGCGCTTCTCGTAGTTCTTCTTCTTCTGCGCCAGCGCTTCCGGTTTGTACGGAATCTCGTTGCCTTCGACGACGCCTTTGCCCGGAGGCACGCCGAAGTTACCGGCAAGCGACGCGTTGTGATCCTGGATATCCCAGGCGGCGGAATTCAACGCCTGCCAGATGCCGCTGAAGTCCGGCTTGCCGTCCGCCGTGCGCGGCATCGCGCTGCCTGTCGCGGCTGGACGAGCCTGCGCGGCGGGGCGCGCCGCCGGGGCGGCCTGACCAGCCGCGAGAGCGGTGGCGAAAAGAACAACAATGATCGTGACGAAGCTAGCGCGCATCGTGGTGATACCTAGAAACCAAAGATGTTCTGCAGCTGATAACTGCCTTCATGGCAGCTGAATTCCGGCGCCAGCTCTTCGTCTTCGTCTTGCGGGTACAGGAATCCGGCGACTTTGACAGGTCGGGTGAACGTCTGCGGATCCTCGTACGTCATCACGAAGGTAATCAGCTTGTCCGACACCACCGTGAATCGCTCGGTGATGTGCAACTGGCGGCTGTACGGCGCGAACGTATTGCCGACGCCGTAGTACGCACGTCCGTCGAGGTTCGTCGTATCGACGAGCAGATCGTTGCCTTCCCAATGTCCCGTCGAGTGGCCGCCGAAGAAAATCATGCCGGGGCCGGGATGCGGACGGCCGTCCGTGTAGACAATGCGCGTCTGATGGTTCTGCTCGAAGAGCAGGGCGAGCTCGCCGGGACGCTGGAAGATGTGGACGCCGCCGCCTGCCCACGGCTGCGGGGGCGCGCAACGCACGCTGAGTTCGAGATACTGGAGCGACTTCGCCGGGCAGCACATGTTCTTCGCGTAGTCCATGCGCTTGGCGCGTGCTTCGGACGTGTAGGGAAGCTTCCGGTCAGCCGGGTCGATGATGCCGGCCGGCGGCCGCGGGTTCGGCATGTACTTCGGAGGCTTTGCTTCGATCTTCCCTCCCTCCGGACCGGCGGTGACGAGCCCCTGCCCAAACCCTTGCGGCTCGGACAACACACCGAACGCCTTGAGCTCGCTCTCCGGCGGATTCGCTTCATTCATGCCGCCGCCGACTCGTACCCACGTCCCACGAATGTCCGGGGTCCCGTCCGGCAACCGCTTGATCGCGGCGGCGCGCTGTGAAACGTTCTGAACGGCCGGCTGCGCGTTGGATCCGCCCGCCCGACCCTGGCGGCCCTGTGCGCCGAGCGGCAGCGTCAGCAACACGCTGAGCGCTGCGGCTATGGCCGCACCGACGACGACGTGCTTCTTCACGATCAGACCCCTTTCGGACGGTCAGACAACTTGCGTGATGCTATTTCCCGTCCGCCGCATCCTTCAGCGAGGAGGCAGCAAACAAGTCGCGTCCGTCGGCCAGTCTGACCTGGTAGGCGTTACCAACCGAGCCACCCGAACGCGCGAGGAATCCGCTGACGGTGACCTGGGTGCCAGGCTTGATGTCGCTCTTCGACCAGCCAGCGCGAAGCAGCGCGTTGGGCGCGCCCATTTCGAACCGCCAAGTCACGGCCTTGCCGTCGGTCCCCTTCGAGTCGATGAAGAGCCATGCGTGCGGATTGGTCCACTCGAGTCTGGTGATCTCGCCCTGCACTTTCACCGGCTTGGACTGATCGAATTCCGCTGAAAATGCGTGGTGGGCAAATACCGGTGCCGCCGCCACCGCAATCAGTGCTGCTATGCCGAAAGCCTTGCGTACCATCGCTGCTCCTTCTGCAACTACCAACTTGTTCACCAACACCAACAAACTAGCGCGTCGTACTCGTTGCGGGCGACGACGAGAGCTTCAGGGGCTGAACCATCGCGCCGTTGCCCGCCGCGTCCCACGCGGCGAAGCGAACCCACTTCTTGCCTGTTGCGTCGAACGGGATCGTGAAGCGCTTCTTGCCGAACGCGCCCGTGTCGGTCGTCTTGACGATCTGGCGATCCGTCTTGACACCGTCTCCCCAGACCACCTCGACGAATTCGAGCGGGAATGTCCACTCTACATCGGCGACAATCGTCCGTTTCGCGCCGGCACCCTGCACCTGATACGACGGCACGAGAACCTCGCCTGAGGTCCAGAAATAGTCACCGCGCTTCATCGCCTCGATTATCGGCGTGTAGTCGCCCGGCGCCGGCAATGTGTCGAGCTTCACGTAGTTCACAGGGCTATTCGCGTACACGTCATCGCCGGGACCCTGCTGGTACGTCTCGGTGATCGCCTGGATATATTTGAGCTGCTGTCCGCTGTCTACTACCCAGTTGTTCATCTCGTCCCATAACTGCTGGCAGCGGTATTCACAGAGCCGCGTTTCCGAGCCGTCGAGACCCATACCCCAGCGGACGCCGATGCCTCGGTAGTGGTCGTCGTTGAACCACGGCGTGTCCTTGATGGCATCGGGATACCCTGTGGAGCCCTTCGACCGCGGATGCGGCATGAAGACAAGCAGGTTTTCCGCCCTGACCATTTCGAGCATGTCGAGCGGGCTGCCGATGTTATAGACCTTGCCGTATTTCGGATGCTGCTCGACGAGCGGCTGGCCCGCCGCACGCCGCTGCAGCCAGAACACCGGCTTCGATACGAGCAGATCGTTGTGCCCGCCCATGCCGCCCGCCGCACCTTCCTCGTTCGGCATGATCAGGAAGTTCTTGTCCGAATGACGCTTCGCCACGTCGTAATAGTCGGCGAGCGTGGCGAGGCGATCCGTCTGGCCGCCGCCGAAACCAAGCCCACCGCCGTCGATGGGGGCGAAGATGTTGATGCCAGCGGCCTTGACGACGTCGAGGTCCGGAAGGCGGACATCGAGATCGCCGCCGTGCATCTTGCGCAGGCGGCCGACGAGCGCGCTGTGAAAGTGCGTCGCCATCACCTGATAGCCCGGAATCGCCTTGAATCGATCGTCGCGTGTGAAGGCGAGCGCTCCCTTGGCGGCGTCGGTACCTAAGCCTGCGCTCACGTACAGGTAGACGGCCATGTGCTGCCACGTGCCGGGTCGCGCGCTGCGCAACGCAAAATTCTGACGCGTGTCCTCGTCACCGCGCCCGGTCTCGGCGGGGTCCGCCTCGTGGTCCGGCTGGCGCACGCCGAACGCAAACGTCGAGCTTGTGCTGCCGGAAGTCGAGGAGTCTTTTCGATACCACACGTACCCGAGGTTGTACGACGTCTCGCGAGACCAGAAGAAGCTGTGCGGCGGGGGAAAGGCAGCAATGGAGCCTTCGCCGTTCTCAGAGACGACGAGACGGTTGCTCGCCTTCAGCGTCACCGGGCCAGTGTTCAGCGCACCGCCGAAGCGGTAGTCTTGCCAGGTGTTGGCCATGTCACGCCAGACCACACGAGACGAGGCGCTGATCGGAAGTCCCTTTAGTCCCGCTTCGTATTTGTAAGCGACCGATGGTTTCTCGGTTTTCGCGATGACTTCCTGCACGATGAGATTAGACCCCTTGAACACCGTGTACTGCAGGCGGCCGTCGAAGGGACCAATCGTCACGCCCGGGAAGGTGACCATCAGGCGGGCGCCGCTCGAGGTGACCTCGCAGGACGTGGCGCGGTAGGTTGCCGACGCGCGTGTGATCTCCTCCGCCGAGCGGGGGAGTCCAGGCTGGCCCGCGACGCCACCGGGCGGCGGAATCGCGTTGTCACGCGTGTTTTCCACCTTGTCGGTGTTGAGCGGGGCGTCCCAGAACGCGTCCCACTTGTACCTCTCGACGATCTCGGGCGTAATGGGCACTTTCAGCTGCCGCAGCGGCTGCAGCTGTTGCTCGGTGACGCGGCGCACTCCGGCCGTCACCCGGAACTCCGGAGTCATGTTTGAGCCGGCAACTTTCCACGTACCGCCCTTCGCGCGAACGGCAACGTCGAGAATCGTCGGCGTCCCATTGGCAATCGCGAAGCGCAGGCGCGCCTCCTGTCCCCGATCGCCATCCCACGTAACGGTGAGCGTGTCGCCAGCGACCGTGGCAGCGAGACCCGGTGAGACCGCGAAGTTCGACAGATTACACTGCAGCGTCTGCGCGTCCGCACAGACGCCGACGGCAAGTGCGGCGATGGTTGCGAGGACAGTTCTCATCAGCACCTAGAAGTCGATCTGAGTTCCGATCTGGAAATACCGCGCCTGCAGGATCAGCGTCGGCCGCTGCCACCGGTTGGCGGCCGCGTTGGAGCTGAGCCGGGTCGTGATCGTCTGCCAGTCGTTCGAGTTGAAGACATTGTAGATGTCGAGCGACAGACGGACACGCGTCTTGCCGGCAGACGTCAGCAGTTTGCCGACGCGGAAATCGAGCTGCTTGCTGTGCCCGCCATACAGCGCGGTCGGCTTGAGCAGCTCCAGCGTCATCGTCCCGTTGGTTCCGGCGGCGAGATCGCGGCCGAGCGTCGGACGGATTTCCGCGTTGGTTGCCACATAGTCCGCGGTAATCGCGTTGAGGGCGCCTCCGGCGGCCGGCTGCGGAACCGCCTGATACGTCCCGCTCACGCTGAAACCATACGGCAGCTGATAAACGCCATACCCCTTGTACTGCGTCAAGAACGGTGGCGCTACTTCGCAGTTCGACATCGGACTTTGGGCGTTCGTTGCGGTCGCCGTCGCCGGGCTGACCAGGGGCGTCGGCGTCAGGTACACCACCGGCGCATCGACGACGAAGCACTGGCTGGTCACGGTGCGGCCGGTGGTCGCGCCGGCAAACAGCGTCAGCCCCTTGTGACGCCAGTTCACCGAGTAGTCGACGCCGTTATACACCTCCGACTGATCGCCGTAGTGCTTGGCGAGGCGGACGAGATTCTGTGACAGACCGTTCTTTGCCGGCCTAATGTCGTAGAAGCCGCAGATCTGCTGGCCGGCGACCGGCAGCCGCGGGTCGTTGCTCGGCGCGGTGACGCAGAACTGATCGAAGTCCTGCGGCGTCACGAGCTGGTTGTCGACGACGGTGAAGTTGCCGTACCAGCGACGATAGTACGACACGTCGATCGACGCACCGCTGCCAATCTGGCGTTGGACGCCCGCGCTGAGGCTCCAGTTGTACGGCCGCACGCCCCACCCCTCGAGCACTTCCTTGTCGAACTGCGTCGCGGTCGGATTCACCTTCCCGAAATTGAGATTGGACAGCGGGCCGCATTCACCGTTGGCCAACGGGTTGCTGAAATCGCAATCGGGCGCGTAGTTGCCGTTGTCGGTCCATGTGCGCGTCGCATTGTTCACCGACGTGTTCACCGGGTTGACGTTGGTCGCCAGGCTGCCGCCCGAGATGTAGCGGCCGATGGTGAACTTCGCAACGGTCCTGCCCGTGCCGAACAGGTCGTAGGAGACGCCGACGCGGGGGTTGATGTCGCTCCACTTCGGCGCGTTCTCGACGGGGGCGAAATTGCGCTCTGGTACAAACTGCCCGGCGGCGAGATGTTGAGCGGGCACCGCGGCGTGCAGATAGTCGTAGCGGATGCCGTAGTTAATCGTCATCCGGCTCATCGCCCATGAGTCCTGCGCGCAGAGGCCGAGGTCGGCTTTGACGTCGTTGCGCTGCTCAATCGGCGTCGCATAGAGCGTGATGCGGCGCGGCTGCCCGTTGAGGAAGTTGTAGTTCATGTTGCCGTTGACGTCGATGTTGTTGTAGGTCGGGCCGTTGCCGCGCACGCGCATCATGAAACCGCCCTTGTAGCTGTGCGTGCCCGTGACGTAAGCGGCCGATGAGCGCACCGTGATCGGGTTGTCGAAGTTGTGCCCGTAGACGGTGGAGGCGCGGTAGATCTGGCCGGTCGAATCCTCGGTGACCGAGATCACATCGAAGCCAACCTTCGGGTTGATCTGTCGGCGCTCGTCCCAGTCCTGCACATAGGACATGAACCCCGTGTCGAGGAGCAGCTTGCTGTTCACCGGCACGCGCCAGACGACCGTCGAGATGGCGTTCGGATAGAACGGCGTGTAGGTCGTCGCCTCGGGCGACACCGTGGAGGCCACACGGCGGAGCGGTGTGATGCGGCGGTCCTTCTCGTAGCTGAAGTTGAACTTGTTGCGAGGCGTCGCCTGCCACGTCAGACGTCCCGCGTAGTTGCGGTGAATCTGCGTATCGGCCGCCTGCCGTGTCTTGTCGGGTACGTAGAGCCAGGCCGTCGGATTCGTGTTGTAGAAAGCGTCGGCGACGTACTTGTCGATCTCATTGTTGCGGTATGCGACATAGAACCACAGCTTGTCCTTGATCAGCGGCCCTCCGCCGTTCGGATTGAAATCCCACGTGCGCTTCAGGCCGTTGACGGCGGTGAGCCCCTGATTGATGTACTCCTGCGATAGATTGCTGCCAGCCAAGTCCTTGTTCGCCCAGAGTGCGGTGACGTTCCAGTTGAAGCTGTTGCCGCCTTCCTTCGGGATTGCATTCATCCAGACGCCGGAATACTGGGCCTCGGCGTCGCCACCATCAGTGCGGACGCTGACTTCCTGCACACTGCCTTCGTTCATGTAGAAGGTGACCGCCTGACCTCCGGCGGCGCCGCGGCGATCCGACATACCATCGATGGCGCTGTTCGTCTCTGCGATGCGGCTGCCGTGTACTGACAGACTGCGCGACGCGGGGCCGTCGATGTTCTGTCCGCCGACGACACCTGGAATCGTCTGCGCGAGGCTCTGAATCTGCCGGTTGTTCGGGAGGTTCTCGATCACCTCCTTGTTGTAGACCGCGCTCTTTGTCGTGCTCTGAACGTCAACGAGCGGTGCTTCACCGGTGACAGTGACCGTCTCATTCAGTTCGCCAACCTTCAGGTCGGCATTCACCGAGGCGGTGAAATCGGCCCGAAGCTCGAAATTCTCGACTTTGACGGTATTAAAGCCCGGGAGCGTAAACGTGATCGTGTAGACCCCGGGACGCAGATCGACGATTCGATAAACTCCCGAGGAGTCCGTAGTGACCGATCGCACGCGCTCGATCAGCGCAGGGCTTGCGGCTTCGACGGTCACGCCGGGCAATACCGCGCCCGTCGCGTCCTTGACGACACCGGCCAGTGCACTCTGAGACGTCTGGCCGTAGACAAATCCGGGAAGGACAATCACTGCTACCGCCGCCAAACACACGAACACACGCCGCGCGTTCATAGCCTCTCCTCGATAGGTTGTCCGAAGCGCCATTGGGCGCGCCGATGCTAGCACAGCGCGGGTCGCCAGCGTCTCTCCGGCACCTGAGATGGCCGGAAGCATGTAGGATCGCCGCCATGAAGAAACAGCTCTTGGCCGCGGTCCTGGCGCTCGTGATTGCGGTTGCCGCCTACGTCCGTGGATCACACGTCTTCGCGGCGACGACGCCGATCAACTGCAACCTCTCGGCGTATCAGGGCGCCTCCGGCCTCGCCGCCTCGGTCAACGGCGATTCGCTCGTGCTCACGTGGGATGGCGAGCGAAATCAGGAGCTGCGGCTCCGGTTCGTCATCGACAACGGAACGCCGACGATTGCGGAATTGGCCGCCCGCAGGAAGGGAAGCGCCTGGGGAACGCTTGCCACCAACGCGACCCCGGAATTCCGCGTCGTATCCGGCCTCCGTCGCATGGACCGTGAGGCCGAAGAGGGGCTCGAGGAGAACGGCGTCAAGGAGATCACCTCCGAAGTGTTCGAGCAGTATCAGTGGGATCCGTTCTGGGATGCGCCGCTGAACGTCCCCGGAGGGATGCCGGATGACAGGCGGACGATCGGCCTGCCGCGCAAGCCGGATGAGATTCATCGCGCGACCGCGACCTACAAAGCCGATCGCTGCGATGTGAAATCGGACAAGACGCACCTGACGGTCACCTTCCCCGGAGTGTCGCTGGGCGTGTTCGACGGTCAGCTGCAGTTCGCGGTGTACAAGGGCAGCAACCTGCTTCAGCAGGAAGTCGTCGCGAAGACCGACCAGAAGTCGGTGGCCTACAAGTACGACGCGGGACTGAAGGGACTTTCAACCGTCGACAGCAAGGTGACGTGGCGGGACCTGACCAACATCCGTCAGGAGTACCTGTTCGGCGGCGCGAAGAACGAGCGTGAAGCGCCGCTCAAGACCGCCAATCGGCTGATCATCGCGGAGCGCGCCCGTACCGGGTCGATCGCCGCGTTCCCGCCGCCGCATAACTTCTTCTGGGCGCGTGAAAGCGACCAGAACCTCGGTTACAGCTGGTATCGCAAGGACAGCGACGCCACCTTCTCGTTCGGTGTCCGCCAGGCGGAAGGGGAGGAGCGCGAAAACATCCGGGGCAACTTCGCCCTCTACAGCGCGCGCCCGGGCACGATGCAGCACATGCCGGTCTTCTATTACGTGAGCGCCGAGCCCGCCGAGGCTACGCGCGACGCGGTGCTCGCCTATACGCACGGCGATCGCTACAAACCGGTCCCCGGCTACAAGACGATGATTCATCACTACCACATGAACTTCGGCAACCGCCTTGTCGCGGCAGGCAGTGCAGATGCCGAAATCGTGGATCTCGCCGCCATCAAGGCTGTCGGCATCAACATCGTCAGCCCGGTGGACAACGTGGGCGTCGGTGGCGGCGCGGGGCAGCGCACGCCGGAGACCGTGCTGACGCAGCGGGAGTATCAGATTGCCGGCGCGAAGAGTCATTCGGACAAAGATTTCCTCGTCATGCCCGATCACGAGTTCTATGGCAGCGTCCTTGGCGGCCACACGGACATGCTCTTCTCGCATCCCGTCTACTGGCTCTATGGCCGCGCCAATGGCAAGCCGCTCGTCGAGCAGCATCCGAAGTACGGCAAGGTCTACAACATCGGCAGTCCGGAAGACCTGCTGGAGATGGTCAAGCGCGAAGACATCATCCTGTCGATGCCGCATCCGCGCACCAAGAACAACACGGGTTACCCGGACGGCTACAAGGACAAGTGGTTCTTCAAGGATTCGAATTTCGTCAGCTTCGGCTATCGGTGGGGCATGGGGCTCGATCGCTCCGAGCGTCGTCTGTGCGAGAACCGCTGCCTGCCGCTGCTCGATGATGCGAGCAACTGGTTCGCAAACGAGCCGACGCCGCCGAAATACATCATGGCGATCTCCGAGGTTCAGACGCAGGCGCCAGGCGACGACATCTACGGGTTCCAGCCGATCAACTACCTGAAGCTCGATTCGGTGCCGACGCCGGACGACACCAGTTCGATCATCAAGGCGCTGCAGCGTGGCGACTACTTCATTTCGACAGGTGAGATTCTGATCCCGAACTACAGCGTGCAGGGTGCGGGGAATCAGAAGAAGATCGTGGCCGATGCGGAGTGGACGTTCCCGCTCGATTTCGTCGAGATCGTCTGGGGGGATGGCCAGCGTACGGATCGCCAAATCATCTCGACGACCGAGGCGACCGCCTTCGGGACGCGCCGTTTCGAGATCCCGTTCGATGCGACTGGGAAGAAGTGGGTGCGCTTCGCGGCGTGGGATATTGCGGGCAACGGCGCGCTAGTGCAGCCGATCAAGCTGAATAGCGCGCCGACGTCAACTCGCTAACGGGAGCTGGTCGCCGTCGAGGGTTTCTCGGCGATCAGCGTGTTCGTCAGCGTTCCCAGGCCTTCATACGAGCAGACCTGCGTGTCGCCAGGAATCAGGTGCCGGCCGAGGCCGCCGTGCGATCCCGGAGGCGTGCCAAGGGCGATGACCGTGCCGACCGGCAGCGTCAGCATGTTCGAGAGATAGGCCGCGTACTCGTACATGCTGTGCCACGTCTGATTGGTGCTCGAGTTCTGCACGAGCGTTCCCGCCACCGTCATCTTCAGGTTCGTGTTCAACGGATCGACGAACTCCTGCGGAACGACGAAGGGCCCGACCGGCTTGAAGCTGTCCCACCCCTTCTGCACGAGCCAATCCTGACGAATCGGATCAGGCGCACGCTCCTGCCGATCGGAGATGTCGTTGGTGTTCGTATAGCCGAACATGTAGTTCTTCACCTGATCGACGGGCACGCGGCGCATCGGCTTGCCGACGATCCCGAGCATTTCGCACTCGTATTCGTAATCCTTGCGACGGTCTGCCGCCCAGTTGATGACGGGATCGCCATCGCCGATGAAGACTTCGGGTGTGTTCGGAATCATGAAGAGCCGCGGGTTCTGCGGCCGGTTGTCGTTGGCCGCGCGCTCCCAGATCCCCGGCATCGATGGCGGAATCTGTGGCGCCTGCGCGGGCGGCGGCGTTCCCGGCACAGGACGATAGTTGGAGAACCCATAAAACGCCAGCCGCGGGACAAACGGGCGAAGCGCATCCACGGCTTTGTAGTCGTACACGTAGCCAGGTCTGTTGCTCGTAACCGTCGGTGCCACCTTCGCGACGATCTGTTTGATCTTGGGCCCGACGGTGTTCCATTGATCCATGATCGACAGCAGGTCGCCGGGGATACCGGTGATGTTCGCGGCCCTCGCCGCAGCCGGAAGCTCCACGACGAAACCGCCGATCTGCTGTGGTTCCGTTGGGTAGCGGACGACGACACCTACAAAGGTTCGGTTCTGATACGCAAACATGCCAAGGCCGAATCGCTCTGACGTTTGTGCCCCCGCCACGCGAACGACGGTGCTCGTCAGCAGCACGACCGCCGCCACAACCAAGAGAACCTTTCGCATTCTTATCCTCCGCAAATGATCGGACGTCAGGCCGGTAGATTACGCCCTTTAGCCTCCCGCGTCCATGCTAGGATTCCCGCCCTCCATGCGTTCCCAGGTGGCCGTCTCGTGTCTTTTCGTGAGCCTGATGTGGTGCGTTGGAGCTGCATCTGCGGCTGCGGCGCAGGACACAACGGTGCGGCTCGAGGGCGACGGACGCCTCGGCCCCGCGGCCGACGAATACCGCGGCACCTCCGCCGCGTACGGCTATGAAGGCACGCCGCCGTCGGTCGTCCCCGAGATGATCGAACTGGCGCGCGTCGGCCGCGACGATGTGATCTACGAGCCCGGGTGCGGCGACGCGCGCGTGCTGATTGCGGCGATGAAAGCGGGCGCACGGTCTGGCGTCGGCGTGGACATCGACCCGAACCTAGCCGAGGTCGCCTACGCTGCCGTGAAGTCCGCGGGGCTGCAGGACAAGGTCCAGATTCGCTGGGGCAATGCCCTGACGGTGGATATGTCCAATGCGACCGTCGTCTTTCTATTCATGGGCGAAACCTTCAACGTGATCATGCGTCCGCTGCTGTGGAGGCAGCTGCCGCTTGGCGCGCGCGTCGTGTCCAACGATTTCGCGATGGGGGACTGGAAGCCGGATCGCACCGTTCGCGTCGATACGCCCGGCCGCACCTACACGCTGTATCTGTGGACGATCACTCCGGATCTCAAGGCAAGAGGCGCGAGTCGTCCGAACTGAGCCTTCTACCGAGGGACGGCGATATCATCGGCGATTGAGTGCTGATTCTCTCCCTCGATACGACGACGAAGGCAGCGAGCTGCGCGGTGGCTCGCGATGGCGTCGTGCTCAATGAGGAGCCGATCGATTCCACCCGTCAGCTCGCCCTCCAGCTGCCGGGCGCATTGCGAGACATCCTCGACCTGTCGGCCATCGCGCTCGAAGAAATCGACGCGTTTGCGGTCGCGACCGGACCGGGATCGTTCACGGGCCTTCGCATCGGCATCGCAACCATGCAGGGACTGGCATTTGGAACGCGAAAGCCGCTTATCGGCATTTCAGGGCTGACTGCGCTGCGTGCGGTTGCATCGCCCGCGTTTCTCGGGTCGCGCATAGCGACGTGGGTGGACGCATGGCGCGGCGACGTGTACGCCGCGCTGTTCGAGGATGGGCGTCAGGTGGGGGATCCTGTCGTGGCCAATCCAGAGGCGCTGCTCGATGCCATGCTCGCCCACTCCGGATCCCGAATCCCGGATCCCGGATCCCGCTTGATGGCCAACGACATCACGTTCATCGGTGACGGTGCGGAAACGTACAGAGATCTGATCGTGTCGCGGCTCGGTCACGCAGCGCGCATCGCCGATCCGGTCGCGCCGCTCGTGGCGGGCGTGATCGCCGTATTGGCAACCATCGACTATGCGAAAGGGCATCGCCCGCAGCCGCATGCAATCCGACCACTATATGTACGGCGGCCAGATGCCGAGTTGGCGAAGGAACGCGGACCCCAAGGGTCCGCGCCGCGTGTGCTCTCGGGATCCGAACGAGTCCCGAATCCCGAATCCCGAGTCCCGGACAAATGAACGTCGTCCCTGTGTTCCGGATCGATTTGCTGGAAGGCGAAGCCGACCTCGAAGGCGTACTCGAAGTGGAGCGCGAATCGTTCACCAGCCCGTGGACGCGCGAGATGTACGCATGGGAACTGCAGAACCGCGCCGTCTGCCACATCTACATTGTTCGAACACCGGAGTGTCCGGTTGCCGGTTTCTGCGCATTCTGGCTCGTGTTCGATGAGATTCACATCAACAACATCGCGCTGCGTCCGCAGTACCGTGGACTCGGGTACGGAACGGCGTTGATGCATCACGTACTCGCCGAAGGGAGGCGGCTCGGCGCCAGGCGCGCGACGCTCGAAGTGCGCGCGGGCAACACGGGCGCACGGCGCCTGTACGAGCGTCTCGGCTTCTACACTGCGGGCACGCGCCGGAACTACTACACCAATCCAGTCGAAGACGCGCTAATCCTGTGGCGCGATGATCCCGCGGGCCCACCGAAAGCCGCGTCCGGCTCAGCATGACCCATTGAGCGTTTGGCCGCCGCTGTGATACTTTGCGAGTAGTACCAACCGAATCGGGCCTTTCGCGATAAAGGAGGGCGGCGTTATGAACGCAGCAGACGCGCAGGAAGTGAAGAATTTCCTGCTGCAGAGCGACCAGCAGTTCCGCCAGCTTGCCGAACAGCACCACCGGTTAGACGATCGCCTCCATCAGCTCATCGAAAAGCACTACCTTTCAGCCACCGAACAATTCGAACAAGTCACTCTGAAAAAGAAGAAGCTCGCGGTCAAGGACCAGATGGAAACCATCGTCCGGGAATACGCGCGCCAGCACAGCCGCGTCTCCTGAAGGCGCGCGTCCGCCAAATTTCATGGGCGGGTCTGACCGACCCGCCCCTACACACCACACGAACTCCACACTCTCGTACCATTGCGTTCATGCGTATCGATCCCGCCGGGTGGCCGTTCATCGGCGGTTCGCTCCTTCTCGCGGTCGTCGCCGAGTTGTCCATCGGACGCGGCGTCGCAGTCATCTTCCTCGGTCTGACGGGTCTATTCCTTTTCTTCTTCCGGGACCCGGATCGGCCGATAACCCGTGATACGGATGCGGTGCTCTCCCCAGCCGATGGCCGCGTGATGGTCGCTGGCGCGCCGCCCGGCCTGGCGTGTCCGCCCGGCAACTGGCAGCAAATCAGCATCTTCCTGTCGCCGATGGACGTGCATGTGAACCGGCTCCCGATCAGTGGCCGAGTGACGAACGTGGAGTATCATCCCGGCCGTTTCCTGCCCGCGTATCGCGCAGAAGCCGGAGACCTCAACGAATACACCGAGGTCACCATCGACCATGACGGTCAGCCGATCGTGGTTCGACAGATCGTCGGCGTGCTCGCTCGTCGCATCGTGTGCCGCGTGAAAGAAGGCGCGTCCGTGCGGGCGGGGGAACGATTCGGCGTGATGAAGTTCGGTTCGCGGATGGATATTTTCGTTCCGGCGACCGCGGCGCTGACCGTGAAGGTCAATGACAAGGTCGTCGGAGGAGTCACAGTCATTGCAAGGCTGGCGGCGCGAGAAGCCCGCCCGACACCGCATGATTGAAGAACACCACGGACCACTGCCTCGGATTCGCGCCTTTAGGCCCGCCAGGCGTGCTGGCGACAGGCCGGCGCGTCGATTTCGCCGCGGCGTCTACCTGTTGCCGAGCATGTTCACGCTCGCGAACATGTTCAGTGGCTACGCCTGCATCGTCTATGCGATGCGCGGCGAGCTCGAGAAGGCTGCGCCACTGATCGGACTCGCGATCATCGTCGACATGCTGGACGGACGTGTCGCGCGGATGACCGGCAGCACGAGCCAGTTCGGCATCGAGTTCGACTCGCTCGCAGACGTGATTTCGTTCGGCGTCGCGCCTGCCATCCTGGCGTTTCAGTGGGGCCTGCATCCCCTGGGGCGCATCGGGTGGGCCGCCGGCTTCATATTCGTCGCCGGCGCGGCCATCCGCCTAGCCCGGTTCAACATCCAGACGGGAACCGTCGACAAGAAATACTTCGTCGGCCTCCCGAGTCCCGCGGCCGCGGCGGTGCCGGCGACGACGATTTTCCTGTACCCCGAAGGGTTCCAGTCGCCGCTTGCCGCACTCGGAGTACTGGCCCTGGTGATCGTGCCCGGACTGTTGATGGTGAGTACGATCCGTTTCTACAGCTTCAAGACGCTCGATCTGCAG
>Ga0268265_10000770_pt1 | contig 30967 bp, 28 predicted proteins | sample KBSSwiS52_FD_190355 | JGI IMG/M metagenome (GOLD analysis project Ga0268265, IMG submission 190355) | Switchgrass rhizosphere microbial communities from Kellogg Biological Station, Michigan, USA - KBS Switchgrass S5-2 (SPAdes) (version 2) | ecosystem: Host-associated > Plants > Roots >...
TCATCGCGATGCGCATAGTGGTCAAAAGCTCCGAAGCAGGATTTGCGCGCGCCATAGCCGCGCCACTTCCCTAGGCAAAGCAGGAAACCCTACGGCCTAGTTTTCGCCGCAAAATCCCTATATTGGCCCGCGCCTTCCGATGAACGTCACAACGCTCCCCAAGCCCCCGCGCGTCGGGCTGGTCTCGCTCGGCTGTCCCAAGGCTTTGGTCGACAGCGAGCGGATCATGACCAAGCTCCGCGCCGACGGCTACGACATGTCGCCCGACTATGCCGGCGCCGACGTAGTGCTGGTCAACACCTGCGGCTTCCTCGACAGCGCCAAGGAAGAGAGCCTCGAAGCGATCGGCGAGGCCATCGCCGAGAACGGCCGTGTTGTCGTCACCGGTTGCATGGGCAAGGAGGCCGAGGTCATTCGCGCCCGCTTCCCGCAAGTGCTCGCGGTCACCGGCCCGCAGCAATATGAGGAGGTCGTCGCCGCGGTCCATGACGCCGCCCCGCCGATCCCCAACGCGTTCGTCGACCTGGTGCCGGAATCAGGACTCAAGCTCACGCCGCGCCACTACAGCTATTTGAAGATTTCAGAGGGCTGTAACCACCGCTGCGCCTTCTGCATCATCCCCAGCATTCGCGGCGACCTCGTCAGCCGCCGTCCGGACGCCATCCTGCGCGAGGCCGAGAAGCTGATCGCCGCCGGCACCAAAGAACTGCTGGTGATCAGCCAGGACACGTCGGCCTACGGCGTCGACATCCGCCACCAGCCGCGCGCGTGGAAGGGCGGCGAAGTCCGCGCGCACATGACCGACCTGTCGCGCGAGCTGGGCAAACTCGGCGCGTGGGTCCGGCTCCACTACGTCTACCCCTATCCGCACGTGAATGACGTCATCCCGCTGATGGCCGAGGGGTTGGTCCTCCCCTACCTCGACATCCCGTTCCAGCATGCGAGCCCGAAAGTGCTGCGCGCGATGCGTCGCCCGGCCAACGACGCCAAGGTGCTCGAACGGATCCGCAGCTGGCGTCAGGTCGCACCGGATCTCGCCATCCGCTCGAGCTTCGTCGTCGGCTTCCCCGGTGAGACCGATGAGGACTTCGCCTATCTCCTGAACTGGCTCGAGGAGGCGCAACTCGACCGCGTCGGTGCGTTCAAGTTCGAGCCGGTCGAAGGCGCGGCCGCCAATGCCCTGCCCGACCCGGTCCCCGAGGAACTCAAGCAGGAGCGCTTCGAACGCGTGATGGCGCTGTCGGCCCGGATCAGCGCCGAGAAGCTCGCCGCCAAGGTCGGCTCGACCATCGACGTCCTCATCGACCGCGTCGACGAAACGCCCGCCCCGGCGGAAGGCCCGGACAAGGGGCATTTCGACGCGCCCCATCCCGATCATCACCACGAGGTTGGTGCGACCGGCCGCTCCAAGGCCGACGCGCCCGAGATCGACGGCGAGGTACACCTCCGCGACGCCGCCGGCCTCAAGCCCGGCGACATCGTCCAGGTGAAGATTGAGGATGCCGACGAACACGACCTCTACGGCGTCCCGCTCTAGCGGCGTCCGCGCCACCAACCGACAATAATCAGGACCGCTAGGGCGGCCGCCGTATCCGCGACCCAGTCGAGCACATCGCTATCCCGATGCAGCGCCGGGACCGCCTGCACCACTTCGATCAGCGCGCCGAACAGCGACAGCCCGATGGCCAGCCGCAGCAGGCTCCAACCGCGGTAGGCCCAGGCCCCGAGCGCCGCGAGGGTGACGAAGGCAATGATGTGCTGGATCTTGTCGTTGGGCGCACCCGGCACCTGCGGCGGATGCGGCAATACCGCCATGACAAAGGCGAACAGGGCCGCCGCCCAGAACGCCAGGCGGAGCAGGGATGACCAGCGCGCTGCGGGTGGCCCCGCCGCGCTCCTTGGGAACCTGTTAACCATCTTCGGTGGCAAATTTAGAACCTGATCTCAGTTAAGTTCGCCCCCGCACCCGGTTGTCTGAGCCGGTGAAGCGAGGAGTGGACACATGACCAAGTTTTTGAATCTCATCAAGAATTCCAAGGGCGCGACGGCCATCGAATACGGCCTGATCGCTGCGCTGATTGCCGTTGCTGCCATCGCCGCGATGCAGAACATCGGCAACAAGCTTGGCACGACGTTCAATAACGTCTCGAACAAGCTCTAAATACATCTCGGTCTCTACGAACGGCGGCGCTCTCTGGGCGTCGCCGTTTTCGTTGCGGCCCTCGACTCGTGCCGCGCGGCCGTTAGGCTGGCGTCATGCTGAAGCTCGCCCCCGTCCTTGCCGTGCTGGTCGCCGCTCCCGCCGCGGCGCAGCAGCTACCGCCTGCGCAGATCTCCGCGATCGACGCCCTCGTCACCAAGACCCTCGCCGACACCGGCGTGCCCAGCGCCTCGATCGCGGTCGTTCGCGACGGCCAGCTCGTGCTGACCAAAGCCTACGGCAAGGCCAACGAAAACCTCCCTGCCCGGCCCGACCTGCCCTACCAGATCGCGTCCAACTCCAAGCAGTTCACGGCCATGGCGCTGCTGCTGCTCGAGGATGACGGCAAGCTCAGGCTCGACGACCCGATCGGCAAGTACGTCCCCGGCATTACCAGCGGCGATACCATCACCATCCGCCAGCTCCTCAGCCACAGCTCGGGCCTGCAGGACTTCTGGCCGCAGGACTACATGTTCGAGACGATGACCCACCCGACGGCGCCGCAGGGCATTGTCGACCGTTGGGCGAGGAAGCCGTTGGATTACACGCCCGGCGCCCGGTACCAGTACAGCAACACCGGCTATGTCGTGGCCGGCATGATCGTCGAGAAGGTCAGCGGCGAGCAGCTTCTGCCCTTCCTCAATCGCCGCATTTTCGCACCCCTCGGCATGCACCCGATCGACCAGGACGAGACCAACACGCCCGCCTTCCCCGCCGGCTACCACCGCTATGCCCTCGGTCCGGTCCGCATCGCGCAGCCGCCCGCGCGCGGCTGGCTCTACGCCGCGGGCGAATTGTCGATGACCACCGCCGATCTCGCCAAATGGGACATCGCGCGGATGAACCGCTCGCTGCTCCCGGTCGATGACTGGGTTGCGCAGGAGACGCCCTACGTCCGCACCGACGGCCGCTCGAACGGCTACGGCCTCGGCGTCCAGAACCACTCCCAGCGCGAGCGCCACATCATCGATCATGGCGGCGAAGCGGTCGGCTTCCTCACCCAGAACACGATTTATCCCGACACCAAGGACGCGATCATCGTCTTCACCAACGCCGATTTCTCCGGCGCGACCGATACGCTGACCGAAGGGATCGAGAAGATCGTGCTCAACAGCCCCGAAGCGGCGCTGTCGGGCGAAGGCGACCGTTTGCCCGAAGTGCGCGCAATCTACGACGCGCTCGCGGCCGGCTCGCTCGACCGGGCCAAGTTCACCCCCAACCTCAACTTCTATTTCGATGGCACCGTCACCGGCGACTACAAAACATCGCTCGGCGCGCTCGGCGCACCCGCGTCGATCACCCTGAACCGCCCGCCGCGGCTGCGCGGCGGCTTCGTCAACCGCAATTACACCATCCACTACGCGGGCCATCCCGACCTGACGCTCGTGACGTACGCCGAGCCAGGCGCGAACGGGCGCTGGGAGCAGTTCCTGGTGATGCCGGAATAAGGGCGAGGCGCCGAGGGCAACGAAAGCGGCGCGTAGCAAGCGTCGTTGCCCGAGAGACGACGAGCCGCGGCCGACCGGCGGCGAAGCCGACCGGATCGGAGTCGAAGACGACCGAAGGTCACGTCACGGAGCGAGCGGCAGCAATCCGCCAGGATTGCGAGAGGGAGTGGTAGTGACGGCATCTCCTCCCCGCGACGGGGGAGTCGAAGACGTTGCGCAGCAACAGCGGGACCAGCGCAGCTGGTGGAGGGGGCCCATCGCATTTGCACCGCTGTTTAATTCAAGTTAGCCCTTCCTTCGCTCGGAGTAGGTCGGGGGGACGTGAGCATGCATTGCGTTCAGTGTGGCGGCGCACTTCCTGAAGGTGCTGCATTTTGTCCGAAATGCGGACGAAATACCGCGACACCGACCAGAAAACCGAATGTCACTGTTCAAAAGCAGCCGGCCACGCGGGGCAACAGTTGCCTGATCATTGCGATGGTCGTCGTTGGACTGATCGTCCTCGCCGCGCGGCAGGGCGATCGACTGGAGTCTCGCCATCGATGCTTTGCGCGCGGGCGATGACGACGGGGTCGCAAGAGCGCTGGCGCTCGTCGAAGAGCCTGCCCTGAGCCCGACGAAGGGTAACGAAGTGGAGGAAGTGGAAGACCCCCCGAATCGACCCCCCTCCCCCTCCAACCCGGACGAAGACGACGCGCTCGACCTCTCCGACCGCTGCTGGTGGGACGAGCGCGAGGAAGCGTGGCTGACCGACTTCCCGCCCCCGCCCGGCTTCGACGGCTACGAAAGCCGCGGCTTTGACGAGGACGATCACGACGAACCCTATGAGCGGGCCTGCACGGCGGAGGAAGCCGCGGTCCTGGCGGCGGATGCCGCGGCCGACCGCGCCGCGGAGCGGGCCGAGGACGAAACGCTGCGCGATCGCTGGTTCGCCTTGCTCAGCGCCGGGCCGGACACTGGCGACCAGGCTCCGCCCGTGGCCCAGGACGCCGGCCCAAACGAGTGAAATCCTCACAGCCCCGCTGACTCTTGGCGCAAGGTCGGGAATCTGGAGACCCAAGCTCGAATCGGATTTCTCGTCATTCCCGCGCAGGCGGGAATCCAGGCGAGTTTTGCGTCGGGCGCTGACCTCAACCGGGCCCCGCCACCGCTGGGTCGACCAAAGAGTTACCGGAGGACTCGAGATGGCCAAGAAGGCAACCGACGCGGGCACCATCCTGTCGCGCATCAAGGACGAGGAGATCGACTGGGTCGACCTCCGCTTCACCGACCCCAAGGGCAAGTGGCAGCATCTGACCATGTGCGCCGGCGTGATCGACGAGGACAATCTCACCGATGGCCTGATGTTCGACGGCTCCTCGATCGCCGGGTGGAAGGCAATCAATGAGAGCGACATGATTTTGAAGCCGGATCTCGACGCGGCCTATGTCGACCCGTTCAGCGCAACCCCGATGATGGTGCTGTTCTGCAACGTCGTCGAACCGTCGACCGGTGAGCTCTACGGCCGCGACCCGCGCTCGACCGCGACCCGCGCCGAAGCGTATCTCAAGGCGTCGGGCGTCGGCGACACCGTGTTCGTCGGGCCGGAAGCCGAATTCTTCATGTTCGACGACGTCCGCTTCGAGGACGGCTATGCCGCGAGCGGTTACCGCATCGACGACATCGAGCTGCCGACCAACACCGGCCGCGAATATGACGGCGGCAACCTCGCTCATCGGCCGCGCGAGAAGGGCGGCTATTTTCCCGTCGCGCCGGTCGACAGCGCGCAGGACATCCGCGGCGAAATGGTCGCGACCATGCTCGAAATGGGCCTGCCGATGGACAAGCACCATCACGAGGTCGCCGCCGCGCAGCATGAGCTTGGCCTGACCTACGGCGGGCTGGTCGAGACCGCCGACCGCATGCAGGTCTACAAATATGTCGTGCACATGGTCGCCCATGCCTACGGCAAGACCGCGACCTTCATGCCCAAGCCGATCGCCAAGGATAACGGCAGCGGCATGCACACCCACATGTCGATCTGGAAGGGCGGCAAGCCTTTGTTCGCGGGCAACGGCTACGCGGGCCTCAGCGAAATGGCGCTCTACTTCATCGGTGGCGTGATCAAGCACGCCCGCGCGCTCAACGCCTTCACCAACCCGACGACCAACAGCTACAAGCGGCTGGTGCCGGGCTTCGAAGCGCCCGTGCTGCTCGCCTACTCCAGCCGCAACCGCTCGGCCTCGTGCCGCATCCCATATGGCGCTGGTGAGAAGGCCAAGCGGGTCGAGTTCCGCTTCCCCGACGCGATGGCCAACCCGTATCTTGCCTATTCGGCGCTGCTGATGGCCGGCCTCGACGGCATCCAGAACCGCATCCATCCCGGCGATCCGATGGACAAGAACCTTTACGACCTCCCGCCGCAGGAACTGGTCAACGTCCCGACCGTCTGCGGCTCGCTTCGGGAGGCTTTGGTCAATCTGCAGGAGGACCGTGCTTTCCTCACCCGCGGCGACGTGTTCAGCGACGACCAGATCGACGCCTACATCGAGCTCAAGTGGGAAGAAGTGATGCGCTGGGAGACAACGCCGAGCCCGGTCGAATTCGACATGTACTATTCGTCGTAAGCACTTCCGTAACCCTGTTGCGCTTAACTTCGGCGCAACTGCGGTGTGGGGCGGAGTGGTATCGATGAACATCCGGGCGAAGATTTTCGGCGGGAAGGTGGAGGATAAGCCTCTCATCCAGGCCAAGAATCCCAAGGGCGCCAAGGCGGATACGCTGAACAGCATTGCCGTTTCCCGCGAGGAAACGCGGCGCGGCGACACGCGGGACGGCGACCGCCACCGCCTGCCGGACGAGCAGGTCCGCGTCACGCACGCCGGCGCGACCCATGGCGTCCAGCTGGTCAACCTGTCGGGCGGCGGCGCAATGGTCTCGGGCGATTTCGCGCCCAAGCTGTGGGACCGGGTCGAACTGGTCCTCGGCGAGAACGGCATGATCGAATGTGCCGTCCGCTGGCTGAAGGGCGATCGGGTCGGGCTCGAGTTCGCCCATGAGACGCGGATCGACTGCTCCGCCGGCGAGCGCGCCAACGTGCTGCGGGCAGTCATCGCCAAGAGCTTCCCCGACGTCGAGATCGGGGAGGAATTGGGCGCGGAGGGCAGCGCCCCCCCGCCGGAGACCGACGAACAGCGCGGCGGCCGCCGCCACCCGTTGATCTGGTCGGGCCTGCTCCATCACGATTTCCAGAGCACGCCCTGCCGCCTGCGCAACATCTCCGAAACCGGCGCGATGATCGAGTGCGAAGCGTCGCTCCGCCCCGGCGCCGAGCCGATGCTCGAGCTGGGCGATTCGATTCAGCTGAGCACCACCGTCGCCTGGACCTTCGGCGATACCGCAGGCCTCCGCTTCCGCGACCCGTTCGACCTTGCCCAGCTGGCCACCACCCGGCCGGACGTTGCCGCCGCCAGGTGGGACCGCCCGGGCTATTTGCAGCCCGGCGTTCCGGCGTCGGATTCACCGTGGGACGAGCAATGGGATCGCATGTCGCTGGGTGAGCTCCGCCAGTCGCTCGAAGGGTTCATGAAGCACTAGTCTTCGAGGATCTGGCTGCTGGTCCTCGTTTCGCGCATCCGCACGTAGGCGATGAGCGACATCGCCGCGAGCAGCGAGATGTAGATGTAGAACCAGCGTTCGTGGCCGATATTCTTAAGCCACAACGCGACATATTCCGCGGTCCCGCCGAAGATCGCATTGGCGATCGCGAACGGCAACGCCACCCCGAGCGCGCGGATGTGGGCTGGAAACATCTCGGCTTTGATGATCGCGTTGATCGAGGTGTAGCCGGTGACCATGATCAGCGCCGCCATCACGAGGGCGAAGGCGCCAGCGATACTTTGAGTATGCTCGAGGGTGGCGAAGATCGGGTAAGTGAACAATGTCGCCGTCGCGCCGAAGAAGATCATCATCGGGCGCCGGCCGATCTTGTCGGACAGGCGCCCGGCGAGCGGCTGGATCAGCAGCATGCAAGTCAGCGCCACGGTCATGATCCGCGACGCGGTCGCTTTGTCGAACCCACTGGTGTTGGCCAGGAACTTCTGGAGATAGATAGTGTAAGCGTAAAACGCCGCGGTGCCGCCGGCAGTCAGCGCCATCACCAGGAACGCCTCACGCGGGTGGTCGCGAAACAGGTTGCCGACGGTCGAGGCCGGGCGGTCGGAGCGAGCCGCGACATTCTCGAAGCTCAGCGTCTCGTCGAGCTTGCGGCGGATGAAGAAAGCGACGACGGCGAGCAGCGCGCCGACACCGAAGCCGATGCGCCAGCCCCACGCGTTCATCGCGTCGTCGCCGAGCGTCGCCTGGAGCACGACCAGCAAGGCCAGTGCGGTCAGCTGGCCGCCGATGATCGTCACATATTGGAAGCTCGACCAGAAGCCGCGCCGCTCGCGGTCGGCGATTTCGCTCAAATAGGTCGCGCTCGAACCATATTCGCCGCCGAGGCTTAGCCCCTGAATGATCCGCGCCAGCACCAGGATCGCCGGCGACAACACCCCGGCCTGTGCGTAGGTCGGGGCCGCGGCGATCAGCAGCGAGCCGACGCACATTAGCGAGACCGACAGGGTCAGCCCGGCCTTGCGCCCGCGATGGTCGGCATAAATGCCCATGAGCCATGCGCCGACCGGCCGCATGACGAACCCAACGGCGAAGATCGCGGCGGTGTTGAGCAGCTGCGCGGTTGGGTCGGCCTTGGGGAAGAAGGCGTGCGCGAAGTACAACGCGAACGCCGAATAAACATACCAGTCGAACCACTCGACGAGGTTGCCGGCCGAACCGCCGACGATGTTCTTGAGGCGGCTGCGCTGCCCCGCCGCGACCTCAGGCACCGGACTTGGCGCGCGCCCGGTCCGCCGCTCCATGGCCGTAGATGAAATAGAGGATCACGCCGATCACCTGCGCGCCGACGAAAAACAGCTGGGTCTGCCGCGGCAGGCTGTAGAACAGGTACAGGCAGCCAAGGATTCCGACCAGCCCGACCACCCACGGCAACGGTGCCCGGAATTTGCGTTCGCGATTGGGCTCGCGCTGCCGAAGCACCAGCATTGCCGCGCACACCGCGACGAACGCGGCGAGCGTTCCGGCGTTGGCCAGTGCTGCAATCTTGGCGAGCGGAATCAGCCCGGCGAAAACCGAGGTGACAATCGCGGTAAAGACCGTGATCCGCACCGGCGTGCCGCGCGCCGACACCCGCGCCAGCGTCTGCGGCAATAGACCGTCGCGAGCGACGGTGAAGAAGATGCGGCTCTGCCCGTAGAAGAAAGCGAGGATCACGGTTGGCAACGCGATCACCGCGGATGCGCCGAGCACGCCGGCGGCCCACGGCTGGCCGATGGTCCGCAGGATCAACGCCAGCGGTTCGGCGCTGTCCTTGAACCCGGTGTAGGCCACCGCGCCGATCGCCGCGGCAGCGACGATCATGTAGATCACGACGCACACCACCATCGACCCGACGATGCCGATGGCCAAATCGCGGCTCGGGTTCTTGGCTTCCTCCGCAGCCGTGGCGATCGCGTCGAAGCCGTAGAAGGCAAAGAAGATGATCGCCGCCGCGGCCATCACGCCGACCTCGCTACCCGACGCCCCGGTCTTGGGGAAGCCGAACGGCATGAAGGGATGGAAATGATCGGCGTTGAAGACGGGCAGCGCGACCGCGATGAACAGCGCCAGTGCAGCCATCTTGATGACCACGAGGATCGCGTTGAGCGTCGCGCTTTCCCGCGTTCCGGCGATCAGCAGGCCGGCAACGACCCAGATGATGAAAATCGCGGGCAGGTTGATCACGCCGCCGAGTTCGGGTCCCTGGATCAGCGCATTCGGAAGTCCGAGGTGGATCCATTGGAGGAAGCCGGCGGCATAGCCCGACCAGCCCACCGCCACCGCGCTTACGACCAACGTATATTCGAGGATCAGCGCGACGCCGATCATCCACGCAATCAGCTCGCCGAACGTGTAATAGCTGTAGGTGTAGGCCGAGCCCGCTGCCGGGATCATCGTCGCGACTTCGGCATACGCAAGCGCCGCCGCGGCGCAGATGATGCCGGCGATAGCGAAGGACAGGATAACCGCCGGTCCGGCCTTCCCCGCCCCGACGCCGATCAACGTCAGGATGCCGGTGCCGACGATCGCGCCGACGCCGAGAGCGACGAGGTGCGGCCAGGACAACGACTGCTTGAGCCGGTGCTCCTCGGGCATGTCCTCGCGCGAGACGACGACCTTGCGGACATTCCAGTTCTTCATTCGGCACCCCCTCGGTTGCGGGCGAGCCTAGCGCCCGCGACGGCACGCGCAACCGCGCTCAATAATCCTTCGACACGCGGACAGACGCGTTCGACCGGCCGACCGTCGAGATCGTCGACAGGATCGAGAGCCAACGGGTGATCTGATACTCCGCGCGCGTCGCGGAATAGCCCTGCCCGTCGGTCACCACTTCGACGAACAATTTGCGGGTGATATATTTGCCGGCAGCGACTGCCGTCTTTTGGCCGGTCGCAACGTCCGCGGGGACAATGCGGAGCCGATCGAGGCCGATCGCGCGGCGCAGCGCGTTGATCGGATCGAGGTTGCCCGACCCGCTCTGCAGCGCCGCCACCGCGGAAGCGAGCTGCAGCGCTTCGGGCGCGGACAAGTTGGTAATCGAGGTGCCGAACAGGATGCGCGACAGCAGCTCGTCCTGCGGCAGCTGCGGCGTGCTGGCGAACGTAATCTCCGGCTTGAGGCCGGTGCCGGTCACACGCACGCTGGCGTCGAGCCCCTGGACCTGAGCCTCGGCATGGATGTCGAGCTGCGGATCGGGCGGGCTTTCGCCGCGGAAGCGGATGGTGCCGCGATCGAGCTTGAAGTTGCGACCAGCGAAATCATAGTCGCCGCGGACGAGATCGGCGCGGCCAGTAAAGCTCGGCTCGTCGGCATAGCCGCCAACGGCGATATCGGTCGTCCAGCGGCTGCTGATGCCAAGCCCGGTGACGTTCAAATTGCCCCCCGCGACCTTCATGTCGAGCTTCCACGGGTGAAGGTCGGCAACCTCAATCACGTCCTCCGGATCGAGTCCGCGGTCGCGCACCCGCAGTTGCGGCACTGCCGCCGCCGCGGTCGCCCGCCCGAGGCGGAACAGCCCCTTGTTGAGGCTGAGATTGCCCGAAATCGTCCCGTTGCGACCGTCGGACTTGATCGCCAGGGGGCCGGTCACCCGCGCGGCGATGTCGTCGCGATTGAGCAGCAGCGCCTGGGTCGCGTTGAACTTGAGGTCGAGCGCGGTGCGGCCGCCGGTGAACGTCACCGAGCCGGACCCAGCGATCGATCCGCCGCCGGACGTTTGCCCCGAAATCCGGTTGAACACGAGCTGCGGTCCGGAGAAGCGTGCCTGGGCGACGAGATGGTCGATCGCCATGCCGGTCACCGCGCTTTCCATCCGCGCATTCTGCGTCGTGAGTGAGCCGCGGATGGTCGGGTTGGTCCAGCGGCCACCGATATCCGCGCCCATCGCGATCGGCCCGGAGAGGTCGAGCACCTCGCTGCCGGTCAGCCGCCACAGCGTGTCGGCCGGACCGGCATAGCGCAGCTGCGCGAACATCGGGGCATTGAGCAATTCCGCGACCAGCGGGCCGCCACCCATGGGCGAAAAGCGCGCCTGCGCCCGGCCAATGACCTGGGTGCCATTGCCCGCGACCGCGCGGATCGCGGCCTGGTTGTTGTTCACTACGGCGGCGACGGCGAGATCGATCGGCTTGGACGCGAGGACCAGCCCAGCCCGGCTGAGGCCGCGAACCTTGAGGTCGAGCCGGCCGTTGCGGTTGCCCTTCCACGCATAATCGATGCGGCCCGTCGCCAGTCCGCTAAGGTCGAGATTGGGCCAGGCGAGATCTAGCACCCCCAGCGGCATGTGCTGGACCTGCGCATGAACCTCCGGCCGCGAACCGCTGCGACCCGAGACGATGGCCGATCCGCCAGCGAAATTGAGACTGGTCGGGGCAAGCGCCCACCCATCCCCGGAGCGGGTGAAGACGGCCGCCTGGTTGAGGACGAGCGGCTCTCGCTCGATCCGGCCGCTGCCGGTGACCCGGATCGCGTCGGGCGAAATGTCGGCGAGCGTGGAGAAGGCGAACGCCGCGCCGCGCCGGCCAGCAAAGGCCGCGCGCACTTGGCCCACGCCGTTGACGAGGTGCGCGTTGGCCGTCAGCCGCGCCAGCGTCGCGCCGCTCGTTTCCAGCCCGCGAGCGTCAATGACGCCGTCGACCGTCGTCCGATCGCCGGCGAGGATGATCGTACCGTCGGCCCGACCGCTGCGGACCGAGAAAGCATCCTGGAAGTGCGCCCCGTTGGCCACGAGGTGCGCATCGATCCGCTGCGCACCGGTCGCGGCCGGCGCGAAGTCGAGCGTTCCGCCGAGCGTCCCGTTGGCGAGCACGAGCCGGCCGTTGAACCCGCCGGGATCGGCGCGCAGGTCGCCGCTGGCATGCGCGCCGCCGGCGTCGAGTGCAGCGATGGAAATGACGGTCGTCCCGTTGCGCGGGAGCAGGATGCGGCCGTTGCTGGTGAACGGCCCGAGTTTCGATCCGCCGCTGGCCCGATAATCGAAGCCGGCGGCACTCGGCACCAGCAGCAGGTGCATTGCGCGGATGCCAAGCGCTTCGTTGGGATGGTCAAGCAGGAGGTCGACCCTGGGCCGGGCAATGTCGCCGTCGAGCACGACCTTCAGCGGGCCGTATTGCGCCTGCCTTCCGGATGCGATGATGTGGAACGTGCCATCACGCGCCCGTTGCCCGGCGCCCGACAGGCGCAATTTGGGCGAATAGAGCTGGAGGTTGGTGAAGTGGACGATCCCGTCGCCGCCGCGCTTGAGATTGGTGGTCAGCGACGGCAGGCCGCCGGTGAGGTTCTTGAAGAAGCTGTTGTCGAGCCGCCGCACCCACGCTTTCGCAGTGCCGACGACGTGGCTGCCCTTGTTGTTGGGGCCAGGGACGACCTTGAGATCGGTTATCACATCGACAACCCCGAGGCCGGGGATCAGATAGCGCTGCATCGACCCCGACAGCAGGACTTCGAACCGGCCGCTGACGAGGTCGATCAGCAGCGACAGCTTGCCGTTCCACTTGGCGCTGGTGAGCTTGAGCCCGTCGCCGCGGACCAGCTTGGGGGTGACGCTCAGCCAACCCTCGATTTGCGGGCGCGCCAGCATTGCCCCGGCGACATCGCCGATGCCGGTGATCGCCCGCGCTGATAGACGCATTGGCACCCGCATCGGCCATGGCCCGAACCGGCCGCGCCCCTCGGCGCGGAGGTCATCGAAGCCGGTGCTGTCGAACTGCACGTGCGGCGAGGTCAGGCGGTAGGAATAGTCCGCTGTCGCGAACGGCCCGTCGAGCGTCCACACCAAGCGAACCGCCTTGCCGGTCATGTTGGGAAACAGCGCCGGCGGCTTCAGCAGGTCGATGCCGACGCGCACGCCGCGATAGCGGTTGTCGGCGAGATCGAGCGCACCTTTGGCAAAAGCGCGCAGCTCAGGTGAGCCAAGCGCGAGTTCACCGTCGAGGACGCGATCCGCCATGGTCGCGTCGCCACGGATATTCACCAAGGGCACCGTCAGGCGCTGGAACTTGCCGGTCAGGAACTGCGCCGGTGCCCACTGGCCGAGCAGCCGGTAGCGGCCGCGATCGACGCCCAAAGACATGCGGGCGGCCGCGCGCTCGGAGAGGTCCAGCGCCGCCAATCCCCGCCATCGCGTCCAGCTCCCGGAGCCGCCGACGTCGAGACGGATTGCGCGGCGCGTGCCGACGATCGAGCCGATCAGGCTGTTCTCGGGCGCGGCGATCCGGGCCCCCAGTTCGAAGCGGTCGCGATCCGGCTCGGAATCCAGGTGGAAGGCGAGCCGGTCACCGCTGTTAACGCGCGCGGTGAGGTCCGCCAGTACGTGGCCCGAACGGACATCAGCCTTGCCGCTGATCGACCCGCTGCGCGCGTGACCGCCGACCTGAGGGCCGACATCGAGGCGATCGACCCGCAATTCGCCAATGTGGATGTCGAACTTCGGGAGGATCGGCCCCTTCTTGCCGCTCGGCCTGAGTTTGGGCAGCCGGACCAGGGTCATCCGCTCGGCGGTAAGACTGTCCACGTGCAGGGAATTGTAGAGCCACGCGCCGGGCGCCCAGTCGAGGTCGACTTCCGGCGACGTCAGGAACACCCCGTTCTGGTCGGCGACGGTGACACCGCGCAGCTTCGACTTGCCAAACACCGATCCGTCGATCCGGCCGATATGGAAGCGGAGGCCCGACGCCGTCTCAATCCCGGCAAGCCGGTCGACGAGGAAACGGTGACCGGGCGCCGTATCGAGCAGCACGAGACCGCCCGCGAGCAGGATCAGTAGTGAGATAAACAGAGCAAACAGTTCGTTGGCGAGCCGCCGCGCCCAGTTGCGCCGGAGCCGCACGGGCGGCGGCGGCGCGGCGGTGGCGAGCTCATCGGCCACCGCTAAAAGGCCTGGCCAAGCGAGACGGTCACCGCGACCGGCCCGTCGCCCTTCTGGCGATTGAGCGGCACCCCGAGATCGATGCGGATCGGACCGAAGCTCGAATAGTAACGCGCGCCGAGGCCGGCCGCGAAGCGCCAGTCCTTGAAGTCCGGCATCGCCTCGGTGGTCAGCGAACCCCCGTCGAAGAAGGGCACGATGCCAAAATTGCCACCGAATTGCTTGAGGCGAATGCGCGCCTCGACAGCGAACTCGGCGAGGCCGCGGCCGCCGATCGGGTCGCCGTCGGCGTCTTTCGGCCCAAGCTGCTGGTAGCCATAGCCACGGACCGAGCCGCCACCGCCCGAGTAGAAACGGCGCGACGGCGCCATGTCGAAGACGCTTGCGCCGAGAATGGTCCCGAGCCGGATGCGGGCTGCCGCGACGACGCGATCGGACACGGGCCGATAGACGCTCGCGTCCAACTGGACTCGCCCATAGGTCTTGCGGCCGCCGTGGAACGACGCTTCCGGGCTGACCCGACCGCTGAGGCGGAAGCCGCGCGTCGGGTCGAGCAGGCTGTCGCTGCCGTCATAACCGAGACTGAGCGGCAGAGCGGCGATGAGGAAGGTCCGTGTGTCCTTGATGCCGAGGCTGTCGAATACCCCGCGCTCGTCCGTGGCGAGGAATTCGCCGCCGTAAGTCCACGTCCACTTCTTTTGCCAGATGAAATTGCTCTGGCGCTCGATGTTGCCGGACAGCTGGACGGTGCGCGCTTCATAGGCATCGAACTTCTGGTGCGCGGCGGAGGCGAGGATGTTGAGCGTCTGGTCGCGCATCACGAAGTTGCTGCGGCGCAGCTGTACGCCGAAGAGCTGCTCGCTGGTGCCGGCGATCCCGCGCACAGTCAGCGCGCCTTCGGGATTGAAGAAGTTGCGGTCGGTCCAGCTCGCTTCGATCCGCGCGCCCTCGCCGGTACCATAGCCGAGCTCCCCGGCGATGGTGTGCGACGGCGCAGGCTCGAGGCCGACCTCGAGGTCGACGGTGCGACCGTCCCCGGCGGGCACAACGCGGACGTTGACGGCGGACACCAGGCTAGTCGCGATCAGCGCACGGCGGAGGTCATCGACTTTCGAGCGCTGGAACGGCTCGCCATGCCTGAAGCGGGCGATGATCCAGATGTGGCGGGGACTGAACGATGGCTTTCCGTTGACGCGGATCGCGCCGAACGTCGCGGCGGGGCCGGCCGTGACGGGCAGGATGAGCGTGGCGAGGTGGGTCTCGTGATCGACCTCGATTTGCTGCTCGCCGATTTTGGCCTCGGCGAAGCCCTGTTCGCCAAGCGCGGTCTGCAGGGCAATGCCGCCGGCAATGACGTCTTGCGCGATGACCGGGTCGCCAGCCTTCACCGCGAAGGCGTCGCGGAGCCGCGGCGCGGCTTCCGACCCGGCAGCGTCGAGTCCCGGCAACTCGACCGACGCGAAGCGATATTGCTCACCCGGCGCCGCTTCGAGCACCACCCGGATGAGACCGCCGGCTATCTCGGTGCGAGGCTCGACATCGGCATCGTAATAGCCCTGGCTGCGCAGCACCTCCTCAAGCAGGTCGGCATCCGCGCGGGCGCGCCGCGTAATCTGCGCGGCGTTGGCCGCGCTCTTGCGATTGGCTTCGAGCGTTGACTGCGCACGAAAGGCATTGAGCAGGTCTTCGGAATTGCCGATCGGGCCCAGGCCCTCGATCGCCAACGTATATTTGTGCTCGCTGGTGCCGCTGTCCGGCTCCGCTGCGGCCGGTCCCGCCGGTCGGGCCGTCGCATCATCGGTCGCGTTGAGGTCCGGCCAGTCGACGCCAAGTCCGGGCAGCGGGTCTAGCGGAGCGGAAGGATCGAGGTCGCCGGGTTGCTGCTCGGCCGGCGGCGGCACGGGTTGGGCAAGTGCGGAAACGGACAGGAGAGAGCCGAGCGCCACCACGCATTTCAGCCGCGCGCCCCATCGCGCTGATCCCCGCCCTTTCATCGTTGCTTAGTCTTAACCAGCACGCTGGCGAGGCGCCAGTGGCTAAGCGCGCATCCGGCTCAGTCGGTTACCCGACTATCGCATTGAAAAGGCCAGATTAGTGAATTGAGCCGATTACGTCTTCGCAGGCGAGCGCGGCGATCACCCGCTCGATCTGTCGCCAGTGACAAAAACGAGCGACATTTCCGTCGCCGCGCGACCGGCGCGCGCGCACCGCCGCTTCGCACGCGGCATTGTCGCCGAAGCGCTCGATCAGCTCATGCGCATCGGCCAGCGCCGCGCGTCCATGGATGAAAATCGCGTCCATGCGGCCCGCTCTACCAGTCCGGCGTTGCGGGACTGACGACGAGCATCGTCAACGCGGCGTTGACTATATCGCCGCGATTGGGTGTTGGGCGTCCATGGCATCGAATTCGACCCGCGCCGGAGGGTGCTTCCTGACACTTTGCATCCTCGGCGGCTGCTTCGCTGGACTGGCGATCGGCAACCCGATGAAGGGCATCCTGATCGGCACTGCGGTCGGCGCCGCGCTGGCCGTAGCGCTGTGGCTGGTCGACCGGCGCCGCAAGGACGAGGACTAGAGCACTCTCCGCCCGGCCCAGATCACGCGGCCGATACAATTGAGCTCGTCGACGCCGAAGTCGGGCCAGTCGGGATAGGCCGGATTGTCGGAATGAACCGTAACCGTCCGGCCCATCGGATGCAGCGCGATCCGCTTGACCACGACGGAGTCTTCGACGCGCAAAACGTAAATCCCGTCACGCAGCCGGCCTGAGGCGTCGCCGAGGTCGACCAGGATGTCGTCGCCGGACGTGAGCGTCGGGGCCATGGAGTCGCCTTCGACGCGGACGATCGACAGCCGGTCGGCCGGTGTCGGCGTCAGGCTTTTCAGCCAGAGTTCGTCAAAGCCGAAATAGGGCTTGCCGAGCTCCTCCATAACCACCGCGCCCGGCCCCGCCGACGCCATCACCGGGTGACGCTTGATGTTGACCAGCCCGCCCGGACGATTCTGATCGGCTGGCGGGCCGCCGAGAATCTCCTCGGACACGCCGAAATAGTCCGCGAGCTTGCGCCGCTCCTCCTCGCCGAGGCGCTTGGGAACACCGCGCCGCACATATTGCTGCACATAAGCTGGATTGCGGCCGAGCATGCGGGACAGGCCGGCGAAGTCCTCGCCGCGCTCCTTGCAAAGCTGTTCCAGGTTCTTGCGAGGGTCGAGCATGGTTAACTCTTTACGGATAGGCAAGTACCTAGACAAGTGGTGCTATTATACTTAACATACCCAATCGACCTGTTATTGAGGGGATAACAGGAGAAAAACAGTGACTTCCGCCCTTTCGCAGCCCCATTTCCATAACGAAGCTAAGGCTTTTGCCTATGTTGAGGCTCGCGTTTGGCCGAACGGCCCGACTTGCCCGCACTGTGGCGGCGTCGAGAAGCTGGGCCGACTTAAGGGCAAAACCACCCGCCCCGGCCTGTGGAAGTGCTACCAATGCCGCAAGCCGTTCACCGTCCGCATGGGAACCCTGTTCGAGAGTTCGCATGTGCCGCTGCATATCTGGTTGCAGGCGATGTATCTGATCGCTGGCAGCAAGAAGGGCATTTCGAGCAACCAGCTTCACCGCACCTTGGGCGTGACCCTCAAAACCGCTTGGTTCCTGTCGCACCGCATCCGCGAGGCAATGCGCGAAGGCGACCTTACCCCGTTCGGCGAGGGTGGCGGCGCGGTCGAGGTCGATGAAACCTACATCGGTCGCAAGGCTGGCGCTGGGCAACCCAAGGGCGGTTGGGGCCACAAAATGACCGTGCTTGGCCTAATCGATCGCCGCACCGGCAAGAGCCGCCTGTTCCACGTTGACGGTGGCAAGGAAATTCAGGGCATCGTGCTCGTGAACCTGTCCCGCGAAGCCCGCCTAATGACCGACGAGCATGTCATGTATCGCCGCATTGGCCGCGAGTTCGCGGAGCATGGTGCGGTGCATCACTACAACAAGGAATATGCTCGCGGCGACGTGACCACCAACACCGTGGAAGGCTGTTTCAGCATCTTCAAACGCGGCATGCGCGGTGTGTATCAGCGCTGTGCCGAAAAACACTTGCATCGCTACCTTGCCGAGTTCGAGTTCCGCTACTCGCACCGTGAAGGTACCGGCTGCAATGACGAGGATCGCGCCAACCGCATGCTTTCTGGTATCGTCGGAAAGCGTCTCACCTACCAAACAACTGCTCAGAGGGCTTGATGCCGAAGGCAAAGCACACACCCAGTCCAGCGGAGCAGCGAAAGCGGTTCGAGGCCGAGGTAAAAAGGCTAATCAGCGCTGGCGAGGTAGACCCCGAAAAGGCGGACGCCGCACTGGATAATCTGGTCCGAAAAAGCCGAACACAATAGACTCAACTCCCACGGCTGATTAGTTCAGCCGTGGTGAGTGATCCGTTCGAAAGCGCATATTTTACGCTCAGGCGTAGTCACCGTCATTCCCAAGAGTTCAATGCGCTTGCCAAAGAGTTCATGGAAAGCGAGTCCTATACGTCCCGCGTTGATTTCAACGCAGAGACTGGACTTCACGAGCTGAAAGTAAAGCTCGTTAGGGACTTCCCTGAGGATCTCCGGGGCTCCGGGTCCGACGCTATCAAGAACATTCGGGATGCGCTGGATCAGGCCATGTCCGCCGCCACGTTTGTTTTGACGGGCCAGCGGAAGCGCCACGCCCACTTCCCCTTCGGTGAATCGGCTGACGATCTTGAAAACTCCCTGTCCAGGCGAAAGAACAGGAATTGCAGGGACATCCCCGAGGACCTCTTTCCCGCTATTCGCTACATCCAGCCCTACCCTCACGAGGCTGACCAATGGGCGCTTAAGACGCTTCAGAAGGTGACGGGTCCGCATAAACATGGCGTAGCGCTCACGCTCGGTTGCGCCCCGCCGATGCCATTCTCGATGATCGAATTGATCGGCGAGGATGACAAGGCTCTGGTCACGATGAACTTCCTTGAGTGGGACAGCTCGGAAGGAGAGGCGGTAGTTGCGACCTACGGCGGTGTGGACGGTGCAATGCAGCTCGGCGTGCCCTTCCACATAGCGTTCGACCATCCCGAGCTTAAGAACATGCCAGCGGGGGACATGATCTATCGGTGGGGCCACCGCACCGAGTGGGTAATCAACGGGCTTAAAAAGACCGTTGAAGAACTGACCGCCAAACGCAGCGCTTAATTCCTTTTCGTCCATGTTCCTTCTCCGTTGGGGAGAAGGCGGTCTTCAACTCACATTCCAAACAAGTCTGGGTATGTAAAGTATCATACCGCCGGACAAGTAGGAATTGCGTTGGAATGGTCGAGTCGCCGAGTCGATAGACCTAAGGAACGACAGTGCACTTGCTGAGAGAAGTAGAGAAGTTCCTGCGTCGGCGCGACGTCGCGCCGACGCGGTTCGGTCGTGATGCGGTGGGTGACCCCCGGTTCGTCTTCGACTTGCGCAATGGCCGCGACCCGCGACCCCGAACGATCGAGCGAGTCCTGGCCTATCTGGAGTCCGGCGGATGGTAAGAGTGCCGATGTCCGCTGCTGCTTCTGCGCTGTTCCGGGCACTCCTGGCCCGCGCTGATATAAACAGAAATAGGATTTTCCTCACGGAATTCCGGTCGACCGACTGGCAATCGTTGGTCTTCACCGGCGAGCGTCATATCATTGCGCTGCGGATCGTCGGGCCGGACGCCGATCAGGCGCTCGATCGCCTGACTGCTGGCCTGTCCGATGCCGAGTTTGATATTCCCGGCCACGTCGTTGCCGACATTGCCGTCAGTTAGCCACCGTGCCGCGGCGCCGACGGATCGATCGACGTCGAACTTGAAGCGCTGACGATCGCCGAGTGAGCTAGCGTAACGTTCGCCGCAGTTCGGCCAAAGCGTCGTGCAGCTCTTTTGAAGCATCGGGCGGTGTGCCGGGGGAAATCGACGACGCCAAGTGTCGGTCGATCCGTGACCGCAGTTGCCCCGGCGTCGGAATCGCCGCGGGATCGAACAGACGGACTACCCGCGACCCTTCGTCGATGCGGGCAAGCACATCGTCAAGGACCAGCGTGTCGTCGCCTTCCGAAACGGCTTGCGCCTCGCGCTCGGCGGGCGGCGCATAAAGGTCGGCATCGGTGAGAATGAGTTCGTCCGGCTGCTCGACTTCCGGCAGCGTGCCGGGCTCGAACTCAAGTAGAAAAGTCGGCGTTTCGGCCTGGACCAAAGCCAGAATCCTCCAGCCGGCGACCCCGCCCAAGACCGCCGCTAGCGCCCCGATCGCGGGCGAGAGTCCAAGCCTATACGCCCCCGCCGCGATCGCCAGAGCGAACACGGTCGCGGCCGAGATATCGGCTACGGCTTCGATACGGGTCGCACGGCGCGCTTCCATGAAACGCCGACTAACAGGAAAACCTTGCCAGCCGGTTAGGCCGGCAATTCGCGCGGATGATCGATCTCGGTGACGTCCGCGCGTTTTCGATCAGGCCGATCACCGCGTCGGTGAACGGCTCGACGTCGTCGGGATTGCGGCTGGTGACGATATTGCCGTCGATAACGACCGCCTGATCGACCACGTCGGCCCCGGCATTGCGGAGGTCGGTGCGGATCGACGGCCAGCTCGTGGCGGTGCGGCCGCGAAGCAGGTCAGCCTCGACCAGCAGCCACGGCCCATGGCAGATAGCGGCAACCGGTTTCCCCTGCTCCGCAAAGTCCTTGATCAGCTGGATGGCGGCGCGGTGGGTCCGCAGGTGATCCGGGTTACGCACGCCACCGGGCAGGATCAGCGCGTCGAAATCATCGGCAATTGCCTGGTCGATTGTGAGGTCGGGGCGGATAGTCTTGCCGGGATCGTCGTGAACTGTTGCCTGGATCGGGACCAGGGTGGGCGCGGCAAGCACGACTTCGGCACCCCGTTCGCCGAGGATTTCGCGCGGGCCGAACAGCTCCCATTCCTCGAAGCCGTCGCTGGCAACGATCAGCACCCGGGCTTCGGCAATCAACGGCATCGGAACCTCCTACGGCTGTTAGCCGCTTATGCTTGCCAATGAACCATGAAAACCCTGAAGCGCCATGCTGAGGCATAGCAGCGACACCGAGCCCGGCATCACGCGCAAGCGGATCGGCCGCGCGTGGGGATATTTCGACCCCAAGGGCAAACGCATCACCAATCGGGAAGAGATCGACCGGCTAAACGCTGTCGGGTTGCCGCCGGCGTATACGGACGCCTGGTTCTGCACGGATCCGAACGGCCATTTGCAGGCGACCGGGATCGATGCCCGCGGCCGCAAGCAATATCGTTATCATCCGGACTTTCGAGCGCGGCGGGAAAAATCCAAGTTCGACGGCCTGCGCGAATTCGGCGATGCGCTCCCGAAAATCCGCCGCAAAGTCGACGTCGACCTGAAGGCCAAGACCCTCAGCAAGGACAAGGTACTGGCCGCGGTCGTAAAGTTGCTCGACGACGAATATCTGCGGGTCGGAAATCAGGAATACGCCAAGGAGAACAAGAGCTTCGGCGCGACGACGTTGCTTAGCAGGCAGGTCCATGACGACGGCCGGCGGATGAAGATGCGGTTCCGGGGCAAGAGCAAGGTCGAGCACGAAGTGACGATTACCGACCGCACGCTGCGGCGCGTCGTCCGCCAACTCCAGGAACTGCCTGGGCAGCCTTTGTTTCAGTACATGAACGGCGACGGCAACCCGCATCCGATCACGTCGAACGACGTCAACGATTATATCCGCGATGCCACCGGCGCGGACTTCACGGCCAAGCATTTCCGAACCTGGGGCGCGAGCGTGCTGGCGTTCGAGCAAATGATGAAAAAGGCCGACGATGCGCGGCTAAGCGTCACGACGATGGTCGAACCCGTCGCCGAGGCGCTTGGCAATACCGTGGCGATGAGCCGCAAGGCCTACGTCCACCCCGCGCTGATTGCCGCGGTCAAGGATCAGCCGCGCGACCCGCTCGGCAGCATGGCGCAACCGCGGGCCCGCAAATGGCAATCGTCGTGTGAGGTCGGGCTGCTGCAATTCCTGAAGAAACGGCGCCCGCGCCCGAAGGCCAGTGCTTGATTGCAATAAGGGCGGTTGCCATTAGCCGGTGATGGACCGCTTTCACCCGGTGCTGAACACGGTCGACTGGCTGGTCGCCAACAGTCAGGCGTTGCTGATCGGCTCGCTCGTCGCAATCCTGCTGGTCGCGATCATGCTCGCCCTCCGGACGTATGGACGCAAGGTCGTCGCCGAGTCCGACGAGCATCTCGGCTGGAAGGTCGTGATCGCGCGGGTTCTCGCCAAGACAACGATCCTGTTCATGGTCGCCGCCGCGCTCGACACCGTCACGACCTATGCCGAGCCGGGACCGAAGATCGGCCGCTTGGTCGATATCTTCTTCACGATCGCGGCCGGGCTGCAGGGCGCGATCTGGGCGCGCGAGCTAATCCTCGGCCTGATCGGCCGGCGCGTCGCCGATCAGAATCACGCCGCGCTTGGCAGCGCCATGTCGATCATCCGCGTGCTGGTCAGCGTCGCCTTGTTCGCGATCGCGGTGATCCTGATCCTCGACAATATCGGCGTGAACGTCACCGCGCTGGTCGCGGGCCTCGGCATCGGCGGCATCGCCATCGGTCTCGCCGCGCAGGGCATTTTTTCCGACCTGTTCGCCGCCTTGTCGATCCTGTTCGACAAGCCGTTCCAGAAGGGCGACACGATCCGCTACGACAACAGTACGGGCACGGTGGAGCGGATCGGGCTCAAGACCACGCGCATCCGTTCGCTGACCGGCGAGCTGCTGATCATGGCCAACACCAAGCTGCTCGAGCGCGAAATCCACAACCTCGCTGCGGCCAAGGCACGGCGGATTACCATCTATCTCGCGGTGAGCGGCGAAAGCTCGGTCAAGTCGGTCGACGCAGTCGGCAAGGCGGCGGACGTCGCGGTTGGCGGCCAGAAGGGCTGCAAGCTCGTCCGCTGCGCGCTGTCCGGCGCGGGCGCCGGCGCGCTCGCCTACGAGCTCGTCTACGACGATTCGACGCTCAGTAATGACAAGGTCGCGGCCAACCGTTCGGCGGTATTGCGGACGCTGATCGACGAACTCGGCGCTGACGACCTCGTGCTCGCCCGCGCTTCCGACCAGCCACCGGCGCCGCTGCCGTTCTAGGCTTTATTCCCCGGTGGCTTCTTCCTGGTGGCCGCTGCCGAAGCGCCGCTTGAACCACGCGCCGAGCGCGATGACCCCGGCAACGATCAGTGCGATTCCTTTCTTGGCGAAGACCAGGAGCAGCGCCAGAAAGCCGGCTTTCTTCGCGACCGCCACGCCGACGCCGGCAGCGACCAGCCCGGCCAGGCCGTAGTCGGCCAGCTTGTCGGTCGACGGGTTGAAGTCGTTGTAAGCCGAGCCGGAGTCGAACTTGATCGTCGACCCCAAGCCTTTGGCGGCCGTCCTGACGGTGGGCAGATTGTCCATCGAGTCGACCATGTTGAGGCTCAGCACACCCGTCCGTCCGAGCGTCCGCACGTCGTAATTGAGCGTGTTGTAATTGGTCCCGTCGAACTTGATGTTCCGAGCCCAGATCAGCGTCCGCGTCGCCGGATCGTAGGTCGGGGCCTGGGCCCAGCCGACGATGTGGCTGCCGGCATAGCCCTGTTGCTGTGCCGCCTTGTTCGATTCCTCCTCGCTCGACTTCATGTCGGCCAGGACGGAATTATAGTCCTGGCTGGCGGCGTCCTTGTCACTGACGTGGCCAGTGTCTTCATATTCGACGACCGCGCCCCAGGTTTCGTCGCGGAAGGACTTGCCGCTGGGGAAAATCATCCCAAGCACGCTCGTGACCTGGTCGGGCGGGTTCCCCCACCCTTCGGTCAACACGCGCTTGGCCTCGTCGGCCGGCAGATAATAATAGCCCTCGCCGAGCTGCAGGCTGGCATGAGCCGCGGGGATCGTCACCGTCCCGGTTTGCGGATGAAGGCTCTGCTCGATCGCTTTGAACTTCGCGTCAGCGGCGGCTTTCGCCTGTGCCTCAGACTGCGCCGACGGCGCCGGCTGGGCCATCGCCAGCGGCGAAGCGGATACGATCAGGATCGCCGCGCACAGCGCGCGCGCACTACGAGATGACATTGGCTCCCCCTTACTAACCCCGCATTGTTGTCAGGGCTTCTCAAAGGCTTGTCAAAGCGAAATCGATTGCCGCGCCGCGTCACCGCAATTGCCGATTGCGGAGCTGTTCACACCCCTGCAAATAAGCACGAATGCCGCTCGCCAGCCTCGACGACATCCGCGCCCGCATCGGGCAGGAGATTGGCGTGTCCGGCTGGCTGACCATCGACCAGGCGCGGATCGACGCGTTTGCCGACGCGACCGAGGACCATCAATTCATCCACGTCGACCCGGCCGCGGCCGCCGCGGCGGGCTTCGGCGGGACGATTGCCCACGGGTTCCTGTCCCTGTCTTTGCTGTCGCGGATGGCGGCGGAGGCGATGCTCATCCCCGACGGGCTGAAGATGGCGGTCAACTATGGGCTCGACCGGGTGCGCTTCCTGGCGCCGGTCAAGTCCGGCAAGCGCGTCCGCGGCCGCTTCACGCTTGACTCGATTGACGAGAAAGCGCCGGGGCAATGGCTGCTGCGTCACACCGTGACGGTCGAAATCGAAGACGAAGACAAGCCGGCGCTGACCGCGCAATGGCTTGGCCTGATGTTCACTTAGGAGAGAAGAATGGCTCGCGACGCCGTGATCGTTTCCACCGCCCGGACGCCCATCGGCCGCGCCTACAAGGGCGCGTTCAACGCGACGCCGGGGCCGACGCTTGGCTCATTCTCCCTCGCTGCGGCGATCGAACGCTCCGGGATCGACGCCGGCGACATCGACGACGTCGTGTGGGGCGCGGTGCTCACCCAGGGCACACAATTCGCCAATATCGGCCGGCTGGTCGCGCTGCGCGCGGGCTGCCCGGTCGGCGTCTCCGGCATGACCATCGACCGGCAGTGCTCGTCGGGGCTGATGGCCATCGCCACCGCAGCCAAGCAGATCGTCATCGACAAGATGGACGTGGTCGCGGCGGGCGGACAGGATTCGATCAGCCTGGTGCAGACGCCCGAAATGCGCGGCGCGGTCGATCCGTCGCTGATTGCCATGCACCAACATGTCTACATGCCGATGCTGCAGACGGCCGAAACCGTCGCGCGCCGCTACCGCATCAGCCGCGAGCGCCAGGACGAATATGCGCTGAAGAGCCAGCAGCGCACCGCCGCCGGGCAGGCCGCCGGCCGGTTCGACGCCGAGATCGTACCCGTCACCACGACGATGGCGGTCAAGGACAAGGAGACCGGCGAAGTCTCGATGCGCGAGGTGACGATCGCCAAGGACGAGGGCAACCGCGCTGACACCACGATGGAAGGGCTGTCCGCGCTGAATCCCGTGCTTGGGCCGGACACGTCGATTACCGCGGGGAATGCCAGCCAGCTTAGCGACGGCAGCTCGGCCTCGATCCTGATGGAAGCGGGCGAAGCCGCGCGCCGCGGCCTCACGCCGATGGGCCGCTACGTCGGCATGGCCGTCGCCGGCACCGAGCCGGACGAAATGGGCATCGGCCCGATCGACGCGGTCAACAAGCTCCTCAAGCGCAATGACCTCAAGGTCGACGACATCGGCCTGTGGGAGCTGAACGAGGCGTTCGCGGTGCAGGTGCTGTACAGCGCCGAACAACTCGGCATTCCGGAGGACCGGCTGAACGTCGACGGCGGCTCGATCTCGATCGGCCATCCCTACGGCATGAGTGGCGCGCGGATGACTGGCCATGCGCTGATCGAAGGCAAGCGCCGCGGCGTGAAGTACGTCGTCGTCACCATGTGCGTCGGCGGCGGCATGGGCGCGGCGGGTTTGTTTGAGGTGCTGTAGCCTTGCAGGGTGTTGCTCGCGCATTTGGTGGCGCGCTTCGGACTAGATCGGGTGCCTTGGGGCGGTTCTTCGCCGTCGTCGCGGCCGTTCTCGCCTTTGCTTCGGTCCTCCCGTCGAACGCGGCGGCGAAAGCTGCGGCCGCCAAGCCTTCGGCCCCGCTGAAACTGATCGACCTGACCGGCGAATTCGAGCGCGTCTGGAGCGCGACGGTTAGTCTTCCCGACGATAAGCGAGCGAGCGCCTTCGAAACTGAATTCGCGCGGATCCTTCCCGGCTTCTACGATCCCAAGCGGGTCGCGGATTACATGCCGGAAGAGCGATACCAGGCGCGACTGCTGGAGCGCTTGAAGACCTATCCGGAAAAGCGCGCCGGCATCGCGCGTGTCAGCCGTGAATTTGCCGGCCTGATTGGACCGGCGCAGCGGAGTTTCGAAAAAGCGTTTGGTCCCATGCGCGGCTATCCGCCGATCTACCTGGTCAACAGCCTTGGCGAGTTCGACGGTGGTACGCGCGATCTACCCGAGGGCAACCGGCTGATGTTCGGGGCAGACGTGATCGACAAGCTGTATCGGGACAAACCGATTCAGCCCTTCTTCCACCACGAATTGTTTCACCTACTGCACGCGCGGACGTTCAAGGCTTGCGATCAGGTGTGGTGTAATCTCTGGACTGAAGGCCTGGCGGTATACGTCGCTTCTCGCCTCAATCCCGGGGCCGACGATGCCGCGCTCCTGCTAACCTCGCCGGAGCCGCTTCGACCGGCGGTTGAGAGCCACAAGCAGGAGGCCGTTTGCGCGGTAAGGGAGCGGCTAAATTCGACCGATCCCAAAGACATTGCGCCACTTTTCATCGGCAGCGAGCAGGGCCTGAGCAAAGGGCTTCCTACCCGGTTCGGCTATTATGTCGGCTATCTGGTGGCGAAGGATTTGGGCCGCAACCGCAGCTTGCGGCAGCTGGCCGCGCTCAGCGCTCGGGAAGCGAAGCCGCTGGTCGCTGCGTCGCTCGGGCGAATGGCTTCTTGCCCTTCGGTGCCCCACACGACCCCGCAGGCGTGACGGCTAAAGACGGTGTCCGCGATTTCAACGAAGCAGCCGGCGAAGCGTGAACCCAATCGCCCGCATGCGGGTTGGGACGACAAAAGGGAGGAAGCCATGCCCGAATCCAATCGCCCGCTCGTCGAACGCATCGCCCGCGTGCTTGCCGGCGCGGCGCTCAGCAGCAATGCCGAGGGCAGCGACCCGTCGGCCGCCGCTAAGGTCGATCTCGCCTGGCGCGAGCATGTGAACCAGGCCGAAGCGGTGCTGCACACGATGCGCGAACCCGATGAAGCCATGGCGGCTGTCGGCGACACCGAGATATGGCGTAGCATGGTCGAAGCCGCGATCGCGCAGCCGGTCGATTGAGTCCGCGCGACAGCAGCAGCGCGACCGCGGCGCGGGCCGACCCGCGCTGGACGCTGTTCGCCTGTATCCTCGCCTCGAGCCTGAGCTTCGTCGACGGCTCGGTGCTCAATGTCGCGCTGCCTGCGATCAAGGCGAGTTACGGCGCTGGCGCGGCAGACGTGCAATGGGTGATCAACGCCTATCTGCTGCCCTTGTCGGCGCTGCTGCTGCTCGGCGGTGCGCTGGGCGATCATTTCGGACGACGGCGGCTGCTGATCGGCGGCACCACCCTGTTCGGCATCGCGTCGCTGCTGTGCGCGCTGGCGCCGAGCCTGCCGCTGCTGCTTGGAGGCCGCGCGCTCCAAGGGATTGGCGCGGCCCTTCTGCTCCCCAACAGCCTGGCACTGCTCAACGCAGCATTCTCCGGTGAGAAGCGGGGCCGGGCCGTGGGTATCTGGGCAGCAGCCGGAGCCGCTTGCGCCGCAATCGCTCCGCTAATTGGCGGCTGGCTGGTTGGCACGGTCGGCTGGCCGTCGATCTTCTACATCAACCTGCCGCTTGCCGCGGGCGCGATCCTGCTGGCCTGGCGGTTTGTCGCCGAAAGCAAGGAGTCGGGCGGCGGCCGCACCGACTATGGCGGCGCACTGCTCGCCACCGCCGGTCTTGGCGGGCTCACTTACGCGCTCACTCTGTGGTCAGCGAACGCGAGCTTCACCACTGCAACCTTGATTGCCCTGGCGCTTGGCATCGCGCTCAGTGGCGCGTTCCTGCTGGTCGAGCACCGCCGCGGCAACAAGGCGATGATGCCGCTCGACCTGTTCGAAGGCCGCTGCTTCACCGGCCTCAACCTGCTGACGTTCCTGCTCTACGGCGCGTTCGGGGCATCGATGCTGCTGATCCCCTTCGTCCTGATCACCAGCGGTGGTTATTCGCCGGTTGAGGCAGGCCTTGCCCTGCTGCCACTCCCGATCCTGATGACCGCGCTGTCACCGTTCATGGGCGGCCTCGCGGCGCGAATCGGGCCGCGCATCCCGCTGACCGTCGGGCCGCTCATCATCGCCGCCGGCTTTGTGTTGTCGCGCCTGATTGGCCCGGAGAGCGGTTATTGGACCAGCGCCTTTCCGGCGATCCTCATCATGGCCGTCGGCATGACCATCGCGGTCGCGCCGCTGACCTCGTCGGTGCTGGGGTCAGTCGAGGAACGCCACGTCGCCATGGCGTCCGGCTTCAACAGCGCGGTAGCGCGCCTCGGTGGCCTGATTGCCACCGCATTGCTCGGCTCCGTGCTGGGCAAGACCGGCGATGCCATCTTCCCCGGCTTCCACATGGCGATGTTCGTTTCCGCCGGAGTAGCGGTAGCCGCGAGCGCCGTCGCGCTGACCATGCTCGGCGGAGTCAAAATGAAGAACGGCTAGCCCTTCGCTTTGGCGATGAAGCCGTCGATCACCGTTTCGAGCAACGTCATCGGCACGCTTCCGCCGAGCACCACCGCGTCGTCGTAGCGACGCAGGTCGAACTTCGTCCCCAGCGCGGCCTTCGCCTTATCGCGCAGGCGGTTGATATCCAAGCTGCCGACTTTGTAGCCGCACGCCTGGCCCGGCATCACGCAATAACGGTCGACTTCTCGCGTAACCGTTGACCGCGAGTCGCCGTTGGTGGTGACGAACCAGTCGACGGCTTGATCGCGCGTCCAGCGCTTGGCGTGTAGCCCGGTATCGACCACCAGCCGGCAAGCACGGAAGCGCATCGACTGGAGGAAACCGAGCTCGCCTAGCGGATCGCCTTCGTACACGCCAAGCTCGTCGGCCAACTGCTCCGCATAAAGTGCCCAGCCTTCGCTATAGGCGTTGAACGCCAGCATGGACCGGATCAGCGGCATGCGGTTGGCATAGTCGCCCTGCCACACGTGCCCCGGAATGCCCTCGTGGTAACAGAGCGTCGGCAACGAGAACTTCGGCCATTCCGCGGTGTCCTTGAGGTTGATGTAATATTGGCCCGGAACCTTGCCGTCGATCGACCCGGCCGAAGCGTAACCGCCTGGCGCACCGGCCTCGATCGCGGCCGGCACACGCTTGATGATCAACCGTCCCGGCACCATCGTTGCGAACGCGCGCGGCAAGCGCGTGCGGACGTCGGCGATGCGGCCGTTGAGATAGGTCAGCAATTCAGCGCGGCCGGCATCGGTATTCGGAAATAGCTGCTTGGGATCCTTGCCAAGCGCGGCCATGCGCTCGCCGACCGTGCCGCCGGTCAGGCCCTGCTTTTGCATGATGCCGTCCATGCGCGCTTCGATGGCCTTGACCTGCTCGAGCCCGAGCTGATGGATGTCGTCCGGCGTGCGCTTCGTCGTCGTCCCCGCCTGCAACGCCCAGCGGTAATAAGCGTCGCCGTCCTTGAAGTGCCACACGCCGGCGTCAGCCGTGGCGACCGCACGGTGTTGTTTCAGCTCCTCGAGTTGACGCTGGAGCGCGGGGATGACCTTGGCCGCCATCGACTGTCCGACCCGCTCGACCAGCTTGTCGTCGGTCAGTCGGGCTTCACCCATCTTGCGCTTGAAGGTCGCGAGTACTGCAGACGTCGCAGGGCTCTCGGCTGCCCCGCCGCCGATGATTTTGATCGTGCTGTCGAGCGTGAAGTCCGGCGCGACGACGCCGATCCCGCGGTCGTGCTTCAGCCGTTCGGTCTCACCGTCGACGTTGCGCGCATAGGCGTCGACGCGATCGGCGAAGGCGAGCGCATCGTCCGCATCCGCAATCGTGTGCCGGCTATCGAGGAAGTCGGGCAGGTCATTGTAGCTGCTGCCGAGCTGGTTCACGACATAAGGCGTGTTGCGGAAGCCGTTATTGGGGTCGAGCACCACTGGATCGCCGAACGGAAATTCATAGCCCGCCTGCGCCAGCTCATGCGCTTGCAGCGCGACTGCCCCGTTGAGGTGGTCGGGTTGTGAGAGATCGGTGAGGTCGAGCGCCTGGAGTAGCTTCAGGCGCTCGCCGATCGCGGCTCGGCGCGCATCGACGCCAGCCCAAGTCTGATCTTGCCACTGGTGATTGAACTTGGCGAACTTGCCGGTCGCAATACCGAGGATCGTCGCATTCTGCGGATATTCGGCCAGCAGTTCATCAGCTATGCTCTGCAGATTCGTGCCAAGGTCGCTACTGGCGAATTCGCGGCCTTTGAACGTCTTGCCCTTGCACCCCGCAAGCAGGCCCGCGGCGGCCGCCGTACCCAGAAATTCCCGCCTGCCCAGCATCGCCGTCATCGCCCGCTCCCTAATTTTCCGCCTGCGCTATAGCGGCGGGCCCGCGGTCGAACAGGCCATTTCGGCAAACGGCCTAGTCGTGCGCCTCGATGAATTTCTCGACGACGGGCGCGATCTTTTCGCGCCACTTGCGGCCGTTGAAGATGCCGTAATGGCCAACGTCCTTGGCCATGAAATATTTCTTCTGCGACGCCGGCAGCTTGGTCGCGATGTCGAGCGCGGCCTTGGTTTGGCCGATGCCGGAGATGTCGTCGCGTTCGCCTTCGATCGCGAGCAGCGCGGTG
>Ga0268265_10000772_pt1 | contig 30842 bp, 25 predicted proteins | sample KBSSwiS52_FD_190355 | JGI IMG/M metagenome (GOLD analysis project Ga0268265, IMG submission 190355) | Switchgrass rhizosphere microbial communities from Kellogg Biological Station, Michigan, USA - KBS Switchgrass S5-2 (SPAdes) (version 2) | ecosystem: Host-associated > Plants > Roots >...
TATTCGCCTCGATCTCCTTTTTCACACGATCGAGTTCAGCGAGCGCCTTCTGCCGGTCGTTGCCGATTTGGGCACGCTGTGCTGGATCCGAGCGTGCCGCAAAGTCGGTCGTCAGCGCGTTGATGCGGCTCTGCAAGGCGTCCGCGAATGTCTTCGCGCGGTCTAGATCGGCACGTGCCTTCGCAACGCGGTCCCTCCAGTATGCTTCGGTTTTTTTGGCGTCGTCGGCCGCCGCCTGTTGGTCGTCCTTTGGCTGGCCGCCTGCCGGTGACGCCGCCGGTGGCGCGGCATTGGGTGCCGCCCCCTGGCTGACAGGCGCCGGCGCCGGTGCGGCTGACCCGGTGTCGGCGCGGAGGTCATCGTTGGTGTAGACCTTCGCCGGCGCTTTGACCTGCTTGCGGCGCGCTTCTTCGCGCTTCGCCACATCCCCCAGCGCCTGGGCTGACGCCGAGCTAAAGCCCAAAGCCCAAAGCCCAAATCCCAAACCCCACATACGGAGTGATTGGTTTCTCATATCTTCAGCCCCGCGAGGTGCGCTCGTACTTTTTCGGCCTGAGGCGAATCGGGCTCTAGTTCGAGGTAGCGCCGGTACGCCGCAGCGGCGTCCTGCGGCCGATTCGCGGTTTCGAGCGCCAGCCCGTAGGAGAGTTGGAAATCCGATTGGCCGGGCGCCAGCTCGATCGCCTTTTCATAGGCGGCAAGAGCCGAGCCGAGATCGCCCGACGCCTGTAGTGCCTTCGCGAGGTTGTAGTGGGTTGCGTAGTCATCCGGGAACAACCGCGCCGCCGCACGGTACCCGTCGACGGCCTGTCCCCATTGCTGCAGTTGCCCGTACGCACGTGCGCGGTTGAACTGATATGCCCACGAATCCGGCTTCAGCGAGACAGCCTTATCGAGGTAGGCGACGGCTTCGCGAGCGCGGCCGGTGCGGACCAGTACCTGACCCAGATCGCTGAGGGCACGCGGGTCGTTCGGATTCGCGTCCACGGCCGCCTGCAGTTGCTGCACCGACGCATCGATGTTGCCGGACACGTACGCCTGCTGGCCACCGATCAAGTCAGAAACCGCAGTGCTTGCCGGATCTGGAGCGGCAGCCTTGCTCGAAGAGCTCGTCGATCGAGTCGGCCCATTAGGTACGCGGGAGGCATCGACCACCGTGGACGTCGTCGACTGTGACGACTGCGTGCGGTCCGTCAACATGACCGTAAGACCGACGAGGACCACGCATCCGGTGGCAACTCCTACCATCTTCCAGGGAATTGGTCGGGACGGCGGCGCCGCAGCCTCCTGTCTGGCAACGAGCGGTGCACCGCATCGAAGGCACTTGATGCGCCCGCTCTTCACTTTGGCGCCGCATGCGGCGCAAATGACGGCTGCAGCAGCCAACTATCGCACCTCTCGCCAGGAGAGGATGCGCACACCTACCTGCCCGACGCCGTTGTTGTAGTCATTGGGATCACCAAACATCTCGACCTTGTCGCCCGCGGCGAAAACCAGATGCTGGTCGACGACGAACGGTGCGGTCGCGCGGGCACCCGTTATCGTGCTGACCTTGGTTGAATCGTTATTCTTGACGGTGCCGTCGCCGGTCGTGTCGTACGCCGCCCCTCCGATGTAGGTCAACGCATAGAGGTTCGCATCGGGCAGCAGACACGGGGTCGACGGCTTGAACGTCGTCGTCGTGAAGAACACGATGTCGCCCGCGACCGCCGGAAAGGCGGTGACCTTTTCCTCGTTCGCGGTCGAGTTGTTTACCGCCGTGAGCGAGTAGGTAAAGCTCTCGACACCCAACCCGGCGTTATCGAGGAAGCCAATCAACTGATACGCCTGGCTGACGCCGTTTGACGGCAGTAGATCGCTGCCGGTTCCGAAAAAGATGTACTGCTGCGTACCGCCGACGGTGACGCTTGCCATTGACGAGAACAACGGCTGGGTCGCGCCAGCTTTCTTGGAACTCCCATGCCCGCCCGTCAGGCTGGCGTTGTAAAGGAGCGTCGGATCGTCGCTGAAGTATGGCGCTCCCACACCATCGGTGGCGATGTTGAACCGCCAGACACGACCGTCGAGGTCGCCGATGTACGCGCGGTTGATGTAGCGCGAATCAGCCGGTCCGGTTGCGACTGGGTCGGCCTGAAGCGCATTCTTCATGATCTGGCAGTTGTTCGCGGCAGCACAGTCGTCGACGTTCTCCGCGGCGCCGTCGCTGCCGACGTCCTTGCTCGACACGGGAAGGCCTGTCTCGGCATCGAGAATGTACAGCGTGGTGCCGGCGACGACGTTGGAGCGGTTGCTGCCCTGTTGTTGCGAATACGGCAGGAAACCCGAGCCGGCGATCACCATGAACTTGCCGCTGGCATTCACGGCCTCGCCCACCGCGGGATCCGACCACGACTGGCCGACAGACTTCTCCACCGCCGTCGCCCCGACCGCGATGTCGCCGTACGGCGCCGCCGTTGTCGAAATCGTGTAGTCGAACATCGACATTCGCGGGAAGCTCCACTTCAACTGGACGCGGCTGATGTCCGCAAAGTAGTTCAACGAAGATGCGATGCTGTTCTCCGTCGGCGAGGCAAAGGAATTCATATTCGGCAGCGTGACGTCGAACGCCTGATAGAAGGTCCCCGCAGACCCTTGGCCGATGATCAAGTACGTCTTCCAGTCGCCGCCGACCTTCACATCCGCAACCTTCGGCGAGCCGTCCATGAGGTAATCGAATTTGCCGACCGGCTGGCCGTCGGCGAGGGTCTTCAGCTTCGGCAGAATGTTGAAGGGGATATACGCCCACACCTCGATGCCGAGCCTGCCATCAATGGCATGCAGCATCCCGTCGTTGGCCGCGAGCCACACAATCGTGCGGCGATGCTTGTTGGCCTCCTTGAAACCGGGGTAGTCCGCATCGGGCGGCGGATCGAGCGACGGCGGATCCATCACCGCCGGCGTCGACGACACGATCGCGCCGAGCGGCATCGCACGCACTTTGCTGATCAATGCCGCGGCGTCGAAGCTCGAGGGTGCGACCGCCTTGCCGCTCAAGTACGGCGCGAGCGTCGTTGCGTTTGTCGCATCGAAGGTAACGAGAGTGCCGTCTGGCAGCGACGTGTAGATGTTCCTTGCCGACGCCGACAGCGACGCGCACGAGCCGCTGCTCGTCGTCCCAGGCGCACAGGCGATCCAGAGCCGCGTTCCATCCTGCGAAAACTTGTACCCGGACGTCTTGGTTGAATCCGCGACCGGCCTGTAGACGCGGAATGCGCGCAGACGCGCTTCGAATCCGGGCAGTTCGAACCCGCTGGTGAGCATCACGTTGGTCCGCTGCGGGATGACGTTCCCTTCCTTGTCGACGACGTTCGTGTTCGCCAGCGTCGCGCCGTCGATGTCCAGAGCGCCATCAAGATTCACGGTGCCGATAATCGGACTCGTGACCTGGAATTCGCTTTCAGTCGCGCCTGCATTGCATTCGGCGTAGCGCTGGAAGCCGCCCTGAATCGCTTTGTTCACCGCTGCGACGACTTCTGGGACCGCAGTTCCGGCTGTAACGGCGTCGATCTGCGCTTTCGTAATCTCGGTGTACCTACCCCCGCTGTTGGTCGCGATCAGCTGCAGGTTGGCGACTTCGGACGCAGCAGGGGCAATTGCGATCACATGGATCGGCACACGCCGGCTGGAGATGCTGGTAAACGCGCTCGCCTTTGCCGCCGTCGTCGCGCCCGTCGCGCCCGAGACCGTCGTCCCTTCGCCGCCGGCGACGACCATCACGACAACAGTGTTGCGGCACACCGTATCGGCATTGATCAACCGTGTGACTTCGGTCTTCGTGTCGTCGATCATCAGGCCCAGCGGCCGATCCGTCTGTGTGCTATTCGTGTTGTTCGAGGGGATGAGCGCCCCTCCTGTTAGCCCGGCGGCCGGATCGATTGCGCTGCGCACCGTCGTGTTCGAGCCAGAGTCGTCCGCATGCCAACCACTGGTGATGGCCGACGATGCCGCGGCCGATCCGTTATTGGAGCAACCGGTTGACGTGCATGGCTTCATGTAGTACCAGACGCCCGTCTTGTTCGTGTCGGTGTTGGTCTGCTGCGCGGCGCCGGCGCCCGCGTTGGCGATCTTTGCAGCGTCGTTGGCCAGCTTGTTCGAAGGCGGCGTTCCCCACGAAGGGTTCAACTGGCGTGTCTTAATCAAACCGAGCCGCACCACGCTGGTGTTTTCATCGATCGCCTGCGTCAGCCCGCGCCGCGCCACCATGAAGCGCGTCTTGTCGTAAAACGTGGCGTACCCAGAATCGAGGTTGCCAACGGCGGTAATCGAATCGGCGGCGAAGTTGTAGGTCTGGCCACTGACGACGCCGCTCGAGTACGTGCGGTTCATGAACTTGCGGTAGTACGGCGCGTTGTTCTGGTTCTGGATGTTGACGCCCGCCACGAGTCCGAGCGCCGTCTGCCACGCGGCATCGCCACCCGAGTTGCTCCACCTGTATTGATACGGGTCGTAGTAGTTGCCGTCAGCGTCCGAGAGCATCCCCGGACCGAGATCGACGACGAACACGATGTTCGGCGCGACACGCTTGAGGAACAACAGCGGGTCGAGCTGTGCCGAGGCCTTCGTCGTCCACAGGGCGAGTGCCGCGGCAACGATCAGCATCCACTGCCGCGGCCGCCCGATCCGCGTCCGCCGCGGATGCTCGTTGGTCGTGGTCGCGTGTCTGCTCATTGAATGGCTCCCGTTGTCAGGCTCAATTCGTTCTTTGTCAGTGCCTTGCCAGGCGTCTGGACCGCGGCCTTTCGTGCGCGCCGGTTCTGTTCGTCCTGTCCGCGCTGCCCCGTGTAGCCGCGTTCGATTTCCGTGGTGTCGGTTCGCGCCATCGTGACCTCGATGGTCCGCTTGGCCCCGAACGGTCCGTACGCTTCCGCGTGCATCGCCAGAACGCCGAGGCCTGGATTCGGCGCGGGCTGGCCGTTCACGGGCGGGTCTCCGTCCCGTAACGGGTTGTTGTCGGTCTCCGACGGATCGTCCGCAATCCAGACGACAACGTAGTCATTCGAATTGATCGTGTCGGTCGGCAGCATTTCGCTGACCGGCCCGTACGCATACAGCTTCCAACGCGGGTTATTCATGCCCCACGGCCGCTCTTCGGTCACGACGTTCAGATCGCCGTCGTTGCACGTCGTCGTCTTGCCGCAATCGAGCATGTTGGTCGCCTTGTCGAGGTCGAGGACGCTGCCGTCCGGCAGTGTCCGCGTGCCGCCGGCGGCACCGTCGACGAATGCCGACTGGCGGACACCCGAGAGGATGTCGTTCCAGTCAGGAACGGTGAGGATGTCGTCCATCACACGCTCGACAGCTGCGTCGGCTGCATACAGCGCCTCGGTCCCTTCGCGGTAATTGGCGGAGATGCGAGTCTCGGTCGTGGTCGTGAGGACGAGTGCGATCCCAAGCGCCATCAGCAACATCATCGACATGAGCGCGATGATGAGTGCGACACCGTCTTCGTCACGCAGCCGCCGCGAGAGTGGTCGAGGCATGATCAGCGTCCCAGCGTCATGTTGCGCGGCGTGACGGAGAACTTGATTTCTTGATCCGGCACGTATCGCTGCGAACTCGTGGAGGTGCCGCCACGCATGAACAGCAGCCCCGCAGGACCGCGCAACGCGGCAAGCGCGGCCTGTACTCGCAGTGTCACGACGACCCGCCGGATGCGCAGCAGATCGGCGTCATAGCGGTTGTCGAACGTCGGATCCGGACACCACGGACCGTCGGTCAACATCGCTTGGGTCAATTCGACTTCGCCTGTTGTCGCGGCGAGCGGCGGCAGCCGCGGCGCGTGAACGCCACCTGCAACGACAAACGCGCAGTTCTCGCCAGTTGGGTAGGTGCCCTTCGGCGCGAGTCCGATGCACGGCGGCCGCGGGCCGTATGTGGTGAACGGACCTTTGACACCGACATCGCAGAGCGACTTGCCGGGAATCAGCATCGGCGGCTGCGGATCGCCGAAATACGCGAAGTTCAGTTTGACGACGTTGTCGACGACGGGCAGATCGGTTTGCGCGCCGTCGTAGTGCATCAGCTGGAACGTATTCGTATTGAGATCGGTCTTGAGGTAGTAGGTGTGCGTCGCGACCTCCACGATAACGGCCCGGCCAGAGTCATAGGCGCTCGAGAGTTTCCCGCTATGCTGCAGGTGCAGCGCCTCGTCCTGAATGTTGGTGAGCGTCATCGTGTCCCAGCTTCCGTCGTCGTCGTAAATCAGCGCACGCGTTCCGTCATGAAAGCCGCACAGTTGATCGTGCTGATCGAGGCCGCAATTGAGCTGCGGTTTGACAACGAGCTCCTGACTGTTGCCGTTACCGAGATTCTGGATAACGCCCGTCTGCGCGGCTGATGGCGGAACGTACAAGAGGCTGAGCGTGTCGCTGCGGTAGAACAGATTCGGCGGATCCGGATTCAAATCGCCGGAGCGATACGGCATGATCGGCGCGAAGTAGTTGTAGAGCGCTCCGGCCGACGATCCCATGTACGAACCCGCCCCCGCCATGATGAGGTCCTTGGTCAGCGTGTCGACGCTGACGCGCATCCGCTGCTGAAGGTCCGACACTTCCGGCTGCGCCTGGTTGATGCCCTGGGCCGGATTCAGCAGGGTGAACACCGCTCCGGTCACCGCCACCATGACGAGGGTGGCGACGAGCATCTCGATGATCGTGAACCCGCCAACTCGACCGCGACTGCGACTCATTACTGCGCCTTCCGTGTCTTGACGGTGATCATTCGAGCCTCTTCGGGGAGACGAAGGACCGCGCCCTGATCCGCGGAGCCGCGATTCCGGTTGCGGGTGACGAGCACCTGGAGGACGAGCGTGTTGTTCGGGTTCGTCGGCAGCGGCGTAATCGACCATCGTCGGGTGTAAATCGCCTGCTGAGGAGGATTCGCGCCGGTGCCCAGCTTGTTGCCAAACTGATCGACGTAGTCAACGTAGCCGGTCGTGTTCGACTGGAGCGAGGTCGACGGCGACGGCGACAATCCGGTTCCGCCGGTCGGCGTTTCCGGACTGATCGCGGTATTCGTTGTCGTGTCGCTCAACGGGAGGCCCTGCGTGTCGTATCCCCACGCGAGCGCCCGAAGTTCTTCGAGCTTCTGCTCCGCAAGGACGGAGGCATACGTCGTGTTGTGCGATCCGAGATTCGATCGAGTGGAGATCACAAACAGTTGCGCCAGCGTCACCAGTGCCGTGACGAGCAGGCCGGTCGCGACCATCACCTCGATCAACGAGAAGCCGGATTCGCCGTTATTGGACGAGTTGGATTTTTCCAAGACCATTCACCGTTACGGTTTTCACACTGGTGCCCTTGACGACCGTCACCGCCGTGCCGCCCGCGTCAACGCCACTCCACGGGTTCTCCGCCGCGACCTGCTTGTGCACGGTGCCGTTCGGCCAGAACTCCAGCGTCGGCGCCGTTCCGAATGTCACCCCTCTCGGCAGGTAACGGATGGGACCGTCGTGATTGGGACGGGTGGCCGGATCGTTGTCGTTCGCCGGGTACCTCCACTTGGTTTCGCTGCACCGATCGTTCGCCGTGTCGTCCACGTCAGGAACGCTCGGCGATCCAATCCGCTCGGTAATCCGGTACTCGCCCACCGTGGGGCAGTTGAAGCGGACGAGAATCGGACGATTCGCGCTCACCGCGCGCAGGCGCGCCTGATTCAGCTCGATGTTGACGTCGCGCTGTGCCTGCCCGAGCTTCATGCTGTCCGCCACATTGACCAGTTGCGGAACGGCCGCCGCAGCGAGGATCGCCATGATTGAGATGGCGACCATCATGTCGATCAGTGAAAAGCCGTCACGCGGCAGAAACCGTTGCGTATCCATGTGCATTTCAGGGCTCGCGGCAGGTGCCGACAGGCCGTATGCGACGGTTGCGGCAACGGCTCTGCCACGCGCGATTCGGCCTGACGCGCGTCGCCGCAAAACACTGACTCGCTGCTAGTTGCAGTGAGAAAGAGACCCTTGGGTCTGATCGCCCCGAAGGGCGCCCATGTCCCTATTCGGAACGCGAAATCACAGACTCGAAATCCCAAATCCCAAATCCGAAGCTGAAAACTCAAATGCTGAAAGTGGGAAACGAACCACGGAGGGACGTGTCTCCGTGGTTCGCGATCGTGGGGGTTTGGATTTGGGGGCTTGGGCTTTGGGCTTTGGGGTCTTCTCAAGCCAACCGGAAGGTCATTTCGACGGCCGCGCCGCCGCCGCGCGCAGTGTTGATCGCAACGCGTCCCTGGTGCGTCAACACAATCTTCTGGACGATGGCGAGGCCAAGGCCGGTTCCCCGCGATCGCGAGGTGAAGAACGGATGGAAGACCTTTTCACGCTGGCCTGCAGGGATGCCGGGACCGTTGTCTTCGACAGAGACCCGGCACGTGCGATGCGCGCGATCGACTCGTCCTTCGATGACGATCGCCGGGGTGCGTCCAACCGCCTCGCAGGCTTCGGCCGCATTTCGCAGCAGATTACCGAACACCTTGCGCAGAAGAATTTCGTCGCCTTCAATGTTCGCGAAGTCGCCGGCCATGTTGATGGTCGTTCCCGAGGGTAGCTCGTGGTGAAGATCGTCGGCCGCGCGCTGCGCAATTCTTCCCAGATCGACCGATGCGAGCGACAGCTGCTCAGGCCGCGCGAAGTTCAGAAAATTCGTGACGACCTGACCGAGTGCTTCCGCCTCCTGACGGATGCCCTCGATGTAAGGACGGTACTGCGCGGGAACCGCCTGAGGATCGAGCAGTCGGCTGTAGCCGTGGATGGTTGCCAGGCCGTTGCGGAACTCGTGTGCAATACCGGCCGTCAACTCGCCCAGTCTCGCCAGCGTTTCCTTCACGCGCAGCTGCTCTTCCAGTTCGACGACGTCGGTGAGGTCGGCGAAGAGGCAGATGACTCCGGGCGGATCTGCGGCTTCGGCCAGCGGCGAGACCGTCACGCCAAGGTGCGTCGCCTTCATGTCCTGCGACATCTCCACCGATCGACGCACGATCGGCTGGCCGGTCTTCAGACACTGATCAATCACGGCGACGAGTGACGGCGCCACCGCCAGCGCATCCCGGAAGCGCATGCCGAGCGGTTCCGAGTCCAGTTCGAGGAGTCGCCGCCCCGCGGGGTTGAGTACCTGAACGCATCCTCCTGTATCAACCACCAGGAGTCCGGCCGTCAGGCTGTCGGCGATCTGGCCACGGAGATGATCCGAGGCGTCGGCGCGGGCGCTCATCGCCTGCTCCTGCGCCTTCAACTTGCTCACCGCTTCCTGAAGCGCAGCCGACATCATCAGCGCGTCGGCACTGTTGTCTCGGAGATGACGGCGCGCATCGCGGGCTCCGGCGGCGATCCGAAGCAACGCAAACGTGAGGACACCCACCAGCATCGCCGTGAGTGCCGTCAGGCCAAGTAGCGCGTAGCCGGCCTGCGTCACGTGAGTCCCGCCCAGGTCAGGTACGCCTGCACGGCGTGTTCGTACGCGTCGCGCACCGGCTCCGACGCCAGGGCCGCGGTCAGCGCCGCCACAGCGATGAACGTGCCGAACGGGATCCGGGTTCCCATGCCTCGACGCGAAATCAACAACGCGCCGCCGCCAATGACGACCCCGAGGATGCACGCCAGGATGAGCGTGACCCAAACGAGCGGCCAGCCGAGAAACGCCCCCACCATCGCGAGCATCTTGAAATCACCCATCCCCATCCCTTCGCGGCCGCGGATGCGCAGGTAGGCTTCGGCAATCAGAAACGGGAACAGACCGCCGACGAGCAACCCAATCAGCGAGCTTGTCCACCCGGGCGGAAGGGCAAGGCTGAAGAGGAACCCGATGACGATTCCTGGCAATGTGATCTCGTTCGGGAGAATCTGATGTTCGAGGTCGATGGCAAACAGGACGACCATCGCGCAGGCGAAGAGAAGTCGCACAGCGAGCAGCGGCGTCAAGCCGAACGCGAAATAGCCGGCAAGAAACAACGCGCCCGTCGTCAGTTCGACGATCGGATAACGCGGCGAAATGCGGGAACCGCACGTCCGGCATCGGCCGCGAAGAAGGGCCCAACTGAGAATGGGCACGTTCTCATACCAGCTCAAGGTGCGGTCGCACGTCGTGCAATGCGAGGCGGGCCACGCGATCGATTCTTCGCGCGGGAGGCGGTAGATGCACACGTTGAGGAAACTGCCGACCACGAGACCAAGGCCGAACAGAACGACAGCGGCGGCAATCATCAGAGGGGGTGTCCGCCGCTCGGCAGTGGATTGAGCGTGGAACTCGGATCGAGCGTCACCTTCGCCGTGCCGGGATCCAGCCTGAAGGGAACCCCCGTCGGATCGAAAGGGACGCCGCGCAGCAATCCGGCGCGCATCATGTCGTTCCACGACGCAGGCGGCGCACCGATCCGCGCGCGGTATTCATCCACGATCCGTTGGATGAAGTCGATCCCGTCGAGCGCGTCCAGCTGCTTCAGGCGGAAGCTTGCCTGGTCGCGCAGCCAGTCGGCGTCCGCGTTGCGTGCGAGCTCGGTCCAGAGCACTCGCGAAGATGCTCGATTGCCGCCTTGTGCCAGCGTCACCGCGGCCAGCGGCCGCAGCCAGTCAGGCGCGGCCGGCATGTCGGCCGCGCGGTTGAACCACATCGCTGCGTTCTGGTAGTCAGCAAGCCACCAGTAGTAGACGAAGCCGATTCCCTGGGCGAGCTCCCACCGGTCGGGTCTCGTGCGCAGCCCCTTTTGCAGCAGCGCAATCGCCTGATCAGGCCTTCCCGCGCCAGCAGGATACGGCTCGGCGAGAAAAACGGAGCCGAATTTGTAGACCACGTCGAAGTACGGGTCGAGTGACGTCGTCAAGTCGAGCAACGGATAGAGGACGTCGTACTGTTTGTTCGGATCGTCGGACAGCTTCGTCCCACCGTAGTGCTGGACGGCGCGTATCCAGTAGACGTCCGCCATGATCGCCTGGAATGACAGCGTCGCGCGCCTCAGGGCTTGCGGAGAGCGGACATACAACAGGTTCGGGCTGACGCCTTCCGGCGTCGCAAGCGGCGGCTGGGCGGCCTGAATCATCTGCAGTCCGATTACGGCAGCGAGCAGAACCACGAGCGCCGCCCACGCGGCCGGATGCACCTTCACTTGAAATCCCGCTTCGAAAACACGATGACGGCGGTAACCAGCACGAGGGCGATGTACGTAAGACCGTATGCCGTCGTGAAGCCGATGTAGCCAAGAGGAACGGCCTGGGCGTGCACCACTTGAAGCTTCACGTCGAAGGCCGAGAAATTCGGGATGACGTAATAGATGCCACGCGCGATCGACGCGGCCAGCGGCGACGGGATCGTCGCGCCGTAGTCGCGCAGGTCCTGGTTGAAGTGTCCGATGACCCACACGGCCGTGGTGAGCATCGCCGAGAGAAATGGACTGGAAAAGGTCGAAAACAGCAGGGCAATCGCGGTCACCAGCATCAGCTCCAGCATGATGAGTCCGATCGCCTTCAGAAGCGCCGGATCGGTCGCCGGAGCGGGCCACGAGGCGCGGAGGTTCGGCGGAGAGATGACCTGCATGTAGGCCAGGACAGCGTAGTACGCGGCCGTCATCACCGCGATGTTGATAACGAGCGTCAGGACGAGGCCGAAGTACTTCCCGAGCAGGAAGTCCTGCCGCCGCATCGGCTTGGACAGCAGCGTGTAGATGCTCCGCTTCTCGACTTCCTTCCACACGAGGCCGATGCCGATGAAGACGGCGATAAGCAGGCCGAAGACGGAAATGGACGCGAGCCCGAGGTCCTTGATGATCTTGACGTCCTGCCCTGCCGTCAGCTCTCCAATCAGGTACGACGCCGACATGAGCAGCACAGCGAACACGACGAGGTTGTACAGGACCTTGTCGCGTACCGACTCCTTGAACACGCTCACCGCAACGTGCGCGATGACTCTCATGCGGTCTCGGAAAACCGGGAAGGCTGTGCGCCGCTGACCTGACGCACGAAGAAATCCTCGAGCGTGTCGCGCACCGGTGTCAGCGACACGAGCGCCGCTCCCTGACCCACGAGGTCCGCCAGCGTGCGCTCGGGCGGCGGCGTCAACGGCAGCTCCAGCGCGTACCGCCCCTCAGCGAGTCGTGTGGCGCGAACGACCTGACGGCACTGCTGCGCGCGCGCTAACACGTCTTCCTTCAGGCCGCTGACCACGAGCTCCCATCCGCGTACGTGAAACGCGAGCATGTCCGACAGCCGCCCCGCGGTCATCAGCCGGCCTTTCGCGAGAATCGCCACGCGGCTGCACAGCGTTTCTGCATCCGCCAAAACATGTGAGCTGAAGAACACGGTACATCCACGATCGCGCAGCCGGAGGATCAATTGGCGGATCTCGCGGCGGCCGAGTGGATCGAGTCCGGACATCGGTTCGTCGAGGAACACGACCTCGGGCTCGTTGATCAGGGCCTGGGCAATGCCGACGCGCTGCAGCATGCCCTTCGAAAACTTGCGCAGCGCCAGCCGCCGCTCGGCGCCGATGCCGACTTCGTCGAGCAGCGCCGCGGCACGACGCCGCCGTTCGGCCGGCGCGTAACCGAAGATCGACGCGAAGTAGCGGAGCAGCTCCTCGGCGGTCAGGTAATCGTAGAAATACGGCTGTTCAGGAAGGTAGCCGATGCGCCGCTTGACGCCGACGTCCCCCACCGGCTTGCCGAGTATCTCGGCGCGTCCCGACGTCGGATAAATCAGCTGCATCAGCAGCTTGAGCGTGGTGGTTTTTCCCGCGCCGTTGGGCCCGAGGAAGCCGAACACCTCCCCGGCCCCAACCTGCATGGTCAGGCCGTCGAGCGCGAGATAGGGACGCGGACGCCAGAAACCGACTGTGTAGGATTTGGTGAGAGCTTCGGTCCTGATCGCGTCCATCACATCAGGAGGCGCTCCCCTTCTTGAGCTCGTGCTCGATGACGGCTTCGAAGAACACGGGGCGGAACCCTCCATTGATCTTCAGGCCGTTGATGAAGAAGGTCGGCGTTGCCTGCACATCCAGCTGTCGGCCGAGCGCCGCGTCTGCTTTAACCTGTTCCAGCACCTTCGGGTACTCGGCGTCGAAATCGGTGATGTCCGCGACCCGCTTGGCGGCGTCCTTGATAAAGGTAGGCGTGAACTTCTCCTGGTTCGCGAAGAGGTATTCCTCCATCTCGCCGCCCTTGCCCTTGGCCTTTGCCATGCGGACCGCGGCCGCCGCCTCGCACGCGGCAGCATGGATGCCTCCCCCTGCGTTGCACTCCGAATCAAGTGGGAAATCCATCGTCACGAAGCGCACTTTCGGGTTGTTCTGGTACTTGGCGAGGATGTACTTGTACTCCATGTACGTTTGACGACAGGACGGGCACTGATAGTCGTTGAACTTGACGATCAGGACTTGCGCGCCGTTGGCCGAAACCGGCACGTTCACACGCGGCTGCGCGTCAATCCACTTGTTGAACTCGGCGAGCTGGTCGGGATCGATCGTTTCTGTCGGCGGGGTATAGACTTCGCCTGCCGATGCGACAGTCTGCTCCTCGGCACGCGGAAAGAACGCAACCAGCGACACGGAGCCAACGACGAACAGCAGGGCGACAACCGCAAGCGCCGGGCTCTTCACAACGGAGCGAAGGTCGCTGGACAACCGCGACGGCAGCGCGCTGAGCGCCATCGAGGCTCCGCCCGACACCAGGAAGATGCCAATTACCGACACGTACATCGTCATGCAGATTGGGCACATCTTCCCGATGACGAAAAACGAGGCATAACCGAGATATAGAACTGCGGAAAGACCTATCGTCGCGAGCACGAAGATGTAGCCTGCGGCCGCCGCATACGCGTCGGTGTTGTCGCGCCGAAGACCGAACGCGGCGATCAACAGCACGAGCGTCGACCAGATGGCTCCTCCGGCCGCAACCGGCACCCCTCGGACCGTCGCGTACGGGCTCTCGAGCACCGCCTCGCAGCTGACGGCTTCGTTGATGTCGCAGAAGCTCGTATAGGTCGGATCTTCGATGATCCGGTAGTGGACGTACAAGGCGGTAATCGACGCCCCAAGGGCGAGGACCGCCAGTGCGAGTATCAACGGACGTGCGTATTTAGTCATGATGCGTGCCTGCGCGAATCCTACTGGACTCCGGGCAAAAGGCAAAGGGGCTGCCCGAAGGATTCAGGAAGCCAGGGGGTATAGGGGTGCTGGGGGCCTAATGAACCCTATTGCAGGATCTGCGTGCCGGCCATGGTGACCGCGATGGCCGTGCCGGTGAAATTCTGAAAAATCGCACCGCTGTTGTTGGTGGCAAACGCGCGCGTGCCGGATTGACCGACCGTCGCCGGGGTTGCCGTGGCGTGATAGGTCGAAAACGAGTTCGTCCCGTTACAGGTGTTGGCCGAGGTCCGGACGGCGATGGAATTCGCCCCGGCTTCGAGCGCAATGTTGTAGCCGCTCTTCGTTACGCCATTGGCGTTCAAATCGGGGCCGATGAACGCGTCGCCCCCTGTCGTCGGGGGTGTGGCCAAGGTCGCCAGGTCCTCGGCGTAGCCGTCGCCGCCGCATGTGGCCGCGTAGGTCACCTGGGCGCTGTTGATGGCCCGCATCGACCCGATGGCGGAGGCTTCGTTGCCCGACATCCGCGCCCGAAGCAGACCTGGGACGGCGATCGCCGCAAGGATGCCGATGATCGCCACCACGATGAGCAGTTCGATAAGGGTGAAACCCTCGTTGTTCCGCATCTCGTCAGTACGTTTCAGAGGCGCTGTCATACAGAATACAGGGAGAAGTGCCCCGGAGGGCACCTCTCGTCCAGCCTATGGGAGCCAGGCGTTACTGCAGGATCTGCGTGCCCGCCATGTTCACGCCGATCGCGGTGCCCGTGAAGTTCTGGTAGATCGTTCCGCTGTTGTTGGTCGCAAACGCGCGCGTGCCCGTCTGACCAAGGCTCGCCGGCGTCGCCGTCGCGTGATACGTCGACTGCGAAGCGGTGTTGTTGCACGTATTGGCCGCCGCGAGCACCGCCACCGCGTTGGCGCCCGCCACGAGCCCGATCGTGTAGCCGCTCTTCACGACGCCGTTCGTATTCAGGTCGGGGCTGATGAACGGGTCGCCGCCCGCCGTCGGCGCCGTCGCCAGGTCGGTCAAGCTGACCGCATACCCGCCGCCGCCGCAGCTGGCCGCGTAGGTCACCTGCGAGCTGTTGACCGCGCGCATCGACCCGATCGCCGAGGCTTCGTTACCCGACATCCGGGCGCGCAGCAGGCCCGGAACCGCAATGGCTGCAATGATCCCGATGATCGCCACAACGATCAGCAGTTCGATCAGGGTGAATCCCTCGTTCTTCTGCATTCTCTTCACGTTCAATCTCCTTGCGGCGCTCGGGTCGAAGCCCGACGCCTGCCGTTATCGCTGATTTAGCCCGACGCCCGATCCGACCCCCTTCGGGGCAAGCGGAATGCCACGCCGAAGTGATCGTTGACGTGCGCGGCTTCGAGCATTTACGGACCGTTCTGGACATCGGCCATGGCAAAAACTGTCAAAGAGGCACTGCCAAAAATTTGCAGGAATGACAAAAAAAAAGAGGTGCTCCGGAGAGCACCTCTTGATGCACTGCGTGGCCAGTGCGCTTACTGGAGGATCTGCGTGCCTGCCATGTTCACGCCGATCGCCGTGCCCGTGAAGTTCTGGTAAATCGTTCCGCTGTTGTTGGTCGCAAACGCGCGCGTGCCCGTCTGACCAAGGCTCGCCGGCGTCGCGGTCGCGTGATACGTGGACTGCGAAGCGGTGTTGTTGCAGGTATTGGCCGCCGCAAGCACGGCCACCGCGTTGGCGCCCGCCACGACCCCGATCGTGTAGCCGCTCTTCACGACGCCGTTCGTATTCAGGTCGGGGCTGATGAACGGGTCGCCGCCCGCCGTCGGCACCGTCGCCAGGTCGGTCAAGCTGACCGCATACCCGCCGCCGCCGCAGCTGGCCGCGTAGGTCACCTGCGAGCTGTTGACCGCGCGCATCGACCCGATCGCCGAGGCTTCGTTACCCGACATCCGGGCGCGCAGCAGGCCAGGAACCGCGATCGCCGCAATGATTCCGATGATCGCGACAACAATCAGCAGCTCGATCAGGGTGAAACCCTCGTTCTTCTGCATTCTTTTCACGTTCAATCTCCTTGACAGCGTCGGGCCGAAGCCCGGCGGCTCGTTACCATATCGCCGCCTCGTCCACGGCGCCTTGTGTCGTATAGCCGAGCCGACTTCAACGGCGATGCCAGGTTGAACGGCGCTCGACGAAAGTCCTGAAATCACTTGGTTACTATGACTTACAAACCGCTGACGCGCATCGACAATTATACGGGGTGGCAAAAACTGTCAACGAAATGCTGCCAAAATTTTGCTGATGTGACAGCGCCCGTCAGCAGGGTCGCGTGTCTGAAACCGCTCATCGGACGTTGAATTTCTTGGCGTAATACCGGAACGAGCGGAAGCTCATACCAAGCATCTCGGCCGCTTTCACCTGCACGCCGCCTGCGCGCTCGAGGGCCAGGGCGATGTAATAGCGATAGAAATCTTCGCCGCGAGCTTCGAGATCGAACCCCTCGCCGAGGTCCGGCAGCATCAGACCGGGATCCGGGATCCGGGATCCGGGATCCAGATCGGATTTCATTGCTCCCGGGGTGCGGATCTGCGACGGGAGCGACTCGGGAAGAATCGACGGCGACTGCTCGAGCGCCACGGCGCGCTCGATGACGTTTTCCAGCTCACGCACATTGCCCGGCCATCCGTACATCTGCAGAAGAGGCAGCGAAGCCTGCGCTACGCTGCGCACCGGCTTCTTCATCTGCTCCGCGTATTTCGACAGGAAGTGCTCCGCCAGCAGCGGAATATCGTCTTTGCGCTCGCGCAGCGGCGGAAGATGCATCCGGATGACATTGATCCGGTAGAAGAGATCCTCGCGAAACCGTCCGTTGGCCACGGCCTTCTCGAGATCCTGATTCGTCGCCGCGATCACGCGGATGTCGGCCTGCACTTCTTCGGTTCCACCGAGACGTCGAAACCGGCGGTCCTGCAACACGCGCAGCAGCTTGATCTGCATCGTCGTGGTCATCTCGCCGATTTCGTCGAGGAAGACCGTCCCGCCTTCAGCGACCTCGATCAGACCCTTCTTGTTGGTGTCGGCGCCAGTAAAGGCGCCACGCATGTGGCCGAACAGCTCCGACTCCAGAAGCGTTTCCGGGACGCCGCCGCAATTCAATGCGACGAATGGGCGTTCGCGTCGCAACGAGTTGTAGTGAATCGCGCGCGCCACAAGGTCCTTGCCGGTCCCCGACTCGCCGGTGATGAGGACCGTGCTGGTCGTCTTCGCGATGGTTTCGACCATGCGGAACACTTCGAGCATCGACTCACTGCGGCCGATGATGTTCGAGAACTCGTAGCGCGTCTTGAGCGCCTTCTTCAGGAGCACGTTCTCCTGCTTCAGCCGATGCGATTCGAGGTGCTGCCGGATCTTGAGGCGGAGCTCGTCCATGCTGAACGGCTTGGTGAAGTAATCGACGGCGCCAAGCCGCATCGCCTCGACGGCGGTGCTCGTGGACGCGTAGGCGGTCATCATGAACGCCACGACGTCGCGATTGATTTCCTTCGCCGCCCGCAGCACGTCAACACCGCTGACGTCGGGCATCTTGATGTCCGACAGGAGCAGGTCGAAATTGTTCTGGCGCAGCTGATCGATCGCCTCCCGGCCGCTGTCTGCCAGCTGCACATCGTAGCCGTCGCGGCGGAGGACGATCCGGAGCATTTCCCGCATCGATGGCTCGTCGTCGACGATGAGGATGCGGACTTTGCCGTCGGTCGCCGGTTTCTCGACGTCCGCCGACGCGACTTTCGCCTGAGTCGAAGCTGGAGTCATACGGCGGCAGCCCCGGCCGTCATGACGGGCGCGTCATCGGTGGTAGCCGACTTTGGTAAACGCATCGGCAGCCGCACGCGCACGGTCGTGCCGTTACCGACGGTCGACGACACCTGGATCGTGCCGTTGTAGTCGGTGACGATGCGGTGAACGATGGCGAGCCCGAGTCCTGTGCCCTTGTCGAACGTGCTCCGGAACGGCTGGAACAGCTGGTCCAGTTCGGATGGCGGGATCCCGCGTCCTTCGTCGCTGATCGTGATCGTCAGCTCGTCGACGCCGCTTTCCTGCTGGACTTTCGCGGACATGAGCAGGCGGCCGCCGGAAGGCATCGCGCGCAAACCATTGGTCGCGAGGTTCCAGAGGATTTGGCGGACCTGATTTTCGTCCGCATCGAACCAGAGCGATTCCGGCGGCAGATCGACGGCGACGACATGGTCCTCACGCACGTCGGCACTGTTGCGCAGCAACGTGGCCGTATCCTGCACGACGCGGCGAATATCGAGGCGGGTCAACGTCACACGTTGTGGACGTGCGTAGGCGAGAAACGATTTGATTGTGTCGTTGAGCCGCTCCGACTCGCGCAGCACAATGTCCATCAACTGTGCCTGCTCTTCGGTGAGCGGCAGCTCCTCCCGGAGCACCTGAATCGACCCCGACATCGAGGCGAGCGGGTTTCGGATCTCATGGGCGATGCCAGCGGCCATTTCACCCACGGCGGCGAGCCGCTGCTGGATGCGGGCGCCGCGCTCGAGACGGCGCACGTCCGTGACGTCCTGAAAGGTAAACAAATACCCGCTGCGTCCGTCGGGCAGCGAGAGGGTCGTCACCGTCAGCCCGATTTCCAGCAACCGTCCATCCGGCGAGCGGTACTGATGATCCGCACGTTGACTGCGGGTCGTCCCGAGCGTCTGCAGCCGGCCTCGGAAGTGTGCGGGCAGCTGCAGCAACTCCGTGATGTCGCGGCCGATGGCCTGGCCTGCCGGCAGACCGGTGATGCTGGCTGCGGCGCGGTTGAACGTCAGGATGCGGCCATTCATGTCCGCGGTGACCAGGCCGCTCAACATGCTGTCGATCACGTATTGATTGAATGCGCGGAGGTCGGCGATCTGGTTCGATGCACGTTCGAGTCGCGCACCAGCGGACCGCAGGTTCTCGGCGAGCGAGCCTGAGAGCAACGCGACGGCGAAAAATCCGAACAGATTGATGGCGACCGTGTACTGCGCAAAGCGCCGGCTCGGCAGCTCCAGCCGTCCGAGCGCCTGCCACGAGGCCGGAAACAACGCGGTCGGCTCGAGGTACTGGGCGGTGACCAGCGCGAGGTACAGGACCGCGCTCAACGCAGCGACCTGCAGCGCGCCGCGACGGAATCGAACGGTGCTCGCCGCCATGATCGGCAGCAGATACAGAGATGAGAAGTAGCTCGTGATGCCGCCGGTCACCTCGATGAAGGCCGATACGAGGATCGCATCGGCGCCGAGCTGCGCATCCGCCAGCCACGGATATCGATCGACGTAGCGCAGCGACCCCAGGTAGATGACGCTCAACGCGTAGGTGAGGCCGATGAGAAAGAAGAATGGATCGATCAGGAACGATCCAGGTCGACTGAGCTGGACGAGGATCGCCGAGCCGAGCAGCACGGTGCTGACGATGACCCGGACGGCGATCAGTGTGGAGAGGCGGGATCTCAGATCCACCACTCACCACTAACCAGTCAGCTTGCTGATCAGGCTGAAGATCGGCATGTACATCGCGATGACAATGCCGCCGACAATGCCGCCGAGCAGCGCAATCATCAACGGCTCCATCAGCGTCAGCAGACCGGCCACCGCGACGTCAACTTCCTCTTCGTAGAAGTCGGCGATTTTCGACAACATCGTGTCGAGCGCACCGGTTGCCTCGCCGACGCCGATCATCTGCACGACCATCGGCGGGAACACCGCCGTTTCCTTCAACGGCTGCGCGATCGTTTCGCCGCGTTCGATGCTCTTGCGCGTGGTCAGAATGGCTTCCTCGACGATGGCGTTGCCTGCGGTTCTAGCGGTGATGTCGAGCGCCTCGAGAATCGACACGCCTGATGCGAGCAGCGTCGACAGGGTGCGGCAGAAGCGCGCCACGGCAATCTTCCGCATCAGGTTGCCGAGGATCGGCATCTTCAGCATGACCGCGTCGACGACTCTCCGGCCGTTCACGCTCGCGTAGTACTGCTTGAAACCGTAGCCGGCCGCACAGATGGCGACGATGATGATCGGGCCGAAACGCACCAGGCCGTTGCTGGCCGCGATGACGACGCGCGTCGGCAGCGGCAGTTCGGCGCCAAGGCCGGCGAACAGGTTCGCGAACGTCGGAATGACCTTCCAGAGAATGACGCCGACGACGAGAGTGGCAATCACGACGACGGCCACCGGATAGATCATCGCGGACTTGATCTGTCCCTTCAGCTTGACGGCCTTTTCGATGTAGGTCGCAAGCCGCTTGAGAATCGTGTCGAGAATGCCGCCCGCCTCGCCCGCGGCAATCATGTTGGTGAACAGCGGATCGAACACCTTCGGATGCTTCTTCATCGCGTCGGCCAGCGACGCACCGCTTTCGACATCACCACGCGTCGCGAGAATGACCCAGGCGAAGTTCTTGTCCTCTTCCTGGCTGCCCAGGATTTCCAGACACTGCACCAGCGGAAGGCCGGCATCGATCATCACGGAGAACTGGCGCGTGAACACGGCCAGGTTCTTCGCCGCGACGCCCTTGGCGCGCTTCGGGCGGGTCGTCTTGGCCGCCGCCCTTTCCTTGACCGGATTGATCTGCGTGACGAGCACCTGCTCGCGACGCAGCGCCGCGACCACCGCATCCATCGTGTCGGCGGCACGTTCGCCCGTCACGGTCTCACCCGACCGCGTACGTCCGGCGTAGGCAAAAGTGGGCATATATGTGTGTGCGAACCGTTCGGCTACAGGCTTGAGGCTTCAGACTCCCGCGCTTTACCTGAAGCCGGAAGGCTGGAGCCGGAAACCCCGTGTACTTATCGGCCGACGACTGGCCGTGCTGGCATCCCGGCCCTTCCCAGACCTGCACCCGCGACCACGCCCACGCCACGGTTGATCATTTCCTGCAACTCCTCCTTGTTCGACGAGGAGCCGAGCGCGGTTTCGAGGCTGATCATCTTTTTCATGTAGAGGGAGGCCAGCGACTGATTGCCGGTCTGCATCCCGAGCTTTTCCTGACCGGTCTGCATGGCCGAGTAGATCTGGTGGACCTTGTCTTCGCGAATCAGGTTCCGGATGCCGGGTGTCGGAAGCATGATTTCGAGCGAACAGACGCGGCCGCCGCCAATCTTTGGCAGCAACGCCTGACAGACGATCCCTTCGAGCACCAGCGAAAGCTGGGTGCGGATTTGACTCTGCTGGTGCGCCGGAAAGACGTCGATGATGCGGTTGATCGTCTGGGCGGCGGAATTGGTGTGCAGCGTGCCGAACGTCAGGTGGCCGGTTTCGGCGATTCGCAGTGCCGCCTCGACGGTCTCCAGATCGCGCAGCTCGCCAATGAGAACGATGTCGGGATCTTCACGCAGCGCCGCGCGAAGCGCCATCGAGAAACTCTGCGTATCGCTGTGCACTTCTCGCTGGTTGACGAGACACCCTTTGTGCGGATGGATGTATTCGATCGGATCCTCGATGGTGAGGATGTGATCCTTTCGCTCCTGGTTGATCTTGTCGATCATCGCGGCCAGCGTGGTCGATTTGCCGCTGCCGGTAGGACCGGTGACAAGCACGAGGCCGCGCGGCCGCTCGGCAAGCGCCGCCAGCACCGGCGGGAGTCCGAGCTCCTGGAACGTGCGGATTTTCTCCGGAATCAACCGGTACACAGCGGCCACGGCGCCGCGCTGGTTGAACATGTTGCACCGAAAGCGCGCCAGCCCTTTGATGCCGAACGAAAAGTCCAGCTCGAGGCTTTCCTCGAACCGTTTCTTCTGCGAGTCGGTGAGCACGCTGTAGGTGAGCGCTTTGGTGTCGGACGGCGCCAGTTCCGCCCCCTCCAGCCGCTGCAGATGCCCGTGCACACGCACCTGCGGTGGCGTGCTGATAGTGATGTGCAGGTCCGATCCCTGCAATTCAACCGTCTTCTTCAGGAGTTCAGGTAAGGTCACTTGACTGTCTCCCTCACGACTTCGTCGATCGTCGTCACGCCTTCCTTCACCTTCCGAAGGCCGCTGCCGCGCAGCGTGATCATTCCTTCGTCAACCGCCTTGCGCCGCAATTCGAGCGCCGAGGCGCCCACTAGCACCAGTTCGCGCAGGTCCTCGGTGACTTCCATCACTTCATACAAGCCGACACGACCCTTGTAGCCGGTGCTGTTGCACTTCTCGCAACCCTTGCCCTTGTTGGGAACCACCGTCTTGGCATCTTCGGCGTTGAACCCGGCGTTCATCAGAGCCTGGGGTGGCGTGGGGTGCGGTTCCGAGCAGTTCTTACAAATGCGGCGCACGAGACGCTGCGCGCACACCAGGTTCAACGAACTCGCGACGAGGAACGGCTCGATACCCATGTTCATCAGACGGTTGACGGTGCTCGGCGCGTCGTTGGTGTGCAGCGTTGACAACACCAGGTGGCCCGTGAGCGCGGCTTTCACCGCGATTTCCGCCGTCTCGAAGTCGCGGATTTCGCCGACGAGGATGATGTTCGGGTCCTGACGCAGGAAGCTGCGGAGCGCCGCCGCAAAGTTGAGGCCGATGCTCTCGCGTACCAGGACCTGGTTCACGCCCACCAGGTTGAACTCGACCGGGTCCTCCGCCGTCATGATGTTGGTTTCGGACGTGTTGATACGGGAGATCGACGAATAGAGCGTGTTCGTCTTACCGGATCCAGTCGGCCCGGTGACGAGCACCATCCCCCACGGACGCATGATCGCCGACTCGAATTTCGTGAGCGATTCCTGCTCGAAGCCAAGCTTGGTCATGTCGAGCATCAGCTTGTCCTTGTCGAGCAGACGCATGACGATCTTCTCGCCGAAGAGCGTCGGCAGGCACGAGACGCGGAAGTCGATTTCCTTCATCACGCCGTGGTCCTGGAAGCGCACCTTGATGCGGCCGTCCTGCGGCAGCCGCTTTTCGGCGATGTCGAGCCGCGACATGATCTTGATGCGCGAGGTGATCGCGTCGCGGAACTTCATCGGCGGCTGCATGATGTTGTAGAGAATGCCGTCGATGCGGTAGCGGACGCGCAGCTCCTTCTCGTACGGCTCGATGTGAATGTCGCTCGCCCCTTTCTGGATCGCGGAAAGGAGGATGACGTTGACCAGCTTGATGACCGGCGCTTCCTCGCCCTGCTGCGCGAGCGCTTCGGCGCTGATCTCCTCGATCTCCTCGACGACGTCGACGACCGCATCGTCGACGGTCGGCATCTCCTGCAGCGCCTTGCTGGCGACTTCGAGTGCCGTAGGGCCGACCGCGCCGTTGCCATTGCCGTTGCCCGCCGCCTTGCCGTAATACTTGTGAATCGCGTCGACGACCGCCGTTTCAGACGCGACGACCGGCTCGACGTTGTAGCCCGTCATGAACTTGAGATCGTCCATGGCGAACACGTTCGTCGGGTCCGTCATCGCGATCGTCAGCGTCGCGCCCGCGCGCGACAACGGCACGATCTGGTACTTCAGCGCGGTTTCGGCGGGAACCAGCTTGACAACCGACGGATCGATCTCGAACTGGGTGAGCGCGATGGAGGGGACACCGTACTGCTTGCTGAGGAGCGCTGTGATCTCCTCGTCCTTGACGTAGCCGAGCTTGATCAGGTTGTACCCGAGTTTCCCCCCGTTCTGGCGCTGATAGTTCAGCGCCTCCTGGAGCTGCTCGGGCGTGATGCGCTTCTCCTTGAGAAGAAGCTCACCGATGCGTACGGCCATGGTATGAAATCAGTCGGCCCAGGGCTCAAGGCTTCGGCTTGAGCACTCTTGCAAACGCTTTTGCATAAGCCTTCAGCCCTGAGTCATGAGCCTAAAAACTCACTCGCGTACCGAGACCCCATCCCCGCTCGGCTTCCGAGCCGCCGCGTACGATGTAGCCTTCGAGGTACAAACCGTTGCGCACCGCGACGCTCCCGCCGGCCGTCGCCGCGCGCTCGTTGGCGCCGACCGTGTTGAACCGCCCGCCGCCGCGGACCGCGATCCGTTTGCTCCAGAGCCATCGCTCGGCGCCAAGCGCCACAACGCGCCGATCGCCTGTCCCGGTCGCGTACGTCATCACATCGGCGTCAATCGAGAAGATGAACGGCGGTCCCCCGACTTGCTCCGTATCGATCGCCGCTCCGAGTCGTACCTGCCTGGGCAACACGAAGGGCGTCACCTCACTCCCAAAGTCCGGCTTCAGGATGTTGCGCATCACCGCGCCGAGACGTACCGGACCGGCGACAGCCATCAACCCCGCGTCGAGATCGAACTGGTTGCTCGCGTTCCCTCCCTCGAGGTCTTCACCCGCATCGAGGAGATCACTGTCCGAACGCGAGCCGTCGTCTGTGCCGACACGCACCGTCCCGCGCTCGTATTTCAATGTGGCTCCGGCATGCACTCCAGGCAGCAGCGATTGAACAACCGTCAGACCGAACTGCCTGGCAGAGAGCGATCGCATAGACACTCCGGTCCGTGTATCTTGTCGGTCCACGGATGGCTGTCCTGTAGGCCCGAATCCCCGTATGTCGGTGATTCTTAAGCGGTAATAGCTAAATCCAACAACTGTGGCAGTTGCTGCGAACCACGACACGCGATCACGGCGTGCAGAGGACGTCTCGTCGTTATCCAGATCGGCGATCGATCTGCCGAGCGAGATGTCCGAATATGGACCAGTCGCCAGCCCCGCTGGGTTCCACCACGTCGCCGTGCTGTCCGCGGCGACGGCGGTATAGGCGCCCGCCATGCCGAGCGCGCGATTACCTACGCCTTCAACAATCTGCGCGGAACTGTCGGTTGCGGTGATGATCAGAACGGCTGCACAGAGAAATAGACGCATAGTGGCTGTAGTGGGAAAACCGTCATCGTATCGCAGGAGTTGCCAGTGAGTTCGCTTGCCGCGCGAATCTACGGCGTGATCCGCCGCCCTCGCGTGACTTTCAGCGCGATCGTGCAGGCGCCGTCATGGGCGCCGGTTCTCGCCGCAACGACCGCGGTGGTGTTTCTCTGTGGAATCGCGTTTCTGCGAACCGACGTAGGTCAGCAGGCGCTCGTGGATCAATGGGAGCGCACCGCGACCGCGTTCGGCCAGCCGGTTGATGATGCGGGCTATGCGCAACTGGAACAAACGGCGCGCAGTGGTGGTTTCGAGATCGTCTACGCTGCGGCAACCACGCTGGCCAGCGGGCCCGTTCTGGTCTTTGCGATCTCCGGCCTGTTGTTCGTCCTTCTGAAGCGTCGCGACCCGGCGAGTTCACGACCGTCGTTCGTGCAGGTGCTCGCGGTCGCGTCGTACGCGAGCGTCATTCTGGCGCTGCGGCAGATTGTCGCCACGCCAATCGACTACGTGCGCGAGTCGATTGCCAGTCCGACAACGCTCGTCCAGTTCTTCTCCATGCTGGACGAAGCATCCCCGCTCGCCAGGTTTCTTGGAATCATGGACCTGTTCGTGATCTGGTGGATTGTCGTGCTCGCAATCGGTGTGTCGGTGTTGTACCAGCGCTCGACGCGAAGTCTCGCGCTGGTCTTCACGGGTGCGTACGTCGTGCTGGCCCTGCTTGCGGCGTTGGTAATGGCGGTTTCCGGAGGAACCGCATAAGAGGACGACTCAGCTTTCCATTTCTCCGGTTCGGATCTTGTAGCTCTCCGCCACCGGCAGCACGAAGACGCGACCATCGCCGATCTCGCCGGTGCGCGCCGCCTGCACGATCGCCTTGATCGCGTCTTCCGCAATCGAATCGGGAACGACGACCTCGATTTCCATCTTCGGCAGGAGGCTGACGTTGTACTCCTTGCCGCGATAAATGGCGGTGTGCCCTTTCTGCTTGCCGTGGCCGCGCACTTCGGTGACGGTCATGCCGGCGATATTGAGTTTCGCCAGGGCATCCTTCACTTCGTCGACCTTGTTGGGCCGGACGATACTCTTCAACAGCTTCATACGCTTCCCTCCAATGTGCGTTGCAGATCGGAGGTCAGCGCGACCTGCTCCGCCTCCGTGAGTTTGGCTCCCGCCTTGGTGATGTGGAACACGTCGATCGCCTTCTCACCTTCGGTCGCAATGAGGACGAGATCGACGTCGCACCCGTGCTGCGAAATGACCCGGCTGATGCGATAGAGCAGACCGAGCGCGTTGCCGGCGACGATGTCCAGAATCGTGTAGCGTCCGGACGCCTTGTTGTCGGTATGGACGACGGGCGCAAAACGCTGGGCGCTGCGCGCCTGGAGAATCGACTGCTCACGACCGCGCAGCCTCGCGGTCACCTCGGCGCGGCCAGACACCACATCCTGCATCACGTGCAGCAGCTGGTTGTGCGCGTCCCGATTGAGCTCGAGAAAGCGCTCATCGTCGGTGAATTCGAAGGCATCGAGCACGAGACCATTCGGGTTGGTGAACGCATGCCCGCGCCGGATGTTCATGCCGAACGACGACAGCACTCCGCAGATGTTCGAAAAGAGGAACGGCTTGTCGAGCGTGGCGACGGCGAGGCTCCAGACGGCACCCTTGCGTTCGAGCGAGAGGTGCACTTCGTCGGGCTTGATATCGCGGGCGAGCCAGATGTGGCGATAGATTGCCTCGCGAGGGAAGACGTTCAGGTACCGTTGCGGCAGCCCTTCGAGGAATCTGGTGATCTCGCCCGCCGTCACATCGCCGGGTCTGTTGGCGAGCAGCTCGTTGAGGCCAGCCTCATTCCGTTCGATGCGCTCGTCGCCGTATCGCTGCGTCAGATGGTTGTACGTGTCGACATAGAGACGCCACAGCAGCTCCGCCTTCCACGGCGTCAGCGTCTCGGGGCTGACGGCTTCGACGTCGACGAGTGTCATCAGACACAACATCTTCAGACGTTCTTCGGTTCCGACGAGCGACGCGAACTGCCTGACGATGTCCGGATCCTCGGTGTCACGGCGGAACGCGGCGATCGACATCCGGAGATGATGGCGGATGAGAAAGAGGACCACTTCACGCTGTTCTTCACTGACGTGCAGCCGGTCGAGCACGTGCTCCGCCATCCGCTCGCTCTCCACCGCGTGGTCGTCGTCGCGCCATTTGCCGACGTCGTGAAAGAGAAGGGCGAGGACGAGCAGTTGTGGCTCGCGAAGGTCCAACAGAATCGATTTGAACCGCAGACGCTCGACATCGTCGGCCGTGATCAGCCGTTCGAGGTTGCGGATGGTGAGCAAGGTGTGCTCGTCAACGGTGTATTTGTGGTAGAAATCTCGGACCACCCGCCACGAAATCGCCTGAAACTCCGGGAACACGCGACCGAGCAGGCCGCAGTCGTGCATCTCCGAGAGCCGTGCGTACAGGCCAGGCTTCGGCGTGAGAAATCGCAGCAGCGCCGAACGATCGTGCGCATCGGCAAAGAAGTCGTCGGCGCGGTAACGGTCCACGTGCTGCTGGATGCAGGAGAGCGCCTCCTCCGAGACTTCGGCGCCACCGTCGAGGGCGGCTTGAAAGGCCGCGAGCCATGACGAGGGATTGCGCGCCGACTGGACAGGGTCGATAAAGCGGACGCCGTCGCGCGAGAGACCCAGGTTCGGGCCGACCGGCACCGGCGCCGTCCGGCGCGCCCATTCGAGCGAGCGGCTCACGATACGTGCGTGCCGGAAGTAATCGCTCATGAGCTTCTCGACACGTTGCCGCGGTTCGGCCCCGGGATAACCCAGCATCTCGGCAGTGCGCTCCTGCAACTCGTGGCTCAATACGTTCTGGTTGCGGCCGCATTCGAGGTGGAGCGTGGAGCGGACCCGCAAAAGGAAATCCTCGGCATCGTCGAATCGCGCCGCATCGGCCGGACCACGGCGCAACAGCAGCGGATCGGTCAGCAGCGCAATGGTGCGGGTCGCCGTGAGGTCTCGCAGCGCGCCAGGCGCGTCCTTCACGTCCGGCTCGAGTTGATAGAGCGTTCCGTTGAACTGCGCATGACGGTCGTCAATGAGGGCGACGAGCGAACGCAGGATAAACGCGTGCGTCTCGGGCTGATGGAATCGCGTGCTGAAACGCTCGAAGACCGCGCGCGCGCCCGCGACGGGACGCGCGTCGAGCAGGGCTAGCAGAAATTCCGGGTTGTCGCGCTCCAGTTCGCGGAAGTCCTCGATGTCGCGAACCTGGTGCCCCACGACGACACCAAGATCCCAGAGCGGATTCAGGAAGCTGTGGACAAACCGTTCCTCTGAGGCCCCGATGCCGCTGCCGAACAGCAGCAGCAAGTCGATGTCGGAATGCAGACAGAGATGACGGCGACCGTAGCCGCCGAGGGCCACGATGGCCAGAGGGCCGTCGTAGGCGCCGGCGTCGGTGAAGAGCTGGCGAATAAGCGCATCGACGCGATCGGCGTATTGCTCGAGCGTGGCACGGCCGCCCGCCCCGCGCGCGATGGCCGCGCGCAGTTCCTGCCGCGCGGCGTCAAGCGACGCCTTCAATGCAGCCTGCCTCGCTGCAGCGCTTTGGAGCGAAGGCGACGCCTGCCCCGTCGAAGCGTCTACGCGCGAAGGCGGCCCGCCGGACGACGCCGGCCGCGTCATCGACATGATGGGAACATACCGGGGTGTCGCACCATCATATGACGGCGCGAACGGGGGAGACCCGAGCCGCCGGGTCTCCGGCCCGGCACTAGTACGTGAATCCGATACCCGCGGACACAATCACTTTGTTCGGCTTCGGCTCGCCATCTTCATCCACGTTGAACGCCTTCGTCGTGTCCCCGAGTTTCTGGTACTCGACACCCGCGTGAAAGTTCCATGCACCGTATGACGAGGTTCCGCCGATAGGCACCGTCGCAATACCGGCCAGGCTGAAGTAGCCGAACTTGTGGTCCACGAAATCCGGACGCGCGGGCGTCCCCTCGTTCAATTCGTAGTAATCGCCGATGCTGAGGCCGACCTTCACCGGCACCGCGAGACTCGCCTTCGGCCCCGCGTATCCGGGGCTGACGCCGAGTTCGAGATACTTACCCGCCTTTGAACCACCATCAGCCTGATGGCCGTTGTCGGCGTCGAATTCGAACGCGGCAACCACCCAGGGGTGCAGCGCCGCCTTTCCGAGCGCCGCCGTATCGTCCCCGCCGAACTTGACCATGACTTCCTTGACGTTGTTGAAACCGGCGTTGGGACTCGTGTATGCGGTGTAGGTGATGCCAAGGACGCCGGGAGTGAATCCGAACGCAAGTGTCGCGTAGAAATCAGATTCGTACCACAGCTTGTCGCACGCGCAGCCGAGACCCGACGACGAGCTGCGCAGTCCCGCGTTGCCGGCATGCAGGCTGTTCCACGATCCGAGGTTGAGGCTGGTGCTCCTCAGGCCGGAAGCAGCCGACTGCAGCGCAATATCGAGTTCGGCAGACGGCTGAGCGATGACGCGTGTGTCGTCCTGGCGAATGCCACGGAACATGTACGCGTTGGTGAGATCGACGTTTCCAATGAACGTCAGATTGCCCGGATTTGGATCGTTCTGCGCGTAGGCCGGCGCGTTCACCAGCACCAGAAATCCGCACGCGGCAAGGAGCAGTGCCGGAAGTGATCGTCGTGACATGCGTTGCCTCCCTTGAACTGGTGTTCGCCTCCTACTAGTACGCGAGGCCGATGCCTCCCGAGACGATGACTTTCTGGGCGTCACCGTTGTTGAACGCTTTCGGGGTCGTTCCGAGCTGCTGGAATTCGACGCCGCCGTGGACGTTCCACGAACCGAAGCTGGCCGGCACCTTGAGCGGCACCGAGACGATGCCCGCCGCGCTGAAGTAACCGAATTTGTTGTCGACGCCGTCCAGCTCGTAGTAGTCGCCCATGCTCAGTCCGACTTTCACCGGGAACGTGAGGCTGGCTTTCGAGCCGCTCAATCCCGGCCCGACACCGAGCTCGAGATACCGGCCGGCGTTCAGGCCGCCGTCGGCCTGACCGATACCTGGAGCCGCGTCGAGCTCAAATGCCACGATGCCGTACGGCTTGAGAGCCGCCTTGCCAAGCGTCGCGCTGTCGTCGATTCCCAGCTTGACCATCACTTCCTTCACGTTGGTGAAGCCGGCGTTGGGACTCGTGTAAGCCGTGTAGGTCGTCGCGAGGCTCACTCCTCCTGTCAAGCCGAGCGAAAGCGTGGAGTAGAAGTCCGACTCGTACCACAGCTTCTTGCTCGCGCTCTTCAGGCCGGCGTTGCCGGTATGCAGGCTGTTCCAGGAACCAAAATCGAGCGCGACGCTCTTGAGCGCGCCATCGCCGGAGAAGAGACTGAGGCCCAGATCGGCGGCGGGCCAGATCATCACTTTCGTGTCGTCCTGGCGGATACCGCGGAACATGTAGACGTTGGTGAGATCGATAGAGCTGGTCACGGTGAGGTTGCCCGGATTCGGATCCGGGGCGCTCTGCGCGGCCGCGGGCCGCGCCAGCAAGACTGAGAACGTTGCCGCGGCAAGCGGCAAGCACACGTAGTTCAACACCAGGCGTTTCGAGAACATCGATCCTCCGATTGGAAAGAGTGCGCGTGAGCGCGGTCGGGTGAGCGCTCCAGTCGCGCGGCAAGTGAGCAAGATGGACGCCACTGTGAGCGCCGGCGCTCGCGTTCGCTGCCGAGAATTTACTCAGGAAAAGCGGCGGGCTCTCGTTGGAGAAACTGGGTCGATGGAACAAAAATGTGTTGCGCGACGAAAACGGCGACAACGATGTTGCCGTCGGCGCGGGGGCGGGTCACGTCGCAACGCGACGGGCGTTACGGCGCGCCGGACACGCGCCCTCCCGGCGTCCGGTCGCACATATTCGTCGACCATTGCGTCGGAGCGAACATAAATGTGAGATTTACCCTTCCGCCTTTCC
>Ga0268265_10000776_pt1 | contig 30781 bp, 51 predicted proteins | sample KBSSwiS52_FD_190355 | JGI IMG/M metagenome (GOLD analysis project Ga0268265, IMG submission 190355) | Switchgrass rhizosphere microbial communities from Kellogg Biological Station, Michigan, USA - KBS Switchgrass S5-2 (SPAdes) (version 2) | ecosystem: Host-associated > Plants > Roots >...
CCCTTGCGTCTTCACGCGCGGTTTCAAAGGCCTCTCAGGATTCATACAGAATCATAGGAAATCAAAATGAGGACAGGGTAATGCCGCGGGGCGGGCGACGCGCCGGCAGCGGGAGAAAGCCCAAGACGCGGTTGGAGAAGGAGGTCACCGGGAACCCCGGCCATCGGGGACGGGTGCTGCCGGGGCCTGGGGCGGGTGTGGTGCTGGTCGTGGCGGCACCGTCGACCGTTGATCCCCCGGACGATCTGCCGGTGGAGGAGCGGGCGGTGTGGGTTGTGTTGGCGCCCCATGCGATCGCGGCGCGGACGTTGACGCCGGCGACGGCGCTCGGCTTCCGGATGCTGTGCCGAAACGTCGTGCTCGAGCACACGCTGGCGACGGGGGAGGATCGGGGCGGGCCGAACCACCGGGGCATCCTGCAGCGGGTCGACGCCGAGCTCGCGGCGTTCTGTCTGCGCCCGTTCGGGAAACCGATCTATGAGGCCGAGCCAGTGGCGACGCCGGCGAACCCGCTCGAGAAGTTCCTGAAACGAGGGTAAGTGCCCGCACGCCTCGATCCCGTCACCCAGTACGCGACCGATGTGGTTGAGGGACGGATCGTGGCCGGGCGCCTGGTGGGGCTGGCGTGTCGGCGGCATCTCGACGACCTCGCGCATCAGGCAGAGAAGGGGCTCGTCTGGAAGCCGGACGAAGCCCAGCGGGTGATCGAGTTCTTTTCCCAGGTCCTCTGCCTCCCGGAAGAGACCGCGTCCGAAGAAACGGCCGATGAGGAAGTCCCCGTGGACGGCTCGCCGTTCATCCCGTCGCCGCATCAGCAGTTCATTCTTGGCTCGCTGATGGGCTGGTATACCACCGCCGGCTATCGGCGCTTCCGCGACTCCTACGACGAAGAGGCCAAGGGCAGCGGGAAGACGCCGGCCGGTGCCGGCCTGATGATCTACTTGCTCGTCGCGGACGGCGAGCGCGGCGCCCAGGTCTACTTCGCGGCGGTCACCAAGGACCAGGCGCGGCTGGCCTTCGCCGATGCCGAGAAGATGATCAAGGCGTCGCCGTCGCTCCGGGACGTCATTCGGCAGACGGTGAACAACTTCGCGGTGCTCGAGACGGGATCCTTTCTCCGCGCGATCAGTTCCGAGAAGCGCGGACTGGACGGGAAGCGGGTCCACGGCGCGCATCTGGACGAAGAGCACGAACATCCGACCAATGTGGTCGTCTCGAAAATGCGGCGCGGCACCAAGGGCCGGCGGAATGCGCTGGTGCATCGGACGACCAACAGCGGGTTCGATCGCACGTCGATCTGCTGGCACGACCACGAATACTCCCGGCAGGTGCTCGAGGGGACGATTGTCGACGAGGCGTGGTTCGCGTACGTCTGCGGCTTGGACCCGTGCGAGAAACACCTCGACGAGGGGAAGGAATTCCCGGTCGACGACTGTCCGGACTGCGACCGCTGGGACATCGAAGGGCCGCACTGGCTGAAAGCCTGCCCGAATCTCGGCGTGTCGGTGTCCTGGCAGTACTACCGGGAGCTCGTGCGCCAGGCGAAGGGCCGCGAGGATGCCGTCAGTGATCTGCTCCGCTACAACTTCTGTGTGTGGACGCAGGCGTACAGCCGGGCGATCAGTATCCAGAAGTGGAATGCCTGTCAGCCGATGCCGACCGAGGCGGAGCTGGTCGGGTGTCCGTGTTATGGCGGCCTCGACCTTGGCGAATCGGACGATTTCTCCGCCTGGGAACGGTTGTGGCTGTTGCCCGATGGCCGGGTGGCGGTGAAGTCCCGGTTCTGGGTGCCGCAGATTGCGCTCGAGCGGCATCCGGATCGGCCGTACGAGGAGTGGCGCCGCGCGGGCATTCTCACGGTGACGGAGGGGGACGTCACCGATTACGCCACGCTGCGGGCGACGGTGCTCGAGGATTGTCACCGGGACGGGGTGGTGGCGATTGCCTACGACCCGCGCTCCGCCACCGAGACGGCGCAAGTCCTGGCCGGCGCCGGGATCCAGATGGTCAACACCCCGCAGGGCTGGACGCTCAACGAAGCGTTGAAGCGGACGCTCGAGCTCATCACGAAGGGGCTGCTCTGTCACGGGCAGAACAAGATCCTGTCGTGGATGGCCGCCAACGTCGTCGTCTTGCATGGGCAGAAGAAAGAACAGCGGCTCGCGAAAGAGAAGGCGCCGGAGAAGATCGACGGAATCGCGGCGCTCGTGACCGGCGTCGATTGGGCGATTGTCCGGAAGCCGATCGTGAAAGAGCCGACGTACAGCATGGTCGTGCTCGGAGGGAAGTCATGAAGCCAGGACGCCCGCCCCTCGACAAGAACGACGCCTCCGTTCCGCTGCAACTCTCGATGCCCTCGAAGGAGCTGGCGGCGTGTTCGGAGAAGGCCAAGGACGATCGCCTGACGGTGCAGGAGTGGATCCGCCGGGTGTTGCGCCACGCCTCCCGCGATAATAAATCCGTTTAAATTAGGCGTGTGACCTACCCTGTCACACTGTTGTGGGCACCGTGCATCGTGCCTACGCCCTCTTTCACGTCAAATCCGTTGACGCTGACCGGCGTGTCATCTCAGGCATTGCCACCACCCCAGAACCCGATCGCGTCGGTGACATCATTGAACCGCTCGGGGTCTCCTTCAAAAATCCGCTCCCGCTCCTGCTCTTTCACGACGCCAAGAAACCCGTCGGGTTCACCACGTTCAAGAAACCCACGAAGGCCGGGATTGAATTCACCGCGACGCTCCCGACGATCGACGAACCGGGAACCCTAAAGGACCGCGTCGACGAGGCCTGGCAAAGCATCAAGTCCGGGCTCGTCTCCGGCGTCTCGATCGGCTTCCGCGCGATCGAGGAAGCGTTCAACAAGGAGACCGGCGGCTTCCGCTTCCTCAAAACGGAAGTGATGGAACTGTCATTAGTGACAGTCCCGGCGAATGCGAGCGCCACGATTCACAGCATCAAAGCGATCGACCTGGCCGCGTCTGGCCCTCATCTGCCCGGCGACACGGGCGCGTCAACCGTTGTGCGGCTCCAGAAAGCGCCGCCCCTGATGCAGAACAGAACTTACGCCGAACAGATTGCGGGCTTTGAAGCGAAGCGTGCCGCGAACACCGCGCGCATGGACGAACTCCAGACCAAAGCCAGCACCGAGAACCGCTCGAAGGACGACGCCGAGAAAGAGGAATTCAAAACCCTCGAGACCGAAGTCGACGCGATCGACGCCGAGCTCGTCGACCTCCGCAAGATGGAGAAGATGGCGCTGACCAAGGCGACGGCGATCACGAACACGACCAGCGCGATCACCGCGTCGGAGCTCCGCGGCGGCAACGTGCCGGTCATCACGGTCAAGGCCAACGTCCCGAAGGGCACCGCGTTCGCGCGGATGTGCATGGCGATGGCCGCCGGCCACGGCGACTCGTACAAGACGCTGGAATACGCCAAGCAGTGGAAGGACTCGACGCCCGAAGTCCAATCCATGATCGAGCATATGTGGCGCACGAAGGCCGCCGTGGCCGTCGGCACCACGACCGATGCGACCTGGGCGGGGCCGCTCGTTGTCACCCAGCCCTTGAATGAATTCCTCGAGCTCTTGCGCCCGCGCACCCTGCTCGGGCGGATCCCCGGCTTGCGCCAGGTGCCGTTCAACGTGAGCGTCCCGACGCAGACGACCGGCGGGACGTACGGCTGGGTCGGCCAGAACAAACCGAAGCCGGTGACGAAAGCCGACTACGCGTCGGTCACCGTGCCGTTCGCGAAGGCCGCCGGGATCATCGTGATCTCGGAAGAACTCGCCATGCTGTCGTCCCCGTCCGCCGAAGGCCTCGTGCGCGAAGAAATGATCGCGGGGATGGGCCAGTTCCTCGATACGCAGTTCGTGGATCCCGCCGTGGCCGTGGCGGCGAACGTCTCGCCGGCGTCGATCACCAACGCCGCGGCCACGATCGCGTCTTCTGGTGTCACGGGCGCGGCGGCCAAGACGGATCTGGCCTCGCGCGTGGCGGTGTTTGCCGCGGCGAATATCCCGCTCGACGGCTCCGTGTGGCTGATGAACGACAGCAACGCCTTCGGGATCGCGATGTCGGTCAATGCGCTGGGGCAACCGCTCTTCCCCGGCATGACCGCGCAGGGCGGCACGCTCTTCGGGATGCCGGTCATCGTGTCGAACAACGTGGGGCTCCGCGTGATCCTCGTCCACGCGCCGTCGATTCTCTACGCCGATGAAGGCGGCGTCCGGATCGATGTCAGCCGGGAAGCGTCGGTCCAGATGGATTCGGCGCCGACGGACACGGTCGACGCGACGACGGTGTACTTGTCCCTATGGCAAAGGAACTTAATCGGATTAAAGGCCGAGCGGTTCATCACCTGGATCCGGGCGCGCACGGCCGCGGTGACCTACATCACCACGGCGGCGGCCTACAACGGCACGTAAGCCGTGAACCGCTACCTGTATCGCGTGCAGTACGACTACGCGGACGGCATGACCCCGATCGCCGGGGTCACGTCGTCCTACGAGCCGGTCAGTGTGCGCGCGGCGGACCAGGCGGCTGCGCTTGCAGAGGTGACCACGGCCACGGCGCGCTACATGAGGGCGGCCGGCGTCACCCGGACGATCACGTTCATCGGACAGGCCGCGGATGTCTGAGCGACGGCTGGCGATTGGCGGTCCGACGCGCGACCTCGTGCCGGCCGCCTTCGCCGTCGACCTCGCGCAACTCTACGCGTACACGATCGCGCGGGGACCGTGGACGACGGTGACGGTCGGGTTTCTCACGTCGACCTACATCCACGTCGGACGGGAGTTGTTTCTCGAGGCCTCGCTGAAGCAAGGCGCGACGGAGATCCTCTGGCTCGACACCGACATGAGTTTCCCGCGCGAGACTGCGGTGCTGCTGTCGATGCATGACCGGCCGATCGTCGGGTGCAACTACCGCGTGCGTCAACCGTCCGGCCTGTTCACGGCGCAGCACGACGACGGTGCCCGGATTCCGACCACGGAGACTTCGACCGGGCTGGAAGCGGTGGACGCCCTCGGGTTCGGGGTGCTGCTGATGCGGACCGACATCATGGCGGGCCTGACGCGGCCGTGGTTTCGGCACGGCCTGAACGAACAGGGTGGCGACGTCGGCGAAGACATCATGTGCTGTCGCAAGATTCGCCAGGGCGGCCACCAGATTTACGTCGATCACGATCTGTCGAAGGAGATCGGACACATTGGCCAGCATACGTACCGAACCGTCGAAGTCGAAGGCGTCCCAGTCTGAGCAGGCCGTCGTCGAGCTGAAGCCGCCAGCGGAGAGCGGGTTCAGCGGGACGGCGAAGTTCCTGGTGGTCGAGCAGGCGGCGCTGATCGAGGAACTCCTGAAGCGCGGCTACACCAAGGTGGAGCCGAAGTGACGCAGACCGCCTTCTCCGTGCACCCGGAGCCGACGCAGACGCCGGGGTGGTTCAACCACGGCGCCAAGATCCTCGAGCTGGTCGAACAGCATCAGCCGAAAGTGTGCGTGGAGCTCGGCACCTGGCAGGGCGCCTCCGCCATCCCCGTGGCGCGGGCGATCCGGCGGTGGGAGGGGGTGCTCTTCTGTGTGGATACGTGGGCGGGCGACGTGCGGCCGCCGGCGCCCGTGCACGAGTCGGCGCCGTGGATGTTGGTGAGTTGTGCGCGCAACCTGATGGCGGCCGGCGTCGGTGCGAACGTGCGCTTGATTCCCGCGCGCACGCTTGACGCCGCAGCGTGGTGGGAACGAGCCGCGACTATTGATTACCTCTATGTCGACGCGGATCACTCCTACGAGGGCGTGTGCGCGGATCTCCTCGCGTGGGTGCCGCATGTGAAGCCGGGCGGGCTCATTCTCGGCGACGACTACGGGCATCGGCTGTTCCCCGGCGTGCGGCAAGCCTGGGACGAATACGAACAGTTCCGCGAGATCACGTTTACCCGGTACCAGTCCGATCCGCCGGACCCCGACGGCATCCAGTTGATCTACGGCATCAAGGAGTGACGATGGCTGACAAGGACGAGAAAGCCGAGAAACCGAAAACCGTGCAGATGACCGCCGTGCAGCCCCACAGCTACCACGGCAAGGACTACGAGGTGGGCGACACCTACGAGGCCGACGAGGGCGACGTCTCCACCATCCAGGTGCAGGGGAAAGGCTTCCCGACCGATCCGAAACCGCCGAAGGACGAGAAGAAAAAGAAGTAAGGCGTGCACATCGAGCTGCAGGTGTTCGGGCGGAAGATCGAGCTCTCGACGAAAGGGCTCCAGCTCCATGCCCTGTCCAGTCAGGGCGGGTGGTGGCCGCTCGTCCGCGAACCGTTCACCGGGGCGTGGCAGCGCAATGTGGAAATCAGCGCGGGCTCGGCGCTCTCGTACTTCGCGGTGTATGCCTGCTATCGGCTCATCACGACCGACATCGGCAAGTTGTGTCTGCGCCTGGTCGAACAAGATCAGCACGGGGTGTGGACGGAGACCGAGTCGGCCGCCTTCAGCCCCGTACTCCGAAAACCCAACAGATACCAAACCATCAACAAGTACGTCGAGCAGTACATCGGCAGCAAGTTACTGCACGGCAACGCGTACGTGCTCAAGGCGCGGGATCAACGTGGCGTGGTGACCGCACTCTACGTGCTCGACCCGACGCGCGTGGTGCCAATGGTGACACCAGATGGCGCAATTTATTACGAGTTGCGCCGCGACGATCTCTCCGGGCTGCCGAAAGAATCCGTCATCGTGCCGGCGCGCGAGATCATCCACGACACGATGATCGCGCCGTATCACCCGCTCATCGGCGTGTCGCCCCTCTATGCGTGCGGCCAGGCCGCGGTGCAAGGCCTCAGCATCCAGGCGAACTCGGAGAAGTTCTTCACCAACGGCTCCCAGCCGGCCGCGATCCTCACCGCGCCGCAAGGCATCAAGAACGAACAGGCGGAAGAGATCAAGGCCCGCTGGGAGACGCAGTTCAGCGGGAACAACTACGGCAAGATCGCGGTGCTCGGCGGGGAGTTCAAGTTCAATCAGTTGGCCATGAATGCGGTCGACTCGCAACTGGTCGAACAGTTGAATCTGACCGCGCAGCAGATCTGCAGTGCCTTCGGCGTCCCGCCCTACCTCGTCGACATCGGCCCGGCGCCCCCGTATACCTGGGAGTCGCTGATCCTCAAGTACCACAGCCAGTGCATTCAATCGCTCACCACGAACTTTGAAAAGGCGCACGACGAAGGCCTCGAGTTGCCGAAGCCGTTCGGGGTCGAGTTCGACATCGACGACCTCATTTGGATGGACACGGCGACGCGCACGGCGGCGGCGCAGGCCGGCGTCACGAGCGGGCTGTCCTTCAACGAAGTCCGGAAGAAGTTCTACGGGATGGGCCCGGTCAAAGGCGGCGAGTCGCCGCTGTCGCAACAGCAGAATTATTCGATCGCCGCGCTCGCCGAACGCGACGCTAATGATCCGTTCGCGAAGGCGACGCCGCCAGCCCCGCAACTCCAGCCACCGGCGGAGGATGACACCGCCGACGACATGCCGGAGGAGAAGGCGGCGGACTTCCTCGAGCACTTCCGCCAGGAGCTCGGCGCGTGACCACCAAGGAACTCGCGGCGGCGATGGCGACCGTCGTCAAGGACTACGTGCGCGCCGATCGCGCGGCGCTCGAGACACGGCTGGCTGTGGCCGAAACGCAACTGGCCGCCCACGAGACGTTCACGAAGGAGCTGGGCGCGCTCCGAGAACGCGTCGCCGTGATCGAAGTCAGGCCTGTGCTACCCGGCCCGCCCGGCGATCCCGGCCCCCCCGGGAAAGACGGCGTGGACGGGAAGCCGGGCCTGGCGTTCAAAGGCGTCTACAACCACGAGCGCACCTATGACCCCGGCGAAGTCGTGCGGTGGGGCGGCTCCACCTATCACTGCGTGAAAACGGTGACGGGGGTGAAGCCTGACGCAATCGCGCCACACACCGCGGGGCCAGACGGCAGCATGGAATTCCGCGGCGTGAACGGGAAGGACTTCTGGGAACTGTTCGTGAGTAAGGGCGATCCAGGCAAGGCGGCGAAGTAGTGGCCGCCGTCCTTGTCTCCCTGACGCAGGCGAAGGCGCATCTGCGCATCACGCTGCCGGCGCTCGACCCCGGCGACGTCGACATCCAGCTCAAGCTGGATCAGGCGGAGGCCATCATCCTCGACTACCTCGCCGAGTTCGCGGATGCCGCGTGGGTCTCGCCGGCGACGACGCCTGGCCCCGTCTCCGCGTCGATTCTCCTGATGCTGGCGCGGTTGTTCGAGCATCGCGGCGACGCCGAGAAGGAAGACGCGGACACCTGGTTGGCGATTGAACGGCTGCTCGTGCGGTCGAGAAACCCGGCGCTCGCATGACCGCCGTCGGGACGCACCGGCACCTCGTGCTCTTCCAGGCGCCCGGCGCCCAGGTGCCGGATGGCGATGGCGGCTACACGCAAACGTGGAGCGACTTATCCCCGGCGACGTGGCATGTGTCGATCGAACCGGCGACCGCCCAGGATCTCGAGCGCGTCGGCGCCGGGACCGTGCTCTCGACGGCGTCACACATCGTGAAAGGGCGCTTTCATCCGGGCGTGACGACCCAGACCCGCATGATCTTCGGCGGGCGGACGTTCAGCATCACCGGGAAGGCGAACCTCGAGGAGCGCGGGATCTTCATGGAACTCGTGGCCGTGGAAGTGGTGACGTGATGGACGGCATCGAACTCGACGGCGACGACGATTTCGTGGAGTTGGGCGAAGACGACAGTCTGGTGGGGGTGACATGGATCTCCTGACGCTCATCGTGGTGATCCTGCTGGTGCTGTGGGTGACGGGCGCGTTCGTCGTGCCGGTGGGCGGCTCGGCGATTCACTTGCTGCTCCTGATCATTGTGATCATCATCCTGATCCGGCTCGCGCGGGGGCAGAGCGTCTGATGGCGAGCACGATGGAATGGCGCGGATTGAAGGAACTGCAGGCGGAGCTCCGCGCCCTTCCGGCGGACTGTCAGACGGAGGCCGGGCATATTGTCGAGGGCCACGTCAATGCCGCCTACGTCACCATCAAGCGGGTGTATGAGGCGCATCGGTTCACGGGGACGCTCTCCAATCGCTTGACGATCTCGACGGTGAAGCTCGGGCTGGTGTTGCGCAGTGGATCCGCGCTGGCGTGGCTCTTCGACCACGGATCGCAGGCGCGGCACTACATCACGGAGAACGGCGTCACGCACCTGACGGGGCGGATGCCGGCGCGGCCGATCTTCGGGCGCACCGTCGGGTTTGCGAAGCGGAAGATCCGCGCGGACCTCAAGGCCATGCTCCTGCGCCGCGGCGCGGCGCGGGTGACGGGGGACTGATGCCCGATTCCTCCGGCATTGAGAACGCCCTGATTGCGAAACTCCTGGCCGACGGGACGCTGATGGCTATCACCACCGACGGCGTCTACTTCGATGAAGCGGCGCCGGGCAAAACCAAGTTCGTGATCGTGTCGCTGGTCGAAGAACACGACGAGCCGATGTTCGGCGGCCGGGCGTTCGAGGATGCGCTCTTCATGGTCAAGGCGGTGGCGCTCTCGACCTCCGGCGCCAACATCCAGACGGCCGCGGCGCGGATCGATACCTTGCTCGAGCAGGGCACCCTGACCGCGTCGGGCTATTCGCTCATGACGATGCGCCGCGAAGCGCGGATCCGCCTGACTGAAGTGGACGCCGTCGACCCATCGATCCGCTGGCAACATCGCGGCGGGCACTACCGCGTGGTGATGAGCCCATGAGAGACGTGCTGCTCTACGGCCTCAGCCAATCGCAAGAACAGGCGTACCTGCTGCAGTGGATGCAGACGACGCCGGGCCTCCACGACTTCGTGCCCGACTATCACCGGCTGCAGCTCGAGCACTGGATCTGGACGAACCGCGCCGAGCTCGGGACGGCGATTCTGGACGTCGGGGTCTACACCCCGCGGCGCTGGCTGGGCGACGGCTACGTCACCTTCGGGGAACACGAGGAAGACACCACCGGGGATCTGCTCAACCTGCCCTTTGAGGATGAGAGCTTCGACGGCGTCATTCTCACCGAGGTGCTCGAGCACTGCGTCGATCCGAAGTGGGCCACCGGCGAAGTGTGCCGGGTGCTCAAGCGCGGCGGGCTGCTCCTCGTCACGTCGCCGTACCTCTGGCCGGAGCACGGCATCGAAGGCGAGTACAAAGACTACTGGCGCTTCACGCGGCACGGTTGGGAACTCCTCCTGTCCGGGTTCTCCGACGTGACGATCACGCCGTGCGCCTGGACGCAGGAAGGCGCGGCGGCCTACGACGTCATGCGCCGGTTCGAGTGCTTCGGGTTCGCGAACCAGACCCAGGCCACCACCGGCTACCTCTGCTCGGCGAGGCGGCCGGCGTGACGCTACGCGGAATCAAGGGCGATGTTCATACAGCGCGCCAATCGCGCGACGTCGTGACACGGACGGCGCGACCACGGCAACCACAGGACGGACGTGTTGTCGCTGCAGACAAATCGGAAGCTCTCATAGACGAGCCCGTTGGCGAAGGCAATGAACTGGTAGCCGTCGCCGCTCCCGCGTGCGGTGATTGGCCCCCAACGCTCAATCAGCACCGACGTGGTGGTCCCATCGGTTCCGGGCATGGTCTCCGCGAATGGCTCCACGGGTGGAGTGTAGCACCGTGAAGGTCTTACTCATCGCCCCCGGCGCCAGTTGGGCCACGGCCGACGTCGAGGCCGGGCTGCGCGTGGGCCTCGAGACGCACGGCGTGCAGATCGTGCGCTACCGGCTCGACGAACGGATCGATCGCAGCAACCGTTGGCTGTATGCGCAGTGGCGGCGGACGAAGAAAGTGAACCCGGCGATCGAGAAACCGAACACGGCGGATGTGTTCTACCAGGCCGGGATCGGGGCGCTCGAGATGGGCCTCCGGCATCAGGTCGACTGCGTCCTCGTCGTCTCCGCGATGTTCCTCCACCCGGACGTGATCGTCCTGATGAAACGCGCGGGCCTCCGGGTCGTGGTGCTGTTCACCGAGTCGCCCTACGACATGCGGAAAGAGCTCGAGGTGGCCGGCCTGGTCGATGGCTGCTGGACGAACGAACGCTCGGTGGTCGAGATGTTCCGCGGTGTGAATCCGCAGAGCGGGTATCTGCCCCACGGCTGGCATCCGGATCGGCATCGGCCCGGCCCGCAACCGGGGGACGAGGCGGTGGCCGCGCACGATGTCGTGTTCGTCGGTTCGGCCTTCCACGAACGCGTCGAATGGCTGTCGGCGATTGACTGGACCGGGATCGACCTCGGCCTCTATGGCTCATGGACGCCGGTGGGCGCGCGGCATCCGTTGCGGAAATTCATTCAGGGCGCTCAGGTGACGAACCAGACGACAGCGGCGCTCTACCGGCGCGCGAAAGTCGGGCTCAATCTCTACCGCACGTCGATGGGCTGGGGGAAACACGCCCCGGCGATTACGCACGCGGAGAGTCTCAACCCGCGAGCGTACGAGCTGGCGGCGTGCGGGGCGTTTCATCTGAGCACGGCGCGGGCGGAAGTCGGGGAAGTCTTCAACGGGTGTGTGCCGACGTTTGAGACGCCGGCGCAGGCGTCGGCGCTCATCCGGCACTGGCTCGCGGATGCCGACGGGCGGGCGCGCATCGCCAAGGATCTGCCGTCGTGCGTGGCGTCGGCGTCATGGATCGATCGGGCACGGATGGTGATCGGGGATCTGCAGCGGCTCCTGCAGCGAGCGCACCCGCAATCACAGGCGGTTGGTGCGAACTCAGTCATGGCTGTGAGCGTTGTGGGCTCCCAATAGAACAGGACGGGTAATGTGGCTAGGTACCATGGGAACAAGGGGGTCGTGTACTCCAGTGTCACGGGGACCGGCGTCGCCGTCGTCCTCGCCTCCCTCTCCAAGTGGTCGCTCGACATGGCGACCGACAAGGTCGACGTCACCTCGTTCGGGGATCTCAATAAGACGTACGTCTGCGGCTTGAAGGATCTCAAGGGCAGCCTGTCCGGCTTCTGGGAAGACACGCAGGATGCCCTCTTCGATGGGGCCGACTCGACTGACGGCGTGAAGCTCTATCTCTACCCGGCGTCGACCGCGCCGACGGTCTACTTCTACGGGCCGGCGTGGCTCGATGCGTCGATCGATGTCGGGGTGTCGGGCGCGGTGGCGGTCTCGGGGAACTTCGTCGCCAACGGCGCGTGGGGTCGCAAGCCGTAACGGATGGGGGTGACGGTCACCGGGCAGACGGCGCGGGTCGCGTGGGGCTACCTCACGGCCGCCACCGTCCGGGCCTGGACCGTCACCAAAGCGGAGGACGGATCGTGGTCGCTCGCGGCCACGATCGACGACACGGACACCTTTCGGGTCACGCAGCGCCCGCTGGTGTTCAAGGCCTCGCACGCGCGAGGGACGTGGCGCTGGCCCGTCGCAACGCTGCAGATTACGGACGGGACGCTGACCGCGTCTCTGGGTCCGCCGGAGAAGTGACATGGTCTCTCGCGTCGTGCCCCCGGCGATCGTGCGGCTCCCGCTCTCGGGCGGGGATTGGATCGACGTCCAGAAGGAACTCAACGCCGGGGATTACTACGATCAACTGCTCGCGATGGCCGAGCGGAAACCCTTCGCCAAGTTGCTGCAGTACTTGATCGGCTGGTCGCTCGTCGGGTTGGACGGGCAGCCGTTGCCCTACAGCCGGGATCTGCCGGAAGAGGTGCGCCGCGACACGATCCGATCGCTCGACAAGGGCACCGTGCGGGAACTCGTGGCCGTGGTCGACCGCCACGAGACCGCCGGCGATGCTGAGCGCGAGGCAAAAAAAAACGGGACGGTTGGCGTGGGCGCGTGATGACCCATCTGCACATCGCCCGCCGGATGCACTGGACGTATCAGGACGTGGTCACGCTGCCGCGCGAGGTGTATGACGTGCTCGTCGAGGAACTGGTGAAGGAACAGGAGGCCGCGGGTGCCGATTAGTGCGACCTTTACCGCGGACTTCACGCAGTTTGTCGGCGAGACGAAGAAGGCGGACGCCTCCCTGCAGGGCTTGATGGGGCGGAGCGTCCGCCTCGGGGACGAGTTCGCCAAAACCCAGTCGAACGCGGATCGGTTCCGGGGCTCCCTATCGCAGTTCGACGGCGTGCTGGCCTCGCTCGGCGTCAACATTGGCTCCGAGGTGCGCGCGCTCGGCGAGCTCGGCGCCGCGGCGGGCAAGACCGCGAGCGAGATGGGCCTCATCGGCACCGCGGGACTTGCGGCGGGGGCCGCGCTGGCCGGCTGGCAGATCGGCCGAGCAGTGGCGGACTTCTTCGACCTCGACAAAGCCATCAGTGAGACGACGGCGGCGTTGCTGGGCTGGGGCGATGTGTCGGCCGAAGTGGCGGGTGCTCAGGCGGACCTCCACGCGCGCATCATGGCCACCGGGACGTCGATGGAGTTCTATCACAGTCAAGCCCAACTCTCGGCGAACGCCACGAAGGTGTGGAGCGATGAACTGTCGCACGTCACGGACCTGGATCAGCTCACCAAGGATCTCGACTCTCAGAACTTCTCGCTCAAAGAACTCGCCGTGCGGTATGGCGTCACCGTCGAGGCGTTGCAGTTCTTCCAGCGCGAACAGCGGAACGCCTCCGAGGAAGCCAAGAAGGCGACGGCCGCGGAGAAAGAGGCGGCCGACGCCATCCATACGAATAATGCCCGGAAACTCAGAGACCTGAAAGAGCAAGTCGACGCGCAGAAGGCCTCCAGCGAGGCGCTGCAGCGATTGGGCGACTTAGCGGACGTCGGCAAGGCCGCACTGGCCGAGCTCTCCGACGAAGTGCGGAAGCAGATCGAGCACTACCTAAAACTGGGGGGCTCGGTCGCGGACGTCGCCCTGAAGTTCGATGTGCAAGAGCGGTCAGTCTTGGCGGTGAAGCGCGGACTGGACGCGGCCAACGTGGCGACACAAGACGCCGCCCGCGAACAGGACCGCCTGGCCGACGCGGCCAACGCCGCGGCGGACGCCCTCGAGCGCGAACGGGAAGCGGCCGAGCGACTCCGCCGGGAAGCGGAGAAGGCCAAGCTCGCCCTCGAGGCCTTGAAGAAAGCCAACCGGGAAATGGGCGGCTCGACCCAGTTCGATGTCGGGACGGAAGCGGGCCGGGCGGCGATCCCCGAAGGCATCAAGACGTGGCTCCACGATGGCTATTCGCTGGCGCAAGCGGCCCAGATTGATTTCCTGATGCGCTGGGGCTTGCCCATCAATGCGAATGATCCCCTCTTCCGCACGAAGGGGCCGCGCGTGCCGGGGTTCGCGGGTGGGGTGGAGAACTTCGGCGGCGGGCTGGCGATGGTGGGGGAACGGGGCCCGGAGCTCGTCCACCTCCCCGGCGGCAGTGACGTGATCCCGTTCGGGGGCGGCGGCGCCGGCGTCGTGAACAATTTCTATTTGATCGACAACTCCGAGAACCTCGCGCGCAAAACCGCCAACCTGATCATGGCCTCGGTCAAGCGCGGGCAGAAGTTGGGCTTTAGCTGATGGCCACGGTGCCCGCCATTCTCGGCACGGCGCGGCTCGGGAACTTCCGCCTCGGCTACGAGTCCGCCGCGCTCGCCGCGATCCGCCGGACGTTCGTGCGCATTCTCCTCAACGGGGTGGAAGTCCGGACGCGCGTGCGGTTGGGGGGGTTCACGATTCACGACGCGCTGAACGAAGAACCGAACACCTGCAGCTTCACGATCGACGGCGCCGCGCCGACGGTCGGGCAGCCCCTCGAGGTCACGATCAACAGCGACACGCCGCACCTGCTCTTTACCGGGACGCTGCAAACGATCGACCTGAGCTACGAAGGACAGCCGGCGAACTGGGCCTGGGCCTGCAGTGCGATTGATGACCTCGCGCGGCTGAACCGGAAGATCCCCTTCGGGACGTGGACCGACACCAGCGCGACGAATGTCGTGCAGCAGATCGTGGCGGCGTACGCGCCCGCGTTCACGACCGCGCACATTGAAGCCGGCCTCCCGCTGGTGTCGATCAACCTCGACGGGTCGGAAGGGTTCAGCGGGGCGCTCCGGCAGATTGCGAACCTGATCGGCGGGTACTTCTACGTCGAGGATCTCGATCTCCATTTCTTCCTGACGGAGTCGACCGACACGCCGGACCCGGTGCAGACGGGCTACGCGTTCGCGAACACGCCGCCGGTGACGTCGAGCACGGATCTCTCCCAGGTGCGGACGCGGGTCTACGGCAAGGGGCACGGGGAACCGACGCTCGGGGCGGTGGCCGCCGCGGAGACGATCGTCCCGATTGAATCGTCGGTGATGTTCAGCGCGACGGGTGGGCAAGCGATCACCGACACGGACATCTTCACCTACACCGGGACACAGGCCGGCGGCGCCGGGTCCATCGTCGGGCCGGCGGTGGCACCCGTCGTGCCGCCGACGCTCGCGGGGCGCAGCGGGAGCGTCGAGGCCGGCGTCCACCAGTACGCGTATGTCTTCGTCACGGCCGCCGGGAAGAGTCTCCCCAGTCCCCTCGCGTCGATTACCACCGATCCCACCACCCTGCTCACGCCGCCGGGGGCGCCGTCCCCCGTCGATGATCCCAGCACCGGGGGGGCGCTCGTCGTCGGCCAGGTCTATAAGTGGCTGCTGACCTTGGCCACCGATAGCACCCACGAGACGACCGCGGGCACCGTTTCGGCGGGGTTGACGGGCACCGGCCATGCGGCGGGCTTGCTGTTGACGACGCCGAGCATGGCGGGAATTCCGCCGGCGACGATCGTGCGCATCTATCGCACGGTCGGCAACGGGGCGACCTACTACCGCGAAACCGCGACGACCGCCTTCGCGTTTCAGAACAGTCTCCCCACGAGCACGGTGATCGTCGGGGTGATGACGGATGCCGTGCTAGTCGTGCAGCCGAACCCGCCGGGAGCCAACACCGCGAACTACGGCGGGGCGACGGTGACGGGGATCGCGCTCGGCCCGACGGGCACGACCTCGCGCGAGGTGTACCGGACGGCTGCGGGGGCGGCGCAGTTGAAGCTCCTCACGACGATCGCGAACAACACCTCGACCGGCCCCTTCGATGACACGTTCGCGGATGCCACGCTCGGCGCGAATGTGCCGGTGACCGACACGTCCGGGTTGTCCGTGGCCACCGGCCGCGTGGCCGCGCAGGCGACCTCGGTCCTCACCTCGAGCGCGGGCGTCTTCTCCGACACCGGCGGATGGGCCATCAACGGCACGCAACTGATCCGCTACACCGGCATCACCGGGAATACCCTGACCGGGATCCCGGTGACCGGCGTCGGATCGATCGTCAACTCGATGGCCTACGGGGAACACATCGACCCGGCCCCGGCGCTGACCGGCGTGACCGGCCTGGCGCTCGCGCTCGGGGCGGGCGCCCCCGTCAACATCTGGGTGCAACGCAACGACGTCGCGGCGCAGGCGGTGATGGCCGCGCTCGACGGCGGCGACGGCATCTACGAATACTTCCTCTCGGACGAACGCCGCGGGATCGCGTCGCTCACGGTGCTGTGTGACGCGCACCTCGAGCTCTACGCCGCCCCGATCGTGTCGGTGTCCTACGCCACGCGCGACATGAAAACGAAGTCGGGAAAGACGATCGTCGTGAACCTGTCGAGCCCGCCCATTGCGCAGACGCTCACGATTCAGGACGTGATGATCACGGAGTTCGATGTCGCGCCCGGCACGGTCGGGCCGAAGTTCACGGTGATGGCGTCGACCATTCGCCAATCGCTCGAGCACATCCTGCGCCGCATGACGGCGCTCCTGCAGACCTGAGTTTATGCCCACGTCCTTTCTGAACCTCGTCAACGACGACGGCAGTAATACCGTCGGCACGCTCATCGACAAGGCCGAGATCCAGGCCTTGCTGATGGGCACCTATCTCACGCGGACGGATACCGGCGCGGTGAACAACTGGGCGCCGGGCGTGGACGGGCATACGTTCACCGCGTGGGCGGGGGCGTCCGATGCGACGTTCAGCGGGTGCGCTGGCGGCCAGGCGGGGTTGCTCCACGTCGTGCGCAACACCGGGACGAAGGTCGCCTACTTCCTCCACGCCAGCGGGTTGTCCTCTGCCGCGAACCAGTACGCCAACAGCGTGACCTCCGGGGCCACGCCGATCGCGCCGGGCGGCTACATCGCGCATCGGCACACCGGGAGCGTGTGGCAGCTCGTCGCGCACGAACAGGGCGCGTGGATCGCGCCAGCCTGGGTCCAGGCGCATTTCACCGGGAACGGGTCGATGACGTGGCTGGTCGAAGTCGGCGACGTCGGCACCTCCCGGTACCGCCTGACCGGGCGCACCGTCACCTACGCGTTCAACTTCCTGACGACGACGATCGCGGGGACGCCGAATACGCAACTGCAGATCAGCAACGCGCAATGGGGCGGCTACACCATCGCGGCGGTGATCTACCAGCAGGGGATGGCGTTCGCGAATGACGGCACGGTGCGCGCGGCCTATAGCCAGGCGCCGGCGTCGGGGACGGCGATCAATCTCATTACCACGGCGGCGACGGCGTGGGCGGCGGTGGTGAATGCCGGGTATTTCGCGGGCACGATCACCGCGGAGGTGGCGTAATGGCGGGGTTCTACCAGACGTTTACGGCCGTGCGCACGACCGAACCGGATATCGCGTCGCTTGCCGCGCAGCTCCGCGCGCTCGATGCCACCGCCGGCGTGCAACACACCACCGGCCCGACCTACATCATCAAAAAGAATTCGGCATGGCTCCCGGCGCACCTCACGGCGGCGCAGAACGCGATCGAGACGGCCCCGGTGGCCAGTCCGCAACGCGCCGCGCAGTCGACGATCGACCAGTGGCCGCTCGACCTCAAGGCCGCATTCATTCTGGTGATGGAACAGGTGAACGTGCTGCGGGCGTTTCATAGTCTGCCGGCATTCACGGTGCAACAGTTCGTGGATGCCATCAAGGCCAAGGCGTTGACGCTGTGACCGAGCCCATCCGCCCGCCGCCGGCGACCGTGGAGTACTGGGGGATCAGTCTGTTCTCGAGTCGCACGTTCTGGTTCAACGCCGCGAATTTGATCCTGGCCGCGCTCTCGCTCACCGAAGTCGTCACCCTGATCCCGGTGCGCTTCCTCTCGCTGCAAGCGGCGGTCGTGGCGCTCATCAACATGTGGCTCCGCAGCATCACCGTCCGGCCCGCGGTGCTCATCCTGCCGGGGCAGACGGTGCCGGTGCCGGTGGCGAAAGTGGGACCGCCGGATCCCCCGCTGGTGACGGACTAATGCCTGAACGGCGTCTGCTCGAACGTGAGGGCGGCCGACGGGACCGGCGCCGGCCGGCGCGCATCGGCGGCCTGGGCATCGGCGTGGACGCCGAAGGCCATCCGGTCATCGACCCCACCGAGAATGTCCGCGAACTGTTCGAGGCCGGCGCGACGCGGCAGGACGATCTCCGCCTCGCCGAGCGGCGCCTGCAGGAAGAAAAGATCCAGCGCGTCGAGTCGGAGATGCACGCGCTCCGGCGGGAGGTCACGCTCCGCGCGGAGCATCAGGCGGCGATCGATGCGCTGGAGTCCAAACGGCTCGACGCCGTGCGCAACGTCGATCAGTTGTCGGCCAAGACGGAAGCCGACCGCCAGGCGAGCGCGGTGACCACGCTCGCCAATGCGGCGGCGACGACGGCCGAGACGCTGCGCTCGGCGGTGAACACGTCGGCGCAGAACCTCGCCACGCAACTCACCAACACCGTCAACGCGATCACCGAACGGATCGCGGCGCTCGAGAAGTCCTCGTATACCGGCGCGGGCAAGCAAGCCGTCGCCGACCCGATGATGGAACAACTCATTAACGAGATGCGGACGCTGACCGCGCAGCGGGCCGCCGACATGGGGAAAGCGGCCGTGTCCGATCCCCGGCTCACGGAACTGATGGCCGACGTGCGCGCGAACACGGCGCGGCTCCAGGCCGGGGCCGGGCAGGCGCAGGGCATGTCGGACCTGTGGAAACTGATCGTGGCGGCGGTCGGGTTGCTGGTCGCGCTGAATGCGCTCGGCGTCTTCAATCGGGCGCCGGTGGCCCCGGTCTACACCCCGGCGCCGTATGGGACGCAGCTCCCAACGACGCCACCGGCGCCGGTGCCGCGATGACGACGCCAGACATTCCGCTGAGGTGTCCCCGGTGTGGCAGCATGAACAAACCGCCCCCCGCGAAGCCGACGCTGGAGCTCGAGCCGAATGGCACGGTGAGCTGTTCGGCGTGTGCGTTCAACTGGAAGCCGCAATGATTCATCGGATGCATCTCGAGTGGACCGCGCCGCACGCCTGGGTCGTCGCGTGTTCGTGCGGGTGGGTCTCCGAAATCATGGGGCTCGGGGACGCCTACGCGACGAAAGCGCGCGGCCTCGAGGACGTTGGCCATGCGACCTACGCACGAGGACTAAAGTGAAGTCGGCGCGCGAACGCTACGGCGTCAATCGCTGGTCACCGCCCGGTCGTCTCGCGCGGAAGAAAGCGCCCAAGCGGATCCCCGTCCGGATCCTGTGCGGGTTCTGTTTCCAGCATCACGTCGGGATGCGCTGCGGGAGTGCGCTGTCCTCCCCGCAGCAACGGGCCGACGACTTCGCGGGGCGTGGCTGATGACCAGACGCCGTGCGGATACCTCCACGCCCTACGATCAGACCGTGCCCTACGAACTGACCGGCGCGCAGCGGGAAGCCGTCCAAGGCGCGATTGCGGAACGCTATCAAGGGCGGAAAGATCGGGCCGCGTGGATCCAGCAGCACTGGCGCGGCCGGGAAGGCGCGATCTACGCGCGGCCCCGGTATGCGACTGCGCGCACGGGCAGTCAACGCGGATCCCCGGCGCGGCAGCCATGAAAATCCTGACGGTCGTGCTCGCGCTCGTCCTTTCCGGCTGCGCCACGGCGACCAGTCGAGCGCGCATCCAACCGTCCGACATCGTGGTCGAGCTGGTGCAATTCCACGGCGCCGTGGCGGAGCAGTATCAAGCCGGCGGGATGGAGCTCGAGCACTTCCTCGTCGTGACCGCGTGGATCGGGAACGAGCTCCGCGTGTTGCAGACGAACCCGCCGCAGTGGGAAGGCCAGGCCCGGTTGGACTGGCCGCGCGTGCGGTCGATCATCACGCCGTTTGAACACCTCGCCCCGTGGGCCACGAAGATCGACGGACTGCTCCAGTGAAAACCACACGGCTCGGCCAGAAAAAACGCGACGCGGCACGGAGGCAGATCATGGGCACCCCGAACCAGAAGGGCACGGTCGAATTCATCAAGCAGGACTGCATCGAGCGCGGCGTGATCCCGGTGCCGCAGTCGACGAACTGCCACAGCGCGGAGATCACGATCCGGATGGCGTGGGCATCGCGCGCCCAGGGCGCCATGCTCATCCTAAAGCAGCCGAGCCAGAACGGCTGCCAGATGCCGGGCCACCCGAAGGTGTCGCACGACGCGATCAACTACCCGGACGGCTATGTCGACGTCCTGGTCGGGGCGGGGCCGCCCGACAACCTGAACGAGCCGGCGTGGAACTGGACACCGGGGACGCACAGCCCGACGGACGCCGACGCGGTGCCGCCGTGGGATCTCGACGCGGGTGTCGTGCCGCCGGAGCCCGTGCCGCCGGACCCGGTGCCCCCGACGCCGATCGAGCCGATGCCGCCGATGCCGACCGTCTGGTCCACCGCCGACTACCTGACGCTGCAGTGGTTCACCGACATGAGCCCGGCGCTCGATGCGGTCTATTGCAACCTGTTCACGAAGCCCGGCCAGCCGCTGCGCCATGCCGACTATGGGGGCTGGGGCAACTGGCAGTATCACATCGTCGTGGACCAACGGAGCGTGGACTGGGTGGTCACCGAGATGAAGCAGTCCGACGAGTACCACGCCGCGCATCCGGAGGGCTGATGGATCCGGTGACCGCGTGGGCGATGGCCGTCAAAGCGATCGCGGAGATGGTGACGGAGATCGTGAAGGGGCAACCGCCCGAGGAGCGCGCGAAGATCTGGGCGTGGTACGTCGAGGATCAGGAGCGGTGGCGGAAGCTGTTCAAGATCGACTAGGCGGGAGCAGGGCGCGCAACCGGAGTACCTCGGCCTCGGCCCGGAGCGCGCGGGCCTCCATGCCACGGACATAGGTGAAGTAGGACGCCTCTTCCGGAGTGGGCTGCGCGGCACCGCGGGCGTAGACCTGACGGAGCAAGGCGACCGCGTCCGCCATTTCGTGGGTGCCGTACTCGCCCTGGAGGATGTGGCCGATCTCCCGTGCGATCTGCTCGAGGTCGGGCGGCTCAGACATGGGTGGTTCTCCACAAGCTGTCGCGAGACGGGGGGACGCTGGGCCGTCCTCGGTCCGGGGGGACTTGGTACGGAAAGAGTCCGCCCCGTCTCGCGCAGAGATCCTAGTTCGTGACGACGTAGCCGACGGTCGCTGACGCTCTCCGCCCGGTCGAGGTCGTGATGACCACCGTCGCCCGGAAGAGACCAGGGGTGGTAGACGGGGCCGACGTCTTCGTGTTCACGGTCGTGGTGAATTCAAACGACACGTTCCCATCCAGATCCCACTGATAGACGTCCACGGTTTCTCCCGCCTGCAGATTCGCCACGCTGGTCGTGAACGTCAACGTCCCGCCGACAGGCACGCTCGCGGCGTTCGCAGTGATCGTCGGCGTGAGGAACGCGGGCGGCGGGGTCGGTGGCGTGGGCACCGGCGGCGGCACGGGCGCGGGGCCGGGCGCAGGCGCTGGCGGCGCGGGGCTCGGCGGCGGTGGCGGCGGCGGGAGGTTGCAATGCACCCCGTAGTTGATCACCGCGTTGGCGACGGTGAGGATCGGCCGGCCATCGTCGGCCAGGAGCCGGATGGTGATCTCCGTCGAGCCACAACGGAACGCGTCCGCCGCGTACGTAAACAGCGTCGTCCCGGCGCCGTGCGGGGCGTAGGCCGTGTCGCCGTGCACGCCGAGCAGGGCCGTGTCGTCGACGTGCGCCACGTCGCCTGAGCCGCGGATACAGCCGTCGAGGGCCGTGTGGGTGACGGTCGACGTGAACCGCGCGCCGTCGTCGCCTGCGTCGGCCATCGCCAGGCGCCAGGTGTGATCGGTCGGGCGCCCGCAACTGGTCAAGCCCTCGAGCGCGAACGCGGGCGGGGTGAACGGCGCCGGCACGACGACGGCGGGCGGGAGCGAGGCCTCGACGGAGGGCGCGGTCGGGGAGCTGCCGCAGCCGGTGATGCCGAGAATGATCACGGCGGCGAGCCACGCGGCCAGTAACCGGAGGATCACGGCTTTCACGGTGGTGCCTTCGGCGGCGGCTTTGGCCTGGACCTTGGCCCAGAATTCCGGATCGAGCTGGCGCAGAATGAAGGACGGCATTGGGAACCTCGCATGCACCCCGGTGGGGCAGCGTCAAGAGGAACGAGCGCGAAGTGAACTACAGCCAGTCTATCGGTCCCGTGCGTGACGCGCAATAGCTGGGCTGCACAGTCTGACGCAGAATCGGGCTAGGCGCGCTTCCGGGCTTTCCGCGCGTCGTCCTCATCCAGGCCCTTGAGGACTTCCAGGTTCCAGGCTTCCAAGGCCCGGCCTTTGGCCGGGGACCGCATCGCAATTTCCGCAGACTGGGCTCGCAGACGCTTCGCCAGCGGGCTGAGGGTGGCTTTCGCGGGGGTCGGACGAGGGACGACGACGCCGACGATCGAGCGCGACGACGACATGCTGGTACCCTCGACCACGGGGGGGGCTAGGTGGTGCATCCCCATGTTGGTAGCCGTTTTATAGCATAACCGCTAGCGAAGCAACAGCGAACATGCACTCTTTAATTAACTCAGCGGGCATCAATTGGATCGTTTCTTGACGATGCGCGCGGCGCGACGGCCTTGGGGCGCGGTGTGATGCGCGACGTTCAGCATCAGCATCACGGGGTCGACGAGATGGGGGAGTTGCTTGAGCCGCTCGATGATGCGCAAGTGTGACGGCTGGAGCTCGGCCGCGAACTCCGTCCCGCGGTCGCGCACGGCCTCGACCGGGGAAATCCCCACGCCCCAACAGATGAGGAACAAGTCGGGCACACGCATTTCGCTATAGCCGCTAAGGATGTGGCCGAGCGTGGAGACGGGCATCTCGATGAGTTGCGCGAGCTCGCGCAACGCCAGGTGCTTGCGGTCCATCTCCTCACGGATGCGCAACCGTACGGCTTCTGCGCCCGCCTCGCCCATGCTCATGGTTCTGCCTGATTTCGTCATGCGTGTCAGCCGAAAGCCTACGCTGAAGCGGACTCAGCGCGCAAGGAACGGGGCAGTTTATTGTGAAAATAGTAGGCTTGACAACATGAGACAGATGGTGAGAAAATCGCCACCATCATGAGTCACACAGAACCGACCACGTCCGACGGCCCCGCCCTGGTGCCGGTGCGGCCGGCGCGCGTGAAGCGGCAGGCGCAGTGGAAGCCGCGCAGCTTACTGGTGTGGCGGCGGACCCGCGGGATCAACCAGCGGACGGCGGCCGAGGCGCTCGGGATGACGCAGGCGATGTACTCCCGGCTCGAGCGCGGGACGACGATCCCGAAGCCGAAGCTGGCGCAGCGGCTCAGCGTGTTGACGGGGATCAAGCTGGAAGCGTTGCTGGGGTTGGCGTCGTGACCTCAGCCCGTGAGCGGTGCGCCGGCGCGGCGATCGTGGCTCCGATGGGGCTGTCTCAGGGACTGAGTCAAAACTATGGCGCGCCGCGTCATAGTCGGGCGGCTTCGCTGGCGATTAGCCGAGAGTCCGATAATGTATATAACGTCAGCCGCTCATCGGCTGAGACGCTGGCCGAGCGCGGCGAGTCGTCGGCCCCGCAGACGTCCGACACTCAGTCTCATGTGCTGAGTCAAAACTATGGCGCGGGACGGCATAGTTTGTCGGTTTCGTTGGCAAAACCCCTCGCGTCCGATAATGTATCTGATGTCTCCCGCTCATCTGGTGAGCCATCGGGCGACTTGGCCCCCGTCGTTGCGCCCCTCTTCTCTACTGAACTCGCGGCGTCCTGTCAAGCGGCCCTGAGTCACCGTCTGCCCTCCCCCGATCCCCAGGTTAACCAGAAACTGGTGATCTGCGCCTGGTGCCCGGACTTCGATCCGACGGCGCACGCGAACCGCGGCGTCTCGCACGGCATGTGCCCGAGCTGTAGCGCGAAGCTCCACGCGGAGATGGATGCCTTGGGGTTCGCCAAGTGAGCGCCGACGACTACGCCATCACCGAGGCGATGATCACGTACGGGGGCAGCTTCAACGCCGGCCTCGGGAGGTTGTTTCGCGTCGCGGACGACGTCAACCAGGCGAAGTTGAAGGCTGCATTCCCCGAGTACTGGATCACGTACCGCGAGCTGGCGATGCTGAAACAGGCGCGCGTATGACGTTCTGGCTCCTGCTCTCCGGCTGTCTCGCGCTCGCCTTCGTGCTCATCGGCCTGGGGCTCGAGGCGTGGGCCGAGCGGCGCCCGACCGAGGTCGATGCGCGCGACTGGCAACGCATCTCGGAAGAGAAAGACGACGATTTTGCGCGCCGGCGCACGCTGGGCCACGCCACGCATAGCCGTACCGCGCCCACCACCCGGGTGCCTCGGTGAGCGCCAAGACGATGCCATTGGTTGTGACGCGACGCGTCGCACTGGCCAACCGGGCGCGTGTCTGCCGCCGCCGGTTCGAGCGCACGCTCGGCTTTGTGACTTTCGATCGCCGTTTCCCGCCGTTCGTGCATCCGCATCGCACGTCCACAGACCTCGTCTTCGTCTATCCCTGGAAAGAGGGGTCTACGTCGTGAAAATCCGCATGACGTTCGAGGTGGATACGGAGATGCGCCTGGCATTGGGTCGCGTCCGTCCCAATATGACGGATGCCAAGGGTCTCGCAAGCCGCGTGTCGATCGAGAGTGAAATCCAAGCCGTGGTGAGTGCCCATTGGGACGACATTCTTATGGACGCCAAAGCGGAAGGCCGCGAACCATGACCGACGACGACGATCCCGCCCTCACCGGCGCCGACGTCTTCGGCGAACCCGTGCCAGGCGAAGCCGTGACGATCACGGACGTCGACCGCTACGCCAACGATCGCCCGCGCCAACGCTTCCGCTATCGCCGCGATGGCAAGCCGATCCCGCACCGCGACAATTTCAAACCCGACGATTTGGAACGAGCCCTTCCTGATGACTACTACAGCCGCGATTAATCCAGAGGTGGCCAAGGCGACGGTCTATCAATGCATCGTCGCGGTGTCGCGCGAGATTGCGCAATCGGGCATTGCGAAGTCCAGAAAGAACGATCAGCAGGGTTATCGGTTTCGCGGCATTGATGACGTGCTCAACACACTGGCCCCGCTCTTGGCGAAATTCGGCCTCGTGATCTTGCCGCGCATCCTGTCGCGCACGGTGGCGGAGCATGCGTCGCGGAATGGTGGCGCGTTGTTCTACGTGACGGTGGAGGCGGAGTTCGATTTCGTGTCCGCGGCCGACGGTTCCACGCACACCGTGAAAACCTACGGGGAAGCGATGGACAGCGCGGACAAAGCCACGAACAAGGCGATGTCGGCGGCCTACAAGTACGCGGCGCTCCAGACCTTCTGCATCCCCACCGAAGGCGACAACGATGCGGACGCGACCACACCCGACGTCGTCGCGACGGCGCCCGGTGAACCGCTGCCGGCGTTGCGCGTCGACCGGGAAGTGGGGAAGGAACTTCCGCTCGGGTTCGCCCTCATCGAGGACATCAAACAGGACGGGGCTTTCCTGCAGGTGTTCTGGGGCCGCGACGGCAGCGGCGGGTGGCGCAAGCTCCGCACCAAGGTGCCGACCATTGCCAACGCCGCACGGGTCGCTTTCGAGGAACGGGTGGCGGTGCGGTTACTGAGCAAGGACGGGAAATACCTCGACAAGGTCGAACGGTTGGATGCCGTCGAGGCCGCCTGATGCTCCTCACCGCCGGCGCGCTCGTGTGCCTCATCGTCGGCGTAGGGGCGTGGTGGTGGTGGGTGAATTGGATTCCCGCGACGACACACGTGAGCACCGACTGGATCGCGGCGCATCGCTACGACCGCAGGCAGCAACGACCGGATTAGAAGGACACCACGACCGGGGGTGCGACACGACTCACGAACGATCGCCCGCGTTTCAGTTCTACCCGAAAGACTTTCTCACCGACGGCCATGTCGTAGCGATGACCATGCCAGAGCGCGGCGCCTACATCACGTTGCTCTGCCTCTGCTGGCTCGAGCACACCCTCCCGGCGGATCTCGTCGCGCTCGCGCGGCTGTGTAACGTCCCCCTGTCGACGTTTACCCGGTGGTGGCCGGCGCTCGAACCGTGTTTCACGACCAGCGACGGGCGCCTGGTGCAACCCCGGATCGAGCGCGAACGGCAGAAGCAGGAAACGTATCGGGCGTTGAAGGTCGAGGCGGGGAAGCAAGGCGGCAGACCGAAAGCAGACGGAAAGCAGAACCAAAGCAGAAGCCAAGCAAACGAAAGCCCTCCGTCTTCATCTTCATCTTCGTCTTCCGTTTCCGATCTTCGATCTTCAGAAGAACACGTACAGAGCGAGCGGCGCCTTGAACCGGACCCCGACGAAAACCCGATTCTGCGACGTGCGGGAGCACTGCTCGAGCGATATGCCGAGCTCTTCTATGAGCACCGCCGCGGCGCCCGCTACCACAACCGGATGCACTTGGACTTTCCGAAAGCCCAGGAACTGGTGAAAACGTGGGCGGATGACGCGCGCCTCGAGAAGCTCGCCGTGATTATTTTGACCACCGATGACGAGTGGATCGCCGGCACCGATCGGGGCTTCGGGATCTTCGCGGCGCGGGCGAGCTGGGCGGACGATCGGCTCACCATCTGGGAGGCGGACCATGCCCAAGCCACCCACCCCTGAAGGCCGTCTCGCGCGGGTGTTTCAGGAAGCGATGAAGCTCTGGGACACGCTCCGCACGAACGGCGCGACGTTCGAGGAGCGGGCCGCCGGCCTCGAGCTCGTACTCCGGAAGCACTGGCCGTTTACGCGCGAGTGGAAATATCTCTGCGCCGGCTGTGACGATACCGGCCTCGTGATCGAGCAGTGCCCCGGCGACGCCTCGTGTGGGCGCCAGCGATTACATGGGCCGCACACCTTCGGGCAGGCGTGTTGGTGTTCACTGGGGGCGAAGTTTCGCGGCCCGGTGAAACAAGGCCCGCAGGATTTTACGCAAGCGGGGAAGGCCAAGAAGCGCGACGGCTTCACCAGGGCAGGCCGTTGATCCCGTGTGATGTGACACCCTAGCCGATTGTGTGTGCCATGACTAGTCGGCAGGCCGGGAAGGACTGACGGGTGCCCCACCACGATCACGAAGAAGAAGAGTATGCGCGCAATGCGAAGCCTGAGCTAATGCCCACGTCCCAGCTACCGCACCAACCGACTGAGGTAATCCGTTGAAAGTGACTGTGACCATTGACCTGACGCGTGCGGAACTGGCGGTCTTGCGGAGACATTGGGGGGGGGCGGCGACGCCGATGCGGACCCAAGTGGAACGCTGGGTGCGAACGATGGCCCATGCGGCGATTACGGATTACCGAACACAGCAGGACGAAGAAGACCGATGAGCCGAGGCATCGTCCTGAGCTTGTGCGATAGAACCGGCGTCATGGTGCAGCCGTGGCTGGAAGCGGGCTATGAATGCTGGATTGTGGACACGCAGCATCCAGACGGCATCTGGCCCGAAGGCTGTCTCACGCGCGTGGGTTGCGATGTGCGCGCACTGGAGCGCCACGACGGGTTTTCCAGGCTGGAGCGCGCGATGGTGTTCGCGTTCCCGCCCTGCACGAATCTGTCCGTCAGTGGGGCACGCTGGTTTGAGGACAAAGGACTGGAAGCGTTGCACGACTCGCTCGGGCTGGTGATTGCGTGCAAGCGGATCTGTGAGGCGTCTGGCGCGCCGTGGATGCTCGAAAACCCGGTCGGGATGTTGTCGAGCTACTGGCGGAAGCCGGATTACACGTTCCAGCCGTGGCAGTACGGCGACACGTACACCAAAAAAACGTGTCTGTGGACGGGTGGCGGGTTCGTGATGCCGCCCGCGTGGCACCGGACGAAACCTGACGGGACCACGCCGACGATTCACCTGATGCCGCCCAGTGCGGATCGCGGGGACAAGCGCAGCGTCACGCCGGCAGGCTTCGCGCGAGCCGTCTTTGACGCCAATCACCAGGGACGCAGGGAGCACCCGACTGAGGTTTTCGCGGTAGATCCAACCGAGGGGAGCGACAACAGGAGGTCTACGCGCGTATGAGCGTGATCCGTACGCCCGTCCGTTTGAAAGGGCGATCCAAATATGCCGCCGCCCCGACGGTGGTGGACGGGATCCGGTTTGCCTCCAAACGGGAAGCGCAGCGGTATGGGGAACTGAAACTCTTGGAGAAAGCCGGCGCGATCAATCGGCTCCGGCTCCAGCCGAAGTTCCCGCTGACTGTCGTGGGGGAAACGATCGGCCATTACGTGGGGGATTTTCAGTACTACGACGTCAGTCCGAACGGGAGCCTTGGGCGGTGCGTGGTCGAAGACGTCAAAGGCGTGGCCACCGCGCTCTACAAGTGGAAGAAGAAGCACGTCGAAGCGCAATACGGGATTCAGATTCGGGAGATCCGCTGATGCCCCGCGCGCAGAAGGCCCCGGTGCTTGATCTGCCGGCGACCGTCTCCGACGAAGCGATCCTCATTCCTCCGTCTGACACGAGGTACTGGTTGTTGTTGGGGGATGAGGAGGTGGAACTGCTGGCGCGCGGGATTGTGAGTGAGACGACGGCGCAACGGGCCTTTTCGATGTTGAGCTGGAAACGGGACGACGCGCGGAAACTCGCGCAAGATCTTCACAATGAGGTCGCATGAGCGCTGAGATCCGCCGCCTGCTGGAAGGATTACGCCCGTTCTTGCGCCACTCTGACGGTTGCGGAGCCTTAGTGCCGCCATACAGCTATTGCTCGTGCGGCCTCCACTTCGCATTCGACGCCGCCCTCCTCGCCGCCCCGGCCCCCCAACCTCAAGAAACGAAAGACGATCTGTCGCGCGTAGACCGCCTTACCCTCTCTGAAGGACAGGATCTACCGCGTAGTCCGCACCCGGACGGCTCCCTCCAGAACGCACGGGACACCATTGCCCGCCATCTTGAGATTGGGCGTCGTAAGTGATCGTGGGACTGTTCGATCTGGATCGCACCGGGTTTCCCAACGTGGCCCTGATGAAACTCTCGGCGTGGCATAAGGCGCAAGGCGATACGGTGCTGCCGCTCAACAGTGGCCAGCCGGCGGATCGTCGGTACGGCTCTGCGGTGTTCTCATGGAACCGTCCGAAGGCGGCGGCGCTGACCGCGCAAGGGGCGATCGTCGGCGGCAGTGGCGTGGACCTCAAGAACGAGTTGCCGCCGCACGTCGAGGCGATGCGACCCGATTATAGTCTCTACGGCATCGACTATGGCGTCGGCTACCTGATGCGCGGATGTATCTGGAACTGCACGTTCTGTGTCGTGCCGCAGAAGGAAGGCAAGCCGCGCGAGGTGGCGACGATTGATGACTTGCTCAACCACAACAGCGAGCGGCGGCCGTTCGTGGTGCTGATGGATAACGAATTCTTTTGGAGGGAACGCTGGGCGATCGCGCGCATGGAGGAGTTCACCACGCGCGGGATTGACTGGTGCCCCTCGCAAGGGCTGGACGTGCGGGTGGTGACCCCGAGCATCGTGGATGCGCTCGCCGCCTCGCCGTTCTGGAACGTGCATCACAACCGCAAACAGATCACGTTCGCCTTCGACAGCATCGCGACGGCGCGACTGTATCGGCGTGGTGTGGAACGGCTCCTGACCAAAATCAAAGCGTGGCATCTGCAATCGTTCGTACTGGTCGGCTACGACTCTACAATCGATCAAGATCTAGAGCGTCTCGCCATCATCCGCAGCTACGGCATCGATCCGTTCGTGATGGTGTATCGGGACTATGCCACCGGGAAAATGGCCCGCGATCCGCAACTGCGGAACCTCGCGCGGTGGGTCAATCGACGGCTCTATAAAACCTGCACATTCGCTGAGTATTGGCCCGAAGCGCGACGGGAGCAACAGGGCGTGATTCCGTTACAGGTGGTGGCTTGATGAATTTAGATACGGCGACTCCGCTACAGCGTGGGTTGTACAGCATGTGCCATGAATTGGAACGACTCGGCGCGAGTCCGTTCCAGACACGGTTGGTGATGCTTTGTACCGATGCGTATCAGGAGATTGACCGACTCCGACAGGCGTTGGGAGCTGTCTCGATGCCCAGCGCGGTAGATCCCCATGCCCCTGAGCGACCACCGGAGCAATTACGCGCGCATCCTCTGGAGTCTTCGCTTTATTCTGCTCCTCTCGCCGCCCCCGCCCAGGAGGACGAGCCGCCCGATGCCTAGTGCGCCCTTACGCCCCTGTGCCCAGCCTGGCTGTGGCGTGTTGGTAGTCAAGGGCCGGTGCCCTACCCATACCCGTACCCAGGAGCTCTATCGGGGTACCCGGACCCAGCGTGGGTACAGCAACGATTGGTTACGCCTGCGTGCGTGGTTCATGGCCCAACCTGACCATGTGCTCTGTTCGATCTGCAGCAAATTAGGAAAAACCACCAGAGCGCAAGAGGTGGATCACATCGTGCCCTTCACCTCGACGGATGATCCCTTACGCCTCGATCCCCAGAACCTCCAATCGCTCTGCATCCCCTGTCATCGGGAGAAGCATCGGCTGGCCGGGGGGGCCATCGAATGTTCGTAACTGAGGCACACTGGAAC